>Ga0105045_10005623_pt1 | contig 11037 bp, 7 predicted proteins | sample MAT02_FD_78089 | JGI IMG/M metagenome (GOLD analysis project Ga0105045, IMG submission 78089) | Freshwater microbial communities from Lake Fryxell liftoff mats and glacier meltwater in Antarctica - MAT-02 (megahit assembly) | ecosystem: Environmental > Aquatic > Freshwater > Ice > Liftoff... | reverse complement strand
TCGATAGCCTTTCCACGGAAGGTTTGCAGGATAGCGATAGTGCCAAGCAGCCGATGTCTGGTTCAGTATCGGCTTATAATCCTCTAATCACTACTCTGGAGAGGCGAGAGGTCCGGGCTAGCATTTCATTAGGTCTTGGATCGCAAATGTCGCTTAGCAAATCGGACAAAGATCGTTTCGAATCGGTTCAAGAAAGCAACTTCCTATCCACCCAAGAGTCACCCCTATCGACTTTTTCGATCGACGTCGATACGGCTTCGTATAGCAAGATTCGGCAGAGCCTTCTTCAAGCTGGAAGTCTTCCACCCGCCAACTCGGTTCGTATCGAAGAGATGCTGAACTACTTCGACTATGACTACGCTGGACCAGAGGATTCTCATCCGTTTGCATCTAACATGGCAGTCGGTGATTGTCCGTGGAACAATGCCCACAAACTGGTACGCATTGGACTGCAAGCTAAGAAGATTGAGGTCAAGGATCGGCCAAAAGCGAATCTTGTATTCTTGCTAGATGTTTCGGGTTCGATGGATGAACCCAATAAACTTCCGCTAGTCAAACAATCAATCGCGATGCTGGTAAGACAACTTGGTGAGAACGATCGGATATCGATGGTCGTTTATGCAGGTGCAGCCGGATGTGTCTTGCCAAGTACAACCGCTGACAAGCAAAAGCAGATTCTCGACGCATTGGATGAACTCAACGCTGGTGGGTCCACCAACGGTGGACAAGGAATTGAGTTGGCCTATTCCATTGCAAAGGAACACTTCATCGCAGGTGGTATCAATCGAGTCATCCTCTGTACCGATGGCGACTTCAATGTCGGGACCACTTCCGATGAAGCCTTGGTTAAGCTCGTGGAAGAACAAGCCAAGAGCAAGGTCTTCCTAACTTGCCTAGGATTCGGAGCGGGCAACTACAACGATTCGATGATGGAAAAGATTTCGAATCATGGCAATGGAATCTACGCCATGATCGATAACGCACTAGAAGGCCGACGCGTTATGATCGAGCAACTAGCAGGAAGTTTGATGACCGTAGCAAAGGATGTGAAGATTCAAGTCGAGTTCAATCCATCACGAATCGCCAGCTATCGGTTGATTGGTTACGACAACCGACGTTTGGCTAATCAAGACTTCAACGACGACAAAAAGGATGCAGGTGAAATCGGTGCGGGGCATCGCGTTACAGCTCTTTATGAAGTCGCACTCGTGAACGAATCGACTCCTGCTTCGGAGTTCATAGACGATCTGCGATATGGTCGAAAGGCGACCGTACCCGTCGAGAAACCAGCGGCTAAGGAACCAATCGACGCAGCGAAACTAGAATCGCCTGAGTCACAAGAATGGTTAACGCTAAAGTTGCGATACAAGCAACCAGAAGGAGACGTCAGCTCGAAAGTGGAATTTCACCTGGACGATGCTGCTGCAACCAAGGGGATGGAAGATCGCGATTTCGAATGGGCGGCAGCAGTAGCTGAGTTTGGATTGTTGCTGAGTGGAAGTGTACATGCTCCACAAGCGAGCTGGACGAACGTGTTGAATAGCGCCAAGTCACTTACCGGTGACGATCCCTATCGCATCGAGTGCCTAGAGATGATGGGTAAAGCTCAATCGATGGCCGAGCGAAAGTAAAATGCATTCTGAATTGGAATACGATACAATGTCGGAATGGTAAAACGTGTTAACAAGTCCGGTCGGTTGGGTATCTGGGTAGCGGTTATTGTTTGCTCCCTCCTTTTCTTCGTCGGAATGGGATTCTTGACGGGAATCTACCTTTACCCCGCATGGGAACTTTATCAATCGGGCAGTTGGGAGCAAACCGATGCCGTGATGGACTCGGCCAAAGTCGATGAGAATCGAGGGGACGATTCGACGTCGTACACGCCGAACGTCTCCTACCATTATCAAGTGAACGGAACTTTGTATCACGGATCACTTTTTTGGTTTGGCCAGAAAAACAATGTCAACAAACGACAAATTGTGCAAGACGCACTGGATCAGTTCCCGGTGGGTGAAGAGTTCGGGCTCTACTACAACCCCTCCAATCCATCGAAGTCGGTCGTGCTACGACGACTCGCACCGGGAAGCTGGTTCATGGGGCTCTTCGCAAGTTTCTTTGTTCTGCTGCCAACGATCATCCTGTGGACGGTTTTCCGGTCAACGAGAACACAGGAAAACGGAACACTGGGCAAAGAGAAATCCATTGCAGTTTCTGCGGTCTCGCCATTGGTATCCGTCACCTCGAAGGTACCGTTTCACAGTCCAAGTTGCCCTAACGAGATCGACGACCCACACGATAACAAGCCCTACATGGTGAAGCCGACAACCAACCAGTTGACAACCGCTATCATATTGTTTGTAGTCGCACTGTTTTGGATTGGGATTACGAGTGTCATTGGTTTCGCGAACTTGAAGACTTTCACTTTTTTCTCCGGCCTATTCTTTTCGCTATTTTTTCTTGCCGGGGTCGGCCTCATGGCAGGAGCAGTCTATGCTTTCTTAGGTTCCTTAAACCCCAAGGCAACCGTCGTATGCAGTCAAAGTCAAATCTATCCAGGTTCCGAGTTCGAAATCAGTTGGACGTTTGCTGGAAAGACAGGTCGCATTCGTTCGATCAAATTATCGCTAACGGGTAACGAAACTGTTACCTATCGCGCTGGGACTGACACGCGAACCGAAACCAAAGCATTCTTACAACAAATACTTTTTGAATCGACCGATCCGACAACCTTCGCCGAGGGTTTCGCGCTTACGAAGGTTCCCATTGCATCGATGCACACCTTTCAGTCATCGAACAATCGCGTTCAATGGTTAGTAAAACTAGAAGGCGATATTCCCTATTGGCCAAACCTGGATGAGACATTCGAAATCCAAGTTTATCCCCCTCCGATTGGTGCGAGTGCTTTGGACCCTGTTTTGGCAGAGGCTTCCTTATGATGAAGTATCAGTTCAAAAATGGAACGGATTTCAAGCCTGGGGCCCCGCTCGACGTACAAGCGGTATGGGAATTCGATAAACTTCCAAAATCGATCACAGCTCGACTGGTTTGGGTGACAGAAGGAAAAGGGACACAAGACTCGCAGACAGCGATCGAGGAGACGTGGAATCCTGAAAGCAACAGCGGTTCGCGCTTGTTGGAATGGATCGCCCCGCGGTGCCCGATAACGCACTTCGGAACGCTACTGAGAATCCAATGGCAGCTTGAACTAGAAAGTAACTCGCCGGATGTATACGCCGAGAATTTAATCTCGATTCAGGTCGGTTGTTCCCCGATCTCCCGATCTTCATCCTAATCGTACTCTCGTCTCAGACTGCCCTGTGAAAATGTTCTTTTTCGTGAACCGTAGGTGCTAGCCTCGGGTGGCGCAGTTACCGACGTACCAGTCAGAATCAGATGGTAATTGTTCAGTGGCCTCACCCGTGGCTAGGTACCTTCTAAGGATTGCTTTCTCGCGATCATGGTCCAATGCCGATCGGAAGTTTGCGAGATCGCTGCGTTGGAGATGCCGACTTCATGTGTGATTGACTGAATCTCGTGGATCGTCAATGACGCATGAAGGCTTTGGCGAAGAAGTTGTCGTCCCGATTCGGATTGATTTGCGGTGTGCAGTTCTACTAGTCGCTCAAGTTCAACTGTATCGCAAGGTCGTAATAGATCGCGGATGAATAACAAGCCGTTGGGCCGAAGGACGCGCCAAGCTTCGCGGAGAATGTCGGCCGGTTGAGGAACGTGGTGGACGAGGGTGTTTGAAAAAACCGCGTCAAAAAAATCGTTCGCGAACGGTAACGACTTGCAGTCGCCGTAGAGCAATTGGATACGATCATTGAGCCCTGCGACCTCGATTCGATAACGAGCCAATTCCAGCATTGCCTGCGAGGCGTCGCTAGCCATGACGCGAGCAGATCTCGGAAGCAGTCGGCATACCTCAATTGGAATAAGAGCAGTGCCGGTCCCTAGATCCAGGAAATCGGTCCCTGTGGGTCCATTGACGAGCAAGTCCTGAGCGAACCGCTGGTTGACGATCGTGTGGTCCATCGAGTCGTATTCCTCTGCTTCAGCCCACGAATCCATGATTTCTGGCTCGAGGATTCTCGGGAGATTCGAGCGTGAATGCGTCATTACGAGGGTCGCTTTGATGATTTTTTAAGGTTTTCGATGCAATTTGGGTCGCTGGCGAAGGGGTTAGATCGCGTTGGACTTGCCGAAAGTCTTGACTTTTACCATACTTTCGTCAACTTCAATATCCGCAGATTCCAACCGCCGGCGTCGATTGTACGATGCCGGTTTTGCTTTTACGCAATTGGATTGGAACGGTCACACGTAGTAGTGGCCTTGGAAACCCTTTTTAGAGTGGCATTTTTTACGATCGATTTCAATCAAGAGATTGGTTTTTCGAGTGTACTAGGCCAATAAGGAAAACGACAGAATGGCACGTTATACAGGTCCCAAGGCTCGTGTGAACCGACGGTTCGGAGCAATGCTTTTCGAAAGTGCTGGCGCGGCTCGAGCATTCAACAAGCGGGGTGAAAACCCGCCTGGTATGCACCCCAAGCCCCGTCGAACAAGCAACTACGGTATTGCATTAGCTGAGAAGCAAAAGATCAAGTATTACTACGGACTTGGCGAACGACAACTTCGTCGCTACTTCGATGACGCAGTTCGTCGTAAGGGGAATACTGGGGAAACGCTGCTTCTGATGTGCGAACGCCGATTGGACAACATTGTTCGCCGCGTTGGATTCACTAAGACTCGTCCTCAAGCCCGTCAAGGCATTGTGCACGGTCACTTCTTGGTCAACGGAGTCAAGGTTTCGTCGCCTAGCTTCATTTGCCGACCTGGTGATATCATCGAAGTCCGAAATCGTGACTCGGTCAAGAATATGTATCGTGGAGTGATCGCTAACTTCCCGCCAACCCCGATGGATTGGTTGAATTTCGATACAGAAGAGCTTCGAGTCACGGTTGCAGGCAATCCTGGTGCAAGCGACATTAGCTTGCCGGTGAACGCCAACATCGTGGTTGAATTCTTGTCGCGATAGTCGAGTCTTCTCGAAGCGAGCTGGACTTATGCTGATTAATGGCATTGAAATTGTCGATACGTTCGCTGAAGCGTTCGACATGACTGGCACGCGAATCATCATCACGGCCGCCGAGCCACTTTGGGCTCGGCGTGCAGCCGAGGCGATGACTGGTTTTGCGACTAGCGTTATCGGTTGTGGTGTCGAAGCTGGTATCGAACGATTCCTCGATGGCGCACATACTCCCGATGGCAGGCCCGGCGTCAGTATTCTTATGTTTGCCGTATCTGGTAGCAAACTCGAAGAGCAGCTAGTACGCCGCGTTGGGCAATGCGTGCTGACTTGTCCGAGCACTTCGGTTTTTGGATCACTTGAAGGCCCCAAAAAAATCGCAATGGGTTCGAAACTGCGTTACTTCGGTGATGGATTTCAGATTTCAAAGAAGATTGGAAAGAAACGATATTGGCGTATTCCTGTGATGGATGGCGAATTCGTGTGTGAAGAAAACGTCGTTCGTACCAGTGCAGTCGGGGGTGGAAACTTTTTAGTACTCGCTGACACCATTCATGGATGCCTGCATGCTTGCGACGCAGCCGTGCGAGCCATCAAGCAGGTTCGGGGTGCGATTACACCGTTTCCTGGAGGCGTTGCAAGAAGCGGTTCCAAGGTTGGTTCGCGGTACAAGATGCTATCGGCTTCCACAAACGATGCGTTTTGCCCGACCCTCCGCGAAGTATCTCACTCGCTTGTGAGCCATAAAACGAGTGCCGCTCTTGAACTGGTGATTGACGGACTAACGCCTGAAGCAGTCTCGAAAGCAATGCGAGTTGGAATTGAGGCCGCTTGTGAAGTCGGCCCAGCTTGCGGTGTCAGGCAAATTACCGGCGGAAACTATGGTGGAAAACTTGGTAAGCATCATTTTCATCTGCACAGACTACTAGCCGCATAACCTACTAGCCGCCTAACGTCCCTCAAACTTCTATCGTTGAACAAGCCGCCAATGATGGGCATTCGGCTTAACGAGTTCGACGATGGACTGCTCCAACAACTCGACCACTTTCGCAAATTGCTCTATCTCCACCGCGTTATTGCCTTGTTCGTGCTTACGAAACAGGAATAGATAAGTTTCATTTTGAGGCCGATATTGATGAAAAAATGCCTGCTCCTTCGCAATAATCGCTTTCCGAAGGGCTAATCGACTTGCGGTCGCTCCATTTTTATAGACTAAAAGCCCGTCGCTCCATTCTTGTCCAGTTGCGTAAACGACTAGCTTGTTGTCTAGCAGTAGGTCATAGGTTAATTCATTCGGTAAACCTAGGATGGTCCATGTGATGGAATTTAGCCGCTTCGTCTGATCCACCGCTGGAATGGACACGTATTTCTCATCCCATGCGTACTCATTGCCGTTCTTCACAAAATTCTCCAACGACCAACCCTCGCCACCCTCCGTTTTTGCCGAGAGTTTTGTGACGTTAACCCAGACATTGCTTGGTAAGGCGACGGAAACGGTCTCTGGTGCAATTAAATCAGCAAATTGCTTTGCAAGTATTCGGTAGCCATTCTCGTTGATGGAAAGTCCATCATCCGACATTTCCGGCAGGATGGTCGGGTGCGCAATGATTTTCAAATTCGCAGCTCTTGCTTGCTTTAAAAGAATCGATTGAATCTGTCGGACACGATCGTTGATCGGATCTACGTTGATCTGAAGCGATAGGTTACTTGGCAGCATGGGAGGGAGCACAACGACTGGTACATATTCGTTGAGCAGCAGATCACCGATCAGTCGTTGAAATCCGCTTTCAAATCGCTCCATCGTCCATCGTACATCTAAGGCTTCCGACTGACCGTATGCAACGAATACAATGTTAGGTGCAGCCGCTTTAAGATCAGCGAGTCGACGGCGATAGCCGTCATCTTGCTTTCCAAATCCAGCCCGAGCTCGACCCTCTACGTCATCACCGCTCCATGCTACATTTCGAAAGCGGAGTCGATAGTCGGGGCGTCGAATCGTCAGCTGCAATTCTAGATCTCCGTACTCGGACATTTGTTCCCAATTGCGCCCGCCAAGCCAAGCAATCCTGTCATCCGCACGAAGCAATTCAGCCGTTCGATTCGTCGAAACAAGTCGAGTAGCAAGGTTTCGTGATGCATAACGTGTTCGATCGTTGGGATCCACTTGTTCCCCGTCTTTGGCCCTGTCTTTAGCCAGGGGCACAACAATCGAATTGGGGACGCCGTCGGCACCTGCAACCATTTCGACCTGCAACCCAAGTTGCGAGACTCGGTCCTTTTTAACGGTCAGTACTAATCGGTGGGTACCCACTGAACATTGCCGCACTGACTCGCTCGGTTCGGGCCATCTTTCCGAATCGACCCAAGCCTGAACATCTCCTGTGACCTCATCCGAAAATTTGAGACGTATGCTACCCGCTTGTTGGCAATCAAGGCCAACCCGAACCGTCACGAATGGCTCTACATCTGGATGCGGTTGCATTGTGGGCAGGTCTTGAATTGGAAGCTTGCCATTGACTAGTGTCGTTAGGTTTTCCCATGATAAGCTTGAATTGCCGGTCGCGACGGAATCCACACTCGTACGATTCAGGAGTTTTCTGGCTTCTGGAGTATCGGTGAGAAACTGCCAGTTTCGAATCCATGGCTCCGTCGAAACAGAATACGCTTCGTTGCGACCAAGTTGGGACATGAATGCTACAATATCAGCGAGGTCTTCGACGGGAAGTGAATCGAGCAGGCCTGCTGGCATCAGCGACTTTCCTTCTTTTTCTTCCGCAATGGCTTCTGTAAAGATGCTTACTAAATTCCCCTCCGCAGTCAGGACCTGTAGTTGTTCTGCTGAACGCGACTTGATCAAGCCCGTAATAATTTGACCATCATCCGTCAAAACAATGGTCGTTTGAAAGCCTTCTTTCAGCTTTGCGTCGGGTTCAACAAGCGACTGTAAGATGTAGTCCGTTTGGGAACTTCCGCCAATACTTTGAAGATTAGGTCCGATGTTGTTTCCGCCGCTACCGATCGCGTGACAACGAATGCACTGTAATGAGGATCGACGATAAATCGATTCTCCTCGAGCCGGATCGGCAGACGACTTCAAACGCTGCTGGATATCAGCGAGTAGCTCAGGAGTATACTTCCATGCGTGCGTGTCTAGCTTGCCTTTCTTTTTAATTTCTAATGTCAAATCGTCGTGTAAAATCGCATTGGACTGCATTGCGGACAACATTCCCAGAGCCGTCGCGCTGGGGATCTCCGACGACTTTTCAAAGGCCTTGAGAAATGCTTCTGGGCCGCCCTTCCGAGATACGATCGCAATGAACCCGTACAACGACTTTTCACCGGGAGGTTTGCTGGAGACCGTAACGCAGTCCACACAAGCCTGGGCGGCCGCATTCAAGTCACGTTTCGCAATCACAGCAATTGTTGTCGCTCGGATGCTGGGTGATCTTGTGGTATCTTTTGCGACTAACAAAAGATTTTGGGTCGCATTAACCCCTCCCAAGGCACTAATCGCTTCAATGATATCGCTGACCAGCTGTTCTCCTTCAGGAGTGCCTTGACTTACAATCGAATCGTTGTTCAATGACGTTTCTAATAAAGGTCCCATCGACTCCACGGACCATTGACCGGCTGCTTTGGCAAGTGTTTGGTCAAAGCGCAATCGTTGAATTGAATCCACCGTTGCAAACTGAACCATTGGTAAGAATTGTGGTAGGAGGTCACGAGCATTACTGGGAACAACTTTCGATTTCGAAGTCCCCTGTTGAATTGCCTCTAGGGCTTGTAGAGTAATCGCCGAATCTCTTTTGGACGATGCAAGCCATTCAAGCAACGTTCCAGCTTTGTTCGTGTCGATCCTTTCACTTACCAAATTCAACAGTGCGAAAGTGAGACTGGAAGTAGCATTCAAGGGGATCTTCTCGTTTGCGAAAGCATTTACGATGGAATTCGACCAATCGGAAGATTTGATCGATTTCATGACGTAATACCAACGATTAAGAGTTGCTTCATCGAGGGAGTCACGAGATGTATGCAAGTCCTGTGCAAGCGTAGCGATCGTTGTCGATTCGTCTTCTCGAAGAATGTTCCAAAGCGCAAAATCTAATTCACTTGTAAGCGGTTTGTATAGTATGCGTAGCGAAGTCGCGATGGATTCCCGAGTATTGATCTTTTTCAGACCCGAAAGCGCTTCCAACCGGACAAGCCAATCTGCGTCTTCTACCCCGCGATTTAGCGTGTGTATATGAAGGGCAATCCTATCGTTGGATGCGGGGAAGTTATCAATCATGTAGTTTGAATAGAATCGAAGTCCGGAGGCTCGGTCATTTGCTTGCTCGCTAGATAGCAATGCAGTGATCGACTCTTCACGAATTACGTCGCGGTGAGCTTCAACCTCACATCGAAGCCTGAGCCACGGGTTAGGAGCCGATGACTTAGCAATCGTGTCGACTTTTTCATCAAGTATCCGATTGACCTTCAGCGTGTCTCGACGAGCCAGTTCCATTTTTGCCCACGCAGCTTGCATGCTATTGATCTCGACAAGCGAACGCACAAGTTCCTCGTTTGATTGCTGGTCGACTGGATTCGAGAACGTGCGAGCCGCCGCGTTGGCATCCTTCCAACTGAGTCGCCAAACACGACCATGAGTACGATCTCGACGCGGATCACGAAAGTCAACTTCACCGTGTTGAATAATCGGGTTGTACCAATCAGAAATATAAAGAGAGCCATCCGGGCCAAGTTTGGTATCGATCGGTCGGAACGCAGGGTGTTCGCTACGAATCAGGTCACCCTGTTGTATGCTTCGATAACCTTGATCCGTTTTAACTATTTCGAATCGATTCACGCGATGCGAGCGGAAGTCGCTAGTGACCATCTGGCGGAAGTACTCGCTTGGAAGCGACTGGTCACAAAGAATCTCTAAGCCGCAGTGTTTCGGGCTGCCAGGATTCATACCAACCAACCATCGCCCTTCGCCCGGACTGTGCGCAGAGACAGACCCAGGAAAGATATGGTTGATTCCTTCGTTACCGGCCCCGTCAGTAATGAACGACTGCCCGTCGTTATCGAATACATGTCCCCAGGGGTTTGCGAAGCCTTTACAAACGACGTCCAACCTCATGCTTCGCGGATTGAATCTCCATACCCCACCACCTTCGAGAGACCGAGTACCATAGGGAGTCTCAACGTGCGAATGGATGTAAATGGATTGATTCATATACATACAACCGTCGGGGCCCCATCGAAGCGTATGTAACAAATGGTGCGTATCCTCGGTTCCAAACCCACTTAACACCACACGACGTTGATCGGATTGCCCATCGCCATCCGTATCTAGAAAATAAAGTAGTTGAGTCGAAGCCGCCACGTAGCAACCAGACCCTTTGCTGCTTGGCAAATCGGGCAGTACACCCGTCGGGATCAATAGACCATCCGCAAAGACAATACTTTTATCTGCAACACCATTGTGGTCCGTATCTTCAAGAACGATGACCTTATCATTAGCGACTTCACCTGGTGCAAGTTGAGGATAGACCGAACTAGTCGCAATCCAAAGCTTTCCGTCATAGCCAAAATTCGAGTGGATGGGTTTGCTTACCATCGGATCTGATGCGAACAGATTGACTTCCACAGCCGGATCCAATTTCATTGCAGCTAGTTCGGCAATCGGATCTGGAACAGGAATATTAGTTAGATCATTCTGCGAACTGCACTCAGATAGCGAGCAGGTGACGATCCAAAAAAACAGCCACGATTGCAAGAAGCATCTCGTCACATACACACATGACTGCGCAGACCAAAGCTTCATCCTAAGAGTCCATTTACTGACAGGTAGTTAGTCAAAGAAGGAACAAAACATTGATTTAGATTGCTCGCGTGTCGTGTTAGTCTACTCGAAAGCTTCGTGACATGACGTGGTGGGAAGGAACTCTGGCTGACCGGTAATTTCAAACCCTAGGTCAGCGATCATTTGGTAATCTTCGGAGGGCGCCTGTCCTTCCGTAGTT
>Ga0105045_10005622_pt1 | contig 11037 bp, 5 predicted proteins | sample MAT02_FD_78089 | JGI IMG/M metagenome (GOLD analysis project Ga0105045, IMG submission 78089) | Freshwater microbial communities from Lake Fryxell liftoff mats and glacier meltwater in Antarctica - MAT-02 (megahit assembly) | ecosystem: Environmental > Aquatic > Freshwater > Ice > Liftoff... | reverse complement strand
CGCGTGGGCATGCTCGGTGCGGGCTTGATGGGCGGCGGCATCGCGTTCATTACGGCCACGACGGCGGGCATCCCGGTGCGTCTCAAAGACAAAGACTACGCGGGCCTCGCGCGCGGCCTCTCGCATGTGAAGTCGCTCGTGGATGGGCGTGTGAAGCGAAGGCGGATCACCGCCCGTGATGCCACAGTCGAGCTCGCGAGAGTGACGGGAACCATCGACGATGCGAGCCTTGCCGGTTGCGATGTGGTGATCGAAGCCGTCTTTGAAGACCTCGCGCTCAAGCATCGCGTGCTTCAAGCGACCGAGGCCGCGTGTGGTGAGAAAGCGATCTTCGCGTCCAACACGAGCTCCATCCCGATCACGAAGATCGCCGAGGGCAGCACGCATCCCGAGACCGTGATCGGCATGCACTACTTCTCGCCCGTCGAGAAGATGCCTCTGCTTGAGATCATCACGACGAACAAGACCGCGCCCTGGGTGACGGCGACATGCGTCGAGCTTGGCAAGAAGCAGGGCAAGACGGTCATCGTGGTGAACGACGGAACGGGCTTCTACACGAGCCGCATCCTTGGGCCCCTGATGAACGAGGCCGCGTACGTCTTGGCCGAAGGGGTGAAGGTCGAAGACATTGACGAAGCCCTTGTGGATTGGGGCTTTCCGGTGGGCCCGATCACTCTGCTCGATGAAGTGGGCATCGATGTCGCAGCCAAAGTCGGGCCGATCATGCTCGCCGAATTTGGAGAGCGTATGGCGGCCCCACGCGGCTTCGATCGGCTGCTCGCGGACGGTCGTCAGGGTCGCAAGAACGGCAAAGGCTTCTACATTTATGGAGACAAGCAGAACTCGCTCTTTTCCCTGGCTTCCCTTGCGGGAAAGAAGAGTCCCAAGAAGGTCGATGAGAGCGTCTACAACGTGCTCGGTGTGGTGCCGAATAAGCACCTACCTGCCGACGAGATCGCACGTCGTTGCGCGCTCTTGATGGTCAACGAAGCGGCGCATTGTTTTGGTGAAGGCATCCTTCGCAGCGCGCGCGACGGTGACATCGGTGCCATCTTTGGCCTGGGCTTTCCGCCCTTCCGTGGCGGGCCTTTCCGCTACGTCGACACGCTCTCCGCGAAGGAGGTCGTGCAGCGCCTGGAGTTCTTCAAGGACAGGCTCGGTGTGCGCTTCACGCCTGCGCCGGTGCTGGCTCAGATGGCGCGCGAAGGCGGCTCCTTCTACGGCGAGAGCGCTGTGGCTCCCGGGCAGCACAAGCCCAAGAAGGTGTGAAGATGGGGTGCCATTATCAGCATGGGCGGATGGGCCTAAATCGCTCCCTGCGCACCCGCGCCTGTCGCTGCTTCCGGGCCCACGGCGCGGGCGCTAAAATCTAAAAATCCTTCGTGCCGAATGAGCGCCTGAAATGGAAAACCCGACCTGCGCGGAGCGAGTCGGGTTTCTTCTTTGTGCTGAAGCTCGGAGAGCTCCTGTGTTGAAGTTCAGAGGCCCTTGGCTGCGATCCAGTTGTTCGTGAAGACCGTGGTCTTCTCGTAGCTCGACCGTGTCTCAGCCTCGATGAACCTCTCCACCGTGCCGCCAACAAGCGGAACACTCACCGTGATGTCGACCTCGCAGATGCGCTCGATGCGCTTCTCGCCGCGTGGCTCCACCCAGAATTTGCCGCCGATACGCACCTTGTCGGCCATCTTCGAGAGGCCGATCTGGTAGGTCCAGGTATTCGACGTCGGGTCGAATCGACCTTCTTCCTGGTAGGTGATCGAGCCGCCCACCAGTTTCTGCACCACCGCAGGAGCCTCGCTCTTGGGCTCAAGGAACTGCTTGCGCGTGCGGGCCGTGCCCCACTCGCCCGTCAATTCCTTGATCTCCCACTGCTTGAATCCGAGCGTCTCGACGTAGAGGTTCCGGTTGTAGTCCGGATCGAAGAAAATCTTCGACCAGTAGGTTTCCAGGTCCGTGTTGAAGACGTTGCGACAGGTGAACTTCATCGAGCTCTCTTAAAGACGAAAGAACAAACTCAGCCCTCAGAGGCGAGCTTGAGCCTGGGTTGGTCGTTCGAGGGATGCGCTGCAGTCCAAGCATCGTACGCGACCTTGGCCGCCTCGATCGCCAGATGGACATCGTCCGGAGGCTCGGGCAGGGGCTTCTCGGCGTCAAGCGCCTCAAGGATCGAGACCCCGTAGTCGCTGATCACGAAGACAGGACCGAAGCGACCGAAGAAGCGCGCCACCTGAAGCACAGCGTGCACGCGCAGGTCTTGAACGGCGTCGCGCACCTCAGGCCAGGTGACCGCCAGCCCGCGTCGAATGTCGCGGTAGGTTGCTCCGGCGATGAACTCTGGATCGTTCGTCGCTTGTGGAAGCGCGGCGTTGCGCTCGGTCATCGCCACGACGACGCGCAGCGTCTTGAACGAGAGCGCGTTCAACTCCGCGACCGCACGAGGGGCACGCAGGGCGGGGGGCGTCGGCGGGATCGGCTCTTTCGTGCGCTCGGCACGACGAACCTTGTGCATCCCACTGCGACGCGTCTCGCGATCGCGATCCTTCGGCTTGCTGCTGCCGAAAGTGCGAGTGTTCACCGCGATGGGCGCCTCACGCATGATCGGGCGCGACGGAGTCGGGCTCGACGAGCGATCCGTCTCAAAGCGCGGCGCGACGATCGCGTTGGGCGCGTATCTGCCGACCCGAGGCCGAAACGGCTCTGGCGCGGGTTCAACAGCCTTCGCCGGCTCAGGCACTTCCGCAGCCTTGCGGCGGACGATGACAGGTATCTTCGGTCGCTCGGTCATCTCGCTCCTATGGGTCGATCACGGCGTTCGGTTAGAACTAGGGTTCCCGATTTCGGGCGGAAGCGACAGGGCTGGACGTCCGACCATCTGTACTCCGGGTCGCCACTGTGCTGCAGGAAGTTCACACGTGTCCGGGAGCGTCCATCGCCCGACCACGCGTGAGATGTGCCGCCCTGGTAGGCTAAATGCAAATGGATGGTCGTATTTACTCAAGAAATCAGGGACTTCGACCCAGTTTTCATGGGGTTTTGGTCCCCCATCCTAGGCTAGATGTGGCCAGGACTCACTGAGGTCGTACCTGAGCGGCGAGTCGGTCGAGCATGTCGGCGATGCGAAAACCTGGGCCTTGGCGCCACTCGCCGTTCCACATCGCGACGCGGCGGGTGTAGGGCTCCCCCAGCGCCAGCTGCACCTCCAGGGCGGGACGCGGCTCGTCGGGAAAGCCCACCTTTCGCAAGGGTCGGAGCAGCCACATGCCTCCGTAGTGCAGCGTCTCCAGCAGCCCCTGCATATGCATCGGACTCAGCGAGGTGCGGCGCGTCGAGGGCACGTTGGCCCCTGCGGGACGTACGACGACAATGCGGTCGCCGTTGCCGAAAATCTCCATCCGCATCGAGCCATGCACGGGTGAGTCGTACGCCGTCCATGACGCCACCAGATTGCCGCGACGATCGGGCTGGCGAATCAGCTCATCGAGCATCGTCTGAAAGGGCAGATGCGTGGCGCGCGCAGCATGACCGAGGCGAAAGCGAAGCCAGTCCTCTGCCAGCTCAAAGGCATCGCGGGCATGCGGCAAATCCTCCGCCTCCGCGCGGACCGCCACCAGCCCCTGCTCGCCCAGCATCTCAAGGACATCCAGCGCACGCCAGCCCGCGACAGACTCGCCGCCCGCCGCGAGCACACGCGCCAGGCGACGCGCCGCAAAACGTGCACCGCCTGGCCCAAGGTGACGTAAGCGGTCTACCAGCGACGGGTCGCCCGCGACCAAAAGTGCATCGAGCGTGGCCTCGAGCGGATCATCAATGCCAGCCGTTCGAAGCGACTGCGCGCGAGAGACGACCAGCTCTCCCAGGGCGGTTGAGGCCGAAGCCTCATCGGGCGGCGCGAACGCGCGAAGGCCCATCCCTGCGCGCACTGGATCGTAGGCGAAGAGCACTTGAAAGATGCCTACGCCCCGCCGATCGAAGGCAAAGGAGAGGTCGAGACTCGTGTGAATTTGTTCCCCCGGGCCCAAGCGCGTGAACGCCTCGGGCGGATGGAGGACGCTCGTATCGCCAAACGAAACGCGGATGTAGGGACGCTGAGGCTTGGGCGGCGAGACCTTCAGCGAGCGCGGGTAGCCGCTTCGAAAACCAAACACCCAGACCGGCGCGGGCGAGCGATTCTCACAGAAGAGCTCAAGCACCAGCGTGTTGCCAGCGTCGACCGGAGCGCTCGGCATTCGAAGCCCGAGACGAACGCCCGAAGCGCCGCCTCCCCACAATATCGATTGTTGGTTCGCCTCGCGGTGAATCGAGGCTTCGCGCGCGGAACCGTCCTCCTGGCCGAAGGTCATCGCGGGGAGACTAACGCCCTTCGTGGAGACTCGGTGCGATGAAGTGCGCGTTTGTATCTCGCTTCAACTATTTTGCGTCGAGTGGTTGACGCGCAAAACCTGCGCAGGCGATTCTCACGTCATGTCTGAACCAACTGTCCCGATGAGCCCGCGTGAAGATGTCCGTGAGCCGCTTGCCCTCGGGCTCGATGTGGGCTCCACGACGGTGAAGGTCGTGGCCATGCGGCCGGATACACAAGAGGTGCTCTTTCGCGAGTACCAAAGGCACCACACGCGTCAGCCCCAGAAGCTGCTTGAGATGCTCAAGGCGGTGGAGGCGCTCTTCCCAAACTCGCCCAAAGATCAGTGGACCGTCTTCGCGACGGGCTCGGGCGCAGGGCCTCTGTGCTCACTCGTGGGTGCGCGCTTTGTGCAGGAAGTGAACGCGGTTGTCCTGGCGACGCAATCGCTGCATCCCGATGTCGGAAGCGTGATTGAGCTCGGCGGGCAGGACGCCAAGATCATCATGTTTCAGGATGTGATCGGGGCCGACGGGAAGATCCGCAAGAACGCGGCGCCATCGATGAATGACAAATGCGCTTCGGGCACGGGCGCGACGATCGACAAATGCATGATCAAGGTCGGGCTCTCGCCAGAGATCGTGCGCGAGATTCATTTCGATGCGTCGAAGATCCATCACGTCGCTGCGAAGTGCGGCGTCTTCGCCGAGACCGACATCGTCAACTTGGTGAAGAGCGCGGTGCCGCCTGCAGAAATTCTCTGCTCGCTGGCCGATGCGATCGTCCTTCAGAACCTCTCGGTGCTCACGCGCGGCTCGACCTTAAAGCCCAAGGTGATGTTGCTCGGCGGGCCCAATACCTACCTGCCCTTCCTCCGCGAGTGCTGGGAGCTGCGCATCCCTGAGACGTGGCGCGATCGCGGTTTCCACTACACCGACGAGAAGCCCGCTTCGGAGCTGATCTTCACGCCCGACGGCAGCGCGTACTACGCCGCTTTTGGCGCCGTCGTGTACGGCTTGAGCGAGCCGAGTGAGCTTCGCTACGCTGGCTGGCGGGATCTTGAAAAATACGTGACGGAGGGCCGCAAGGCGCGCCTTGGTGAGACCGCTGGGCCTCCGCTCGTGGGCAGCCCTGCAGAGGCCGCGGCGTTCATGGAGGCGTACCGGATCCCCAAGTTTCAGCCGCCTGAGTTGACTCCTGGGTCAACGATCCGCGCGGTCATCGGTGTCGACGGTGGATCGACCTCGAGCAAGGCGGTCCTCGTCGCCGAGAACGGCGCGATCGTGGCCAAGGCCTATCAGCTCTCCAAGGGCAACCCGATCGACGACACGAAGGAGCTGCTCGTCGACCTGCGCAACCAGGTGCTGAGCCAAGGCGCGAAGCTCGACATCTTCGGTTTTGGCGCGACGGGCTACGCGGCCGATGTGCTTGAACAGACCGTGATGGCCGACGCGAACGTGGTCGAGACGGTCGCGCACGCGGCGAGCGCGATGGCGTATTTCGGCGACATTGATGTGGTCTGCGATATCGGCGGACAGGACATCAAGATCCTCTTTTTGAAGGAGGGCGACATCCAGAGCTTCCGCCTCTCGAACTCATGCTCGGCGGGCAACGGCATGCTCCTTCAGGCGATGGCCGATCAGTTTGGATTGCCCGTCACGGCCTACGCAGAAACAGCCTTTGCGGCCGAGCTCGCGCCGAAATTTAGCTATGGATGCGCCGTCTTCCTCGACACCGATCGCGTGAACTTTCAGAAGGAAGGCTTCTCACGCGAGGAGCTCTTGGCGGGCTTGGCGCAGGTGCTTCCCAAGAACGTCTGGCAATACGTCGCGCAGATTCCTCGCCTTGCGGCGCTTGGGAAAAAGTACGTCCTGCAGGGCGGCACTCAGTACAACCTCGCCGCGGTGAAGTCGCAGGTCGACTACATCAAAGAGCGCGTGCCCGATGCCGAAGTGCTCGTGCATCCGCACTGCGGTGAGGCGGGAGCCATCGGCGCTGCGTTTGAAGCGCTGCGTGTGGTGAAGCGCAAAAAGAAGACTTCATTCGTGGGCCTGGAGGCGGCGATTGGCCTTGAGGTGACGAGCAAAACGGATGACTCAACGACGTGTCATTTCTGTCCGAATGAGTGCAAGCGCACCTTCGTCGACACGCTGCGTCCGGATGGCTCTGTGGCGCGCTACATCGCCGGATTCAGCTGCGAGAAGGGCACCGTGGAGAGCCTCGATGAGCTGAAGAAAGTCACCGAGAAGCGCAAAGAGCTCGGCAAGTCGCATCCGAACATGCTCGCGTACGAGGCGTGGCGATCGTTCGCGCATGTGGAGGAGGTCGCGAAGCTGCCCGAGGCAGGCAGCCCAACGAACGACGTGATCCTCCAGCGCGGCTTTTTGGGTCTGCGTCGCACCGAGGTGAAGCGTGGCTTTGAGCGCAGCAGCGACGAGACCCGCGCCAAGCTTCGCAAGACCCGCATCGGCATGCCGCGCGTGCTCAATATGTACTCAACTGCGCCCTATTTTCGCGCCTACTTCGAGGCCATTGGCATCCCGCAGAAGAACGTCATCTTCTCCGATGAGACCAGCGAAGAGCTCTGGGTGAGCGGAGGCAAATACGGTTCGATTGACCCGTGTTTCCCGGCGAAGGTCGTGCAGGCGCATGTGCATGATCTGCTCTTCAACAAGCACGAGCCGGAGAAGGGTCGCCCGATCAACTACATCTTCTTTCCGATCCTCACGCACGTGAAGAGCGGCCTGGTGAAGGTGATGGATGAAGCGAGCTGCCCCATCGTCGCCGGCACGCCTGAGGTGATGAAGAGCGCGTTCACGAAGGAAGTCGATTTTTTCGCAACACGCGGCATTGAATACCTCGACCCAGCGCTCACCTTCACGGAGCCCAAGCTCACACGCGAGCGCATGTTTGCAGTCTGGGGGCCACGCCTTGGCATCACGCGCGATGAAAGTGATTTCGCGCACGAACAAGCGATCGCGGCCCTTGAGCGATGCAGCGACGAGCTGCGTGTGAAGGGCCAACAAATCCTGGAGCAGGTCGAAGCTGAAGATCGCATTGCGCTGCTGGTGCTTGGGCGTCCCTATCACTCCGACCCGGGCCTCAATCACGGCATCCCCGAGGAGTTTCAAGCGCTGGGCTATCCGGTGCTCTCGGTGCGCTCGCTGCCACGCAATGAGAAGTTCCTCGCGCGCTTCTTCCAAGAGGATCTGGAGAAGGGTCGCTCGCCGCTCGATATCAACGATGTCTGGCCAGAGAACTACTCCACCAACAGCGCTGAGCGTGTGTGGGCGGCGAAGTTCGCGGCGCGTCATCCTAATATTGCAATATTGGATCTTTCGAGCTTCAAATGCGGCCATGACGCGCCGACTTACGGCATCGTGGACTCGATCGTTCAGGCCTCGGGCGTGCCCCACGCGGCCCTGCACGATCTCGATGCGAATCGACCGGGCGGCTCGATCAAGATCCGCGTGAAGACGTATCATCACACGCTCTCAAGGCGTCGCGAGGCCCTTGAGGATCTGGGCGGAAAGCGTCGCGAGCTGATGCAGAATATCGAGTTGAAGCGCCTGGAATTACTCTCGAAGAAGCGTGAGCAGTTGGTGGCCGCGAAGCTCTCCGATCCGGCGCTGGAAGCGATGATTCAGCAGCTTGAGATCAAGGTCGCCACCTACCGCGTGCAGCGCCAAATCGAAGACATCGTGCCGGACGTGAAGCCGGCCAACGGCCTCGTTCAGATCAGCAAGAAGCCGAGCAACCCAAGTTCAACAGCAACTCACGTGAGCCCCGAAGCGGCGGCCGAATAGTCACCTGGTTTTCCTAGCGGGAAAGAAGAGAAGAACATCATGGCTACATCCATTCGTCTGCCGATTCTTAAGGCCGAAGACAAAGCTCAGACCGACTCGATCGACGCGGAACTTGAGACCTTCATGCGCGAAGAATCCCTTCGCCTTGGGCTCTCCACCGACCCGCGTGGTCGCACGCATTGGGTCGACAAGATGACGACGCCGACGGTGCGTAAATCTGAGCGCGACAACCTTCAGATCCTCGTCACCGGCCTCACGCCTGCGCAGGATTATTTCGTCGAAGCGGGGCTCTCGGGCCTTGGCTACAACGTGCGCTGGATCGGCACGGCGAATCAGAGCGCGCTCCAGGTGGGCAAAGAGTTCGGCAACCGCGGTCAGTGCAATCCGACGCACTTCACGGTGGGCAACCTGGTGCAGGAGCTGATTCGTCTTCGCGATGAAGAGAAGATCTCCACGCAGGTGATCCTCTCCGAGTACGTCTTTTTGACGGCGGGCGCCTGCGGGCCATGTCGCTTCGGCATGTACGTCACCGAGTACCGCAAGGCCTTGCGCGATGCGGGCTTTGACGGCTTCCGCGTGATGCTCTTTCAGCAACAGGGCGGGCTCTCGCAGGTCACGGGCGACGACCTCGGTCTTGTCTTTGATCCACCCTTCTTCCTCGCCGTCGCGCGTGCGCTGATTGCAGGCGACGCGATCAATGCGCTGGGCTGGCGCATTCGCCCTTACGAGATCGAGAAGGGCGCCACCGACATCGCTGTGCAGAAGGCGAAAGACACCATCCACCACGCGCTCAAGCACCACGATGGCGAGCCCTGGATGGCCTACATGAAGGCGCTTCGGGAGTGCGAGAAGATCCTGTCGGCCGTGAAGATCGACCCGCTTCTTTGCCGCGCACGTGTCGCTGTCATTGGCGAGTTCTGGGCGCTGCACACGGAGGGCGACGGCAACTACAACTTGAAGTCGTTCATCGAGGGCGAAGGCGGCGAGTGCATCGTGCAGCCCGTGGTGGCGACCTTGCTCTACAACCTCTGGGAGGTCGCGCGCGACACGGAAGAGCGCCTTGTGGTGCGTGGCGCCGACGACGCGCTCTGGGGCCTTGGCGGCCTCGATGAGCTGGGCGCAGGCAAGCGTCTGATCACGATGAAGATGGCCAATGTGGCGCTTCGCAGCGTCTTTCAGCTCTTCGCGAACACGATGGGCCTTCACGATTACGAGCTCCCCGATATGTGGCGCATCGCAGCGCTCGCGAAGGAGCTCTACTCGGAAGATCTGCGCGGAGGCGAAGGGCACCTTGAGGTGGGCAAGCTCGTGATGAACGCGGTCGACAAGAAGTCGCACATGGTCGTCAGCGTGAAGCCCTTTGGTTGCATGCCTTCGAGCGGTGTCTCCGATGGCGTTCAGTCGGTCGTGCAGGCGCGCTTCTCGAACGTGCCTTTCGTGGCCGTGGAGACGAGCGGCGATGGCGCGACGAACTTCTACTCGCGTGTGCTGATGACGCTCTTTGCCGCCAAGCGCGGCGCAGAAGAAGAGCTTGCGCGCACGTACAAGGACCTCGGTGTGACGGAGTCCGAAGTGCGCGCGTACATCACGGCGCATCCAGAGTACGCGAGCCCGCTGCGCATGCCGGCGAAGACGAAGGACGTGACGGGACGTGCCGCGTTGCTCGTGCACGAGCTCGCCCCGCTCATTCACGCATCACGACTTGAGCGCGCGAAGATTCATGGAGAGCGCGCGCTCGCGAAGGCCAAGAAGCAGGGGAGTGTGGCGCTGAAGCAGGTCACCCTGGTGGCGCAGTCGCTCACGAACAGTGAGGCGCGTTCGCGCTTGAAGGTCGATGCGCGCTTGCTGGGCGAGCTGGCGAAAGAGCGTTGGGCCGCGCGCAATTCAAAGGCTGAGACCAAGAGCGCTGCTCCTTCGGTGAGCGAGCCTGCGCGCTCGACGCCACGTCGTGAGGCGATGTTTGAGGCCACCGCGGAAGAGTGAGCTCTGCGGGTTCGCGACGAAAAAGAGCCGGCCTTGCGCTGGCTCTTTTTGTTTGAGCCACGGGCGCTTTGCGAAAGGTGCGACACTCGTGTCTATGCGTTGGATTGCCTTGCTTGCGCTTACGTTCTCAAGTTCATGCGTCATTCAGCGAGGCGAGCTGAGTGGGCCTGATGGCGAGCCTTCGGATGCGTTCTCGGGTTCCGATGCGCGCGCCGATGCCCCCAACATCGACGCGCGCTTGGATGCGTTCGCGCTCGATACGCCGACCCTCATCGATTCACCGCTGCCCGACACGCCGACGCTGCTCGACACGCCGACGCTGCCCGACACGCCGACGCTGCCCGACACGCCGACGCTGCCCGACACGCCGAGCGCAGACGCGTTCGTCATTCCCGACGCGTTCACGCCGCCAGATGCGTTCGCCATTCCCGATGCGTTCACGCCGCCGGATGCGTTCGCCATTCCAGATGCGTTCACGCCGCCGGATGCGTTTGTTGTGCCCGACGCGTTCGTTTGCTCGGGCTACATCGTCTATGCGCAATGCGTGACAGGGCTTCGGCTCTGGCTCGATGCTGGCGACCTGGCGCTGGGTGAAGGTGCGAACGTCGACACATGGATGAATCGCGCGACCGTCTCGCCGACGGGCAATGCCGTGCGACCAGGTGGCGAGACCTCGGTGACCTACACGGTGATGGGAGGCCCTGCGGTGGTGATGGGCGCAGGTCGCTTGAGCACCGAGGGCGAAATCAGCGTGATTCGCAGCACGCACTTCGAGGTCTTCATCGCGGCCACGAGTCGTGCGACTTCGAACGGCTACATCTTCGAGACAGCGGGCTCGGTGACGCCCAGACTCTCCGCACATTTGCCGTGGACCGATCCGTCCGCTCCGGCGCGCGGGTACTTCGACAT
>Ga0105045_10005621_pt1 | contig 11041 bp, 12 predicted proteins | sample MAT02_FD_78089 | JGI IMG/M metagenome (GOLD analysis project Ga0105045, IMG submission 78089) | Freshwater microbial communities from Lake Fryxell liftoff mats and glacier meltwater in Antarctica - MAT-02 (megahit assembly) | ecosystem: Environmental > Aquatic > Freshwater > Ice > Liftoff... | reverse complement strand
TATTTTATTTATATTTGCGTGTTAATATCATAATAACTTGGTTTTGTGATATTTAAATTTTTTAATTAAATTAAAATTTATTTCAATTTAAATGGAATATCAACAATGGCTTGTCGAAATTAGGCCAGAAATAAATGTAACCAATTCTGATAACTCATTAACTGAAGAATTTCAGAATGAAACAGTTCGACCGATTTTAAAATTACTCAATGCTACAATAATAGAATTTAGTAAATCTTTTATTGCAGCATTAGATATTAAATTTAAAAATAAAACAAACGCAGAAATTGAGCAAATCTTAATTAATTTGGTAAAAAAACATCCAACATTTAAAACTTATCTTTTAGGTATGGTAATAAGTTATTTTACTAAGGATGAACTTTCCACCTATTTAAAAAATCAAAAACAACATAACAAAAGGATTTATATATTGTTGCAAGAAAGACTAAGAAGTCAACTTTTATTTTTAGGGAACCTCTAAAAACTCACTTTTTTCGTTGATCTTTAAAATTAAAAGCCTCACCTACCCTATTCATGCTATTTTTTTAATTTCATGTACGCCTTGATTTCTGACTTTTTTGAGGTTCCTTTTAATTGTTGATGCGCAATTTATTTCTATCGGTAATAATTACATTGTTAAAATAGAAATGAATAATTTCCTCTTCATTACATCCTTGTTTGGCCATAACCATGCAACCTTCTTGACACAGTCCAACACCATGGCCAAATCCTTTACCACTAATTAAAACAGAATCTCCATTACATTTTATTTCAAACCAATTTGATTTTAAATTTAATTGAGTTCTAATAAATAACGTATTAAAACTCTTATTCACAAGGGTGATTTTTTTCAATCTATTATCATTTTTTACAAAAGTGTTGCTACAAAATATTTCCTTGTCTGCTGAATCACCTGAAAATGGAATATTTAATTTCAGACAAAAATCATTTATTGAAAAAACCTTTGTCCACACGCTGTTCTTTTGGTTTTTACAAAAGGTATCTTTTATTGATTTACAATAATTTAAATCATTTTTCCAAACATCACTTGCGTATTGAGTAATTCCACCACAGTTGCTATGAAATAAACCTTCGATAATGTTTCCGTTCGCATCTAATACAACTTTATCACGCGCTAGATCTGCAGCTTGATGATAATGTTCATATTTGAAATACCCTTTAAAAACCTGACAATGAACTTGGTCACAAAGATTAAAACCTTCGCTTCTATGTCGGGAATAATAACCCTCTGCATACGTTTGCGCTAATATTGCAAGAACTACATAACTATAGAATGGTTTATCATATCCAATTTCCCCTCTTAAAACACCAACAACATAGTTTTCGATTGAAATACTATTAATGAGAGATAGTTTGTTTTGGTTTGATCTGATTAAAAGTTTTTCGGTATATCTATTCTCTGGATAATTAGGGGATAAAGGTTTTAACACTACACTTGTTTTTTGAGGTATTTCAATTTCAACATTTTTAAAAACCCCAAGATTAATTTTTCCTGTGCTTAAATAAATCTTACTCCCTTTTGAGGCAATATTTAATACTGAATTTACCGGCATTGAAAAGTTAGCGAAATCCGCTTTAATTGAAATTGGAACTTCATCAATTCTAATTTCTATTAAATCAATTTTACTACTCTGAAAAAGACCAACTTTTAGATTTTTTTGAGCATTGTCTTTAATAATAAAGATGAATAAGAATATGTAAACAAAAGTGAAGCTTTTATTCATCATGGTGGAAAACAATCATTGAATTAAAATTTTACATGAATATACAGCATTTGAAATAAGAAGAAGTTAACATATATTATAGATTAATTTTGCGGCTTTTTGTGAAGCTCCTTTTCCTCCGAGCAATTCTTTCAATTGAACCATTTGAGTTTTTAATTCCTCAATCTTTTTTCTATCGTAAAGTATTTGAGTTAATTGTAAATGAATGTCTTTTGCGTTACACTTATTTTGAATCATTTCTTTCACAACAGGTTTGTCCATAATTAAATTGACCAAGGAGATGTATTTCACTTTTATCAACTGTTTTGCTAGCCAATAAGAAATAGCCCCACCTTTATAACATACTATTTGTGGAACTCCAAACAAAGCAGTTTCTAAAGTTGCCGTACCAGACGTAACGAGCGCAGCAGTTGCAATTCCTAATATATTATACGTATCATTTTGAATAACCGTCACTTTCCTATTCCCTAAAATATTTTTATAAAATTGGATTTCTACAGAAGGAGCGGCTGCAATTACAATTTGAAAATCACTAAAACTATAAGTTGCATCAAGCATAATAGGCAATATTTTTTTAATCTCTTGTTTTCTGCTACCTGGTAACAAAGCAATAACAAGATTGTCGTTTAAGTTATAAGCCGTTTTGAAATTTTGTTTCACTGTAAAATGTTGAATGGCATCAATTAATGGGTGACCGACAAAATGTACTTTCATGTTGTGTTTTGCATAAAATTCCTTCTCAAAGGGAAGAATCACAAGCATTTCATCTACGTTCTTTTTAATTTTGACGATTCTACTTTCTTTCCACGCCCAAATCTGAGGTGAAATATAATAAACAACTTTAATGTTATTTTTCTTTGCAAATTCAGCAATTCTCAAATTAAAACCAGGATAATCAATTAAAATAATAAGGTCAGGTTTAAATTTCAAAATATCTTGTTTACAAAATGAAATATTTTTTAAAATTGTTTTAAGGTTCATTATAACTTCTGTGAAGCCCATGAATGCTAAATCTCGATAATGTTTGATTATTTCGGCACCTGCATTTTGCATTAAATCACCACCCCATGCCTTAATTATAGCTTGTGAATCTAGTTTTACAAGTTCTTTAATTAAATTAGAACCATGTAAATCTCCTGATGCCTCTCCGGCAATTATATAATACTTCATTTGGGAGCAAAGAAAATAAAATAATGCATAGTCTATATTTTTAGTACGTTTGAAAAATGAAAGTCACTTTTCTTGGCACGGGAACTTCTCAAGGTGTGCCTATTATTGCCTGCAATTGCGTTGTTTGTAAATCTACGGATTTAAAAGATAATCGTCTGCGTTGTTCCATTTTGATTTCATTTGAAGGTAAGAACATTGTTATTGATACTGGACCAGATTTTAGGCAACAAATGCTACGTAATCATATTAAACATCTTGATGCGGTTCTATTTACACATGAACATAAAGATCATGTAGCAGGTTTAGATGATATTAGAGCATTTAACTATTTTCAATCCAAACACATGGATGTATATCTTTCAAGTTATGTGGAAGCTGCATTAAAAAGAGAGTTTGCTTACATTTTCATTGAAGATAAATACCCTGGAATTCCTTTACTTAATTTACATAGAATTGAGAATAACGAATTTGAGATATTTGGTGTAACATTTTTGCCCGTTGAAGTGAAGCATTATAAAATGCCCGTTTTTGGTTACCGTTTTGCCGACTTCGCTTATATAACCGATGCAAAGACAATTGATAAAATAGAGTTAGATAAACTTTTCGGATTAAAATACCTTGTTATTAATGCATTGAGACATGAAACTCATATTTCTCATTTAACTTTAAACGAAGCGCTAGAAATAGTTGATTATCTAAAACCCGAACAAACTTATCTAACTCATATAAGTCACCAGTTGGGATTGCATCAAGAAGTTTCAAAAACATTACCTAAAAATGTTTCTATTGCTTATGATGGTCTAAGGATTGAGTTTTAACCAAGCAATAAAATTTTACCGTATTTAACATGTTTTTTACCTGATTGGTCAATAAATGAGTTTCTAAAAACATAGTATCCACTTGGACAAGATTTTCCATTATTGTCTTTCCTTCCTAACCAACCAACCATTTTATCTTTTGTAGTAAAGACTTCTTCTCCCCAACGGTCAAAAATTTTCATCAAGTAAGTTTCTTCTAAAATACCAGTAACAACTACATTAAATGTATCATTTACATTATCATTATTTGGTGAAAATGCATTGGGAGCAAAATAAGTAAGTAAGAAATCTATTTCAACTTGCTTTGTTACCGAATCGGTACAACCAAACTCGTTGGTGACAGTTAAAGTAACATCCCAAACACCAGAGCCAGGGAAAATATAGGTGGGTTCATATTCTTCGGAAGAATCTTGACCAAAATTCCAATGGAAGTATACAGCATTTATAGATTGATTGATGAACGTAACCTTTGGAAAAATTCCTGGAATAGGAGTAGTATCAGGAGAGAAAATAAAATCCGGTTCTAGGTTGAATCTAAAATCAGGAATAAAAAATTCTTTTCTAAAGCTACATCCCAAACTATCTGTAACTATTACTACATAAGTTCCTGTTAACAAACTATCAACAAATGTAGTATCAGGAGCCTGATTTGTTACTTCCCAAAAATAGGAGTATGGTAGTTCTCGCGGAGGTGAAACAAAAGGTGTTCCTCCCGATACTATTGCTCTAGCTCCGCCTAAACCAAAAGAACAAATATCAGTAGTGATATCTAGATTTACATTAAAATTATTGGGATCACTTACAAATACTGAATCTCTAACCACGCAACCTGATTGATCTTGAATAGTAACATATTGTCTTCCAAACGGCAAACTAGTAGCAGTATGAGAATTGGTTGGTGGAGAGAATGAACCCGTTTGTCCAGAAGGAAGCCATGAAACTTGATATGGAGGGATTACACCAGGTGTTGCGACATTTATAGTAACAGTAGCAGTTCCATTATTTGCTAAACAATTCACATCAGTTGATGACATTACAATTGAAAACGATTGAATGTTAAAAAGAAGTTGCAGAGTATCAGTAGTAAAATTTCCACAATTATCTTCCACCCTGCCAAAGCTTTGTATAATGTATGTTCCACCATCATTTAAGGTTTCCCCTAATAAAATTGTAAATTGCTTCTCTACTAAACCACCGTTGATGCAAGCAGCACTTGTTATTCCAGCGATAGGGATAGTATCAAAAGTTGGAGAAGGACCAATGAGAAGAAAATTATTTGCATTTACTGTAGAACATTTAACGAATTCAGAAAAATTAAAAGTTAAAGAATTAGAACCGCAAGAAACTTGTTGGGCAATAGGTGATGAAAAAACAGGAGCTGTTTGATCAATGATACCAGCAGAAGATGCGGAAAAATCTAATATATAGCCTGTTTGATTTGCTCCAGAAAAATTATTAACAAGAATGGCATAAACTTCTCCTGCTGCAACCGGAATGGGTGCTCCGCTTTGAGGTAGTGGGGCACCCATTCCGTCCACTGCGCCATTGGGACCTGTAACAGGAGTAGGAAAAGTAGAACCTGAAAAATTACAAGCTACTTCTAGTGCTTCATTTGCAAAAATATCCGAACAAGATGAATTTGTTAAATTGTACACAGCCCAGTCGTAATCAGCAAGAGTATCAGGACTTATAGAAAAATTCAAAAAACCTGGGCTTTGCACGGTTACCATATACCATGCATTGTTTCTTTCTCCGCTATTTAAACAACTAGTAAGTGCATCGATTTCATCAAGGTAGTTTCCGGCACCAGAGAATGCAGACTGTTGATTGAAGTTAAACGCACATACAGTGAATGCTCCAAGGCAATCGCCTGAGGTAGGGATTTGCGCAAAACTTTTAATAGAAAAAACCAAAAATAAACTTAACGCAGTTATGGTTTTGATGATGGTTTTGTAGTGATTCATGTTAAAAAATTGAACATCTATTTACAGAAGATTACAAAGCTAATAAATCATAACGAGTATTAACTCTTCTTTAACGTAGAATTTCAACACCTATTCGTGTGTAATTATAAGATACAACGCAACTGCTTGAATATGTGATAAATATAAATATGCAAAAATAACCTCTTAATTTTAATTATAAAATATTTTTCAATAAAAGTGAATGTAGAAGCAATTATAAGAGCAATTCTCAAAAATTGTAGAGCCTTATTGAGAATATATCACACTCATCTGAATTATGCTCAACAAGCATAAAAAACTTTATAAACAATGATTCAAAGAAAAAAAAAAAAAAGATTATTGATTTTTATTAAAGTTAAATAGTGTCAAAAACTAGCTAAAAATGGAGCAAAATAGACGAAAAAATAATTCCTTCTGTCTAATATTCAGTGAAGTACAGAATTTATTTAAGAAAAACGAAGAAATATTTTTGCGGAATGATCTGTATTATTACTTTTGCCCTCGGAGAAATGGCAGAGCGGTTTAATGCGGCAGTCTTGAAAACTGTTGTACCGAAGGGTACCGGGGGTTCGAATCCCTCTTTCTCCGCCAATTAAAATAGAAAGAATGACTAAACCCTCTAAATTGCTGTATTTAGTGGGTTTTTTTATTTATGGGAACCACTTAAAGTCAAATATCGAGGAGAACTAGAAATTAAAAACGCAGCATAGATAAGGTATGTAAGGCTTTTAATTTTAAAGTTCAACAAGCAATAGTGGGTTTTTAGAGATTCCCGTATAGCTTTTTCAAAATTACTTTATATTAATCGGGTTTCATAAAATGGATAGTTATTTCAATAATAAAAAACTTTACTACACAAATATATATGATACTGAATCGAAATTATTTCGGGGAAAAGATTCCAAAGGTAATTTCAGAAATCCTTTTGATTCATTAGCAGCAACATCTCCAATGAACAATCCTGGTGATTATTCAGAAGCAAATGCATGGCAATATTTTTGGACGCCAGCACAATATGATGTAAAAGATATAATTGATTTATTGGGCGTAAAAACCAATTTCACAACCCAATTGAATACTTTTTCCACTACTGAAACTGAAAATCCCAATAAGTTTCTCGGACAAAAAGCTATGAAGTCATTAACGAATTTCACAACAATACTCTAGGTGGTATGATTGGTAATGATGATTATGGGCAAGTGATTGCTTGGTATATTTTATCAACTTTAGGATTTTATCCAGCAAATCCAACGTATGGTGAATTTATTTTAGCTTCACCGCAGATTAAAAAAGCGACCTTGCATTTGGCTAATAAAAAAGATTTTAGCATCGAGTCGAAAAAATTTTCTAATGATACTATTTCAAATGAAACTCGGTTTTTAAATAATATAAAACTCGAAATACCATATATAATCTTCAAAGAAATCAACAACGGTTGTACTTTAAAATTTGAATTGACTAAACAATAATAAATAATGAAAATACTATTAACCCTTTCCTTTATTTTGATATTTCATAACATAACAACAGCTCAATCCATTTCACGCATAGAGCCTGCCAATTGGTGGATTGGAATGAAATGGAATGTAGTAAACTTGCTTGTTTATGGTGATAAAATAAATGATTTAAGTCCTACTGTCAACTATACTGGTGTGGAAATAAGTAAAGTTGAAAAAGTAGAGAATCCAAACTATCTTTTTATTACCCTAAATATTAAACCAGAAGCAAAATCAGGAATAGTTAAAATAACCTTCAAAAAGAGTAATAAAATATTCATCATAAAAGATTTTCCTCTGTTGGAGCGCGAACAAAACAGTTCAAATCGGGAGAGCTTTTCGCAAAAAGATAATATTCTGTTGATTGTCCCAGATCGTTTTTCTAATGGAAATATTGAAAATGACAACACAAAAAACACTATTGAAAAAGTGAATCGGAAGTTTGAAAGCGGAAGACATGGTGGTGATATTCAAGGAATTATTAATAACTTAGATTACATTCAATCTCTTGGTTATACACAAATTTGGAATACACCTTTGATAGAAAATGATATGACGAATTATTCCTATCATGGCTACGCTGCAACAGATTTTTATAAAATTGACCCAAGATTTGGCACTAACGAAGATTTTAAGAATTTAGTAATAGAGTCTAAAAAGAGAGGTATTGGATTAATTTGGGATGTTGTTTTGAACCATTGCGGATCTAATTATTATTTTGTAAAAGATGCGCCTTCTACAACTTGGTTGAACCCAAAATTAGCTTTAACAACCAATCATTTAAAATCAACTTTGGTTGATCCTTACGTAACTAAAATTGACAGGATAGAATACAATGATGCATGGTTTGATGGAAAAATGGCGGATATGAACCAAAGAGATCCTTTGATGGCAAATTTCCTAACTCAAAATTGCATTTGGTGGATTGAATACGCAAATTTATCTGGCTTTAGAGTTGATACTTATTCCTACTCTGATAAAACTTTCTTGGCACAATGGACAAAATCAATTACAGAGGAGTATCCCAATTTTAACATTGTTGCAGAAGAGTGGTCTTCTGACCCAGGTCTTATTTCATACTGGCAAAACGGAAAAATTAATAACGACGGATATAAAAGTTTTTTACCCTCTTTGATGGATTTTGCTTTAACTGAAAACCTTGTAAAATCGTTTAATACAGAAAGTACTTGGGCTTCATCTTGGAAACAAACTTACGAATCACTAGCAAGAGACTATTATTTTCCAAATCCATACAACCAACTTATTTTTCCAGACAATCATGATATGGATCGAATATTTACACAATTAAAGTCAAATTTCGAGCATTGGAAATTAGCAATGGTAATGTATGCTACTACGAGAGGTATTCCTCAATTTCAATATGGTACAGAATATTTAGCAACTAATGAACAACAAGGTAACCATGGAGAAATAAGAAGTGACTTTTATGGTGGATTTAAAGATGATGAAAAAGACGCAAAAACAGGAGTTGGACTTACAGCTCAAGAAAAAGAAGCAAAAGCCTACTTTTCTAAGTTATTGAATTGGAGAAAAAACAAAACTATAATTCATACAGGAAAACTTAAACATTACGGGCCGCAACTCAACGATGTTTATGTGTATTTTAGATACAACGATACAGAAAAAGTGATGGTATTACTCAACAAAAACAAGGAAAAGGTAAGCTTAGATTTAAGTCGTTTTGAAGAAATGATTCCAAATAAATTCAAGGCTTTTGATGTCATTTCAAATCAAGAAATTATTGCTGATAAAACGTTAGAAATCCCTGCTAAAACAGCTATGATATTAGAATTATTGAATTGATCAATTTCAACTAATTAGCAAGCAAACATTTTTTAAAACCTTTTCGGAAGTAAATATGAATAAATATTTGGCAAATTACCTTAATATTGACGAGCTAACAGAAAAATTAACTAACCCTAATTCTGAAATATATTTTGCAAAACAAGAAAATAAATTAATCGGTTCTTTAAAAATAAATTTTGGTCGAGCTCAAACTGAACTTAGAAATCAACATGCAGTTGAAATAGAGCGGATTTATATTATGAAAAAAAAAATGAAAAAAATGGTCAAACATTATTTAATAAAGCCTTGAATATTGCGAAGCAGCATCATGCAGATTTTGTTTGTTTGGAAGTTAGGGAAGAAAAATGGTTTCGTAGCTTTTGATAAACACATTTTCAAGCTAGGAAATGATAAGCAGACTGATGTAATGATGAAATTAATAAACAATAAATAATACACTTTGAAACTGAAATTGCAATGAATACGAAGTTAATAGTAACAAATGTTTTAATCTTTTTGAATATTCTGTGTAGTAATGCTCAATTACCAAAAGTTTCATCAGGAAGCATTCAACGCATTGAAAATTTTAAATCGAAATATGTTGATGCTAGGAATATTGATGTTTGGTTACCAGATGGATATTCTAATAATGAAAAATATGCAGTTTTGTACATGCACGACGGGCAAATGTTATATGATGCAGCATCCTCTTGGAATAAAACAGCTTGGGAAGTAGATGAAGTTGCAGGAAAATTGATGACAGAAAATAAAATCCGAAAGTTTATAGTTGTAGGAGTTTGGAATAACGACAAAAAACGTCATCCAGAATATTTTCCTCAAAAACCTTTTGAAAGTTTAAGCAAAGAACAAATAGATAAAATCACAAATGAATTAAAAGCAAAGGGAAGAGTTGCAGAAGAATTTAAACCAATTTCTGATAATTACTTAAAATTTCTAGTGACCGAATTAAAACCATTTATAGATAAATCTTTCTTTACTAAAAAAGACCAACAAAATACTTTTATAGCAGGAAGCAGCATGGGTGGCTTAATTTCCATGTATGCAATTTGCGAATACCCTAATGTATTTGGAGGCGCTGCATGTTTAAGCACACATTGGCCAGGAACCTATAAAGTAGAAGATAATCCAATCCCAGCGGTTTTTTTTAATTATTTAAAGGTGAATTTACCCAATCCTAAAAATCACAAAATCTATTTTGATTGTGGAGACCAAACTTTAGACGCACTATATCCTTCTTTACAACGAAAGGTAGATATAATAATGAAATCAAAAGGGTATGATGAAACTAATTGGATAACCAAATTCTTTCCTGGTGAAGATCATTCTGAAAAATCATGGAGCAAAAGACTCAACATACCGCTAACATTTTTATTGATTAATAAATAACCTAAACTTATCATGCAATCGGAAAAATTAAAATAGCTTCCTTTTGGAATTATCAAACCTGCAGGTTGGTTGAAAGAACAAATGCAAAAAGATGTAGCTGGATATTTAGGAAATCTTGACAATCTTGTTCTTGATTTAATAAACGACCCTATTTATGGTTCTGGACGATTGCACAAAAATAGTGAAGCCAAAGATTTAGGTAACTCAAAAGCAGGTTATGCTGAAGGAAGTGAACAATATAAATAGTGGAACTCTGAAAATCAAACGAATTATCCAACTGGCAATCAATTTGTAAATAAAATAAGTTTGGAGAAATCTTTCAATTTTAAGCTTAAAATTAGACAACAAAGATATGATCATATCTGTATTCCTCCAATTTCATTTGGCCTAAACAGCTATTGCATCGGCATAATGCCACAAAAATTTGGACCAAATAATAAATACAATTGGTATTACTTCAATTGAAACGAATGAGAAATATATAATTGAAAATAGTTACATCGTTTTTAATAGAGAATTTGATAAAATTGATTCTTTACAATTAATTTTAAAACAGATGTTAAAATACTAAACGATGCTAATGGGGAACATTATTATAAATACGGAGTTTTGTTTTTTGCTAAATCAATAAAAGC
>Ga0105045_10005620_pt1 | contig 11041 bp, 9 predicted proteins | sample MAT02_FD_78089 | JGI IMG/M metagenome (GOLD analysis project Ga0105045, IMG submission 78089) | Freshwater microbial communities from Lake Fryxell liftoff mats and glacier meltwater in Antarctica - MAT-02 (megahit assembly) | ecosystem: Environmental > Aquatic > Freshwater > Ice > Liftoff... | reverse complement strand
TGCATGGAGCTGGTCAAAGACCCGCTAGATCGGGCGATTGAGCTAAATTATGTCAAAGCCACCCAGGCCTTTGAAGGACATTTCTACGTGCTCACCAATGGTGAGCACACCGGCAAGCGGGGCGTAAACGGCATTATCGAACGCGCCCTGGGGGGAGCCGACCTGGCCCAGGCGGGGCGCTACTACCTGCCGGGGCTGGCGGCGGGGGGCGTGCAGTGGCAAACCCGCGCCGGCGAGGTGAGCCATCCGGGGGTGAGTGAGGCGGAGCTGGCGTTTTTGGCGGCGGTGCCCGAGAAAATGGGCGCTCACCTGCGGCAATTCTTGCAGCGGCGGCTGAGGGATAGTGATGGGTTCAACCTGGAGCAGGCCATTCAGGCCACGGTTTTAGACAATATCGCTTCGCCGACGGCCAACCTCAACACCCTTCACAATCTGCTCCACCACCAGCGAGAGGTGTATACCGATCTCCAGTACGCGATGCAGACGCTGGTGGAAGATCTGCTGCGCGATGCCGCCCGCCAAGGGCTAGGAGAATCGTTTTTTGTCCACTACGCCCCCAACCACGGGCGCGGCCCCGACGGCAAAGAGATTATCTGGTTTGGCCAGGGCGACGAGTCGGGCACCACCGACTTTCAGTTTATGCTGCGGGGGGCAATCAAAGAGGCGGGGGTGCTGGCCCTCTTAAACCGCTACTACGCCGCCAGAACGGGAGAATTTCCCCTGGGTCAAGACTTTAGCGTGCGCCAAGCGCCCCACAGCCACGCAGAGCTGCTGGGGCTGGTCGGGCAGAATTTTGACCCGGCGCTGATGCCCACCCTGGTGGGCGTAGGCGACACGGTGACTAGCGTGGTAGTGACCGAAGACGGTGAACCAGTGGCCAAGCGGGGGGGCAGCGATCGCAACTTTTTGCACCTGATCCAGTCCATTGGCCAGCAGTTTGACCGGGGCAATGTGGTCACCTACATCGACAGCAGCGGTGGCGAGCTCAAAAACCGCCAGGCCCTCAAGCTCGAAGACCACAACGGCAAAACCATCGTCATCCAAGGCCCCGGCGACGCCCGCGACCGTGACGATCCCTTGACCCTCAACCTGGTGTTTCCGGGCGGCTATCGCCAGTACTGCGAGGCCTTTCAAACCGCTGCGGCGCGCCGCAGCCCGAGTTAGCCACCCGAGTTGACCGGCGTAGCGCCGTGAGCATTCTCTCTGGCCCGGCCCCACTACACTGAGATCGCACCCAGCCCATCGTGATCGACACCCTCGACTACTACAATTCCGGTGACTACTACAACTCGGGGGGCGATCGCGTCATTGCCTACCTCGACCAGCCGATTCAGCTTGGCCCCCTCGCCTCCACAGGAGTCGTGGTAGATCGCACCAATGTCACCGGCGGCGGCGGGGCTAACTTCATCGTCGCATGGCAATCTGCCGCCCCCGTCAGCGACCCCATCATCGAAGCGGTGATGATCAGCACCGCCTCCCAGCAGGGCATCCCCACGTACGGGCGCACTGCGGTGCGCCCCAACCCGATCTCTCTCTCCTATCTCCCCCATGGCCACCATTCACCCATCCACCGACTTCCGCTCCGACACCGTCACCTGGCCCACCCCGGCCATGGTCGAGGCCATGGCCACCGCCGAACTGGGCGATGATGTCTACGGCGAAGACCCCACCGTCAACGAGCTAGAAACCCTGGCCGCCAGCCTGCTGGGAAAAGCGGCGGGGCTATTTGTCACCAGCGGCACCCAGGGCAACCTGATTGCCGCCCTCACCCACGCCCAGCGGGGCGACGAGGCCATTCTTGGCGAAGATGCTCACACCTTTTGCTGGGAGGCCGGGGGCATTGCCGTGCTGGGCGGCATTACCACCCGCCCGCTGCCCACCGACAGCCGGGGCCGCATGGCCGTAGATCAGATCAAAGCGGCCATTCGCGTTGACAACCCGCATCTGCCCCACAGCCGCCTGGTTTTGCTAGAGAACAGCTCCGGCGGCAACCATGGCGCTGCGATCAAACCAGAATATTTCGCGGCAGTCAGCGCCGTAGCCCAGGCTCACGATCTCAAGATTCACCTAGACGGGGCCCGGCTGTTCAACGCGGCAACGGCTCTGGGCATCGATCCCACCGCCATCACCACCCAGGTGGATTCGGTCAGTATCTGCCTTAGCAAAGGGCTCTGCGCCCCAGTGGGTTCAATGCTGTTGGGCAGCGAAGAATTCATTCACCAGGCCCGTCGCCACCGCAAGCTGCTGGGCGGCGGCATGCGCCAGGCCGGAGGGCTGGCAGCGGCAGGCATTATCGCCCTCAAGACCATGACCCAATGGCTGCAAGCCGACCACGACAACGCCCAGGCCCTGGCTCAGGGGCTGGCCACCATCCCCGGCATCAAACTTGATCCCCAGGTGGTAGAAACCAACATGGTGTTCTTTGATCTGGAAAATGATCTAAACCTGGCCCCCGATCAGCTGATTAAAACCCTCAAGATTGATTACGGCCTGTACATTGGTGGCTACGGCGATCGCACCCTGCGCGCCGTCACCCACTACTGGATTGAGCCATCCCAGGTAGATCGGCTGGTGGAGGCAATTCGCGCCATTGTTGCACTACACCCCACACCTGGATACACTTAGCCCATTCATCTGACCCCATTTTTGCTAATGCTATGGAATGGCATGTGACCGATGCCCAGAGCCTGCGAGTCATTGACTCCGAAATTGGCGATCACAGCTTCTCGCCCTCGGAGTACGAAATCGTGCGCCGGGTGATCTACGCCACCGCCGACTTCGACTTTAAAGATCACATCCATTTCTCTGACCAGGCGCTGCAATCGGGGGCAGCCGCCCTGGCCGCCCGCACCACCATCATTGTGGATGTACCGATGGTGCAGGTGGGCATCACTCCCTGCATTCAGCGCACCTTTGCCAACCCGGTCTATTGCAGCATGGATGCCCTGACCCGGCCCCAAAAGGGTAAAAGCCAAGCCTCATGGGGGGTCGAAACCTTGGCCCAGCGCTACCCCGAGGGCATTTTTGTGATCGGGGCCTCTGAGGCGGCCCTGACCACTCTGGTGGATTTGATTGAGGCTGAGAAGGTGCGCCCCGCCCTGGTGGTGGCGACCCCGGCTGGGTTTATTGACACCGCTATGGTTAAAGATCGCCTACAAGACACCACGGTGCCCCACGTGCGTATCGATGGCCGCAAGGGCAGTGCCGTCGTTGCCGCCGCCATTGTCAACGGGCTGGTTGACCTGTCGTGGCAAGCCTACGGCAAAGACAGCGCCTAGAACGTCGGTACAACAAAAAAATAAGGTACCAACTGCCATCTTGCCTATTGGTGCATTGCTGCGCGAATGCACCCTACAGCGATCAATGCCTCCGGTACTTTATTTAGGCGCACGTCCCTTAGTAGAGGTCTAGTCGGGGCAAACCCTTGTTCACCCCAGGCAGAGATCGTTTGCCGATAGCGTGGCTCTAGCAGTCGCGGTTTTCAATGCGGCCATCGGGCATGGTGGTGTTGCAAAACCGCACCATGCTGCGGTTGGTGCCGCGCAGGTTGGCCCCCTCCAGGTTGGCCCCTTCTAAATTGGCGGTACCGAGAATGACGCTGAGCATCACCGCGCCGCTGAGATTGGCGTTAGACAGGTCGGCGTTGTCGAGGTTGGCCTGGGTCATTTCAACATTGGACAGGTCGGCCCCAGAGAGATTTGCGCCGGGTAGGTTGGCCCCGTTCATTTGGGCATTGGTCAAAGTGGCTCCGCTCAGGTTGGCCCCTTCCATATCGGTCAGCATGAGGTTGGTGTCACTCAGGTCGGCCCCGGACAGGTTGGCCCCGGTCAGCACCGCAATTTTGAGGTTGGCACCGTGCAGGTCGGTGTTGCTCAGCTCGGCATCGTTGAGAATGCACACCTGGCACTTTTTGGTGTCGAGCAGCTTTTGCACATCGTCGGGGATGGCGGCTTCGGCGGGGGCCAGGCCCACAGTCCACAGCATCAGGGCGATCGCCAGCATGGCCAGTAGGCGTTTCATAGTCTGCAAAAATCCTGTCTTGAGAAGTTGGGTCTTGGCTATTCTCCCACTCACTGTTCTCCAACTCAATGGAGTAACCCAGAAGATGGAGCACAACCCCAGGCGGCTAAAGCCAGTCTTGGGGGGGCAGTTGGCCGAGCCAAAATGCCTCGGGGTGAGGGTTGCGGCGGCAGGGGGGCCAGTAGCGCAGGGCGTCGGCCTTGAGGTTGGGGGGGGGCAGGGGCAGGTCTTGGGCTAGGCACAGGTGGGCGATCGCCTGCCCAAACCCATGCCCATGGCCCTCACTGGGTTCTATTGAACTGGCTACCCCGTGGGCCAGCTCGTGGGCCACCAGCCCCGGCCAGTCGGCGGGCACAATGCGACCTGGGTCAACCATCAGGGTAATCGGCGCGGTGCGGCGGTTGCAAAACCCGTCGACCCCCGCCTGGGGAGCGATCGGGGCGGCAAAAATCTGCACCTGAGGCCGCTGGGCTGGCTCAAAGCAACCTAGCAGATCTTCTAGAATGCCGTTCAGCCGTTGGTTGACCCGGTGAATGTGTTGCCCGATCCAGAGCAGGGCTACCCCCGGCGGGTCGGCCACCTCGGCTAGGCTAACCCACTGGGGCTGCACAGCCAGGTCTCGGAGCACCCCCATATATTGCGCGCCTCGGAGAGCTAAATCGGTGGCTGGCTGGGGAGACTGCCGCCAAAAACCAGCCTGGGTGAGGGCGGTTAGGTCGCGATTGTGGGAAGCGGAGGGGCGATCGCCATCCATACATCGGGCTGCCTGCCTGGGGCTGGTACAGTGACCAAAATTTTCCCATACTTTTTCCGCACTATCTCTGCGATTGGTCACCGACGAACACTCTAATGGCAATATTTTCGCTAGGGTGGACACAATTGATCAAACATCTACCCCAAGTCCAGCTCGAGATCTGTGGTTTTCTACGGGCAAAACTCTACTTCTGGACTGGCATGAGGTTTACTGCTGGTGTCTGGCATGGCTAGCCCAGGTTCTAGCCGCTCTCATGCTGAGCGTTATCTTGTTCGTAGGGCTTCTTCGAGCCGGCTTAAACGATAAATCTTGTCAGTATTGACGGTTTGCAGCACATATTTTTCCTCAGTCAACGGGTCGAAGTTATATATTTAATAAAGAACCTTAGATAAAGCGCAGCATTCACTCCCCAGATTCATGGTTGTCACCCCTAGACTCAGCTCCATTGGCCAGCGCCCCCGCACCGGGGATGCCGAATCGCTGAGGAAAATTTTTACCGCCGTAGACGCAACCAGCTGCCCTTACACCTACAACTTTCACATGCACACCGCTTGCTCCGACGGCAAGCTTGCCCCCGCCGCCCTGATGGAGCAGGTGGTGGAGATCGGCCTACAGGCCTTTGCCATCACCGACCACCACACCGTCAGGGGCTATCGTCAAGCCAAAGCCTGGCTAGAAGACTGGCAGTGGCGCAATCCCACCTCCCTTCGCAGCCGCCGGCAGGGGGGGGCCGTTCCCCGGCTATTTACCGGCGTAGAGATCACGTCTATTTTGGCAGAGACCGAGGTGCACATCTTGGGCTACGGCTTTTCGCCTGGTCACAGTGCCATTGAGCCTTACCTCCAGGGCCATGCGCCCAGGGGCGATGATAAACTGGCCGCCGCTGTGATTCCGGCGATTCAGGCGGCGGGGGGGATTGCGGTGCTGGCTCACCCCGCCCGCTACCGAGCCTCGGCCCAGGGTCTAGTGCCCGTTGCGGTCGGGTTAGGGATCGACGGAGTTGAAACCTACTACGCCTACGCTAACCCCGAAGATTGGACCCCCTGCCCCCGCCATACCCCCACGGTGGAGCAGCTGGCCAGAGACTATGGGCTATTGACCACCTGCGGTACCGACACCCACGGGCCTAGTCTGCTGCGGCGACTCTAGGTTGCTATGGTCGCCTACTCCACTCTCAAGCGCGTGCTTGAGCACGATATCAGACAGCAAGAGGCCCGCTACGGCCTGATCAATGAGGCTTTTCACACCCGCGTCTGGCTTTACCCCCAGCCCACCGAGCGAGTGTGTCTGCTTTTCCATGGCTTTACCGCTGGCCCTCACCAGATGGCATCCCTTGGTCAGCACTTTTACCGCATTGGGTGCAACGTGGTGGCCCCGCTGATGCCCGGTCATGGCCGCGCCGGAACCTGGGATAAAGCCAACCCGCCGCCGCTGCCCACCGACCCTGAGACCTACCAAAAATTTGGCACCCAGTGGCTCAACCTGGCTAGCCGGTTAGGGCGGCGGGTGACCGTGGCGGGGCTATCGGGTGGCGGCACCCTGGCCGGGTGGCTGGCCCTAGAGAAATCTGCCCAGGTAGATCGCGCCGTGCTCTGTGCCCCCTACCTAAGCGGCAGCAGCAAGGTGATTGACCTATTTGTCAAAAAAGTAGACACCTACTTTGCCTGGGCCGCCCCTAACGGGCAGGTCATGCCCGACCCGTCTCTGGCCTTGGGCTACAGCGGCTTTGCCACCCCGGCCCTGCGGGCGGTGCTAGAGCTAGGGCAGTATTGCCAGCAGCGGGTCAAGCAGGCTCCGATCGCACCGACTTTCACGATCTCCAGCGAGAGCGATCGCGCGGTGAGCAACGCCGATCACCAGCATTTCTTTGCGGCGGCCCTCCAGCACCAGCCAATCAGCTGGCACATCCTGTTCAACCGGGTGCTCGATATTCCCCACACGATGATGACCGAACGGGAGGGCAACCGCTACCAGCACCTGCTCAACGTGCTCATTCAGGCCTTTGTGGAGAGCGACCTGACCTGGGCTGAGGTCGAAGAAATCGCCTACCGCATGACCCAAAACCGTACCTTTAATGCTGTGGTGACAGATCTGGGCTGGCAGGCCAAGTGCTCACTCGCGATGCCTGCCATGATCACCATGGTGGATAAATGGGCGATCGCGGTGAAGCGCGGCGTAGGCGGCAGGTCAAGGCTGCCGCGCGATCGCTAGCTACCGCCGAAACACAAACAGGTTCCCCGTGGCCCCGCGCCCAAACCGCAGATCTTCATCCAGGTACGAGGTGATCCACAGAGCCTCTTGGCGAAGAAACTCCAGCACCGGTACGGTGATTTGGGGCAGGTGCATCCCGGCGATGCCGAGCAAGCGGGTGGCCTGCACGCTGATGGCCCCAAAGCTGACCCGAGCGCTCTCACCTTCCTCGTAGGGCTGCCAGATGCCCTGCACGGTGGCGGTGAGTTCGCCAAAGAAAGGGATCGACAGCACCGCGCCATTTTCGGTGCCGATGGCCGCGCCGTTGCCCTCGGGGCCAGTCAGCCGCTGCCACACCCGCTGGATGCTGACGGGCAGCGGCCACTGGCGGTTGATGCGGCGGGTGACCACCGTGCCCCGCGAAGCGTAGACCATGGCCCAAGACCCCAGCAGCATCGGCCAGTGCTCGGGCCGCAGGGGCTGGTCGATGGGGGTGAGCGGCTCTAGCTCACAGATGATGCGATCAATATCCGGGTGCTCACCGGGCAAAATGGCGTCTTCTGCTTCTAAAGCGTCGATCTGCTGGAGCAGCTGAGTTTTGAGCTGGGTGCGGCGGGTATAAAGAGGCGTCATGGCAGCAGGAAAATGAAGGGCATGGCCTGATTTGCCTCTGTCCGTTGAGGTGAACCATTGAGGCGCATGGGGGCCTAAAGTTTTAGAGTACCCCCGCTCAGCCATACCAAGCCCAGTTCGGGAGCTAGAATTTTCCCCAGGCAGGATGTCACTGCTGGCCCTAGATGCAGTTTAGATCGGCTTCTCTAGGGGCAGGGGCACGCCGCGAATGGAGCAGTCGAGCAGCTCCATGGGGTGAAACAAAGGCATGGATTTCTCCTGCTTTTCCATGTGCTGCTGAATTTGCAGCGAGCAGCCGGGGTTGGGGGAGGCCACCAGGGCCGCGCCGGTATTCAGCAGAGTTCTCACCTTCATCTGGCCCAGTTCTGCCGCCACCTCGGGGTGCAGCATGTTGTAGACCCCGGCGCTGCCGCAGCAGAGGGCGGCGTCGAGGGGTTCCCGCAGGCTGACGCCGGGGATTTGCTTGAGCAGCTGCCGGGGCTGCAGGCTGATCTTTTGGCCGTGGAGCAGGTGGCAGGCGTCTTGGTAGACGATGGGCAGGTTGCCCTCGGCGATCGGGTGCAGCGGGGTAACTAACCCCACCTGGGCGAGAAACTCTTGCACGTCGCGCACCTTGGCGACGAAGGCTTTGGCCCGCTCGCAGTATTCCGGGTCATCCTGCAAAATATGGTGGTATTCCTTCAGGGTGTGGCCGCAGCCCGCCGCGTTGATCACCACGTAATCGACCTCAGCGGCCTCAAAACAGTCGATCATGCGGCGGGCTAGCTCCTGGGCCTGGGCCTCCTGTCCCTGGTGGGCGGGCAGCGCTGAGCAGCACCCCTGCTCGTGGGGAATCACCACCTCGCAGCCGTTGGCAGCCAGCACCCGCGCCGTGGCGGCATTGACATCGGAGAAAAACACCCGCTGCACGCAGCCCAGCACCATGCCCACCCGGTAGCGCTGGGTGCCCACGGCGGGAACTAGCTCGGGCAGGTCGTCTTGAAAACTCTCGGCGGTGATCGGCGGCAGCAGGGCATCCATGGCCGCCAGGCTGGGGGAGAGCTTGGCCAGCAGCCCGGTTTTTTGCACCAGCTTAGAAATCCCCAGCTTTTGGTACAGGTAGAGCGGCCCGGCCACCGCCCGCAGCCGGGTGGGGTAGGGGAACAGGCTGAAGATCAGCGATCGCACCATCCTCTCCACCAAAGGTCGCTGGTGGTGGCGCTCCACCTGGGGCCGCACCGCCGCGATTAGCTTGTCGTACTGTACCCCGGAGGGGCAGGAGGTGGTGCAGGCCAGACAGCCCAGGCAAGAGTCAAAATGCTTAGCCGAGGTGGCCGACAGGGGCGCTTCGCCGTTGTTGATCGCATCCATTAAATAAATGCGGCCTCGGGGCGAGTCCATTTCGGTGCCGAGTACTCGGTAGCTGGGGCAGGTGGTAAGACAAAACCCGCAGTGCACACAGGCGTCGATCAGCTTGGGGTCGGGGGGATGCTGGGCATCAAAGCCGTTGGCAAGACTGTCGGACGTGGGCCAAGCGGGGGACGCTGAAGACTCAGAGGTAGGCATGGAAACGCGGGTAAGGGCTATGTTTAGGCTAGCGCGATTCCGGAACGGATACTCGTTCCGAGTCAGTTTCCGAACGCTCTGCGAAACGCCCGCCTCTTTGCCTTCTCGCAGGCGCAAATCCCGCAATGGGCGCAAATTTCCCATGCTATCCCTCGGCTAATTGCTATAGTGGCGAAAAATCAACCCTCCCCTGGGTGGAGGTCAATTTGGTCAAACCAACCCTAGATTCTCTCCGGCGTGTCGGCGATGCCAGCACACTGCTTATGCAGCACGGCGAAAGCCAGATTGCCCAGCCGCTGGTGATCGGCGGCGAAACTATTCCCCGAGGCAAGCGGGTGCGGCTCGACCTGCCCGTAGCCCGCCTTACCACTGGCACCATGATGTCGCTGCCGGTGACGGTGATCAGCGGCAAAAAGCCGGGGCCTCGCCTGTGGCTCAGCGCCGCCATCCACGGCGACGAGCTAAACGGCGTCGACATCATTCGTCGGGTGGCCAAGGCGCTCAAGCCCCACCGCCTCAACGGCACGGTGATCGCGGTGCCGGTGGTGAATATCTTTGGCCTGCTGGAGCAGTCGCGCTACCTGCCCGATCGCCGCGATCTAAACCGCTCCTTCCCCGGTTCGGCGCGGGGGTCAATGGCCGGCCGCCTGGCCCATCTCTTCATGACAGAAGTGGTCAGCCAGTGCACCCACGGCATTGACCTGCACACGGCGGCGATTCATCGCATCAACCTGCCCCAGGTGCGGGCAGACCTGCAAGACCCGGCCACCTACGCCTTTGCCCAGGCCTTTGGCGCTCCGGTGATCATCCACGCTTCCCACCGCGACGGCTCCCTACGCCAGGCCGCCGCCAGGCGCAAAATTCCCACCCTGCTCTACGAAGCTGGAGAAGCCCTGCGGTTTGATGCCCAGGCCATTCAAACCGGGGTTGACGGCATCTACCGGGTGATGGCCTACCTGGGCATGTATGCCCCACCCGAAACCACCGCCCCCACCACCGTAGAAGCCCGCGAAACCCGCTGGGTGCGAGCCTCTCGCGGCGGCATTTGGCACCGCTCCATCGCCCTGGGGGACGAGGTGAAGCAGCGCCAGCCCCTGGGTTTCATCAGCGATACCTTTGGCGACAAGCCGGTGCAGGTGCGCAGCCCCATGGATGGCCTGGTGATTGGCCATGGCCAAAACCCGCTGGTGAATCAGGGCGATGCCCTGGTGCATATCGCGCGGGTGACGGCAGAGGTCGGGCCAGACTTGTAGGATGAGCAAAGCGCTCCCCGCTTATTCCCCGCCTATCCTCGGCCATGCAGCGATTTACCCAGCTCTTTTTAGATATTGACGCCACCACCTCGACCAATGAGAAGGTGCGATCGCTCCAGGCCTATTTTCAAACCGCTGACCCCGCCGACAAGGTTTGGGCGCTGTACCTGCTGCTGGGCAAGACCCGCCGCCGCACGGTGACCTCGCGGGTGCTGCGGGACGTGTTCTTGCAGATTTCTGACATTCCCGAATGGCTATTTAAAGACTGCTATGCCCAGGTGGGTGATTCTGCCGAAGTGATCGCCCTGCTGCTGCGGGATGTAGACCTGTCGGGACAGTCCCCCCGTAGGGGCGCACTGCTGTGCGCCCCCACCATCCCCCTACACCAGTGGCTGGAGGCAATTATCCCGATGGCAAAGGCGGCGACCGACGACGAGCGCAGAGATCTGGTCGTCTCCTGGTGGGCGGCGCTCGACAACACCGAGATCTTTGTGCTCAACAAAATTCTCACCGGGGCGTTTCGAGTGGGGGCCTCGGCCAAGCTAGTGATCAAAGGCCTTGCCGCCGCCACGGGGGTCACCGAACCGGTGCTGGCCCACCGCCTGATGGGCGACTTTACCCCCACCGTCGAGTTCTACGCCATCCT
>Ga0105045_10005618_pt1 | contig 11042 bp, 11 predicted proteins | sample MAT02_FD_78089 | JGI IMG/M metagenome (GOLD analysis project Ga0105045, IMG submission 78089) | Freshwater microbial communities from Lake Fryxell liftoff mats and glacier meltwater in Antarctica - MAT-02 (megahit assembly) | ecosystem: Environmental > Aquatic > Freshwater > Ice > Liftoff... | reverse complement strand
TGGGCTCAAGCAACACGTACCACTCGAAGTAAATCCCCCCAGACATCTGACGAGTCTGTCTGCTCTGCAACTACCTCTGCGACATCACGCAACTCGGATAGGAATTCTCTTTCAAAAGCGTCATCCTGACTCGCAAATTCAGAAGCTGAAGTTTGAATGCCCACGACCTGACCGCTGACGTTATCCAGACGATCGTCGGCACCTTCGGCCTCACTGCTCGAAAACTTCGCTGCGAGAACCTCCAACGCGCTCATGGAGACTTCTGCGGGCTCACTGGCGACAGGAACGGTTGGCTCAATGGCAACACTTTGCACTCCTGAGTTGCTTCCGAGAGCAAACTGACGTTCTGGGAGGTTGGTGTTTAGATTTTCACGAAGTGCTTGATGTTGCGATTCCAGGTCTCGCACATCATCGGTAAGTTGATTGCGTTGGTCGACCATTCTGGCTATTTCCGTATTGAGATGTAGCAAAGATGATTCGTACTCAAGCCGCTCTGTCTGTAACGCATCCAAGGCTTTACGCGTCAGCTCCAGGGTATCCTGATCGGATTCTAACCGCCCAACCGCGAGTTGCCGCTGTTGCCCGATCATCGCTATCGCCTGGAGCGTTTGAACCAACTGATGCTCACCCTCGCCGATCTGTAACGAAACCGTGCTTAACTGTTCATTCTTCGAGGTGAGTATTAACTCCAGTGATCGACAGCCTTCGATTAGATCTAGCTCCCGAGACTTCAACTCCAGATGCGATTGAATGGCATCAAAGTTTCTAGCATCCGCCAAATTTCGCTGCTCCTCAAGGGCACTTATCTCGGCGACGATTAAGGATCGCTTGGAATCTAGTTGACGACAACCTTCTTCGAGAGTCATCATCGATTCTTGCAAAGTACCGTTCGCTTTCAGCAAGCCAGAATGGGACGTGCCCGTCGTTGACAACTTTTCTTCCGCCTCTTTCACCTGTGAAGATAAGGAAGCAAAAGACTGTTTCGCTTGATGTAATTTGAGGTTCTCTTCGTCAATCGCAGAAATGACATTTTTTAATTCTATTTGCTTTGCTTCGATATCAAGAGAAAGCTTAGCGATTTGCGATTCATGGGTGCTCATGTCGGTATTGAATTCAATTCGTCCTTGATTCAGTTTCCGCTGCACTTCGTTTAGATCATTTCGATGAGATTCGATCGCTTCCTCAAGATCGGAGAGTTCTTTCGTCGCGAATCCGAGCTGCTCGCGATCTATTTCAATGCGTTGCTGAAGCTTTTGCATTTCAATTGATTTCTTCGAATAACTTATATCCATTGCATCCCATTGCACTCGCTTTTCCGAGAACAGCTTTTCTTGCTCTTGCAAGACAAGAACCTTATCTTTCGTTTGAGCCAGCGATAGCTTAATCGCTTGCTCCTGAGACTTTAAGTCGTCACAACGTCGGATCTGCTGATCGTGAATTTGAGAGCGATCGCTGATCTCTCTGAGTAGTTCATCATGCTGGGACACGAGTTCTGCCACAAGGCTCTTTTCGTTTTTACCCTTTAATCGAAGCTGCTCGATTTCTAGCGTTGCAGCATCCAAGTTCATGCGGCTTCGATCCAATTCGGTATCCAGGCCATTCAGTAAAACTCGCTTGCTGTCTACAGATTGCTTTAATGCGTCTTCACTATGGATCATATCAACGCGTTTTCTGTCAAGGCCTTCCACCTCAAGTAACAGCTTTTCGCGTTGCGATGAAGCATTCTTCACCGCCAACCGATTCTGCTCTAGCTCGTTCTCGGCGCTGGTTTGCTTGACTTTAAGAACTTGGAGCTGTCGCTCGCACGCCTTTTGAGCGGTATCAAGATCTTGATTCGTTTGACGAAGCATCTCTCCATATTCTTGCCATTGACGACAGACTCCCTGGGCCTCAACGACTTCGGCCGAGTAACGCTCTAAATCTTCTCGCGTTTGGTTTTTATTCTTTTCCATCGCGTTCAACTCCGCTGCAATGGAATCAAGTGAGGCTTTCGCTTTCTTGGTATTGCCCTCGATTAAATCAAGCTCTTTCCGAGCGGACGCTTTACGTCCCTCGAAACCTGCAAGTTGCTCTTGAGCTAACTCACATTGCTTAATCACTTCACGTAAATTGCTTTCAGATTTCGTTGCCGCTAACTCACAACGCTCTAAATTAGCAGCGAGTCTATCCAACGTGATTCCTTTCGCATCGCATTCTCGTTCCAAAAGCAATATTCTTTCTTCCAGTTCCCGTGAATCTCGATTCAACTGTTGGATTTGTTCTTCCTGTGAACGAATCTCCTGCTTCAAAGAGTTCGCACGTTCAAGATCGGACTCGGAAAGCGACAGTTCCTTGCGACTCGCAGCGATTTGTGATTGAAGATCTTGCAATAGCCCATCATGCGACGTCCTTAGGCCGGATATCTTGTCGAAATCTTGCTGAAGTCGTTGCGTTTGGAGAAGCAGATCGTCCCGATCCTGCTCCTTTGATAAGATTTCCGATTGAATCGCTGCGAGCTTTGAATTGGAACCATCTATCGTAACACTTAGCTGATGGGTTTCCGCTTGAACGATGAGTTGTGATTCCTTTATTTTTGCAAGGTGCATCTCTGTAGCCAACAACTCATTGATCGATTGCTTCAAAGCGTCCTCGGTCTCTGCCGCCTTACTTCGACTTAGCTGAACCGAGGCCTGAATACGTTGAATTTCCAAAATAGCATCCGACTTCCGTTCGGTTAGCGAATCAATCTCAGCCAATAGATCTTGGATGTCCGCACGCACGTCGCTACGTTGCACCTCAGCCGATGTCAACTCGATCAGCGCGTTCTGGGACTCATGCATTCGCGTGTCGAGAATGCTCAACTCTTCCAACTTACTGATGTGAGTCTGTTCCAGTTCCAAATAAGTTTCGCGCAACTTAGACACGTCCGTCGTGTTATTCATCACATCGATTTCGAGTGAGGTTCTTTGCGACTGCAATTCTTTAATCTCAAGATTCACTTGCTCAAGGACAGTAATTGCGTCGGCCCTTCTGCTTTCCTCTAGTTCCACGCTCGATGTGACGAAAGCAAGGTGTTCAGCCAGTTGTTCGGCCTTCTCGGCAAGTACCGTAATACGACCCTCAGCTTCGGTGCAAGTACGGTTCAGCGTATCCTCGCGTGTTTTGAACGACGTGATTGCGGCTTCGATATTACCCAATTCTTCTAACTTCAAATCGATTTGACTATCCAGGAGATCACATTGCCCAGCTTTCCTCACTGCTTCCGATTCGATTTCTGCAAGACGTACTCGAGCATTATCAACCGCGTCGCACAGTTCTTTCACTACATCCTGATTCGATTTAGTCTCATTACGGATATCTGCCAGGGCATTCTCTGCATGCCTCAACTGCTCAAGAGCATGTCGCTCCGAATCATCTAATGCCTTAATCTTTAAAACCTGAACATCTAAACCTGTGGCATTCACTTCAACTTCTTTAGCTAAACGTTCAACCAATTCTTGCAGTTCAGATGCTTCTCGACTGAGGTCATAGACTTCATCGCGAGTACCGTCCCGTTGATTCTGAAGTGCTGCTATCTCTTCCCGCTTAAAACTTAATTGCAATTCGCATTCGTTAAGCTCTAACTTCCGCATTTCTTGCTGTTCGAGCGATTCTAGTACTTTTTTCCCGCTGCTAATTCGTTCAGCAAGGACTGTCTCGTCATGAGTCAACGAACTAAGGTATTCCGCTTTTTGATCGACGACTGTTGAGAGTTCTTCGAAATCGACACGTAGTGTGGCAATACCGATCGCGAGAGTCACCTTCGTCGTCTCTAATGCTACGACCGACTCTCCTAGGGATTCCAAGGATTTTTGAATTTCGTGAAGCTGATTTTTTTCAAGATCGACTAGATTCTCAATTTCTTTTAACTCGAGATGTCTTTTCCCCAAATCGCATTGGGTATCGAGACGTCCTTCTGCGTCTGCAATACTATCGCGTAAAGTTTGCTCACGTTCAGCGAGGGAATCAATAGCAGACTGTTTATCGCCTAAAACAACTTGCCTTTCATCGACCGCTAATTGCAGCCCATCAGAATTCGATTCGAGCTCCACTAACGTCTTTTGCAAGTCTCGTATTTCCGACTGAATCAGATTACTATAATTATCGACTTCCTTATACTCCTGTCGTGTTTTCTCGATAATTTCCTCAAGCTCTGCTAAATCCCTTTTTGCATTTTCAACGTCTTGCGAAAGCGAGCCTATTTCATTCTTGATTCCTTCTTTTTCACTCAACGCAATGCTATTTTCACGAGTTATCGTTCTCATGACATCGTTTAGTTTTGCGATTTCATCGGCTAGTCCGAGGCTTTCGGTTGTTCGGGTTTCCACTTCCTCGCGTAGCCGACGAGATTCGTTTTCTTGCAGGTCGACGTTCGACGCTGTTTCTTCTTCGAGGATTTGTAGCTGCTGGACGGAAAGCTCGACCTGTTGCTCGTTCTTCCGAAGATCTTGAAGCTTCCTGTTCCAGTCGGATGTTAAACGTCCGAGTTCATCGACATGATCGCTGATGCTGTTAACACGATGGTTGGTATCGAGCAAGTGATTTGTGCCAGAGCTATTGCGACGCGATATATCATTTAACAGACAGACCCCTGCTAAAACAAACAGAATCATCGTTCCAAAGTTACAGAATGCTAGCTGCATCAGTGACGCGCCCAAGGAGATCAGCAATGTGTTTGCAACGACCATCACTGCGATACTAAGAACAAATAGACCGTATGTGATTCGTCCCAGTTGCAACTTATTTTGTGTATCACTTGCCGTGGAGTCTTTAGATAGATCGATTGCTCGTTTTCGAAACCTATCCATTGCACTTCTGACGGATGCTAACTCGCCATCAAGCGGCTTAGCCTCTTCAATATTATCGATGGTGCTGACGTCGTCACTATTTCGTAGTAGCGTACTGACGATATCTAGCTGCCCAAGCAACTCAGTTGATTCTCGCATGAGATTGTTCATAGTTCTATCTTCCTGAAGCAGTCACTCTTTCGAAATCCTTCATTTTCCGTTCCATCGATTCCAGCCTCGTCGCAAGGAGTGCGGCGGTATCGGGAATCGCTTCGGTCTTTGGAAGATCCTTCTTATCCAGAGAGACACTCCACCAATCCATTCCGATTTCCTTCGCTTTATCAATTGAACACACGACGAGGCGAATCTGAATTGTGAGCAATTCAATATCGACTAGCTTGATTCGAATATCGCCAGCAATCACAACTCCCATATCGAGGACGCGTTCAAGAATATCTGCAACGGAGGCGGAGGAAGTCGCACTGGCTAGTTTTACATTTCCCATAATTTCTATCTTTCATTCGTTTGGTAATTAGTGGCTTTTTCGAATCCCGAAACTCATCAACACTTAGACAAGTTTCCCAAGTGGCCCGAGATCGATACTTAGGTCTTTTTTTGTCAATCCGAACGCGATACAAAGTGATTCGATTGCTTCCGATTGTTTCATAAGGCAGTCACCAACTCGATCTACTTCGTCGTCGGTGAGTGTTCCATTTTCCATTCGTCGAATCGCTTGTCGTTCTAGTAGCTCATGAAGGAGGTTAACGATCGCGACCGCTAACCTTCCAAGACCTTTGGCAGCATCTGGACCGCTAATATCGATACGTTTCTTGTCGATAGTGGAAGCAATCTCCTCAGCGGCGGAAGACGTGACCTCAGATTCAGTTTGGTTGCAAGAAATCATTGAAATGCCTCCTTGCCGCGAAGTGAACCGGCCTCTGCAAAAATCGACCCAGGCACATCTCCTGGAGTTGTTGCATTCACTGCCGGTGGACCATAGTCTCCAAACGACTGAGCGCTCCGTGGAAAGCAAGACAGGCTTGCGGGGCGAGTTTCCATTGCGTCGATTGCGCAGACTAAGCCTCGCAAGCCGATGTAGAGCAACTCAACACCAGCTACCGACACGGTAATGTCGCCACTGATAACGACACCCTTGTTTAGCATCCGATCTAGTGCGTCGCACAGTGTAATCTGATCGGTTAATTCATCCTGATTCATTTTCATTTGCATCATCCTGATTGCAAAGTGGTTGTTTCTTACTCGCCGAAACTTTCCAGCCTGTCCAAAAGCTCTGTTTCGCGGTCTTCGAATTCGTCTTCCGTAATTTCCCCTTTTTCAAGGGATAGATGGAGGGCTGATAGCTGCCCCATCACATCAGCTCGATCTCTTTCCGTCTGTTGGTCAACGGCTTTGGCAACCTCTTTTGCGATAAAAAGAAAGCCTTTAAACGGTGACATTACAATATCATCTAAAAAAAACATGCTTAGATCACTCCATTGACAACGTGAGTTTTACGAAGCTGTATGGTGGCCAAGGGCCGTTGAAACTAAAAGCGAATTCGTCATTAAACATCTCAGCAGCTTTATAGACGAGTTTTTCGAATGCCTCGACATCGTCGCGGCTTACTAGGCATGCGATTCGAATTACCTCTTGCTCTTGACGGAGCGGTTGCAAGTCAATTTCTCCGCAAAGCGGGTTCAATACAGAAAGGACTCGCTCTAGGTATGCCTCGCGTTCTGCAGTTAGTCGTTGCTCGAATTGTCGACCAAGTTCAATTTGTTCTTCTCGTGTAGCTTGTCCTGACACGACATAGTCGCGGCTCCCGGCAAGGTCTTGATGGTTTTCCATGAAGTACTGGAAAATATTACTAGCAGTCCACTGAACGGACAGCGCCATTTCGACTTTGTTCGCGACACGAGCTAACTGTGTTTCAAGTACCTCTGCATTATTTTGCAGAAGGCTTCGTACGTGCTGTTCGTTGTCTGCAATTAATCCAAAAGCGACCGGTAAGGCGCTCCAGTTTCTTGCGACTTCCGTAACGACATGCTGATGTGCAGCCAAGAATTTTCGTTGCGGACGAATTTTGCGGTCGCTGATCTCGGACACCAAGATTGCTAAATCGCCCTCTTGTATCGATGTCACCGCCGTATCATTGAGCCCTCGCAAATCCGCTCTCTCCACCGAATCAAAATCTTTGCTGTGGATAAACGAATAGACATATAATCCGGTTGCAACTGCATTGTCTAGTTCCATGATGAGTTCTATCCCTTTTGACAAATTTTCATTGAAGGCGATTGATCTAATGATGCAATCGTACGGCGAGACTGATGCGTTACCGAAACTGTTAGTACTGAAGCGGGAAGGCTCCCTCGGACTTTGCTTGTCGAGGATTTCCTACACCGGTAGGCGCAACGTCTGGTATTTCAACTCCTGAAAGAAGTCGATTCAGATCTTCCTGCTCATCGTGAATCTGTTGAAGTCTTTCTTCGATAAGCTTTAGGCGATGGATCAACGTGCTTCGCTCGGTCTCGCGTCTTGTTTTTTCCATTTCGAGAGTTGTCAGCTTGAGGTAGAACTCGTGCCGTTGCTGAGTCGGATTGGCGCGGCGCGAGGTGATCGTTCGCATCGTTTGCAAACCACGACGATTGGAATTCCTTTTCATATCTCGTATCCATTCAAAGAGATCGGAGTCGGTTTTTTGCTAGGCAAATCATCGCATCGTTGCGACATATTACCCACATTCTGGACTCGGATACAGCGAATGAGCAGCGTAAGCGTCTGATAAGCCTTACGACAATCGAGCAGTTCGTTGATCGAATGACGGTGGCCTAGGCAACGTGCGATTTACAGCATGCGTTTGCGTTATCGAGTCAGAAGCTTCATCGGCATACTTTACCCGTTCGGATATTCTTTCCTCGACTCGCCTATTTACATCATCTTTGTTGGCGAGTGCAATTTCTGCACTATGTGCGTTCTCTCGCGATATCGCGCGGTCAACCTCGACATTTGCTTGCTCCAATTGCGTCAGCAGGCGACCTTCGATACTCTCAGCGCCACGAACGGTTGCTTTAGCGACTTCGCTAGGCTTCATAGTCGCAACGGCTGCGATTCCACTGGACTGAGATAATGATTGCGATGTTGGCTGGGGCTTTGAACGAGCGGAGACTTTTCGAACAATATCCTCAATATCTTTTCGCGTGATGCTTGTGTTCGTTTGTCGCATTGCGTTGAAGTACAATACGTCGATACATGTTGCAACAAACATGGGGTCATCTGAGTGAACTCGGCACGCTCGGTGGTCGACTATCGAGGCGATCGCTATTGCCGCGCGAATCGTCGGACCACTGGATCCTCCCAATCGCTCTCGCAATAGACGAATAATGTCAACGATAAAGCTCGCGTTTTCAATGGACTGTTTACTTTTCGCTTGAACAATCGACAGCTCGGTTTCGCGGTCTTGATGTGTCACTTCGAGCGTAATCATTCTGTCCAGAAGCGCATCGGGGGTCTTGTGAACGCCGACGTACTCTTCTGGATTTGACGTAAAGATAGCTCGAAAGTCTGGATGAACTTTGATGTAACCTTTCTCTTGTCCCGAAGAAGGGATATTTAGAATACCTTCTTCGAGCACACTGAGAAATGCATTGTTCGCGGTTGCTGGAGATCGCGTGAACTCGTCGTAGATCAATGTATGCCCCTGTTCGCAGGCGGTCGTTAATCGGTTGCTAGACCACATCACAGAGATGGTCTCTTCGGTCTTCAGAATGGAGCTGACGTAGTTATCGCGAACACTTTGTCGGCGATAGCCCGTGTCGCGACCGACCATGTCAGATCCTTTGAGTTCATCGTCGCCGTGCAATAGAGTGCAGCGGCGGCCGAGTTGCGAAGCGATATGCAGCGCCAAGGTCGTCTTCCCTGTTCCCGCAGGCCCAGAGAGATGGACGGCGTAGCCAATCGCGAGATATGCAAGGGCTCGATCCGTTATCTCTTGTATAGCAGGTGTGACAACAAAATTGGCGCCCGGTTGCGGAACGAAGTCAGTTGCATTTGTTTTTCCAGGAGAACTGGGCAATCCTTTTGCGTTCGCTCCACCACGATTTCCTACCGTTTCTTGGACTGACATCGTAAATTTATTCTTCAATGAAAAAAGGTGACAAAGCTATCATAACTTGGTTTCGTAGCATCACTTCTTGGCTACTTCAGCGCGGATTCGTGCCCACGCGCGACGCGTCGCCTGAAGGTCGTCGCTTACCGTTTTCGTCAGTCGTCTCGCTTGATGCCGGATCTGCTGTACTTGCATCCTGACGGAACTAATAGTTTGTTTCGCGGCGGCCTCTTGTTGCCTTGCCGACCGAAGACGATTCGTACTTGCACTGTCCAGCATTCGAACGACGGATCGCCGATTGCGGACGGCATCTTGCTTGCGTAGCATAGAATCGTGTGAGGATTGCGTTTGGCGGGTCAATCGATGGTCACGAATCTTCCGAGCGACTCGCACCTGATTAGAACGATTAAAATCTTGGAGCGAAGAGACGAGTTGTGCGGCCGCGTATTGATGCTCGCAAGTCTCCTGTGCTCTGGCTCTCGAAGCATTTCTAAGCATTCGATCGGTATCTCGGCGATTTTTCGCAAGAAAATCCGCACGTTCAACACGGGACCGTACGATCTCATCTGCCAAGCGTTGCATTCCATCTCGAAGCATGTTGATGCCTTTTTCCAATTATTCTTAGATTATCAAACAGTTGAGAAACTGAAGCACGCGGGAGAGGTACTTCGATCTACAGACATGCGAATCGTCGACAGACAGAACCACTCACAGAATGTTCCATCCGCCCCGAAAGGGACACCCGAGTTTCAGAGAGCGACGGCCGAAGCATGTAGTTACGGAAGAAGGAACTTCGCACCTTGAACAAGACCGGCCTTGTCGCTGCTCTGGACACTCGGTTTATCACTACGCTGGGGCAGCAGCAGTTGCAGTCAAACCGATTGCTTCTGCATACTTCAGGTATGTTTCTACCGAAGCAATAACGATACGAGCCTCTACGGACAAGAGTTCGATACCAACGAGCGAAACTTTCGCCCAAATGTCGATGACAACACCCTTATCAAGGATTCGGTCAACCACTTCAGCCAAGCTTGACGAGTCGGTCGTCTTTTGTACTGATGCCATGCTCTGATCTCCAAAAATCTAAACGGAAACTAAACGAATGAATTCTTTTGTTCGACGAGCAAGACCTTCTTACCCTTAATGAAATGTAACGTTCTGCGTTTAGCGAAAACAATACATCACATCGGTCGAAACGATGGCTACTTTCATGGAAACGATTACCTGAAAGTGCCAAGCGCAATCCTTACGCCGCTATAGTTTGCATTCTAATTTTTATCTTGTCGTATCTAAGTAGTCGTTTGCACACCTTTGCATTCGATCGTCTCAGTCGTGCATAGATTCAGGCAAATGAATAGATTGGTAGCGGCCCACGTGCAACGATCGGGGGATTACCCCATAGCTCAATACTTTTTGCGATGTTAAAAGCTTCAACGAATTCTGCTTTTTTCACCAAAAGATCTGCGGCAAGTATTGGCTGATCTTGAACCGCAGCGGCGACAACATTGGCGTTATTTAAATCCATCACTTTAACTTGTAAGCATTGTACAAAATTGCCGAGCATTTTTTCCACTTTTTCTTTCGCATCAGACACTAACGAATCGCGACGCTTCTTATGCATCGCAGCACGAAATTTACTCTTTAGATAGTCAGCTCCGGTAGCTGGTTTGACGATTGGTGTCTCCTCGATGGTCGTCTGCCCTGTAGGTTCCGCCAAGCTACTTGATTCCTCTTCGTGTGGGATAGTCCATCGAAGCAGCATTTCGCTACAGCCAGAGACTCTTGAAAGAGTTCGTTGAAAATCTTCCTGTCGTTCTGAAAGAAGTTTAGGTATCTGCGAGGCAGCGACGACAGTACCGTACCGCATTGGAAGAATATTTAAAGCATCATGAAGTAACTGTACAACGCTTTCATACTCCCTGATTGCTTCGATGGAGCTGATCGGATCATTGGTTACATCACTAACAACCAGGGAAAATCCTTGGTAGTGTTGCCAGAATAAATCGCAACCCGACATACCCTTTTTCGAAGGCATAGGGATCGCCTGGTTCTCAATAGCGATGGCATAAATTCGGAGTAACTCCGAGCGATTCGAGATGCGATGCGGCTCGTTCATCATGAAAGCCTACTCG
>Ga0105045_10005616_pt1 | contig 11044 bp, 5 predicted proteins | sample MAT02_FD_78089 | JGI IMG/M metagenome (GOLD analysis project Ga0105045, IMG submission 78089) | Freshwater microbial communities from Lake Fryxell liftoff mats and glacier meltwater in Antarctica - MAT-02 (megahit assembly) | ecosystem: Environmental > Aquatic > Freshwater > Ice > Liftoff... | reverse complement strand
GGCTCGATTTTCGCCAAAAACCTTATCACAACGAGCGAAGTCCATCTTCCCGGCTACAGGGGCAGCATAGTTGTAATCCCTGAACCATCCACCTCCCTCCTCGGTATTATCGGCGCAACAGCCATGCTGTTCCTCCGCAGACGGAGCCACTGAATACCCGTATCCATTCCCGGGCGCGGCTTCCTCCGGGAAAGCCGCGCCTTTTCGTATTCCGGGTTTGTGATCCGGATTCTTTAGTTCATTATCATCCTGACAGGAATGGCGCGGTTTTGAGCAGACTCCCGGAGTGCGGAAGCGGAGCGCCGTAGGCCGGTGAGTGCCGTCAGCCTGCTGACGCTTTGGGCAATGCAGCCTTGCTGCGAGCCGCACGGCATCGGCACGACCCGTCCGGATCACTCCGCATCCTCCGCCGTGGACAGCAGGCTGTCTCACGGAAAGCGGCAACCCTCCTACGCCCAAGGCTACGGCGGGCAGGCAGCCTGCCGACACTCATCGGCTTGGCGGCTACTTTTGTCTTAAATCCGTGCCATTCGGATCAGGCCGCTCAAGGGTTTGATCCAGCTCCAACAGCCTCGCCCTGAGCTTGTCATAGGGGACATCCTGCACGGTACTCCCGCTTGTGACGGCCATCGCCGCAGCTACGCCGGCCGACTCACCGAGAACCATCCAGACCGGCTCCATGCGGATGGACGTCATGGCGATGTGGCTGGCCGAGACGCAAACGGGTACAAGCAGGTTCTCACACTCGCCTTTGCTGGGAACGATGGCTTCGTAGGGGATCTTGTAGATCCCGTTGTATTTCCCGTCGTCGAGATAGAGGATGGAAAACTCCCCGCCTTGCAGGTGAATTTTCCCGTCCTCCACCGTTGTCGCATACGACCAGTCATCGACCCCATAGGAAGCGAGGCCGACCGAATGGGCGGGGTCTGTCGCTCCCTCCAGGTCTTTCTGTGTAACGACATAGGATGAGACCATCCGGCGGGCCTCGCGGACATAAAGCTGGTTCGGCCAGCCCTGGGTCTCGTCAAACACGCCCCGCCTGAAACTGGCGTTCGTGGCCTGCCACTTGAGATGCTCGGGAACCGACGGGTCCGTTTTGAGAAACCGGAGCAGCTTGGAGAAATATTCCTGGTGGAACTTCCAGATCGCGGCGCGCTGCGCCCAGTCCCCGTCGGGATATTCCGCGTTGCAGCCGTACACGGTTGTTGTCAGCAGGGAGCGGCTGAGATTGCCGCTCTCACCCCCGATGAAATAGCCCTGTTCTTCCTCGATCTTTCCAAGCACGGCCATCTTTCGGTTCGCCGAGAGATTGATGCCCTGTTTGAATCCGCGCCGGAACATTTCGAACTCCGCGGGATCGTAATCCGCCGCCTCCGGGAGCGGGATGCCATTGCCGCTCATATCCAGCTTGAAGCGGAAGCAGTAGCCCATGGTCAGCTTGTCCGCAGAGCCTGGCGGACCCATCCTACCTTCCTGGATGAAAGGCAGCAGCCCGCTTCCCGGTTTGCCCTGCTCCACGTAGGGGTCGATGTCGTAAACCCAGATGCTTGGGCGCACCCCCGCCAGGGACTCGCCATATTGCTCGGAGGACTCCCTTCCCCAGGTGTAGGAAACCCCGCTCATGGCCATCAGGTCGCCTTCGTAGGTGCAGTCGATGAATACCCTGGCGCGCACCGCCACCGCCCCTTCTTGTTCCGGTTCAGGGATGGGACAGCCTGTTGCATCCACCGGAGCGTGGTCGAGGACGATGGACCGGATGGTGTTTCCATCACGCAACACGCGCCCGAGGCGGTGGTCATAAACAACCTTGATGTCATGCTCTTCCACAAGGCCGTTAAAAATCTTCCGGTACACATCGTTGCCGTGCTCGCCTTCGAGAATCTTGAAAGTGGAGCCTCCGACCGCTTCCTTGCGCCCCCAGTCCAGATCATCGATCCCGCCCCCGGTCATGCCGCCGAGCCAGCGGCTTGGCTCGATGAGGATCACATCCGCGCCCTCCTTCTTCGCCGCAACCGCGGCCATCACCCCGCTTGCCGTGCCACCGTAAACACAAACATCCGCCTCGTGTAAGGTTACCTCCGCTGAACTTCTTTGCACGACGGATAAAATCACGGCGGTAACCGCAAGTGCGGTGAAGTGTCTCATCATCCCTTCGGGAGCCAGGCGTTTGATTGCTTTCATCCCATGAAACTGGCCGGGGTCTTTTATCGCGGTCAACCGGAAATGAGGGGACTAGTCCTTTTGGACGATGCGGGATGTTTTTGTTTTTCGATAGCTTTCAATTCACGTCCCGCCAGGAACGATGCCGAACCAAGACCCCGTGGTGCTCCCTCTCCTCCAAAAACAAACAAAATACAATAACAGAAAAATGAAACCATACCTGCTGCCAATCACCATCGCCTTTGCTGCGGTGTCACATGTCTCCGCTGCAAACCTGCTGCTGACGAATCCGAGTTTCGAAATTGTAGGGGAACCGAATTACATTGACGGGGTCTCCACCACGACCACCGCTGTGTCCGGCTGGCTCGGCGTTCTAGGCACTGCCAGCAGTGGCACGAACTTTGTGGGCACCGCTGGTGACCAAAATGGTATCGGCAACGCGCGGTTCGGGTATACCGGCAACAATGCATTCTGGGAAACGAGAGCGGCCAACCGCGCCATCGTTTCAGCCGGAGACTACACTTTCGCATACAGCGGAAGGAATGGCGTAATCACACCGACAAATCCTTTCGTTTTTGTGGATTGGTTCAACTCCGGCGGAACCTTGATTTCCAGTTCGTCGAACTTCGCAAGCGATTTTGCGGCCACCACCGGAGTCCCCTCAACTCAGGCAAACCCAAATCCGTTCGGTAACTACTCCCATACGGTCACCGCACCTGTAGGATCCGTTAGGGCGGGCGTTCGCTGGGGCACCACCGGCGCAACCTTCAACGCAACAATAATTGGCGACAACTTCTCCCTCGCTGTTATCCCCGAGCCAAGCTCCGCCCTCCTCGGCGGCCTGGGCCTCGGCCTGGCTCTGCTTCGCAGAAAGAGAAACTGAATCCACATCGTTTCGACCCGAACCTCTCCGCTTTTTTGGCGGAGAGGTTTTTTTTTGAAACCAGGCCCTCGTGATACCCGCGACTTGCTGCAAACAGTTTGTGGGTTTTATTTGCCCTTCCGCCCTACAATCAACAACAGCAGCACCTACCTGGGTGGAGATAACGTCACTCTGGACTTCGTTCCCAAACCTTCTTCCGCTCTCCTCAGCGTGATTGGTGCCCTAGGCTTGCTCGGACTTCGCCGCCGCGCCTAAGCTAAAGCAACGTAATTCCTAACTCTTCAACGCCGCCCTCGCATGAGGGCGGCGTTTTTTGATCTATCGAGCTTCTCATGCACCCGGCGCTGTTGAGAAGAAGGCGCGGACATCCCGCCCGGGCCGTTCAACCGATACCTTCCAGGTTTTCGAAAGACCGCTTATCCGGCCTATCGGTTGCCCATTTGCCACAATGTGCGGATCTAGTCCGCACGGACGTTGCGGCCAGCCCGAAAAGCATTTACAATACAATGTATATCCCGTAGACCCGGGGATCGCACGTCCACCATGAAAACCCTACTTCATCCGGCTTTCCGTCCACGGGGCTTCGCCCTCGTCGTCACGCTCACCCTCATGGTGCTGCTCTCGATACTTGCGCTCGGTTTGCTCAGCCTTTCAAGCGTGGCCCTGCGCACGCAAGGCCAGGGGGAGTCCATGGCCGTCGCGCGGAGCAATGCCCGCCTCGCCCTGATGATGGCACTCGGTGAACTCCAGAAAGCAGCCGGCCCCGACAAGGCGATCACAGCGACCTCCGCAATCATTTCCGCGAACCCTTCGAAGCCGAATCTCACCGGGGTTTGGGATTCGTGGGATTACAACCTGACAAGTACGACAGTCGATTATGCTGGTCCCAAGACACAAGTCTCCGCGGGCTCCACGCCTGGATTCAAAGGTTGGCTCGTTTCCGACCCCGATTCCGTGGCCGCCACCTCCCGTGACTATGTCACCACAGCCTATGCCGGCGAAACCGTTGAACTGGTCGGGCCGGGTTCCCTCGGGCAAAATCCGCCCGCTTCCACCATCGTCCGTGCCGGTAAAGTCCCGATTATGCGTGATGGGAAGAAGACGGGCAATTACGCCTGGCACGTTGCCGACGAATCCGTGAAAGCCCGGATCAACGCCTACCGCGATCCCGACCGCACCGGGAGCCTCGCCCGGCAACGGGCCCTTCTTGCGGGTCACCGTCCTGATTTCACCTCATTCCCGGGTCTATCCGCACTTCCTGTCGATAAAACCGCAGCGGCCTACGAAAAAGCGTTGGGACTTTCCGGCAAGCTCCTGTCCATTTCCCAAACAGCCCTTCTGACCGGCGCTCCGGATCTCGGCTCCTTCCGCCACGATATCACCCCCCACTCGCTAGGATTGCTGACAAACGTGCGTGAGGGAGGACTGAAGACGGATCTCACTTCCCTGTTCGGCCTTGGTAGCCTTCCTGAGCCTTACGCCTCCCAGTCCCTCTACCAGACAGCCCCCTTCGCGGACGGATCCATTGTTACCGGCGTTTCCTCGCCACGATGGTCAGCGCTGGCCGCCTATCACAATATTTATAAGGATCTCATCACTCCGGAGTCCGCACCCACGCTTTTCAAAACCCCGGCGAAAGACATACCGATCACCGCTCCGGAGCAGCCTGCGGGCTACAGTCCCGGCCCTGTCATCGCGAAGGTCGAGCTGGTCTTCAGCCTCCTCGCCCGGGACAAGCACGGTCCCTGGAAGGGCGGCGATGGCGATTACATGCTGCACATGCTCTACATGCCGGTCTTCACCCTTCACAACCCCTACAACGTCAACATCAGGTTCGACCGTATGAAGATCGGCATCCAGAACGTGCCGATGGCCTTCAGGTTCACCGTCAACGGCATTGCGAGGAGCGGAATGACTCCGATGTCGCGCCTCTTCGTAGGAGACTCTCGGAAAAAGGAATTCTGGATGGAACTTGCCGACTGGGGTTCCATCGGTGCGTCGAGTCCAAACGGTCCCGTCACCATGCGTCCGGGTCAGACACTCGTCTTCGGACCCTATATCAACCCCGGAGAAGCCTTTGGCGATAACGATGCCTCTTTCTTTGATTACGACGACAACAAGACAGGAAGCCAGGCGAGCCCCCTGAAAGCCAAACCGGGTTACGCCGGGAAAAATATCGGTTTCGATTTGGACTGGCTGATCGGGGGTGTCCTCTATCTCAAGAAAGCCGATTCCGTCCTCGTCGAGTTCACAAGTCTCGTCCCGGCCCAGGCTCCGGGGGCTCCGGCTCCCGACCGGCTCAATGTGGTCGCCACGCTCACCGCGAACGGCTCCACCCGGCAATACGGGGGACTTAGTTTCATCTACGGAACCCAGTCCACGCTGGACAAGCAGAACTTCGGAACACTCCGCTATCCAGCCAGCGGATCCATCAACGCGCAGGCAATGTATGCGCCGAACTCCCAGGCCAATGCCTCCATCACGACTGCGAAAGCCTTCGCCCTTTTTTCCGCCTACGCCCGCACTTCAAACGGCGGGGTCTATGAAACGGGCAGCCGCACCCCTAACGGCGGTGCAAGGAACCTTCTCGCCGACGGACGCATCGCGGGAAATCCTTTTCTCCACCATAATCCCGCACGCACGCTGGTTTCCACGGATCTTTCCAAGGAGAATCCCGGATACCAGTCCCACGAACTCAATCTCGTCGCCCTGAACGGCGAGACCGACGATGTCTTCACCACCTCGGCCGACAACCGCACCAATCTGCTCACCGGCTACCGCCAGAGCGCCGGAAAGTCGATCAAGTCCGGGAGCCTATTCGAAGTCCCGTCCGGCCCGCTCCAGACCATCGCGGATTTCCGCCGGTCCAACGCGCTCGCCTCCCCGTTTCTCCCGGCATTCGTCCAGCCCGTCGCAAACTCCTACGCTTCGCCGCTGATCGACACAGGAAAGGTGTCCCAACCCGGTCCCTCCGGATACCCGTTGCTCGACCATTCCGTCTTGGCCAACCACGCGCTCTACGACCGCACCTACTTCTCCACCTTCACCGCCGCGGACTTCGATGATTTCATGGAAAACCGCAAGCCGTTGGCAAACCAGATCTACCAGCCGTACCTGCCCGCCGGAACCACTCGTTCCGATTCGAAAGCCAAGCTGTTCTCCGGTGCCGGTCCGGCTGCGGGCGCACCGGGCACCGCCGCCTCCTACCAGATGGTGAAAGCCCCTTTCAACGTTAATTCCACCAGCATCCCGGCATGGAAAGCCATGCTGTCCTCCCTCTCGGGCAGCCAGATGAATACCCTGTGGGCACGCAGTGGCTTGCTGGAAACCAAGCCTACAAACGGGATTCCCATCCCCGCCATGACCCTCCATAACGGATCCGGCACTTCGGAAACCGCAACTTCCACAAACATCGACGACCAGGCTGCAAACCAGTGGAACGGATACAGGAGTTTCTCTGAAACAGAAATCGAACTTCTTGCCAACGAGATTGTAAAACAGGTGCGCCTGCGCGGGCCGTTCCTTTCCCTCGCGGAGTTCGTCAACCGTCGGGTCGGCCCAAGCTCGAACCTCACCCTTACCGGTGCGCTTCAGAATGCGATAACCGATTCCGGCCTAAACAATTCCGTATTCCAGAACCAGATTCCAGTGACCGCGACGGACCTGTCCAACGCAACCCGCTACGGATTCCCCACACCGGAGGCCGCTACCGGCAATCCCGCCGCAGGCGCCCCCGGCTGGTTCTCGCAAGGAGACATCATGAAGGTTCTCGGTTCCTCCGCCACCGTCCGCTCTGATACCTTTGTCATCCGCGTTTGCGGCCAGGCCGTCAACGCGAACGGCGACGTCATCGCCACCGCCTTTGCCGAAGCCCTCGTCCAGCGCCAGCCGGAATACCTCGATCCCACCGATCCTCCGGCTGCCCGTCCCGCCGGTCCCGGGATTGTCATCGATGCCAATACCCCGGCACTCTCTTCCCCGACCAACATCGCCTTCGGGCGACGGTTCTCCATCATATCTTTCCGGTGGCTGAACAAAGACGAGGTCTGAAACAATCATCATCCGCCATGCAAACCCTCATCGCACTTCTTCTGCTTTCCGCCCTCCCCGCCACCGCGCAGGAAACGGGATTCCTCCTCCGTGCCCTTCTGCACGATCCGGTTAAGCCCGTCGCCCGTCTCTTTGTCGGCAAGCCCGGGGGCACCATGCTGCCTCTGGATTTCGCCCACGAGAGCCTTTCACAAACCCTCGCAGCCCCCGCCACCGATGGCAGCATCAGTCTCTTCACCTCCGAGGATGTCGATCCGGAAAAGCCCCTCGCCAATCTGGCTGCCACTGCGAAAATCCCTGACGGAGCGAAGAGCCTCATCGCCGTTATCGTTCCCTCCGGAAAGGAAAGTCCTCCCTACAGGATGGTTCTGATCAGCGACAGCCCCCGAAGCTTTCCATGGGGTGAGGGCAAAGCGCTCAACCTGACTCCCGTCGATTTCGCAATCGAGGTGGGGGAGCACAAGATGGCCCTCCCGGGCGGAAAGCTCACGGATATCCCGGAGGTGAAAAAGCTTGATGAATACAACCGCGCCCAAACCAACTTCCATTACAGGAAGGACGGATCATGGCTCCTTGCCGCGGAGCGCCAGATGCAATACGACCCCAAGCTCCGCCGGCTTTTCATCATCTACCTTTCCCCCGCAGCCATCGCCCCGGACGTCCTCACCATCGTCGATCACCGGCCTCCCACACCGGAAGAATAGCGATGGGAAGAGCCGTGATAGGCAGAAATTCGTAATGGACGAACAGTCTGTAAGGGGGCGGGGGCACTGTCAGTTTACGACTCTTTCATACGGGGGCCAACTGCTCGCACGCAGCGGCCCACACTGAAAGGCGAATCATCGCGCCACCCCCGGATACTAGTCATTATGGACGATGCGGAACCGCTTTCTCCTCCCTAAATTTGTTCTGACGAGGTGCCTGGCCCACGATCGCGCTGGCGTAACTGCCAGCGCTCTTTCTCACCCGCCCTCGACACCGTCCGTTCACCGACCCACTCAATGCTTAAACAACTTTTCATTTCGCTATTTGCAACCCTCTCACTCGCTTCGGTCGCAGCCGCAGAGATCTCCTGGAAGCCGCTCTGCGAACCGGGGCCTGGCGGGTGGGTGACAGGAATGCGCATCAGCCCCCATGATTCGCAAAGGATCCTTGTGACCGGCGACATGCTGGGCGTCGGGTTGAGTGAGGATGGCGGGGAATCCTGGCAGCCGACGTTTGGCTTCAAGAGCTGGGAAATGGCCGATGTCACCTGGAGTCTGGAAAATCCGGAGATGGTGTGGGTCGGCTCCGCAAGCGGCCCTTACCTCAGTATGGACGGCGGCCGGAACTGGGAGCTGCGGCGCAAGGGAATGCCGGAGCCGCTTGGGTACGGTTACTCCGCGATGATCGAGAAAATCCTCATCGATCCGGAGGACGAATCCCACCTGCTCGCCTTCGGCGGCAGCAGCCGGCGCTGGGATGACCATGGGAAATCCAACCACGGCGCGGTCTGGGAAAGCCGCGATGGCGGCCTGGAGTGGGTGAGGATCGCCACCTTGACGGAGGATGGGTTCACCGATGCAAAGGATGTCCGGGGGATCGGTATCGTCTCCGCCGCCGCCGCTAGTGGGAATTTCAAGCACCTGTATGCAGCAGTGGACGGTCGTGGCATCTATGTAAGCCAGGATGGTGGCCGCACCTGGAAAGTGCGGAACGATGGGTTCGGCACCACCCGCCCGGAGCGGGTGATCGCCCATCCGACTGATCCGCAGATTGTCTTTTGCTCGCTGGATAACCAGGCGGTCGGAGGTGATAGCAAGGACTTCAAGCCCGGCGGCATCTATAAAAGCATCGACGGCGGCCGGCACTGGAGCTCGATCTCGAACGGTCTCGTGCAGGACTACAACGGAAACGAAAACTTTACCGCACGTTACAAGGCCTTCGCAATCTCCAGGTCCAATCCCGATGTGATGTACACTGCGAACCATGCATGGTTTCAGGGCGCGATTTTCACCACCAGGGACGGTGGCGCGAACTGGACGCGTTTCGCGGGGGATGTTACGCACTTTTTCCCCGCCGGACTGCCCGGGACGGTGATGGAAGTGGACCCGCAGTTACCGGACGTGGCATGGTGCCTCGGCTCAGAGCACATGTTGCAAACGCGCGATGGCGGCAAGACATGGAAGGACGGCGGCAATATCCCGCCGGGGGAAACGAAGGCAGGCTGGCGCGGACGCGGCTATTCCGGGATGTGCGCGACGCAGGTGCGGTTCAATCCGGCGGTGGAAGGCGTGGCGATGCTCCAGGCGTTTGATTCCGCCCGGGCATGGCTCAGCCGCGACAATCTCCGCACCTGGACGAGGCATTTCAGCGAGCCGGATGCATGGGGTGCGGGCAACGATACTGCTTTTGCTGGAAAGGAAGTCATCTATGTTACGACGAGCCGCGGCACCTTCACCGGCCTCGGGCGTTCACGTGATGCAGGCGAGACCTGGGAAGTGCTCGCAGGTAAGGAGCGGGGCCTGCCTGAGCTTGACAGCAATGCGGATGCGCTTGGCATCCATGCCCTGGCAAGCGATCCACTTAAGGCCTGGGCCTGTATCGGCGGGGCTCTCCATGCGTCCACGGATGGCGGTGATAGCTGGCAGATTGTGCATCACGGTCCGGGGCTGAGATGGATTGCCGCTGATCCACGCAAGCCCGAACGCTTTTTCGTTTCAGGCAAAACCACTGTCCTGAGCACCGAGGACGGGCGCAGGTTCACTGCGATCGGCGGTCCGCGCGTTGCGGGCAGGATGACCGTGGACGCACATGGTCGCTTGTATCTGGCGGCCGAGGGCGGTGATCGGCCGGGGCTTTGGCGTTACACTGAGGGACGCTGGACGCGCCTCTTTGATGAAAAATTTATTGAAGCCGTAGCTGTCGATCCCCTTGATCCGCAGAGAATCGCCGTCGCGACAAATCAGAACCCTTACCTCGACTTCTCCGGAGCCACGGGAGTGTGGGTCAGCAGTGACGATGGCCGTAGCTGGTCCCAGCAGAACGAGGGGCTGCCGATGCTGCGCGGCTATGCGCTTGCCTTCAATCCGCATGACCCGGAGCAACTCATCCTGGGCACGCAGGGCCGCGGCTTTTTCACCACCCGCTGGGAGAAGGGATTTGATCCGGCCGGGGTGCGGCGCTCGGTTCGGAGCGACGAAGACGAGGCATTCGCAGCGATTCAAAAACCGAAGCCGCTGGTCGTTCTCAATGGCGCAATGGACGATGGCACGGATGTGCCGGAGCATTGGAACAAGCAGTGGACGGGTGCTGGAAAGATCGCCGTTCTGCGCGATACCGGTATTTTCAAGAGCGCGCCCGCATCGCTTAGTATCAGGACTGAAGGAACCGCTTCCGGCCAGACAGCACAGATGATAGAGGCGGAAGGCGGTCGCAGCTTGACCCTCCGGGGCGCGCTGCGGACGGCGGGAAATGCAAAAGTGAACGTGGCGGTCCAGAGCTTTGGGAGCGACTGGCAGCCGATCAGCTTCCAGCAGGCGCATTTTGCGATGAATGAGAACGATTGGACCGCTTTCACCAAAGAGCTTACCCTGCCGGATGGCTGTGAGCGTTTCGGTGTGGTACTCCTGATCGAAGGCGACGGCCAAGCTTGGCTCGACGACGTGCAGATCCTCGGGGACGAGTGAACGTAACTTGTTCGGTGGGGTGGGTCGCGCCACTGAGTTTGCGGAGCGGTTGGGGATTGAGGAAGAGTTCCTCCGCTGATCCTAAAAGGGACAATGGGAATTCGTGATTGGGATATCAGGTTCTCATCCCCAATGACTTGCAAGCTCCGGGCTTCCCATCCAGGGAGTGAAGGATACTCTGAGATTCATTCCCTAATATCGAATTTTCCAATCTCAATTTCCTTTCCAGGCTAATCGGTCAGCTCTCCGGCAGGATCTCGTCCAGCAGCCGCTCGATTCCTTT
>Ga0105045_10005615_pt1 | contig 11044 bp, 13 predicted proteins | sample MAT02_FD_78089 | JGI IMG/M metagenome (GOLD analysis project Ga0105045, IMG submission 78089) | Freshwater microbial communities from Lake Fryxell liftoff mats and glacier meltwater in Antarctica - MAT-02 (megahit assembly) | ecosystem: Environmental > Aquatic > Freshwater > Ice > Liftoff... | reverse complement strand
GAATACCGACGGTTTCTCGCTGCCCGACGGGCGGCAGCGGCTTACCAAGACCTTTGTTGAGACCAACTCCGCTACCGGCATCAGCCTGTATATTCATCTGCCGTACTGCGAAAGCCTGTGTACGTTCTGCGCGTGTCATAAACGCATCACCAAAAACCACAGCGTCGAAACGCCCTATATCGACAGTGTGCTGGCCGAATGGGCGTTGTACTGCAACTACCTGCCGGAGCGGCCCCGTATTGCCGAACTGCACCTCGGTGGGGGGACGCCCAGCTTCTTCTCACCCCAGGAACTCCGGCGGTTGCTGACGGGTATCTTCGCCCTCGCCGACCCAACCGACGCGCCGGACTACAGCTGGGAGGGCCACCCCAATAATACCACCGCCGGGCATCTGCAAACGCTGCACGGTTTCGGGTTTCGGCGGGTCAGTTTCGGGGTGCAGGACTATGATCCGGTGGTGCAGAAAGCCATTCACCGCCATCAGCCCGTGGCCAACGTCCGGCGCGTAACGGAGCAGGCGCGGGCCATTGGCTATACCTCCGTCAGCCACGATCTGGTGTTTGGTTTGCCCCATCAGCGCGTCGAGTCTATTCAGGATACCATTGCCCAGACGCTGGCGTTCCGGCCCGAACGCATCGCATTTTATTCCTACGCCCACGTACCCTGGATCAAAGGCAACGGTCAGCGGGGGTTTGTTGATGCCGATTTGCCCACCGCCACCGCCAAACGCGAATTGTACGAACGGGGGCGCGAAGCACTGGAAGCCGGGGGCTACGCCGAGATAGGGATGGACCACTTCGCGCTCCCCCACGATTCGCTACACCGGACCATGCAAACCGGCACTTTGCACCGTAATTTCATGGGCTACACCACCCGTGCCACCGGTATGCTGCTGGGGCTGGGCGCGTCGTCTATCGGCGATGTGGGTACGGCGTTCATGCAGAACGAGAAAGACATCAGCGTGTATCAGAAAAGGGTCAGCGCGGGCGAATTGCCGATTGTGAAAGGCCACTTACACACCCCCACCGACAGCCTCATTCAGGAGCTTATTCTCGACATTCTGTGCCGGTTGCGGGCCAGCTGGTCGGTCTATGACTGGACTGATTCTGAGTGGACTACGCTGGCCGAAAAACTCGACGGGTTCCGGGCCGACGGTCTGCTCGACTACACCGAAACGGGTCTGCGGGTGCGTCCCGCCGGGCGGCCTTTCCTGCGCAACATCGCGATGGCCTTTGACCGGTATCTAACCAACGGTCAGACCTCAGAAAAGCCGCTGTTCTCGCAAACGGTCTGACGGGTGGGTGGGGTTTATTAGCCCGGTAGGCCACTGTATCAATCTGGAGAAGGGTATGCGGATTTAGTGGTCAGCAATGTTTGCAGCACGGCGGGTTCTACGCGGTGTTCGCCTTCGTATTCCGTTATCTGGATGCCCTGTATCTCCTGCCGGATGCGGTTGAGGTAGGTGGCTGGGTCGGGAATAAGCGTCAGAAACTCGTCTTCGCTGCCATAGACGTAATGCGTCTCTACCCCGGTTAGTTTTTTCGGGTCGATCAGGTCAGCCATGCCGTTGGCGAAGAACCCGGCCCAGAGCATGAGCCGGTCAGCGCGGATGTGTCCGTCGCTGAGCCATCGGCAGGCCGTAGCGGCACCCTGCGAAAAACCGAATAGTGTGATGTGAAAATCCTGAGCGGGGCGGCTGCCCAGCGTGGTATCGTAGAGCGTGTTCAGGTAAGCCACAAAATCGGCTACTTCATAATCGCGGTCTTCGTGGGTGAGCCAGGATGCCCCCACGCGCTTGTACTCGCCGTTCAGGTACAGCCGCGACAGCCCCTCCGGCACCACCACGAGCGTTTCGTCGTTGGCGATGTCGGCAAATTTGCGGCTGAAATACTGCGCCAGTTGCCCGAATCCGTGTAGGCAAAACCAGATATTGCGCGTTTTTTCGGTTGGTTCGCCCAGCACGTAATATCGCGCCGTACGCTGAACGGCAAGGTGATGTTCGTTTAGTTGGTCGCCCATTATTTGTTGTATTTGTCGAAGCGTGAGCCTTGTGTTGCGCCTTTGCGCTGTTCGTAATGCTGCTTGTCGGCGATGTAGCAGAGCCGTTCGATTTCGGCGTGAACCACCCCGTTTCTATCCACCCATTGCAACGTAAATGAGCGTTCGGTTTGACCGTTTTCGGATATCCCGCGTTTGATTTCGTCAAGAATCTCGTCGGTCAGTTCGTAGCGCATGTACAGCGTAGTGCGGCCCGGTTTCCGAAACCGGATACTCGCCGATTTGTCCCAGACTACATATTGTTTGCCCAGAATCCGGTACAGCATCAGCATGTAAAACGGGTCAGAGGCCGAGAACATGCTGCCGCCAAAAATCGTCCCCACATAATTATATGTCCAGGCATTTCGGCGCAGACGCAGTTGTACTTCGCGCGAGTCGCCGGACCAGAACAGGATTTTCCCGCCCGTTCCCAAATACATCGGATACCAGTTCATCAACGTTCTGAACCGCCAGGTTTTTCCCGATTCTTTACGGTTGGTTTGCAGAAAGTCAGGTTTCATGTTTCTGTTTGTTTAGTGTTCGGTGCTCCAGGTTTAGCTGATGTGAGAGAAGTTGACAGCGGCCAGCCCGGAAAAGCCAACCCGGAACTATTCACTAACTCCACCAAAGACTTTTCCCTTCTTGACAGCCTGCACAATTTGCCCGGCATGGTAGGAGTTGTGATGCATCAAAAAGGCCAATGCACCCATGCGTGGGGTATCGCCAAAAGGCGTCGAAATTACTTCGGCCCATTGCGCAGTGGAAGTTCGGGCAACATGGTCGGCAATCATAGCAAAGGCATCGACGGCCATCTGCTGTACAGCCGGAAGGTCAACTGGCTGACCATTGTCAGTGGCTCCACGCCCGGTTTTTCGCTCGATAGTCACCTCGTGGCCGAAGATGATTTTAGCGAAGTTGTGCATGGATTCGATGGTATGCAGGGCAATGAAGGCCGCCGACGCGGTTTCGGGCGTCAGGCGGTTTCGGTAGGTGTCGGGCGTCAGTTGTTGGATAGACCCGCCGGCTGCGAGTTGGTTGATGCGCCAAAGGTTGGCCAAGAGTTCGGTAGTCATTGGTTTTTGGATTATGGTTTGGGCAATAGTTTTTCGGAGAATTGCGTCAGGCCATTGACCGCGTCGTTACCAAGTTCATCGCGGATTTGGGTGTTCAGGACTTTCCAGATTTTATGGCATCGTTTGGCCAGCGCAGCGCCTTCGTCTGTCAGAAACAGGCCATTGCGAAGGTCGTCGGTGAGCCAGCCGTTTTTCTGGAGCAGAGCTACGTCGCGGCTCATGGCTGACTTCTCAATCTGGAGTTGCCTGGCGAGCGTTGTTTGCCGAATACCGGGCTGCGGAAAGATGCGCATGAGCAACCCCGCCTGCGCAAACGTTACGCCCTCGGTAGTGAAGGCTTCGTTGTAGCGTCCCGTAATAATACGCGACAACATCCTGAGCCGCCCGGCAATGCAGTACTCGTTGGTATCCATGCAGCAAAGGTGAGTGGCAAAAGTTGTATATGCAACTTCGTGCTTTATATTTGCCCTCATTCAATTCTGGAAACTAAGATAAGCCTATGAATCCCAACGATCTGACAACCCACCTGGAAACGACACTCCAATCAGTCAGCGCGCTGTTGACAACCTTATCTGCCGACGACTGGCAACGGTCTCAGGGTGAGAAATGGAGTATTGCTGAAGAGTTCGAGCATCTCCGTTTATCAACTCAGGCAACGGCTTTTATCCTGAGTACGGCGGGCCGGTCGCGGTGGCATTCCTACACAGGCGAGTCCCGTTCGTTCGAAGCCATCCAGACGCAGTATCAGGTGAGTCTGGCCGCTAATCCTGGCGTGACTAACGCGGCCACACGTCCGTCAGCCGATGCCCAGACCCTGGCTGACCAGCTCACCAACTGGACCCGGATGGGGCAGTTGGTGTCTGTGGCCGTGGCTGAATTAACTGAAGACGAACTCGATACAAACACCGTCTGGAAGCATCCATCGCTTGGGCCACTGACCGTTCGGGAGATGATTTACTTCACCATCCACCATACCGAACACCACCAGCGTAGCATGATCCAGAAACAGGCTTCTGCTGCACCCACCGTAATTTAGGATTAATGACCACGTCAACGGGCGGGCGTTGGCCGTAGAACGTGTCCGGCAGCAAGCCTAAAACCGGCCACGTAAAACCGTGATGCAGATCAGCAATATCATGCCAATTTGAAGCGCCGTCAGCACAAAAATATGGTTCGTCTGGTCGTTCGATTCGGTTAGTAATTCGTCACCCACGGTTAGCTGGAGGGTTGTCAATTGGTCGAGGGTACGGTTCATCTGCCCAAATGCATTCCGGTTAGAGGGCGTCAGCAGAAGCTGACCGGCCCGGCTGGGGTTGGTTGCTGCCACGGTCAGTGTCTCGTTGGTCAACTGATTGTAGTCGGTTAACTGCCGCCGAAATGCCTGAAGTTCAATGGTTTCCTCCTCCGTCATCAGGGTCTTGCTGAACCTGGTCAGCAGCGAATCGGCCCGGCGTTTGTTGTGGTCTATCTGCCACGTTAGCAGCTTCATGGATTGTTTCTGCTCCGAAAACACGTAGTCCTCCAGCGACTGCCGCTGATTGTTCAGCGTTGCGGTAAGCTGCACAATAATGGCCGTGGGAACGAGCCGGTCGTTGTACGTACTGACAGACGCCTGTCGTAACTGAAGCAGGCTGTCGCGGCTCAGAAAAACGCTGACCAGAATCAGACTGAGTAGGGCGATGAGTAAGAAGAGCGTCCTGCTCCTGTTGCGGGTGGAATCTGGTGCTGGCATTTGTTACGATGTTTTAGAAGCTGTTTGAATTGGAATCTGACGGGTCAATATAAGCATTCTTTCGGGGCCGTTTACCCGGCCCGGCCCTATAAGGCTGTCTGTTTCAGCGATGCCAGTACGCCCTCTTTCAGCGAATACGTTGACGTTTGAATCCGGTCGATGCCGTAGGTACGCAGCACGTAGTCGATCAGACAAACGGCCACAACGATCATGTCCACGCGCAGTTCGATCATGCCGGGTAGCCGCATTCGTTCGTCCTGATTGCGGCTCACGAGTAACTCATAGGACCGGTAAAATTCGGCAACGGGCAAACTGAACGTGGCCTGATCGGGGTCGGGGAGGTGGCCGCGTTCGTGCATGAACCACATATCGACCAGCGTATCGAATGATCCCGACGATCCGGCCAGCATCGCCGGTTCATACTGATGAATGGCGTTGGCCAGCGGTAGCAACTGCTCCCGAAAGTAAGTGTGTAGCCTGTTGACCGACGTAGCCGGAATGGGGTCTTCGCGCATGAACCGTTCCAGAAGTCGCTGCCCGCCAATCTCGAAACTTTGCTTCCAGAAAACGCGCTCCTGATTGCCGAGAACAAACTCTATGCTCCCCCCGCCAATGTCCATCACGAGGGCCGTTTGCTCACCAAGCGCGCCAGCCGCCCGAACACCCCGATAAATATACTCCGCTTCCTGTTCGCCGGATATGACCCGGATTACGATGCCGGTTTCCTGCCGTACCCGCTCAATGAACGCAGCCTGGTTCTGGGCTACACGAATGGCACTTGTACCAAGAGCCACGAATTGCGACGGGTCCAGATCATATTGGTGGATAACCTCCCGGAAATAGCGCAGCACGACCAACGCCCGTTCCGTGGCTTCGTCGGTGATAAGACCCTGATTGATACCGCCCATGCCAATTTTGGCCGGTCGGCTTTCGCGGAAAAGCGTCTGGTAGCCGCTGGTTGTTTTAGTGGCAATGAGCAGGTGAAAGGTGTTGGTGCCGAGGTCGATAATGGCTTGTTTCATACCGGCAAAACTACTACCTTTGCCATCCGGTTTTAGCTAAAACACAACATTTTACACAATGCTTATCATTAACGTTAAAGACAACGAGTCAATTGACAAAGCGCTCAAACGCTTCAAAAAGAAGTTTGAGAAAACAGGCGTTCTACGTCAGTTGCGGTCGCGGACAGCTTTCCAGAAGCCGTCGGTAAAGCGTCGCACGGAGGTTATCAAAGCTGCTTACAAAGAGCGGATGTACGGTAACCATACCGAGCAATAGACATTGCCGGTAGAGCGTGGCTGGTTTGGTTTGCTGATTGCGCAGTCAGCCCGCCCAAGCCAGTTCAGCCAACAAAATCAAAGCAGCCGATAGTGATGTCGGCTGCTTTTTTTGTCTGAACCAGAATGTCTGAACCGCCCGGCAGCCCGGCAGGATTTACAGGATTCAATTGATTTTCCTGATCTTGCGCTGCGTAAATTTGGGCGTTTACCCTTATCTGATGAGACTGTCCCGAAAACCTTTTTAATCGTGAAAAATCATGCCGGGCCGCCGAGCGGTTCAGACAGTTCAGACGATTTCCTCCAGCACATCCGCTACGAAAAGCGACTGAGCCACCATACACTCACGGCTTATACCAATGATCTGGCGCAGTTCAGCGCGTTTCTGCTGACCGAATGCAACATAGACCAGCCCGCCCACGCCGACTTCCGGCCTATTCGCTCCTGGATTGTGAGTCTGGTAGAAGCCGACCTGGATAAGTCGTCGGTGAACCGCAAGATTGCCACGCTGCGTAGTTTCTACGGCTATCTGCTGCGCCGGAAAGCGATCAGTGCCGATCCCATGACGAAGATTCAGGCCCTGAAAACCAGCCGGAAACTGCCCGTTTACGTGGAGGAGAAGCCGATGGACATGCTGCTCAGCGACGTTGAGTTTCCCGACACCTTTGCCGGCCTGCGCGACAAACTTGTGCTGGAACTGCTCTACGGCACTGGCATCCGGCTGAGCGAACTGATTGGCCTGAGAACCGACAACGTTGATCTCTACAACAAAACCGTTACCGTACTGGGCAAGCGCAACAAACACCGCATCGTGCCGCTGACCCAGCCGCTGTTTGAGCTGATTCAACAGTACAATAGCCTGAAAGCAAGCGAGTTTGGCGAGACTGCCGATACACTGGTACTGATTGTGAGCGACAAAGGCGTGGCGGGTTATCCCATGCTCATTCAGCGGATTGTGCAGCGGCATCTGACGCTGGTTACGACCCTCGAAAAACGCAGTCCGCACGTGCTGCGTCATACCTTCGCCACCCACCTGCTGAACCGCGGGGCCGACCTCAACGCCATCAAAGACCTGCTTGGTCACAGCAGCCTGGCCGCCACCCAGATTTACACCCACACCAGCCTCGAACAGCTAAAGAAAACCTACGATCAGGCCCACCCAAAAGCCGGTAACGCGGGTGGAAACCCGCCCTGAGCGTCAGCAACCTTTACCGGCCAAAGCCTTAGCGTACTGTACTGTGTCATGGAAACCCGCCCTGAGCGTCAGCAACGAAACGAACATAAGTTAACAGGCCAGCGGGTTTCTACCCGCGTTACTCTTACGCCATGAATATTCTCCAGATGAGTCAGACGCTGTTCTACCTGATCGAGCAGCAGCCTAATTCAGAAAAGGCCGTGCTGTACCTGCAACAGCAGACAGACGCGTTTCAGGCCGACCCTAAACGCGCCACGTTCTACCGGGTCTTTACGGCCCTGCCCCGGTTTGTAGGTAAACAACCCCTGACCGTACCCAACGACATGGCCTTCGCGCTGGAGCGAATCCGGCCCGGACTTACCGTAACTGGCTGGTCAATGGACCGACTGACGCGGGTGTGGTGGCTGCTGCAACTCCCCGCCGACGACGAAACTTACTACGTCCAGACCATCACCGAACTGTTCCGGGCGGGCGAAATCAACGAACTCGTTGCGCTGTATTCGGCCCTGCCCGTGCTGGCCTATCCGGCAGCATGGCGGTTTCAGGCCACCGAAGGCATCCGCAATAACATCGGCGATGTGCAGTCGGCCATTATGCTACACAACCCGTACCCGAAAGACGAATTAGACGAAGCGGCCTGGAATCAGCTAGTGATGAAAGCGTTTTTTACCGATAAAGAGGTAACGCAGATTACGGGCCTGACCGAACGCAAAAACGCCCGGCTTGCCCAAACGCTGGCCGATTACGTAGCCGAACGCCGGGCTGCCGGGCGCAGTTTGCCGCCCCATATTGAGGAGTTGCTTTAATAAAACCGGTAGCTGATACCCGCCGAGAGCATAAGCGAGGGCGCACTGCCCTGCAACTGCTCATAGCCGAAATTCACCTGCTGGTACTGCACCTGAATCTCGCCCCCCAGCCGCTGCTCGCGTTTGCCGTAGTATTTGACACCAACGGCGGGTGCGAAAGCCGTCTTGAAACCATTACTCTGGTCGGTCAGCGTACCGAAATAGTTGGTGTAATCAACGTAGGCACCGCCCCCGGCAATCTGCACGTACGGACGAAGCGCGGCTGAGTTCTCGGCGAAATAATACGACAGCGACGCCATAGCCGGGATAATGGTCAGTGTCCGGGTTTGTACTGCCGAAATGTCCTGACCGCTGTTGCCATCGCTGAACGACGCCACCTCGCGGCCCCGCCGTTGCTGATTGTACTGATAGCCCGTTTTCAGGCCAATCGAGAACCGCTGCGGAAAGAGCCACTCGCCATCGAGCGCGAAATTGGCGGGCGAAACCCCGTTGATGTAGCCTTTCTGACCACCCAGCGGCATGCTGACGCCATACCGGGCCGATATGTTGAACGTAACGTACCGATCGAACGGCGACGCGAAAATATCGCTGTACGGATTTTGCGATTGCTGCGCCCAGGCCGCTGATGTCAGCAGCGCGAAAAGCAGCGTAAAACCAATTGATATGCGTTTCATCGTCAATGCGTAAAATCGTGAAAAATAAGGGTGAAAACAGGCTCTTCAGAACCCGCTTACCGGCTGGCCGTCAGATAGGGCGACTGAGCAAGAATGGCGTTGATGGCCGTGTCCACATCCTGCGTGGAGGTAATATCGCCCCCCCGGATCGTGGCGTCGAAGAGCACGTTGAGCTGCACCTGATCGGGACCGGCAGCGGGCGGTCGGTTTTTCAGGTCAACCATCTGGATTTGCCAGTACCGTTCACTCACCTGATAGGTATAATAGCTTGGAAAGAAAGGGTTAAATCCAAAGCCGCCCAGTCCGCCAAAGCCACCCATCCAATAGTTTGAAAAGTAAGCGTTCGGATTCAAACCTACGCCTGTGAACCGGTTGTTGACTTTGATAACAGCCACGCCTATATCGGCAGGTTGCCCTCTGGCCACCCGCCGAAAACCCCGGCTCTGGAGCGCACTGGCCACGTTGGTTATGAATCGGTCTTCAATGTCGCCCCGGACGGTGGTTAGCTGGTTGTTGGACTGCACCACGACCGAATCGGGCAGGCTGAATGTTTTGTACTGACCGAAGTTAACCGAGCGGTCGTAGTTTGTGATATACACCTTAGTTTCCTGCGGGGTCAGGCCATCGGTGGCATTGTCGCGGCAGGCCGTCAGCGTACTGCCCAGCGTTAGCAACACCGCGTAGAGGCCCCATCTGAACTGCGTTAATTTTTGAAGTGTGTTCATGGTTGTGTGTTGTTTCTATGCTCTAATGAACGAATAGACGATGCCTAAGGTTGTCAAAACTCGTTAGAATCGAATTAGAAATGGGTTTAGTCTGCTATCTGATAAGCCGTACTTTTGTCTGTACATCCTTATAACGAATCAATACACTCATGGATTTTCTGGATCAGATTCGCGGCATGTCGTTCTTCGATATGCATATCCACATGATTTCCCGCACCACGGACGACTATCAGGCCATGGCCGACGCCGGTATCGTGGCCGTCATTGAACCGGCGTTCTGGATGGGGCAGCCCCGCTCCGGTCCCGACTCGTTCCGCGACTATTTTGCTACGCTCGTGGGCTGGGAGCGGTTTCGGGCGTCGCAGTTTGGCATCCGGCATTACTGCACCATCGGGCTCAACTCCAAAGAAGCCAATCAGGAAGCCCTGGCCGAGCAGGTCATGGAGATGCTGCCGCTGTTTATCTACAAAGAAGGCGTAGTGGGCATCGGCGAAATCGGCTTCGACGATCAGACCCCCGCCGAAGAAAAATACTACCGGGCGCAGCTCGACCTGGCCAGAGAAGCCGGTCTGCCCGTGCAGATTCACACGCCCCACCGCGACAAAAAGCAGGGTACCAGCCGCAGCATGGACATTGCGCTGGAACACGGGCTGGCCCCGAACATGGTCATTGTGGATCACAACAACGAAGAAACCGTGCGCGAGGTGCTGGACCGTGGTTTCTGGGCCGGTTTTACTATCTACCCGTTTACCAAGATGGGCAACGAGCGCATGGTAGAGGTGGTAAAGCAGTACGGCCCCGAACGCATCATGATCAACTCCGCTGCCGACTGGGGCATCAGCGATCCGCTGGCCGTACCCAAAACAGCCGCCCTGATGAAGCAGCACGGCATTTCTGACGAAACCATCCGGCTCGTTTCGTTCCAGAACGCCGTAACGGCCTTCGCCCAAAGTGGCCAGATCGACATAGACTCGCTCACCCAGCCCATTGCCATCGACCAGAGCGAACGCTTCAACGGCAGTTCGGTACTGCGCGGAGGCCAGGCCCCCCGCATCGACAAAACCTCGACCATTATCCGGTAAGCCGTGACGCACAGCTATGGTGGTATGCGGTAAATGTCACCCGACCAAAATGAGGGGTCGAATTATTTTGGTAAAAACTTCTTCTTTGGAATGGTATTCCCATCTGTCCCTGCCCACCGGCAAACAGGTGGGGTTTCATTTTTATAGGGCAGTAATTCAATGGCATTAATTGGGGAATCATTGCCGCCAGGCCAAAGGCCGTTTCAATCCTTCTTTTCGTGGATTAGCCATCAGAATTGAGGGCTTAAAACGTTAATGTTAAGAATATCACGAAGTTTCAATCCTTCTTTTCGTGGATTAGCCATCAGAATGACGAACAGGCAATCTACGGCATCGACCGGCTGATGTGGTTTCAATCCTTCTTTTCGTGGATTAGCCGTCAGAATAGTAGAAAAAGATACTTTGATGCTGTTGACTTAGTTGTTTCAATCCTTCTTTTCGTG
>Ga0105045_10005613_pt1 | contig 11045 bp, 9 predicted proteins | sample MAT02_FD_78089 | JGI IMG/M metagenome (GOLD analysis project Ga0105045, IMG submission 78089) | Freshwater microbial communities from Lake Fryxell liftoff mats and glacier meltwater in Antarctica - MAT-02 (megahit assembly) | ecosystem: Environmental > Aquatic > Freshwater > Ice > Liftoff... | reverse complement strand
GCCCGTGGTCTACACCTGGTTCGCCCGCAAGAGCATCCCCGGCGAGATCACCACGCCCGCACTGGCCGAAGCCGGCGCAGATTGATCCGCGAGACAGGAGCGCGCACGCAGTGCCGCGCTCCACAGGCTTCGCGCATGCGAAACCCACCGGCGTGTTGAGCGGCGCCCCGCGCCGTTCGAACACGCCGAGTCAGAACGGCAGCGCAGCTGTCCGGTCTAACCCCCGATGTAATGCATCTCGATGCGGCGTTCGCCTGAGCCCGCCCCAGCCGCGCCCTGGCTGCGCAGCTCTGAATAACGGTCTTCGCGCTCGCCCCAGATCAGCCCGATGGCCGCCGCGATCTGCGCATCGTCATACCCGCCGCGCAGCAGCGCGCGCAGGTCGTGCCCGCGGCTGGCGAACAGGCACAGGAAGAGCTTGCCCTCGGTGCTGAGCCGGGCGCGGTTGCAGTCGCCGCAGAAGGCCTGGGTGACGCTGCTGATGAAACCCACCTCGCCGCCGCCGTCGGCATAGGCCCAGCGCTCGGCGGTTTCGCCGGGCTGCGTTGCTGGCAGCTTGTGCAATGCAAACACAGCATTCAGGCGCGCCCGCACGTCTGCGCTGGGCAGCACCTCGTCCATGCACCAGCCGTTGGTGGCGCCCACGTCCATGTATTCGATGAAGCGCAGCACCACGCGCGGGCCGTAATGTTCGCGCACATGGCGCGCCAGCGGCACCACCTCGTGCTCGTTGGTGCCGCGCTTGACGACCATGTTGATCTTGATCGGCGACAGGCCCGCAGCCAGCGCCGCGTCGATGCCGGCCAGCACGTCGGCCACCGGGAAGTCGACGTCGTTCATGCGCCTGAAGATGCGGTCGTCCAGCGCGTCCAGGCTCACCGTCACACGCTGCAGGCCGGCTTCGCGCAGCGCCACGGCCTTGCGCGCCAGCAGGGTGCCGTTGGTGGTCAGCGTGATGTCCAGCGGCGCCCCTTCGGGCGTGCCGTCGTTGGTGCGGAGGGCGGCCAGTTGCGCGATCAGCACCTCGATATGCTTGCGCAGCAGCGGCTCACCACCGGTCAGCCGCAGCTTCTTCACCCCGTGCTGTGCGAACAGCTTCGCGCTGCGGGTGATCTCCTCGAAGCTGAGCAGCGAGGTCTGCGGCAGGAACTTGTAGTCCTTGTCGAAGACCTCCTTGGGCATGCAGTAGGAGCACCGGAAATTGCAGCGGTCGGTGACGCTGATGCGCAGGTCGTGCAGCGACCGGCCCAGCCGGTCGCTCAGCAGGCCGCTGGGGGCCGGCGCGTTGGTGGGAATGCGCGGCACGGCTGCGGCATAGCGCAGGTCGGCCAGTGGAATGACAGATTTGCCCATGGTGGTTGATTGTGCGGCCGGCACGGGTTCGGGTCTGGGTGACTGTCCGGGTTTCGGTCTGGGTCTCGGTCTCGGTGCTGCCAGGCAGGCGCCTTCAGGCCATGCCGTCAGGCACGGTCTGAACGCAAAGCAGCGGCGGTCTGGCACGATGCGGGCATACGACCACCATCAACGATGCGAGAGCCCGCCATGTTCAAAGCCCTGCTGCTGGAAAAAGACGACGCCGGCTTCCGCGCCGGCATCACCCACCTGGAAGAAGCCCGCCTGCCCGAAGCTGGCGACGTGCTGGTGCAGCCCGAGTATTCGACGCTGAACTACAAGGACGGCCTGGCACTGACCAACAAGTCGCCGGTGGTGCGGTTGTGGCCCATGGTGCCGGGCATCGACGGCGCAGGCACGGTGCTGGAAAGCGCATCGCCCGACTGGCGGAGCGGGGACCGCTTCGTGCACAACGGCTTCGGCGTGGGCGAAACGCACTGGGGTTGCCTGGCCGAACGTGCGCGGCTGAAGAGCAGTTGGCTGGTGAAGCTGCCCGCAGCCTTAAGCACCCGCCAGGCCATGGCCATCGGCACCGCCGGCTACACCGCCATGCTGTGCGTGATGGCGCTGGAACGCCACGGCCTGCAGCCCGGCGCGGGTGAGGTGCTGGTGACGGGCTCCACCGGCGGCGTGGGCTCGGTGGCCGTGGCCCTGCTGGCCAAGCTGGGCCACACGGTGGTGGCCGCCACCGGCAAGGCCGACGAGGCCGACTATTTGAAGACACTGGGCGCGGCCAGCGTCATCGACCGCGCTGAACTCTCTGCCGCTGGCAAGCCCTTGCAGAAAGAGCGTTGGGCAGCGGTGGTGGACGCCGTGGGCAGCCACACCCTCGTCAATGCCCTGGCGCAGACGCGCTACGGCGGCGCCGTGGCCGCCTGCGGCCTGGCCCAGGGCATGGACCTGCCGGGCACGGTGATGCCCTTCATCCTGCGCAACGTGGTCCTGCTGGGCGTGGACAGCGTGATGGCCACGCTGTCGCTGCGTCAAGAGGCCTGGGGCCGTCTGGCACGAGATCTGGACCCGGCGCTGCTGGACACCATGACCACCGAGGTGGGCCTGGACGGTGCGGTGGAAGCCGCGCACAAGCTGATGGCCGGACAGGTGCGTGGTCGCACGGTGGTGAAGATCGGCTGAGCGCGTGATGGGCGCTGAATCGACCCGACGGCGCGGGCTTGCACAGTCATGAACCCTGTGAACTTCATGAACGCCGACCGCAGCGCTTTGGTGCTGGTGGACTACCAGGGCCGCCTGATGCCCATGATCCACAACCACGAACAGGTGGTGAAGGAGGCCCTGCGCTTGGCCGAAGCGGCGTGGCTGCTGGGCGTGCCCGCCATCGGCACCGAGCAGAACCCTGGCCGGCTGGGCCCGAATCTGGACAGCGTGCGTCAGCGCTGCGCAAGCACGCTGACCAAAACTCACTTCGACGCCTGCGAGGACGGGTTGCTGCAGACCCTGGACGAGACGGCGCCTGGCCGGCCCGAGGTCGTCATCGCCGGCTGCGAGGCACATGTATGTCTGTTGCAGACCGCGCTGGGCCTGCTGCGCGCCGGGCGGCGGGTGTGGGTGGTGGGGCCGGCCTGCGGTTCGCGCACGGCCGACAACCAGGCGCTGGCGCTGCAGCGGCTGGCGGCTGCAGGGGCGGTGGTGGTCAGCGCCGAGATGGTGATCTTCGAGTGGCTGCACCAGTGCCGGCACCCGCGCTTCAAAGAGATGCTGGCCCTGGTGAAGGCCGACTGAACAGAACAACGCACAGGAGACAAGCGCGATGAACTACGCCGAGTTTTACCAACGGTCCTTGGCCGAACCCGATGCCTTCTGGGCCGAACAGGCCCGGCTGATCGACTGGCAGCAGCCCTTCCAGCGTGTCTGCAACAACGACAAGCCGCCGTTCACGCGCTGGTTCGAGGGGGGCACCACCAACCTGTGCCACAACGCGGTGGACCGGCACCTGGCCACGCGGGCCGACCAGAACGCGCTGATCTGGGTGTCCACCGAGGTGGGGCAAGAGAAGGTCTACAGCTATGCCGAACTGCACGCCGAGGTGCAGCGCATGGCGGCCGTCATCCTGGCCCAGGGCGTGAAGGCCGGTGACCGGGTGCTGATCTACATGCCCATGGTCCCCGAGGCCGTGTTCGCGATGCTGGCCTGCACCCGCATCGGCGCGGTGCATTCGGTGGTGTTCGGCGGCTTCGCCAGCCACAGCCTGGCCAGCCGCATCGAAGACGCCGAGCCCGCGCTCGTCATCAGTGCCGACGCCGGCAGCCGTGCGGGCAAGGTCATCGCCTACAAGCCGCTGCTGGACGAAGCGCTTCGTTTGTCCAGGCACCCGGTGTCCAAGGTGCTGCTGGTGGACCGCGGCCTGGCGCCGTTGGCGCGCACCGAGGGCCGTGACCTGGACTACGCCGCCTTGCGTGAACAGCACCTGAATGACGCTGTGCCCGTGGTCTGGCTGGACAGCACCGCCATCAGCTACACCATCTACACCAGCGGCACCACCGGGCAGCCCAAGGGCGTGCAGCGCGACACCGGTGGCTACACCGTGGCCCTGGCGGCCAGCATGAAGAACATCTTCCTGGGCGAGCCCGGCGAGACCTATTTCTGCACCAGCGACATCGGCTGGGTGGTGGGCCACAGCTACATCGTCTATGCGCCGCTCATCCACGGCATGGCCACCATCCTGTACGAGGGCTTGCCCACCCGCGGCATGGACGGGCAGGCCGACGCCGCCATGTGGTGGAGCCTGGTCGAGAAATACAAGGTGACCTCGATGTTCAGCGCACCCACCGCCGTGCGTGTGTTGAAGAAGCATGACCCCGCTGCCCTGACCAGGCACGACCTGAGCAGCCTGCGGGCCTTGTTCCTGGCCGGTGAACCCCTGGACGAGCCCACGGCGCGCTGGATCAGCGAAGCCCTGGGCCGTCCCATCATCGACAATTACTGGCAGACCGAAAGCGGCTGGCCCATCCTGACCATTGCCAATGGCGTGGAACGCATGCCCAGCAAGTTCGGCAGCCCGGGTGTGGCCATGCCCGGCTACAAGGTGAAGATCGTCGACGAAAGCACCGGCGAGGAACTGCTCGAACCCAACCAGAAAGGCGTGGTCGTCATCGAGGGCCCGTTGCCCCCGGGCTTCATGCAGACCGTGTGGCGCGATGACGAGCGCTTCGTCAACACTTACTGGAAGAGCATTCCCGGCAAGATGGTCTACAGCACCTTCGACTGGGGCATCCGCGACGAGGACGGCTACTTCTTCATCCTGGGCCGCACCGACGATGTGATCAACGTGGCCGGGCACCGCCTGGGCACGCGCGAGATCGAAGAAAGCATCAGCAGCCACGCGGCTGTCGCCGAGGTGGCGGTGGTGGGCGTGGCCGATCAGCTCAAGGGCCAGGTGGCCATGGCCTTCGTCGTGCTGAAGGACGCCAGCCTGGCGGCGACAGTCGAACAAGCGCTGAAGCTGGAAGGCGAGATGATGAAGCGGGTGGATGAACAACTGGGCGCCGTGGCGCGGCCCAGCCGCGTGCGCTTCGTCACCGTGCTGCCCAAGACGCGCAGCGGCAAGCTGCTGCGCCGCGCCATCCAGGCCGTCTGCGAGGGCCGTGACCCGGGCGACTTGACGACGATCGACGACCCCACGGCGCTGCAGCAGGTGAAGGACCTGGTCGGCGGCGGCTGAGCGTCTTTCCAGGCCGCTTGCCCAGCCTTTCCCCTCGCAAGGGGGAAGGGCAGGCACCCCCGGCCTGCCCCTTCCTGGGCGATGGGCGCAGCGGCCTGGCCTGCGCACACTGGTGGCCCACGCACTGCCAGGCTCGCCATGCACCACCGCCAAACTTCGGGTTTCCAGTCGCTCAGCCGCCGCCGATTGCTGGCAGCGCTGGCAGCGCTGCCAGCGTCCAGCTGGCCCTGGGGCGCCAGCCGGGCGCAGGTTGAAGTCGCGGCGGCGGTCAGCGAACAGAACGCGCAGCCAGCCTGGCCCTGGCCACCGCAACTGGCGCGCGAGGCACCGGCCGACGTCGACCCCCAGGGTTTCCTGGTCAGCGAAAAGCTCGACGGCGCGCGTGCGCTGTGGGACGGCCGGCAACTCCGCTTTCGCAGCGGCCGCAGCATCGCCGCGCCACCCTGGTTCACACGCGGCTTGCCGGCGCATGCGCTGGACGGCGAACTGTGGGCCGGGCGCGGGCGTTTCGACGTCTTGTCCGGCACCGTGCGCCGCATTCAGCCTGTTGAGGCCGACTGGCGTGCCGTGCGCTATGCCGTGTTCGACCTGCCTGGCGCCGAAGGGCCGTTCGTGGAACGTGCGGCGCGCCTGCGCGCGTGGGCACAGTCAGCCGCACCGGCGCACTGTGACGCCGTCGAACAACGGCGACATGAGAGTCGCCAGGCTTTGAACCGGCATTTGCATTCGGTGGTGCTGGCTGGTGGCGAAGGCCTGATGCTGCACCGCGCCAGCGCCCAATGGCAGCCCGGCCGCAGCGGCCAGGTGCTGAAGCTGAAGCCCTTGCACGACGCCGAAGCCACCGTGCTGGGCCACCAGCCCGGGCGCGGCCGCCACGCCGGTCGACTGGGCGCGTTGCGTGTGCGCAGCGACACGGGGGTGGTGTTCGAGATCGGCACCGGCTTCAGCGACGCAGAACGCGCTGACCCGCCGACCGCGGGCAGGCGCGTCAGCTACACCCACCGCGGCTACACGGCCGGCGGTGTGCCGCGTTTCGCCAGCTTCCTGCGGGTGCGCGAGGACTGAAGCCGCTTGGGGCTACAGCACTTCCGAAGCGTAGTCCGCCAGGCGTGAACGTTCACCGCGGGCCAGGGTCACGTGGCCGCCGTGCGGCCAGCCCTTGAAGCGGTCCACCGCAAAGGTCAGGCCCGACGAACCTTCGGTCAGGTACGGTGTGTCGATCTGCGCCAGGTTGCCCAGGCAGACGATCTTGGTGCCCGGCCCGGCGCGCGTGATCAAGGTCTTCATCTGCTTGGGCGTCAGGTTCTGCGCCTCGTCGATGATCACGTACTTGTTCAGGAAGGTGCGCCCGCGCATGAAGTTCAGGCTCTTGATCTTGATCTTGCTGCGCACCAGGTCGTTGGTGGCGGCGCGGCCCCATTCGCCGGCGCTGGCATCGGTGCGCGCCAGCACTTCCAGGTTGTCGTCGAGCGCGCCCATCCACGGGCCCATCTTCTCTTCTTCGTTGCCGGGCAGGAAGCCGATGTCGTCGCCCACGGGCACGGTCACGCGCGTGACGATGATCTCGGTGTAGCGGCGCTCGTCCAGCACCTGGCTCAGGCCCGCGGCCAGGGTCATCAGCGTCTTGCCGGTGCCGGCCGTGCCGGTGAGGGTGATGAAGTCGCAGTCCGGGTCCATCAGCAGGTTCAGCGCGAAGTTCTGTTCGCGGTTGCGCGCCGTCACGCCCCACACCGCGTTCTTGCCGTTCCCATAGTCGCGCAGTGTCTTCAGCACGGCGGTCTTGCCGGTGATCTCGGTCACGCGCGCGTACAGCGGCACGGCCCCGGGCGCTTCGAGGTAGACGAACTGGTTGATCATCAGCGCCGGCACCAGCGGCCCGCTGATGCGGTAGTAGGTGTGGCCGGCCAGTTGCCAGCTTTCCATGGTCTTGCCGTGCTTGTCCCAGAAGTCAGCCGGTAACGCCAGCACGCCGGTGTAGAGCAGGTCGCCGTCTTCGAGCGTCTTGTCGTTGAAGTAGTCCTCGGCCGGCAGGCCCAGCGCTCGCGCCTTCACGCGCATGTTGATGTCCTTGGACACCAGCACCACCTCGCGCCCCGGGTGCAGCATTCGCAGCGCCTGCACCACGCCCAGGATCTGGTTGTCGGCCTTGCCCTGCGGCAGTCCGGCAGGCAGTTTGATGTCCAGCAGCATGGTCTGGAAGAAGAGCTTGCCGCCGGCCTCACGATGGCCGGTCTGCGCCAGCGGGATGCCGGCCAGCGGGTCGCCCAGGTTCCCGTCGTCCTTGGCCAGCGTGGCCAGCGCGTCCAGTTCGCGGCTGACCTGCCGCACGCTGCGCGCCACCTCGCTCATGCCCTTCTTGTGTCCGTCCAGTTCCTCCAGCGTGATCATGGGCAGGAAGATGTCGTGCTCCTCGAAGCGGAACAGGCTCATCGGGTCGTGCATCAGCACGTTGGTGTCCAGCACGAAGAGCTTGGCCGGGCCGGTGTGACGCGCCTTGCGTGGGCGGGCCGACGGGGCCGGGCGGACTGCCACCGTGCTGGCCGTGGCTGGTGCGCTGGCCGGCGGCGGTGCAAACGATGATGCAGGCGGCGATGCAAGCGGCGATGCAAGCACTGCAGGGCTGGCCTGCAGTGGCGCAGCGGTCGCACGCCCGCGGGCCTTGACTGGCGGGCCGCTGGCGACGGCGGGCTGGCTTGCAGCGGCCATCACGGGGGCAGGCGCTGCTGTTGCGGGCGTGCGGCGGCTGGCCGACTTGCCGTCACGCTGGCTGGCGCGCGGCGTGGCGGTGGCTTCGAAGTCAGCGGGGGAAAGCAGATCAGCGGGACGTGCGGGCGGCTTGGGCAGGGGCATGGGGCGGGTGCTCGGCGGCGGTCAACAGCGGTGGAAAGAAAAAAGCCGCACAACGGTCTGTGCGGCTTGATGACAGGCAGGACGGCGCAAACCGGGTCGGCGCGAGGCTGGGTTGCTCAGCCGCCCTTGGGCAGGTCCTTGACGGCCTGCAGTACTTCGTCGACATGGCCGGCTACCTTGATGCCACGCCACTCGGCGCGCATCACACCTTCAGCGTCCATCAGGAAGGTGCTGCGCTCGATGCCCTTGACCTTCTTGCCGTACATGATCTTGTTCTTCACGACGCCGAACATGTGGCACAGCTTTTCTTCGGTGTCGGCGATCAACTCGAAGGGCAGTTCCAGGTTCTGCTTGAACTTGTCGTGGCTGACCATGTTGTCGCGCGAGACGCCGAAGACCACGGCCCCAGCTTCCACGAATTCGGCGTGCTGGTCCCGAAACTGCATGGCCTCGGTGGTGCAGCCGGGCGTGGCGTCCTTGGGATAGAAGTAGAGCACCAAGGCCGAGCCCAGGTGCGACTGCGGCGTCACCTTGACGCCGCCGGTGGCGTAGGCTTCGAATTCCGGGAGGGCTTTATTGACTGCAGGCGTCATAGATGGTGTTCTCGGAAGGCGCTGATTCGAAGCAATGCCGGACTTGCGCAAGGCGCGAGCCGTGGCTCAACCGCTGATTATAAAGTCCCGGAACCGGCCGATTCATCCTGCGATTCGTGGGCCGGCGAAAGCGGTGTGCTGAGGGGTTTGCTGCGTCGTCTGCTGTGTCGTCTGCTGCGTCGTCTGCATCGTTGTCTGCAGCGGGCCGGGCGCCAGCACCAGAGCGGCCACCACCGAGCGCTGTTCACTGACCAGCACGTTGTACGTGCGGCACGCTGCAGCAGTGTCCATGGTCTCGATGCCGATGCCCGCCTCGATCAGCGCGCGCAGCAGGGCCGGGGCCGGGAAGCGCAGCCGCTGACCGCTGCCGAAGATCACCACCTCGGGGCGCAGCGCGGCGATGCGACCGAAGTGCGCCGGGGTCAGGGCTTCGAACGACGGTGCGTCCCAGGCCAGCACCTCGCCCACCCAGGGCACCAGCACGCTGTGCGACACCGGCTGCGTGCCCACCCAGATGCGTCCAGGCTCCTGGCGGGTGATGACGTTGACGCCTTCGGGCGTGTCGGGCTGGAACTTCATGCGTGGATAATTCTATGTTGCCTTCCTTGCACCCTTTCCGCTCGCCCTCGGTCACGCCAGGGCGCCTCCGTCCCCAGCCTGCACCCTGTGATGAAGCCGCTGACCAAGTCGACCAAGCTCGCCAATGTGGCCTATGACATCCGTGGCCCCGTGCTCGACAAGGCGCGGCAGATGGAAGACGAGGGCCAGAAAATCATCAAGCTGAACATCGGCAACGTGGCGGCGTTCGGGCTGGAGCCGCCCGACGAGATCGTGCAGGACATCATCCGCAATCTGCCACTGGCCGCCGGCTACACCGACAGCAAGGGCCTGTTCGCACCGCGCAAGGCGGTGGTGCACTACACGCAGGAAAAGGGCGTGAAGGGCGTGAGCGTGGACGACGTCTATCTGGGCAACGGCGCCTCGGAACTCATACAGATAGCGGTCAGCGCGTTGTTGAATGACGGCGACGAGATGCTCATTCCGGCGCCTGATTTCCCGCTGTACACCGCCGTCACCGGCCTGTCGGGCGGCGTGCCGGTGCACTACATCTGCGACGAGCAGAGCGGCTGGCTGCCCGACATCGAAGACATGCGACGCAAGATCACGCCACGCACGCGCGGTGTGATGGTCTGCAACCCCAACAACCCCACCGGCGCGCTGTACCCTGACGAGGTGCTGCTGCAGATCATCGAGCTGGCGCGACAGCACCAGCTGGTGGTGTTCGCCGACGAGATCTACGACAAGACGCTGTACGACGGCCACATGCACACCAGCATGTCCAGCCTGGCCGACGATGTGCTGTTCGTCACCTTCAACGGCCTGAGCAAGAACTACCGCAGCTGTGGCTACCGCGCTGGATGGATGGTCGTCTCGGGTGAAAAGCGCCATGCCCGCGATTACATCGAAGGGCTGAACATGCTGGCCAGCCTGCGCCTGTGCAGCAACACGCCCGGGCAATTGGCCATCCAGACTGCGCTGGGTGGCTACCAGAGCATCAAGGACCTGGTGGCGCCCACCGGCCGTCTGTGCAAGCAGCGTGACCTGGCCTATGAACTGCTGACGCAGATTCCGGGCGTCAGCGTCGTCAAGCCCAAGGCGGCGCTGTACATGTTTCCGCGCCTGGACCCGAAGATGTATCCGATCAGCGACGACCAGCAGTTCGCCTATGAACTGCTGGCAGAAGAGAAGGTGCTGATCGTGCAGGGCACGGGTTTCAACTGGATCGCCCACGACCATTTCAGGCTCGTCTTCCTGCCCATCGTCGACGACCTGCAGGAGGCCATCGGTCGCATCGAACGCTTCCTGTCCCAGCAACGCAAACGACGCCTGGCCTGAACTCCCACATGAAACCCATTCAAGTCGGCCTGCTGGGCATCGGCACCGTAGGCAGCGGTACCTTTCAGGTGTTGCAGCGCAACCAGGAAGAGATTCGCCGCCGCGCCGGGCGCGGCATACAGATCGTGGCCGTGAGCCGGCGCGACACCGAGGCTGCGCGACGCATCGTGGGCGACGCTGCCGCCGTACATGCCGACCCCTTCATGATCGTGCGCAACCCGGCCATCGATATCGTGGTCGAACTCATCGGCGGCACCACCGTGGCACGCGCTCTGGTGCTCGAGGCCATCGCCAGCGGCAAGCACGTGGTGACGGCCAACAAGGCGCTGCTGGCCGTGCACGGCAGCGAGATTTTTGCGGCCGCACGCGAACGTGGCGTGGTCGTGGCCTTCGAAGCTGCGGTGGCCGGCGGCATCCCCATCATCAAGGCGCTGCGTGAGGGCCTCACGGCCAACCGCATCGAATGGGTGGCCGGCATCATCAATGGCACCACCAACTTCATCCTGTCCGAGATGCGCAGCAAGGGCCTGGACTTCGGCGTGGTGCTGAAGGAGGCGCAGCGCCTGGGCTATGCCGAGGCCGACCCCAGCTTCGACATCGAGGGCGTGGACGCAGCGCACAAGGCCACGCTGATG
>Ga0105045_10005612_pt1 | contig 11045 bp, 7 predicted proteins | sample MAT02_FD_78089 | JGI IMG/M metagenome (GOLD analysis project Ga0105045, IMG submission 78089) | Freshwater microbial communities from Lake Fryxell liftoff mats and glacier meltwater in Antarctica - MAT-02 (megahit assembly) | ecosystem: Environmental > Aquatic > Freshwater > Ice > Liftoff... | reverse complement strand
TTTAGCGGATGCTCGAATCCCGCCGCATTTGCAAAAAAAGTCTCCCGGATGGCTTCTTTATCTACCTGGGGTAAAAATAGAAAAGCCAAGTTGGTATTGTCCAGGTATAACGTGCTTCTTGAATGCCGAGTGGTCTATGATCGGTACCGGGAAAATCCAAAACCGATCGCCCGGAAACAAAGCTCAATTCGGTCAGTGACCGCTGGTATTTTCAATTAGCCCTTCCATTTTTGATTATTCTGGAATACAAGAACAGAGATCTTTGTTGCTATAAACGTAGGATATTCTGCGAAAACGTACATTGTGAAATACCATATTTAGAATACACGCTTTCTATGCTATACATTATTGGGGGATATTCCCCAAATTGAACCCTGTGGTTAGCCAGATAAGAAGATAGTTTCAATCTATCGCTGCGAATCGCTCGCGCTTTCAATGTTTATTACTTTTGCACCCGACTAAATACGATGCCTCATGGATCAATTTGATGTAATAATAATCGGCTCCGGACCCGGGGGCTATGTTTGTGCCATTCGCGCAGCTCAATTGGGGTTAAAAACCGCCATCATCGAAAAATACAATACCCTTGGCGGGACTTGTCTTAATGTGGGTTGTATCCCTTCGAAAGCCTTACTCGACAGCTCCGAGCACTACTTTAATGCGGTTCATAATTTCAAGGAACACGGAATTGATATAGATGCGCCGAAAGTAAATCTGGCGCAGATGATAAAGCGCAAAAATGAAGTAGTCGATGCCACCACAAAAGGAATCGATTTCCTGATGAACAAGAATAAGATCACCGTATTCCACGGTATAGGATCGTTTGTAGATGCAAAGACCGTTGAGGTCAAATCGGCTGAAAAGACGGAGAAAATCTCAGGGAAGAACATCGTAATTGCCACGGGTTCAAAACCCAATTATTTTCCTGGGATGGAGCCCGATAAGAAACGTATCATTACGAGTACGGAAGCCTTGGAGCTTAAAGAAGTGCCCAAGACCATGGTAATTGTGGGTGGGGGCGTAATCGGCTTGGAGCTAGGTAGCGTTTACGGAAGGCTCGGTAGTCAAATTACTGTTCTGGAATTTACAGAAGGCATTATTCCTATCATGGACAAAACGATGGGCAAGGAATTGCAGAAAGTGCTGAAAAAAGAAGGTTTTGTTTTCCACTTCAATCATAAAGTTGAAAAAGTAGAAAACTCAGGTAAAGGCGTGAAAGTTACCGCCTTGGATAAGAACGGCAAAGAAGTGTCCTTCGAAGCCGATTATTGCCTGGTATCTGTAGGTCGGAAGCCTTATACCGACGGTTTGGCGCTCGAAAACGCGGGATTGAGTACCGATGAGCGTGGCCGGGTTGAAACTGACGGCCATTTGCAAACGAAGGTGGCTGGTATTTATGCAATTGGCGATGTGGTAAAAGGAGCTATGCTTGCTCACAAAGCCGAAGAAGAAGGGGTGCTCGTTGCCGAAATTATTGCAGGTCAGAAGCCCCATATCAATTACAACCTTATTCCCAACGTGGTTTACACATGGCCCGAAGTGGCAGGGGTAGGGCAAACCGAGGAAGAATTGAAAACAGCGGGAGTAAATTACAAATCGGGATCTTTCCCTATGCGAGCTTTGGGTCGCGCGCGCGCCAGCGGTGACACTTATGGACTTGTGAAAATTCTCGCCGATGCAGATACCGACGAAGTGCTAGGCGTGCACATCATTGGCGCCCGGGCAGCCGACTTGATAGCCGAAGCTGTAGTAGCCATGGAATTCCGCGCCAGCGCCGAAGATATAGCCCGCATGAGCCACGCTCATCCTACGTACGCCGAAGCGATGAAAGAAGCAGCTTTAGCGGCTACAGCCAACAGGGCTATGCATGTTTAGGAGAAACCTGTGCGACTGTTGCTTATTCTTGTCGTCAGCTGTCGAGGTGCAACTACCGGGTAATATCGATAAATTAGGGCAGTGACGCGTATAAAACTAAATTCCGTAAAACCCTTTTCCCATATATTGGTTAACAGATTAAGTCACCGACAATTATCCCAATGAAGAAAAAAACAGGAATTCTCCTGATTAACCTCGGCACCCCCGACAGCCCCAAAGTGAGCGACGTACGCCGATACCTGAGCGAGTTTCTCAACGACCCACGGGTTATCGATATCCCGGCCATACTACGGGTCATTTTAGTCAACTTGATTATTGTGCCCTTCCGCGCTCCCAAATCGGCCAAAATCTACAAAGAGCTGTTTGAAAAATACCAAGGTCGCTCACCACTCTTGGTTTATGGCGAAAGGCTCCGCCGACTTATTTCTGATCGCTTCGACTCCGAAGAAGTGACTGTTGAACTCGCCATGCGTTATGGCTCTCCCAGCCTCAACGACGTATGCGCTCGTATGGAGAAAGACGGATACGACCAAATCATCGTCTTCCCATTATTTCCGCAATACGCTTCGGCAAGTACGGGCTCGGCATTGGAAAAAGCCATGCGTCTGATTAAAGACTGGTATGTCATTCCTGAAATCAAAATCATAAGCCAGTATTATGATCATCCCGGCTATATCAATACCGTTGTAGAACGGGCCAAGCAATACCCCATAGCCGATTACGACCACGTGATTTTCTCTTACCACGGCCTACCTGTGCGCCAAGTTGACAAGGTGTACGAAGACCGCAATTGTGCTGGCCATGCCTGCGAAAATGAAATCAATGATCTAAACCGCTTTTGCTACAAAGCCACCTGTTTCGCCACCACGCGCCTGGTAGCGGAAAAACTGGGCTTGGCGGAAACCGATTACACGGTGTCATTCCAATCGAGGCTCGACAAAAAATGGCTCGAACCCTTTTCCGATAGGGTGGTGGAAGAATGGGGAAAAAAAGGAGCCAAGAAACTCCTGATTTTCAGCCCGGCATTTATAGCCGATTGTCTCGAAACGACCATTGAAATTGGCACAGAATACCAGGAAATATTCGAAGAGCACGGTGGCCACGAAGTGCAATTGGTCGAAAGTCTGAACGATCACCCCCTTTGGGTGGATACGTGTGTAGATTTGATCTCCACAAGGATTTAAGTCAAATCGTACATTTATCGTATGAATTCCCAAATCTCCTTCAAACTTAGTCCGACTATCGCCTTTCGGCAAATGGCGGCATGGGCAGAACGGGAAACCTATTTTGCGTTCTATGTAACAGCTATCGATCAGTTTGAAGGGGGAATTGGTGCTTTGGAAATCTGTGAAATCGAGCATTCTGAAGGAGCTTTTGAGACCTTGCAGGCTTTTCAAACCCAACACAGTCGTGAAATTTGCGGCTATTTGGGCTATGACCTGAAAAATGATCTGGAAGCACTCGAAAGTCGCAATAAGGACTTAATCGATTTTCCGGAAGCTCTGTTTTTTGCTCCACGTTTTTGGGTCAAGTTTGAAAATGGTGAAATGCTGCTACGAGGCGATGACATAGAGACGCTGAATAAAATCAAAAAGGAATGGATCGATGTTTCTTTACCAGAGACCCATTCACAGGGATTTGGACTCAGGCCCGATTTAGCCAAGGCGGATTATCTCCGGGCTGTCCAAAAGTTGAAAGGTCACCTTCATCGCGGCGACATTTACGAAGTGAACTATTGCATTCCTTTTCGGGGACAGGCACCGTCATTCGACCCTTTAAATTCCTTCATGAGGCTTCAAGAAATCACCGAAGCCCCCTTTTCGGTGTTTGTAAAACTTGATCACCGCTACATTCTTTCGGCTTCGCCGGAGCGGTTTTTAAAGAAATCGGGCGATAAATTGATCTCGCAGCCCATTAAAGGTACGCGGAGACGAGGCGGCGATAAGGTTCTCGATTTGTACGAGGCGCAACAACTTCTCGACGATCAGAAAGAGCGCTCTGAAAATGTGATGATCGTTGATCTTGTCCGAAATGATCTTTCGCGCGTAGCACGGCGCAACTCGGTGATCGTAGACCGGCTTTTCGAAATTCAAAGTTTCAAAACGGTGCACCACCTGGTGAGCACCATTTCTTGTCGGATTGACGATCGCTTCAACGCTTGGGACGGAATTAAGGCCTGTTTTCCAATGGGTTCGATGACCGGAGCCCCCAAAATCCGTGCAATGCAATTGATCGAAGAAGCCGAAAATTTTAAGCGCGGGCCCTATTCTGGAGCGTTCGGTTGGATGGGTGCTTCGGGCGATTTTGATTTCAACGTTTTAATTCGAACGCTATTTTACGATAGTCGAACTGGCGAAATAGCTATGGCCGTTGGAAGTGCTATCACCTTGGGCTCCGATCCCGAAAAAGAATACGCAGAGTGCCTACTCAAGGCGGAGGCTCTGCTGCAAACCCTTCAACAGTCTGCAAGCCATGTCGCGGCTCAATGATCTCTTCGGCCGCGAGATAAAGAGACTCGCCGACGATCAATCGGCTAAGTTTTTAATTGCCGTGAGCGGCGGAATCGATTCTATGACCCTGCTTGCTTTAGCTCAGAAGGCTGGTTTGAACCTTGGCGTGGCCCACCTTAACTACGGTTTGCGCGGCGCAGCGAGCGACGGTGATGATGCTTTGGTGCGCGGGGCTTGTGAGTCGATGGGTGTTGCGGTGCATGTAAAGAAATTAAATTTTCGAGAAGATTTCCCTGAAGCCAATATTCAGCAGAAGGCGCGGCTTTTGCGCTATGCTTGGTTTGAGGAGCTTCAACGATCGGAAGGGTACAACTATTTGCTCACCGCTCATCATTTGGAAGATCGGGTGGAGACTTTTTTTATCAATTTGTTGCGCGGCGCCGGTGCGAAAGGCTTAAAGTCTATTCCCGATAAGAACGGATGGATCTTGCGTCCACTTATCGGAGCAACCAAAGCCGAAATCATGGCTTATGCGCATCAGGAAGGTTTGAAATGGCGGGAAGATCAGTCGAATGAAGGCGATGATTACCTCCGCAACCGCATTCGCCACCACCTTCTGCCCATGCTTTCCACCTTGCAACCCGATGCTATGGCCGCCGTACAGCGATCAATGACTCATTTGGCCGAAGGCGATGCTTTTTTCGAACGGGAGGTGGATGAATTACTTGAAAAATCAACGAGCGATGGTGGCTTTTTTCTTTCTTTCCAAAAGGTGGATGAGCTTGTAAAGCGCGAACCGATTTGGTTTTATCTTTTACAAAGACTGGGTTTCAATCCTGCGGATACAACGCAGATTGCCGATTTACTTCAAAGTCAGGTAGGTCGATACATTCAGGGATCTATCCATTGGGCCATTCGGGAGCGCGAAGGAATTTTATTCAGTTCAAAGGGCGCCCTTGATTCAGCACAGATCGAGATAAATGGCGATCTTGGTAGAGTGCTTGCACCGGTGGAATTGTCTTGGAGTTTAGAAGCTTTTAACCATTCTCAGAAGGCCGTTTTTCACCCAAATGAAGCGTGGCTGGATCCCGAAAAGGTAAAGTTTCCCCTCCTGTTTCGCGCTTGGCGTGCGGGCGATCGTATTCATCCGGTCGGGATGAAAGGAAGCAAAAAAGTGAGCGATCTTCTCACCGATGCCAAAGTGGCTCACGCAGAGCGGCAAAGTGTTTGCGTGCTCGAGAGCGAAGGAGTCATTGTTTGGTTGGCTGGCCATCGCGTTGATCGCCGTTATATTTGTCAACCCGAACAAAAAGTGGGCTACCGATTTTTAATTAATCCTAAATCGAATACGCGGAGCGAATGACCGAAGGGATGACAAACGTAAATGGGCTAGCTACGAACAGGCCATTGCCAAAGGGCGCACTCTTTGTTTACATGGCGCTGGCCACCTTATTCGTCACAGCGCTCATCACTTGTAATCTCATTGCCAATAAATTCATTGAAGTCGATTTGGGATTCAAAATATTCGTGATCTCGGCAGGAGTATTGCCCTATCCCATCACCTTTTTAATCACCGATGTGCTTTCTGAAATCTATGGCCGCCGCCGCACAAATCATGTGGTTTATTTTGGGTTTTTGGCATCGCTCTTTGTGCTGCTTATCCTTTATTTGGGATCTCTTTTCCCGGCCACCCCTAATTCTCCGGTAGATGGAGAAACGTATAATGCCGTATTTAAAAACACCTGGCGCATCATTCTTTCGAGCATGGTGGCTTACTTACTGGCACAATTGGTCGATGTACGGCTTTTCCATTTCTGGAAAGGACTTACAAACGGACGTCATCTTTGGCTTCGCAACAATGCATCTACCATCGTATCGCAATTGGTGGATACTAGCTTGGTAGTGATGGTTCTCTTCGTTGGCCAGCTTAGTTGGAGTACCATGGGCGGCTATATCTGGGATGGTTGGCTTTTCAAGCTAATTTGCGCCTTGGTCGATACTATCTTTATTTACGCAATCGTTGGTATCATTCAGAAGCGTTTTGGTCTACGCGCAGGGGAAGAACTACCCGATTTTTGATTGAGATTGCAATAATTGGCTTTCGATTTCAAGCCTTCGCATTTGAATTTGCGTAGTTTTGACAATTAATTCTTCAGCAATCTTCATGGCTCATTTTCGAAGGTTTATCCTTTCGCTCATCGCTCTATTTTACGGTTCTGCCCCCATCCAATCGCAGATTTACGATCCGGTAAGCTGGTCGTACCAAGTCGAAGAAATTTCAGCTTCCGAAGTTGAACTTCAATTTATTGCAACCATCGAAGCGGATTGGCATATCTATTCGCTGACACTTTCTAACAACGAAGGCCCACTGCCCACCTCGTTTAAGTTCAATGAGAGCGCTGCTTACAAGTTGCTTGGCAGCATGAAGGAAGGCAAACCAAAATCGGCTTATGATCCAAACTTTTTGATGGATCTCACCTATTTTGAAAAGATGGCAGTATTTAAGCAACGTGTTTCCCGAAAGGTGGCCGAAGCTTTTGATGTTACTGGTGAGTTGACCTTCATGGTGTGCAACGAAGAAATGTGCCTGCCACCCGATTACAAAGATTTCAAATTTCAACTCAAGCCGGGAAAAGCTGCGCCAACTGAGCAGAAAGCTAAATCGCCCGAAAAGGCGGCAAATGCAGAGACCCAAAATAATGCTGGATTTCAACCGGCTTCTAGCTTGGTTAATTTGGGTGAATCGCAGATCTACATCCCAGTAACATGGAGTTTTCGCGTAAGTGATGAAACCGATAGTACGGCTTTTGTAGTGGCCGAAGCTGCTATTGAAGAAGGGTGGCATCTCTATTCATCGACCTTCGAACCGGGGATCGGTCCCGAGCCAACCCAATTCGAGTTTGCAGGCGTTGACTCCATTTTCGGCCTAAAAGGTGAGCTAGAATATCCTGAACCGAAAACGCTCTTCGATCCCAATTTTGAAATGGAGCTTCCTTTTTATGAAGGCAAAGTGGCGTTCCGCCAAAAGATCATCAAGAAATCGAAGGCTGACTTTGAAGTGCGCGGTTTTGTGCGCTTTATGAGTTGCGACGACACTAAATGCACCATTCCTGAAAATGTAGATTTTGCTTTCCAGCTCAAAGGAAATCCCACTTATGCCCCGAGCGATGAACTCAAGAAAACCGAATCGGAAGAAGAGCGGAGCTATTGGGGAATTTTTATTGTTGCCTTTTTGAGCGGTTTTGTGGCTTTGCTAACGCCTTGCGTATTCCCAATGATACCTATGACGGTGAGCTTCTTTACGAAGCAGAGCAAGACGCGGGCGGCCGGCATTCGAAACGCCATCATTTATGGGATTTCGATCATCGTAATATACGTCGTACTCGGAGTGGTGGTCACGGCCATTTTTGGAGCTTCTGTTCTTTCAGAGCTCTCTACCGATCCTTGGTTCAACCTGGCTTTCTTTGTATTGCTGGTGGTTTTTGCAATTTCCTTTTTAGGTGCTTTCGAAATTACCCTTCCCAGCTCCTGGATTAATAAGGCTGATCGCCAAGCAGATCGCGGCGGCTTGATTGGCATCTTCTTCATGGCTTTTACCTTGGCCTTGGTTTCATTTTCGTGCACAGGTCCTATTGTTGGGAGCCTAATTGTGGAAGCGGCCAGCAAAGGCGGTCTGGCGCCGGTAATCGGAATGTTTGGATTTTCCTTGGCCATCGCCTTGCCTTTTGCACTTTTTGCCGCCTTTCCCGGATGGATGAATAGTTTGCCCCAAAGTGGGGGTTGGCTCAACAGTGTGAAGGTATTTCTCGGTTTTCTGGAATTGGCTTTCGCCTTCAAATTTCTAAGCAATGCCGACATGGTGCTCCAATGGCATTTGCTGGAGCGCGAAGTATTCCTGGCTATTTGGATCGCTATTTTCGGTGGGTTGGCACTTTACCTCTTCGGGAAAATAAAGCTGCCGCATGACAGCGAATTGAAGCATATTGGTGTCGGTCGCCTGTTTATGGCCTTGCTGGTCACTACTTTTACTGTTTATTTAATTCCTGGGCTTTGGGGAGCACCTCTCAAGCTCATTTCGGCTTTTCCGCCCCCGTTACAGTACAGCGAGAGCCCAATGGGCGTGGGCTTCATTGGCGATGGAGGTGCTATTTCGGAACACGGCAAGGAACAACATCTCGGCCCGCAGGGTATTTATGTGTATCACGATTATGAAAAAGGAATGGCTGCTGCAAAAAAATCGGGCAAGCCCGCTATGCTTGATTTTACAGGCTGGGCATGTGTAAATTGCCGTAAAATGGAGCAACAAGTCTGGTCTGACCCGGAGATACGACGAAAGCTTAGTGAAGATGTAATACTGATTTCGCTTTATGTCGACGAAAAAATTCTACTGCCAAAAGATGAGCAAATCACCATCGAGCTTCCGGGTGGACGAAAACGCAAAATGAAATACACCGGCGATAAATGGGCGGCCATGCAGGAGATAAAATACCGGATAAACGCACAGCCCTATTACGTGCTGCTCGATCATGATGAAGAAAAGCTAATTGAAGCCGCCAATTATCAGGATTACGGCAAAGTGGAACTTTTTGACGATTGGCTGCGCCGCGGCTTAAAGAAGTTTGGGAAGTAGGTATTCGTTCCTTGGGCATATTTCGGCTACCTTTCGCCAAAAATCAACTCCTAAATGCGCATTTTAGTCGTGGAAGACGAACCCAAAGTTTCTGGTTTTTTGAGACAAGGCCTGGAAGAAAACGGCTATGAAGTCGAAGTGGCCTTCGATGGGGAAATGGGTTTGCGGCTGGCTACCCAATCGGATGTAGATCTGGTCTTACTCGATTTGATCATTCCCTATATGAATGGGCGCGAACTTTGCAAGCGAATCAAAGAAGCCAAGCCTCAATTGCCCGTAATTATGGTCACCGCGCTCGGTACCACCGAAGATAAACTTACCGGATTTGATAGTGGAGCCGACGATTACGTTGTAAAACCATTCGAATTTAAGGAGCTGCTGGCTAGAATTCATGTGTGGTTGAAGCGTTCGAATACCCAAACTCAGGGACAGAGCCGGTTGAAATTTGCTGATTTGGAGCTCGATCTCGATCGAAAGTTGGCGCACCGTGGAGGAAAAGAAATTGAACTCACTGCGAAAGAATTTGGGCTCCTGGAGTATTTCATCCGCAACAAGGAAAAAGTTGTTTCAAGGGCAGCAATTGCCGAAGCGGTATGGGAAATAACATTTGATACGGGTACAAATGTGGTAGACGTTTATGTAAATATTCTGCGAAAGAAAATAGACCGCGACCACGAGTTGAAGCTAATTCGAACGCGTATTGGAATGGGCTACGTGTTAAGCGAGAGCAATTAGCAGCTTATGAATATCCGAAGTAAACTCACCCTGCTGTTTGTTTCGTCTGTAGCGGTAATTTTGCTACTCGCATCGATTTCAATCTATTATTTTTCAGCCGATTATCGCCACGATGATTTCTACAACCGCATGCGCAATAAGGGCCGAAACGCTACCAAATTGCTGATAGAAGTGGAAGAAATTGATGCGGAGCTGCTCGCGCGTATCGAAGCTGATAATCCGCAGAGCCTTTACGAAGAAAAGGTCACGGTAATCAATTATCGGGACGAATGGCTGTTTAGTACCGATACATTGAACACCCTTGGATTAACAAAAGAGCTATTTGATGAAATTAGATTGGGTAAAAACGAGGTGCGATTTGAGAGAGGAAATTATGAAGTACTAGGGTTTATGTTTGCCGATACCTACGACCGCTTTGTGGTAGTGGTAGCCGCAATAGACCTTTACGGCTTGCGCAAAATGGGCAACCTGCGTAATATTTTGATGGTGGTTTTTTTCATGGGAGTGCTTATAGCTACGGTGGTAGGATGGTTCTACGCGGGTAGGGCATTGGCTCCCATTTCAAAGGTGGTGGGCGAAGTCAATCTAATTGGCATCAATAACCTGGATGCGCGTCTCGACGTCGGAAACTCCAGAGATGAGATAACCATTATGGCCGAAACCTTTAATAGCTTGCTCGACCGCCTGGAAAATGGATTTGCCCTTCAAAAGAATTTCATTGCCAATGCTTCGCATGAGATGCGCACGCCACTTACCGCTATGACGGGTCAATTGGAAGTACTGCTTATGCGCAGCCGCGACGAGGAAACGTATCGCAAAGGATTACAGTCCGTTCTTGACGATATGAAAGATCTCAATCGAACTTCAAATAGGCTTTTACTGCTGGCTCAGGCAAGTTCGGAAACGGCAAAATCATCCTTAGCCAAAGTGCGTATCGACGAAATAGTTTGGCAGGCGCGCACCGAACTGTTGAAGCGCAAACCGGATTATAAAATCGAAATCCGTCTCAATGACTTGATAGACTCCGATGAGCAATTGGAGCTCCTTGGCAACGACCAATTGCTAAAAACGGCGGTTATTAATTTAATGGACAATGGCTGTAAATACAGCATTAATCACAAGGTATTGGTACAAGTTGAGACCCTTGAGTTGGGTATCGAACTGCACTTTGTGAATCAGGGTTTCGGCATTGCGCCTGGCGATGAAAAACAAATTTTTGAACCCTTCCATCGCGGCCAAAATTCACATACCACTGATGGTCATGGTATTGGATTGTCGCTTGTAAAGCGCATTGTGGAATTACACAACGGGCAAGTGGTGCTGCTAAGTGGGCAACCCGAGCATACGGAATTTAG
>Ga0105045_10005611_pt1 | contig 11046 bp, 5 predicted proteins | sample MAT02_FD_78089 | JGI IMG/M metagenome (GOLD analysis project Ga0105045, IMG submission 78089) | Freshwater microbial communities from Lake Fryxell liftoff mats and glacier meltwater in Antarctica - MAT-02 (megahit assembly) | ecosystem: Environmental > Aquatic > Freshwater > Ice > Liftoff... | reverse complement strand
AAAGGGGGCAAAACCGGCTTTTCTAATGGCCACATCTTCATATCCTAGGCCAATATCGTCGTGACAACGGGTGTAGGTAATCCACGATGCGCCGTAAGGTTTTTGCATCAAATCGGGCTGTGAGGCCAACAAAATCCGTGCATCACTGGTGGCCAGTGCATCCCATTGCGTGGCCATGAGGGTGGCATTATAAGCAAAATCACACTCCCGCGCGAGAAAATCATCTGTGCCAAAATACTTCATTATTTCCTTCGGGGCTACAATGGCCTCCCCCAACAAAGCCATGCCTGGGGTGGCTATTTCTACACACAAACGAATGATTTTCAACAAAGTATGGGCTTCGGGCAGGTTCTGACAAGTAGTGCCCAGTTCTTTCCAGATAAATGCCGGCGCGTCCACTCGAAGTATATCCACCCCCAAATTAGCGTAAAAAAACACGGTGTCCAACATCTCGCAGAGCACCCGCGGATTGCGGTAATTCAAATCCCATTGATAGCCGTGAAAAACCGTCATCACCCATTGTTGGCGCTCGGCTACCCAAGAAAAACTGCCCGGCGAACTTTCAGGAAAAATATCGGGCATCGTCTTTTCAAACGAATCGGGCAAGCGGCGGTCTTCAAAAAAATAATAATAGTCTTGGTAATCTCCATCGCCTTGTCGGGCTTTTTTAGCCCATTCGTGCTGATGCGAGGTGTGGTTCAGCACAATATCCAACATGAGGTACATGCCGGCCTCGTTCATTTGCTGAATGAGTTTTTTTAGGTCGTTTAGGTTGCCAAAACGCGCATCTACCGTTCGAAAATCGGACACTGCGTAGCCGCCGTCGCTTTCTTCGGGCGGACTTTCAAAAAGCGGCATCAAATGCAGAAAATTGACGCCTAAATCCTTGAAATAGGGCAATTTTTCGGCCATTTTCGGCAGGTCTCCAGCAAAACGGTCTACGTACAAACTCATGCCGGCTATCTCTTGACTCAAAAACCAAACGTCTTTTTGGGCTTTTTCGCTGTCTTTTTTTACCAAAAAATCAGGCCTCTCTTGGGCGGCTCTTGCTACCACGCGGATAAGTTGCTCAAAGCCCCCCTCGTGCTCCGAATGCTCCGCATACAAGGAATCGTACAAAGCACGAATGGTGCCAACATTGGCCATCAATCGGGCATAAAACAGGGGGTCGGGTGCCGCTTTTTGCGATTCCGACACCATTGCTGCTATAGTAGGATGAAGATTTGAGTCGTACATATACAAAAAATGATGCGAATATTGGGTTGAGGCGCTCCTGTTAGGAGCCGACTGTTTATTGTCCTATCAAACAAAAATCACCACGCCCTGTCAGGGCAATGTCGTTGACTTACGGAATTAAAGGACTTTGACCCCATAATAATGACCTGATAAACCGCTCCGCTAGGAGCCGCCCGTTTATAGCCCAAACAAGCAAAAATAAACGCGCTCCGTTAGGAGCCGGCCCCGAGCAAATGTTGTTGACAAAAACCTCGGAGCGGGTATCGAGCCGCTCTTTAGATGGGTAGCCAACGCACGAATCCTATCGCCGCGTTTGGTCTTCTGACCAAATGCCACTTTGGCGGGTAGCAATGCCCAATAAACCAACATACAAAATGGGGCTTTTGAACCCGTATTTATTATAGGCTGATGGCCCTCGTCAGAATAAAAACGCAATTTGGGTAAAGCATGACCACCCAGCGAAGTGGCATTTGTTCAAAAGACCAAACTCGGCGGGGAAAACACCCCTGAATGTACAAAATTTGTTCATTTCTGGCCACTTCCGTTACTTTTTGAGGCCAAAAAGCCCCGGCTGTCTAAAAATCTAATCAATGCCCACCAGTCGGCAGAACACTCGGTGCTTCCTCGTCGCTTTTTGCCACCTCAATTCGCAGCACCGCCAAGGCCGCCAGCAGCAACAAAACGCCTGCAAACATAATGGCTGTACCCGGATTGGCACCCAAAAAGTGCTTATACACATAGCCAAAACTGAGCGTTTGAAAAATCATCGGAATTACAATCATCATATTGATAATGCCCATATACACGCCAAATCGCTCCTTCGGAATACTGCCCACCACCAGCAGATATGGGATTCCCATCATACTGGCCCAAGCGATGCCGAAACCTGTCATGGGCGCAAAAAGCAGGTATTTGTTTTCAATGTGCGGGAAGACTAACAGGCCGACGCCGGCCATTATTAGACAGATAAAATGCACCGATTTGGGGCCATATTTTTTGGCCAGCCACACCAGCCCGAATGCCGAAAGGAAAGTCACTACGTTGTACCAACCATTCACGAGTCCCGTCCAGCCTACGGCTTTTTCATACAAAGCACTATTGTCCTCAGAAGTCGTTTTCCACACCGATTGTGCGATGCTGTGCGAGCAATATTGCCAATAAATAAACAGGGCATACCATTGAAAAAGATAGACCAAGGACAGTTGCCACATGTTTTTAGGCATGTTTTTGATGGCGTCTATTATTTCAATAAACGGCTGAAGGGCACCATGTTCATTTTTTCGGATATAGGCCAGTTCTTCCACCGTGGGCGGTATTTCGGGGGTGGTACGCAAAGTCCAGAGGACGGAAGCGATGGAGCAAAAAGCCCCCACAAAAAACGACCCATACACCCAATACGGAATACCCGATGCCGAGGCACCCAAGATACTTCCTTGGAAAAAAAACAAAGAAAGATTGGCCAATGTAATGCCCAAACCTGTAAAAAAACTTTGGGTTAAAAAGCCCAAACCATACTGCGAAGGGGGCAGTTTGTCGGCTACAAAAGCGCGATAAGGCTCCATTGCAGTGTTGTTACCGGCGTCCAAAATCCAGAGCAAACCCGCTGCCATCCAAAGGGTGCTGCTAAAAGGGAATAGAAAGAGGCATAAACTGCAAAAAATAGCCCCCACTAAGAAATAAGGCTTTCGGCGACCCCAGCGCGGATGCCATGTTTTGTCGCTCAATGCACCAATTAAAGGTTGAATGATCAAGCCCGTCATGGGGCCAGCCAAGTTGAGTAGCGGCAACTGCTCTGGGTCGGCGTGTAAAAAAGAGTAAATGGGGTTAATGGCGGTTTGCTGTAAACCAAAACTGTACTGAATGCCGAAAAATCCGAAATTCATGTTGACAATTTGCCAAAAACTCAGACTAGGCTTGATACTGGACATAGCGGATAAAACATCGTTTCAGTGAAATTCTGGGCGTAAAGTAGGGTTACTTGATAGAAACATCGCTATTTTATTCTGAATTCTAAAATAAATGAACGGTTTGCTGGGAACTCCGTCACAAAGACAATACCTTTGTAACGAAAATTCGCTAAATTCGATTTTTTGCGTTTTTAACTCGAAAAACAACCCTTTTCACCCTCTAGCAAATATATTGTTATGTCAGCCACTACCATCGAAAGTACCCATATTCTCAAAGGCGGAGAATTTTTGATTCGCGACAGTCACCCCGAAGAGGTGTTTATCCCGGAAGAGCTCAATGAAGAACAACGCATGGTGCAGCAAATGGCCACGGATTTTCTTAACAATGACATCCATCCCAATCGCGAAAAAATTGAGAAACAGGTGCCTGGCGTAACCGTCGGCCTACTCAAAAAAATGGGCGATTTGGGGCTGCTCGGCGCACACATGCCGGGCGTTTATGGTGGTTCGGAATTAGATACCAACACTAATACTGTGATTGCCGATGTGCTCGGTCCGATGGGCTCGTTTAGTGTGCCTTGGGCCGCCCATACAGGCATTGGCATGTTGCCTATTCTGTATTTTGGTACAGAAGAGCAACGGCAAAAATACCTGCCCGACATGATTACAGGCGAAATGAAAGCCGCCTACTGCCTCACCGAGCCGGGCTCTGGCTCGGATGCACTCAACGCCAAAACCCGCGCCGACCTCAGTGACGATGGCAAAACATACCTCATTAATGGGCAAAAAATGTGGATTTCCAACGCAGGTTTTGCCGATGTTTTCATCGTGTTTGCCAAAGTGGGGGGCGAAAAATTCACCGGTTTTGTGGTAGATGCACACATGCCTGGCATTACGTTGGGTGCCGAAGAAGACAAATTGGGCATCAAAGGCTCCTCTACCCGACAAGTATTTTTTGAAAACGTGTCCGTTCCCGCCGAAAATGTGCTAGGTGAAATTGGCAAAGGCCACCTCATTGCGTTCAATGCCCTCAATATTGGTCGCTACAAACTGGGTGTGATGTGTATTGGCGGCAACAAAGTACTCCTGAATATGGCCACCACGTACGCCAATGAGCGTATCCAATTTGGTCAGCCAATTGGCGATTTTGGTGCTATTCAATACAAGTTAGCCGAAATGGCCATTCGCAATTTTGCCGCGGAAAGCGCCGCCTACCGCACTTCTCAGTGTATGCAAGACAAAAAAGCACTGGAATCAGCGGCAGGCAAATCATTCGGACAAGCCACCCTCGAAGCCGCTGAGGAATACGCCATTGAATGCTCTATTTTGAAAGTATTTGGCTCTGAAGTGACCGATTATTGCGCCGACGAAAATGTACAAATACACGGCGGCATCGGCTTTAGCGAGGAATACCCAGCGGCCCGCGCGTATCGCGACAGCCGTATCAACCGAATTTACGAAGGTACGAATGAGATAAACCGCATTTTGATGGTGGACCAACTGTTCAAACGGGCCTTAAAAGGTCAGTTAGACATAGTGGGGCCAGCCTGGGCGGTGCAAAAAGAATTGAGTGCCATGCCTTCTATGGAAAAACTTCAAGGCGAATATGCCGAAGAAACCAAGGCGGTGTCTGACTTTAAAAAAATCATTTTGATGGTAGCGGGTGGCGCCGCTAAAATGCAGATGGACGGCAAACTCAATCTCAAGGAAGAGCAAGAATTGCTGATGAATTGCGCCGATATGTTTATTGATTTGTACGCGGCGGAATCCATGTTGTTGCGGGTGCAAAAATTGGCAGGTATGAGCGAAAAATCGCAGCCGCAGGAAGTGTATGATGCTATGTTACAAGTATTTATACACGATGCCACGGCGCGTATGACCAAAAATGCGACCGATGCTTTGGCCTCCTTTGCAGAGGGCGATTTGCTCAAAACTTTCCTAATGGGTGTAAAACGTTTTGCCAAATACCCGGCGGTGAATGTGAAAGAAAAGCGTCGCGTGGTGGCAGCAGCGGTTCGTGCCGGCGGCGGTTGGTGTTTTTGAGTCTTTGCTACGAAGTGAAGGGCTGACTGGAGTCAGCCCTTCACTTGTTTATTTTGCCTCATTTAGCCAGTTCCACACACATGATAAAATATCCATCAGTCACATATAAGCGGCGGCCGACCGGATCAATGCACAAATCCTCCGTACCGAACCACCCAACGATTTTATTTGGTATATTCGGGCTTTCCATATTCCAGATGGTCGTGTCGGACGCGGCATCAATGGCGTAAAGCCGTCCAGTATTGCTTGAGGTATGGTAGAGAATTCCCTCTAATAGGGTGAGTTCGCTGGCTCTTGCACCCACTTCTTTATTCTCCCAAACGATGCTGCCATAGGTCTTATTTATCGCCATAACCGAGTTGTTGGATAGCATGTTGTCAGTTACCAGCAGGATGGTATTGCCATATTCTTTGAGATTGCTCCCGGAGACTTGGGTACACCGTGTGAAGTCACTCGACCACACGACCGAGCCGGAGAGTAGGTCAATGCAGTGGAGGTCTTTACTGCAATTAAGATACAGGCGGTTACCTAGAATCAACGGAGGGTAGATGGAGGCACCCTTTCTTATGTTGTCAAAATCCTTGAGCACCCACGCTACCTGTCGGGTGCGCAGGTTAAAGGCGTGCGGTTCCACCTGACCCTGCTGTTCACCAAATATGGTATAGGTCAACGTCACAATGGAATCACCTTGCGGATTGACCCATGATGAGACATTAGAAATTCTTGGGTAGTTTTTACCAGACGACAAGGTGTAGAGGGTGTCCCAATGGCCTGTGGCATGGTGCGCGCGCAATAATGAAGTACTCTCGTGAAATGGCGGGGCCTTAGGGGAATAGTGTGCATCGTAGAGGTATTCACCTTCCGCGTAAACCGTTTCGTTTCCGGCAAACAGGCCAAGATTGGTTTGCCAAGCAATCTGCCCTGTTTGATTTACAATACAAGTTTTCAGATTCTGGTTACTGGTTACGGTTTTGTCGGCAATAGAAATAATCTGCCTATCGAGCCAGATGTCCGGGTTCAATTTATCACTATTCCAACGCAACTCGCCTGTGGCCGCGTCGCGGCAATTAATCCGCGCTCCGGGCTCGAGGAAGCCGCTATAATTTGTTGCGTATATCAGGTTTCCTTCCCTAACAAAGCAGGCACGACCGGTTGAGGGGGTGTCGGGGTGGAGCGGGTACTGCCAAACAACTTTAAGAGAGGGAGTTGGGAGTGGCTGCGGCTGCGGCGTGGGTTCCTTATGCAGGCACCGAAGAGCAGTAGCAAAACAAGGGTGAAGAAACAAACTTTCATGGCCTGCTTTTTTATGTTAAGGTACCATAAATACTTGCTACTGGCATTTTAGCCAGCATCCATACTCGGGCTTTATGGCCCATACTTTTTTCGGGGAGATTGGTTGTCGAAAGGTGGCCGTGAGCATAAATTAAGAGGAGGCGTTTAGCCCCATTTGCCGTTTTATGCAGTGTTGTACGCAGAGTTTCACCTTCTAATATTCAACATCTGCTTCTCGATACGTCACTTCTTGGACTTTACTGTCAAACAGGTTGAATTTTAGAAATTTCAAAGCAAATAATGTGTCAATTTCAAAGGCAGATATCTCTGGCAATTGCAGTAGCAAAAGTTGGGGTAAATCCCCCCTCCACCAAATCCGATTTTCTCATACCATGACACTCACCCCTCCAAAAGTCTCATACCCTGAAACCTTTTATCCGCATCTCCTCAAAGCCGTCTCATTGTAAGAGACTTGTTTCGGGCATTAGGCTAAAAAGTCTCTTACAATGAGAAAAAAGTTTGCACTCAACCTAATTTACACACCAATCAAACGGATTTTACGATAAATTAACCTTCGATTATTCGCTGCCGAAGCATCAGGCCAATACACCCGAAAGCTTCCTCGAAAAAGTACGCAGCGATATGGAAATGATGGTCCGAATGCCACAATCCCGCATTGCTTATGCCCCCAACGAAATCCCGCTTTTTCATTCCATTATTTGTCGGAATTTGTTTGCGTTCAAACTGTTCGTATGGTGCCGCACCAATTGGAAATTGACTGAAATGATGGATAATGTACTCCATCAGATGCGGTATTACTCAGAGGGACAATTTTTTGCCGATGATAATATGCCTCAAATACTCCGCGACGAATTGTTAGACATGCTCAACCGACGCGCCAAAACCGCCGAAACGGGCAAAGAAACCCTCCCAACTGGCGATACACTGGTTACTTTTGATCTACATCTCAATGAAATAGCCTACACCAATAACATTATATTGCTGTACCAAGGCGGCCGCCCCGCCGGGGTATATGCCACGATGGATAACCCCAATTTTTTGCGCTCCGTGGACGCTGATTTTTGTCAGCGCATGCACCAGTGGATACAGCAGATTGAAACCTGCTCCTTTCATACCAGCAATGAACGGCATCGCACCAGTTTATTTGATTATTTGAAGCAGAAAGTAAGTGCCGGCCTCACCCCATAAACTCCCAAGCCGTCCGATAAGCCCCATATTCTGCACAGTAATCCATAAACTGTTGGTAAAAAGCATTTTGCCCAATCGTGGCCGAATCGCCCAGCACCACGAGCATCATACGAGCACGGGTCATAGCCACATTCATTCGGCGGTAATCTTGTAAAAAACCAATTTCATGCTTTTCATTGGAGCGCACCAGACTGATATAAATTACGTCGCGCTCTTGTCCCTGAAACCCGTCAATGGTGTTAATCGTGATATAATCGGCCATAAACGGCTGCAAATATGTGTCTTCTTGAAGCAGGGCTTCCAAATGATTCACCTGCTCGCGGTAAGGCGATAAAATCCCGATACTTGGCAGGGATTGAGCCGTTTCTGGTACCGAATCGTTTGAATATCCATGCGCCTGTAGCCATTGGCTTAGGTGATCGCGGAGCAATGTGGCCTCTTCTGGGTTGAAGCGACTTGGATTTCGGTGCAGGGCCACAGCGTTGGCCTGCATTTTTTCCTCAAAACCGCATCCTGCCGTATCAATAAAGGTCACGCCCTGCTCAGCCACTTGAGTTTCTGGACTTAGCAATGCCCGCTGCGCCACACTTTCGTGCGCCATAAGTGCCCCTGCGTAAAAATATTGATTGGAAAAATCCATAATCACCTGCTGCATCCGGTATTGCACGGTGAGCAAACTTACTAAATCTGGCAATGCTTCCAAACAACGTTCTATTAGGGTAACGGACAATCCTTTCCGAGCGGCGTCGTGGTTTTTGACCGTCGGTGGCAGTTGAAAAGGGTCGCCGGCCAGCACCACTCGTTGGCATTTGATAATGGGAATCCAGCAGGCGGGCTCAAGGGCTTGCGCGGCCTCATCAATGACACAGGTGCGAAACTGGCGTTTTTCCAACAAAGGGTGCGCCGCCCCCACCAAGGTGCAAATAATGGCCTGCGCAGCGCTCAATATTTCATCTACAAGGCGGTCTTCCAGGGTTCTGGCCCAAGCGTCGAGTTCGCGGGCTTGTTTTTTTAAATGTTGTCGCTCGTGCCGCTCCTCCGCACCAAAATTTCGTTTGAATTTTCCGGCTTGTCGCCGGAAATCAGCGGCGGCAATTTTCACTTTTTTAATGTTTTTTGCCTCTGGATGGGCAGATAACAAAGCATCTACGGTATGTTCTAGCACACTTTCGTCCACCCGACTCACATTGCCGATGCGCACTACATTCAGCCCTTGGGCCGCCAAACGCTCTGTGAGTAGGTCGGCAGCCGTGTTGCTCGGCGCTGCAACGAGCACGGTTGATTCGGTTTTCGCTAGGGCTTTGATGCCCGCCACCAAAGTGGTGGTTTTGCCCGTACCCGGAGGGCCGTGTATGATGGCCAAATCTGGATTGTGGAGCATGGCTGCGACCGCCATTTGCTGCGATGGATTTAGGCCGAGCTGGGCAAAAGGGGTATTTACAGGGGTGTTTTCCTCGGAATCTGATAATAAATGAGGGTCAAACGCCTCGGAAAGGGCTCCGGTGGCGTGCTCTTGGGTTGTTTTGAACCGTTTGGCCTCGTGTTTTCGGGGCTCTGTCATCAAACTGCGCAATTCAGCCAGCCGATTGCCTTTGGCCTGCATCACCTTATCGAGGGCACGATCCATTTCGTGGTAACTACGGTCGTCGAACAACAAGTCAACGCCCATTTGTCCGGCTTGAATCCACTCCGGCACATCGCGGGCATGGAGGATGATTTTCATGCGATTGCGCTCTACAAAGTGGATAATACCAGATTGGGTGGGGTCTTCCGCTTGTGGGGCATTGCTAAATAGGCTTACGGGTTGGCCGGAGCGCAATTGGTGCGGAGCATTCAATCGGGCGGTACGCTCCACGATGACAAACGCCTTTTCGTTCAGGGCAAATCCCGTGCTGACTACTTGCAAAGGATACCAAGTGTAGCCCTGTTCGACGCGTTCGGCGAGGGGTTTTTCGCGCACCATACTTAGAAAAGCCTGATGGTCGGCTTCTTTTTCCTGCCGAAGCAGTTGGCGTAGCTGCTGGAAGTGTGGGAGCATTTTGGGGGCGTTAAAATGGTTGAGTGGGTTGAAATGGTTGAGACTGTTGAGTGTGCTACAATGCTTGTCCCGGAAAATAGTTTTTCCTTTTCGAGTTCATTTTTGTGAAGCCGCAACCACGCTCAACAATCTCAACCCTTCTATACCCTACTCAACCCTTCCTCAAAAAGGAAAAAACCGAGGAATAAGCAGACTCGCCAAAATCCAGAACAGCAAATTAAGCGGGGCGCCAATTCTGAAAAAATCTTTAAACTTATAGTTTCCCGCTGCGTACACCATCGTATTGGTTTGGTAGCCAATGGGCGTCATGAAACTAGCGGAGGCCGCGAAAGTCATAGCCATGAGAAAAGGTTTGGGCGACACGCCCATAGACTGAGCCACGGCGATGACAATGGGGGCTAGTAGCACCACGGTTGCGTTGTTCGACATCGTTTCGGTGAGCAGGGTGGTGATGAGGTAAATGAGGCTCAACATCACCACAGGGCCCAGCGAACCAGCCAGTCCATAAATTTGGTCGGCCAATAATTTGGCGGCGCCTGTTTTTTCCAAGGCCGCACCGAGGCTCAAAGAGCCCGCCAACAACACAATTACCTTCCAACTAATGCTTCGAAAGGCATCCTCTGGGGTAATTACTTTGGTGAGTACCAAGGCCAAACAACCCAGCAAAGCGGCAGTAACAATGGGAAGTACAGCGAATGTCGCTATCAGAATCACGGACAGTACCGTGCCGGCCGCAATCAAGGCATTTCGCTTGGAAAAATGGACATTATCCAAATGGTTAATGACAAACATATCTGGATAACTGCGGTGCATTGCATCCGATTTGTCTTTGTTGGAGCCGAGCAAGAGGCAGTCGCCGGCACTCAATTTCCAGTCGCTGATCATTTCATGTTGTAGGCCTTTTCGACCATGTACGCCTAGAAAAAACGCCCCGGCAAACCGAGATTCAAAGTCAATTTCTTCAAGTCGAACGCCCGCCAAATCGGAATCGGGGAGCACCACCACCTCGTGTAAAACCAGTTCAGTGCTTAGGTTTTTCATCGAGCCTTTGTTGGGTAGCGGCTGTACTAACACGCGATTTCGGTTCTGCAACGTCCGAATTTTATCCAAATTTCCCCGCACTTTCAGGGTGTCGTTGGCGGCCAAAATAAAATCTAAGGGCGGCGAGAAATACCGCATTCCGCCTCGTTGTACTTCTATAATATCGAGGTTTAATTCCTTTTTGAGCGGTGATTGTAGGATGCTTTTTCCGATGGAGGGCGCCCCTTCAAGCAAAACAATATTGGTCAAATAATCCCCTAAATGATATTTTTCGGCAATGGTGTCCGGGGTTTCGTGTTT
>Ga0105045_10005609_pt1 | contig 11047 bp, 12 predicted proteins | sample MAT02_FD_78089 | JGI IMG/M metagenome (GOLD analysis project Ga0105045, IMG submission 78089) | Freshwater microbial communities from Lake Fryxell liftoff mats and glacier meltwater in Antarctica - MAT-02 (megahit assembly) | ecosystem: Environmental > Aquatic > Freshwater > Ice > Liftoff... | reverse complement strand
GCAAATTTAACGGTTGGGTCAGCCGCCAACCTCATACCTGTTTCGAGCCTGTTGAGGTAAACACTTGCAATTTTCCCTTTGTCCGATTCTTTATTTGTTTCCTCTTCTACGATGCTTGCCAATGTATAAGCTTGTGCTGGCGTGAGGTTTAGCCCGGTGGCTTTTTTTCTACGTTCCCCATTCCAAAAGATTTCCTGTTCATCGTATAATTTTTTAAAAATGCCCCTGGCTGATGTATTCCACAAAATGTTATAAGTATTAGGAATAATGGCGGTCATTACAATATTGGTATCCAATCCGTATTTTTTTAATGAATCGGGATTATTTAATAAATTTAAAAATGTTGCTGAATCACATTCAAAATTTGAACCTATTTTTTTAGCAAGATCTTCTTTGGTACGCAGTTTATTGATCACCAATCTTACAGGTGTTTGTCTTCCGGATCGAAGTTTTTTTATGATTGTGTAAATGCTTTCGCCTTTTTCAATTACATATTTGCCAGCTTTTACATTTTGATCGTATCCCAGTTGTTTGGACACCATCTTAAATGTACCCGGATTTTTAAGGATGTCTTCGGAGGTAAGCCCCTCCATCACATCATTAAAAGAACTACCTGTTTTTATGTAAAAGCTCTTTTTGCTTTCAGTAAAATTGGTATTGCTACCGAATAAACGCCAGCCAACAAAGGCACTGGTAAGTAAGAGGAGTAAGACGATTATCCGAACTGTTTTTTTCATGAAGCCTGATTAAATATTCATTGATAAAAGTATAACAAAAAACCTCGTCCTAAACAGACGAGGTTCAAAATTTATTATAAAAAGTTGATAATTATTTTGTGGTATCCGGCACTTTAATGGCTCCTGGCAAGGGTACCGTATTTTGTTGCTGTGGAGCAGTTACCGGAGCTTTGTTAATCAAGTCATCATTTTTGGAAGAACCTCCAGCAGTAGCCGGTATAAATATTGGTGAAATGATACATAAGATACCAACAATTCCTGCAAATAACCAAGTGCCTTTTTCAAGTACATCTGTGGTTTGTTTAACACCCATCAACTGGTTGCTGAATCCACCCAAACTACCTGATAATCCACCACCTTTTGGGTTTTGTACCAATACAATAACACCCAGGATAATAGACGCTATAATAACTAAGATTCCGAATACAATTAACATATTAATGTTCTTTTAGTTGATCAATTTTGGCTGCAAAGTAAGCACTTTTGGAACTATCAAGCAAACTTAATTTTTTATACACCTCAATGGCTTTTTTTGCCTTGCCTTGTTGTAGTAATACATCTGCCATCGACTCTGTTACAACTTCTTGTTGCTTATTTGAATTTTCAGCCAGTTTTTGAACCGTTATTTCAGCCTGACCGCTTTGTTGGGCCTGTTGATCACTGTGAATTTTCTTCATCGTTTTCAACCATTCGGTAAAGCTTTTTAACTGTTTGCCCAATTTATCTGTTGGCTGAATTTCGCCACTTAGCTTGATACCAAGACTGGCAAAATAATCAGTAGCATGAAGTGGTTCAAAACTGATGGTGTCTTCTGTGGTGGCAGATTTGTCGATATTTAACCTGAAATTGAGCGGTGCCATTTCTTCTTTGTCGCTTGGAATATCCTCTTCGGTTTCAGCTTCGTTTACCAGCGGACTGTCAGCATCGTTAAAATGTCCTGAATGAACTGTTGTTTTTATTTCAGGTGCTGTTTCTTTGTATACTATTTCATCACCTTCCATTTGAGATTCATTTTCTTCATTTACTGGGCTATCTTCAATATCCATCTGTGCTTCTTCAACTAGCTGTTCTATTTCAATTTCTTTTACTTCATTTTGCGCTTCATTTTCTTCGTTAACCGGGATATCTTCCTCATGTATCAATTCTTTTTCAACGATTTGTTCTGTCTCAACCTCGTTTACTTCATTTTGAGATTTATTTTCATCGTTAACCAGACTGTCTTCAGCAGGTATTGATGCTTCCTCAGCAATCTGTTCTATTTCAACTTCTTTTACTTCATTGTTAACCAGACTGTCTTCAGCAGGTATTGATGCTTCCTCAACAATCTGTTCTATTTCAACTTCTTTTACTTCATTGTTAACCAGACTATCTTCAGCAGGCATTGATGGTGCCTCAACAATCTGTTCTATTTCAACTTCTTTTACTTCATTTTCAATTTCTTCTACCACTATTTCTTCCAATTCGTTTGGAGTTGAAGCAGCTTCAAAAGCCGGTTCAGTGGCTTTATAGATAATAACGAGGTCTTCCGGCGCCTGAAATGCTGCCTCTTGTTCAAATGAATTGATTGCAGAAAGCTCATTTTCGTTTGTTGTTTCCGCAGGTGCTTCAAATTCCGGATAAGTCTTAGCTGTACTTTCTCCAAATACAACTTCATTGTTATGGGTATCAATCGAATTGCTTAATTCGGCCGGGTTGCGGTCGTATTCATCCAATTGAAATTTTAACCAATGAGGATTATTGAATAAAACGGATGTTTTAGCCACCTGTTGAGCATAGGCGGTTGATTCCTTATCAGCCTGTAACAACAAAAAATATTGGGCAGGTGAAAAATAGGGATGCTCCTTTGTTACTTGTTCAAGAAAATTACAGATGTCTTCATCTAAAAACTTCCGGTTAAATATTGATTCAAAAAGTAAATTTCTATTACTCATACACCCTCCATTATTTTTAATATGCTGGAATACTAATTATTGAATTTTGCCAAAATTACCAGTTAGAAAATATTTTATTGAATATTCCGTCCACTATATTTTTGGTGATCTCTGGAAACAGGGCTGCTTGCGCCTGTTCCAATGTTTGGGTTGCGGGAAAATCAAAATTATTGGATAAGTCAGTTTCAAAGTTTTTCTTTTCATCCAATGTGTTTTTAAAGATTAAATGAAATGAAACGGATAGCCTGTTGGTGCTTGCATTGTTGGCCGAAATACCACTGGTACTAACATTGTAATCTGAAACATATCCACTGATATCATAGTGTGCATTGTCGTCATTGGTTTGCCTGAGGCGGGTTGTATTGATTATTTTTTGTTTCATCTTTTCAGTTAATTGCGGACTCAATTGTGGATTTACATACCTCGACTTATTTTCAAAATAATTTACCCGAAAGGTTTTGATTTCCTCCGGAATTGGAGAGGTATCTTTAAAAGAGTATTTGCAAGTTGCAAAATTGAAAATCGTCATAATTAATAAGCCACTCGTTAATAAGAACAAACGATGTCTCAACGGGCTGTTATACACCATTGACAATCCGATAGCCAACGGATTACTATTCCCTATTTTCTTAGTCTTCAATATCATATTCTTTCAGTTTTCTATAAAGTGTACGTTCGCTGATTCCAAGATCTGAGGAAGCATCTTTTCTTTTACCCTTGTGTTTTTTCAAGGCTTTTATAATCAGTTCTTTTTCCTTATCCATGATGCTCAGTGATTCTTCAATGGCTTCATGGTGATGAATATCTTCTCCCTTTTGATTGATAAAAACAGGTTGGCTGCCCTGCCCGTGCCCGTAGGTATTGGATGTAGTGGATGTTTTGTGTTCGGGTATCATACTGCCATCCATATTATTATTGTACATGGGAATATTCTGACCCATCCCAGGATTTTGTAAAATTTCGAAGAACATTTTTTTAAGCTCATTTACATCCTTCTTCATATCAAAAAACAGCTTGTACAAAATTTCTCTTTCATTGGCAAATTCCTGCTGGCTGAGCGCCGCTTTACCACCAACCAATACGGGTAAACGATTGAAATTATTCTCCGGTAAAAAACTCGTTAATTCCTTTGCTGTAATATTTTTTTCTTTGGATAATACCGATATCTGTTCTGCAATGTTCTTCAATTCTCTCACATTACCCGGCCAGGTATAACTCATTAACAAAGATTTGGCGTCCTCCTCCAGTTGAATGGGGGCGCCTTTGTACCTATCGGAAAAATCAGCCGCAAATTTGCGAAACAACAATGGTATGTCTTCTTTTCTGTCCCTTAACGAAGGAACCCTTATGGGGACGGTATTTAAGCGATAATAAAGATCTTCCCTGAATTTACCGGATTGTGTTCTATCGAATAATTCTTTATTGGTTGCAGCAATTACTCTTACATCTGTCTTTTGTACTTTACTACTTCCTACACGGATATATTCTCCTGCTTCCAGCACACGTAGCAAACGTGCCTGTGTGCCTAGCGGTAGTTCACCAATTTCATCCAAAAAAATAGTGCCACCATTCACCGTTTCAAAATAACCTTTCCGGCTATCCAGTGCGCCGGTAAAGGATCCTTTTTCGTGCCCAAATAACTCAGAGTCAATGGTACCTTCGGGGATTGCACCACAGTTTACGGCTATAAACGGGTTGTGTTTTCTGGCACTAAGGGCATGAATGATTTGGGAAAAAACTTCCTTACCTACACCACTTTCACCGTTGATTAATACACTGAGATCTGTGTTCGCAACCTGTGTGGCCACATTCAACGCATGGTTGAGTGCTACAGAATTACCAATGATTCCAAACCGGTTTTTTATTGATTGTAAATCCATAATGTCGTTGTTGCTGATGCACCAGTATGGGTAACTTCAAGCGTTTTAATAGAGTCCTTTTTCCAAGTCGGGAAATCGGACCTGTTATTGATATAATTTGAATTCAACAGTTTTATTTTTGAAAGAAAAGATTATTCCGAAAGTTAATATTTGGGCGATATATTGTCTCCGCATTCCCTTTGTTTGTGGAATGAAACTTTTCTATTTCACGGGTGTTCCCAATAAAGTTCCGGCGGTGCAACTGTCAATTTTTACCATTACGTAATCCCCCTTTTTATAATCGCCTTTTGGAAAAACCACCACCTTATTCTGGCCGCTTCTTCCCTGCAGGTCATCGGTTGTTTTTTTGGAGAAACCTTCTACCAGCACTTCAAAAGTTTTACTTACATCTTTTTGCATGCTTTGCAATGAATGAATGCGGTGCAGGTCAACCATTTCCTGCAATCTTCTCTTTTTGATTTCTTCCGGAATATCATCTTTGAACCTTCGTGCAGCAAGGGTTCCGGGGCGTTCACTATAAAAATACATATAGGCCAGATCGTATTTACAATACTCCATCAAGCTCAACGATTCCTGGTGATCTTCTTCAGTTTCTGTACAAAAGCCTGTAATCATGTCGGTGGATACACCACAGTTGGGAATAATTTCCCGAATGCGGTTTACTTTGGCGATGTACCATTCTCTCGTGTAGGTGCGATTCATCAACTGCAATACACGACTGCTGCCGCTTTGTACCGGCAGGTGAATATAATTGCAGATGTTTTCATACTTAGCGATGGTGAATAATACTTCATCTGTAATATCTTTCGGATGTGAAGTACTAAAACGTACTCTCAGCAAGGGTGAAATCAGCGCCACTTTCTCAAGTAATTCCGCAAAGGTTACCGCTTCCTTATAATTCCCTCCTGTGGCTTGAGTAGGGGTGGCAATCCAATGATAGCTGTCTACATTTTGGCCCAGTAAGGTGACTTCCCGATAACCGGTTTCAAAAAGGTCGTTGCACTCCTCCAGAATACTGTTGGCATCCCTGCTTCTTTCCCGGCCTCTGGTAAATGGCACCACGCAAAAAGAACACATATTATTACAGCCTCTCATGATACTTACAAAAGCATTCACTCCATTGCTGTTTAAACGGATGGGCGCTATGTCGGCATAGGTTTCATCCCGGCTCAACAATACATTTACTGCTTTCTGCCCGGTTTCAGCTTCTTCAATCAAGCCGGGTAAAGTGCGGTATGAGTCGGGACCCACTACCAGGTCTACCAGTTTTTCTTCCTGTAAAAATTTTTCTTTCAATCGCTCAGCCATGCAGCCCAAGACGCCTACCAATAAACCCGGATTGCTTTTCTTGAGTTTGCGAAATTCTGTAAGTCTTTTGCGAACGGTTGCTTCAGCTTTTTCACGGATAGAGCAGGTATTTAAAAAAATAAGATCCGCTTCTTCGGTGTTTTGGGTGGCAGCAAATCCGTTGGTGTTTAATATAGAAGCTACCACTTCGCTATCTGCAAAATTCATTGCACAGCCGTAGCTTTCGATATAAAAGCGTTTTTTTAATGCATTGTTTTCCAGCACCAATGGGGCAAATGCCTCACCTTGTCTTGCCTCATCATGTGTTTTTATATCTTCAGTAATAATCGTATTCATGTAAAAAATTAGTTGACAAAAATAGGTAATTAGTTTGTTATTGTGTCAGATTGGCAGCGAAAAGAAGATGCGTTTAATGGGAATGATTATCAACTAAGTGAAAATTTCATTTATTGAAATTGGGTAGGGCGAATCAGTTGGTAAAATGATTGTGAAAAAGATGTGAATGAAATTATTTTAAAAATTTCAAAGGCTGCATAAGCAGCGTGGTTCAAATTGTTTTTCTTTTGTTGTTGAAGAAAGTCAACAATGGGAACAGCGGTTGGTATTACGGGAGGCCTAAAATAAAAGATTCCATAGCACCCAACCTGAGTCATGTGCTATGGAATCCCCTTTTGTTTACAATCAATTTTTTTGAGCTGCTGTTGTTGTTGTTTTTTGAGCTGCTTTTCTATCAAAAAAAATCATTTTAACTGCAATGATGATCATCAGGACCGCAAATATTTTTTTTACGGTTTCCTGCGGCAGACTGAGCGATATTTTACTACCAAAAAAACTACCTGCCACAAACCCAATGGCCAGCAGCCCAACTATTTTAGGATCTACATGCCCTTGTTTATGATAAGCCAACACAGCTAAAATGCCAACAGGCAACAAAATGAGTCCGAGTGAAGTACCTTGGGCAGAATGTTGCGACATTCCTAAAAAATATACCAATGCTGGCACAATGACCAGTCCGCCACCGATACCCACCAATCCGCTGAGCATACCGGCAGCAATGCCAATCAGTATTACAATCAATATTGTTTGTGTCTCCATATTTTTCTTTTTTACAATCATTCCCTGTTTGGATACTTTCTTCTGTAATAACTAATGGCATCCTGAATAATTTCAAAGGCTGTTTGTTTATCCTGAAACTCATCAATGACTACTTCTTTGTTTTCAAGCACCTTGTAATTTTCGAAGTAATTTCTCAAAACATTAATAAAGTGAGTGGGTAAATCCTTCAAACTGGTGAAATGGTTTACAGTAGGGTCGTTTGTGGCAACTGCTATGATTTTATCATCTTTTTCTCCATTGTCAATCATTTGCATATTACCAATTACGGTTGCCTGAACCATGCACAAGGGCTGTATGCTTTCGCTGCACATTACCAAAATGTCCAGTGCGTCGCCATCATGCCCAAGTGTTTGCGGAATAAAACCGTAGTTGATTGGATAGTGAAACGAAGAGTGTATAACCCTGTCTAACATTAATAGTCCGGTCTCTTTATCAACCTCGTATTTGGCCTTTGATCCCTGCGGGATTTCAATGAGGGCATTTACTATTTCCGGCTGATGATCTCCGAAGTGGGCACCATGCCATGGGTGAAGTACATACATAATGGTGTAGTATTTATTGTTTTAATTTAATTGAAGCTTTACCCATTCGTTACCAGGTTTGCTAATTTGAATCCCATCCAAACTGCTGTTATCCCTAACAGTAAACTCGCAATACTGTACAGTAGCATTATCAATGGTTTGCCATTTTCCAATAATTCAAAGTTCTCTAACGAAAAGGCTGAAAAAGTAGTGAAGCCGCCGCAGATACCTGTTGCTAAAAATAATTTCCAGTTGTGGCTAAACGCTTCATTTTTTAGACTGAAAGCCACTATCATGCCGATGATGAAACTACCGCTGGCATTGATTAATAAGGTGGCTGCCGGAAAAAGTTTATGACCAATCAGTAAACTGCAACCGTACCGCAACATGCTGCCCAATGCACCTCCCAATCCAATCAATAAATAATTTCGAATCACATTTTTTAATTTAAAGGTTGCCCGAAAAAGTATATTTCAAGTCTACCAGCCATTGACCATCGACCCTTACCATTTTTAGCTTATTGCTTTTATCCTTCTTAAACGAATTGGAATAGTTTACGATACTCACAGAATCACTCACCGGACTTATTTCATTGATAATGATATCTGCTTTTTTATAATTTTCTAATTCTACAGCACCTTTTGATTCAAACTCTTTTTTAAAAAGATCGAAATATTGTTGGTTCGTTTCTTCTTTCAGCACAAAGCTTTCAGCCTCTTTAAAATTATTCTCCAACAAATCTTTTATAAAAGCTTCTGCAACCCCAATGTCAGAATTAGGGACTTTTTTTTTGCTATTGCAGGCAGAGAGGGTAATTGCGCAAATTAACCCAAATAGTAATGTACGTTTCATAGTTAAAGTTAAACATCTTTGCTATATACAACATAAAAAAGCATCCTGTATTGCAGGATGCTTAAAAAAATTGAAGAATTTTATCAATTATTTTTTGATGTGTCTTTTAATTTTTCGATTTCCTTCATTGCTTCCTGCATTACAGTTTTCAATGAATCTTTATTCATTTTATTAAACTCTTCCATACCTTGGCTGATGGCACCTTTTAAACTATCCATGTTCATAGATTTCATGGCTTCCATCGAATCCTGCTCGTTAGTGCCAGCATTTTTCATACCTGTTGAAAGTAAAGAAATCTTCCAAACGCCTTCTTCTTTTAACAAACTGAAAGGACGATTTTCGGTTTTACCATCCACAACAAATGCTACGTTTACAGTTGCATTGTTGCCATCAATTTTTTCATCCTTTATTTCAATTTGGGCATTGGCTGCTTTGTCTTTAAATTCTTTCGCCATTTTATCCTTCATTTCCTGCGAGCCTTTGGGATCAAATTGCGCCATCATATTTTCGCCCATTTCTATCAGGCTAACATCTGATTTGGTGATCTGCTTTTTTATCTCAGCCAAATCACCTTTTTTAGATGCTTCAATGAAAGCAGCTACAGCGCCTTTTGGCGAACCGGGACCAGCATTTTTACAACTATACAATACTGCAATTAGACAAATGCAGGCGAGTATTCTTTTCATGGTGTTGATTTTATTGTTTTTTGATTTACCTGCGTTCATTGGTGGTGTCAAATTCTTTATCCTTGTCGTATGCTCTAATGATCGCCTTCACCAGTTTATGGCGAACCACATCTTCCTCATCCAGTTCGATGTGTGCAATGCCCTCTACATTTTTTAAGATGCGCAACGCTTTATCAATACCACTACGCATATTTTTCGGTAAATCTATTTGCGTAGGATCCCCTGTGATGATGGCTTTGGCATTGGCTCCAATACGGGTTAAAAACATTTTCAACTGCCCGTCATTGGTATTTTGTGCTTCATCCAAAATAATAAAGGCATTGTCCAGTGTGCGGCCCCGCATGTAGGCGAGTGGTGCAATTTCAATGATTCGGGTAGTCATGTAATAGCCGAGTTTGTCTGCAGGAATCATATCATCCAACGCATCATACAAGGGGCGTAAATACGGATCAATTTTTTCTTTCAAATCGCCTGGTAAAAAACCAAGATTTTCGCCGGCTTCCACCGCTGGTCTTGTTAAAATGATCTTCTTGACCGTTTTTGCTTTTAGCGCCCTTACTGCCAATGCAACAGCAGTGTAGGTTTTGCCCGTACCTGCCGGCCCGATCGCGAAGACAATGTCATTTTTGTCAACTGCTGTCACCATTCGTTTTTGGTTGGCAGTACGTGCCCTGACTGTTTTTCCATTGGGGCCAAATACCAATACATCGTTGGGATTACGATCCACAAAATTATCAACCACCTGCTGATCATCACCTCCTAAAATCTGTTCAAAATAATTTTCACTCATGTGTCCATTCCGTTCAATATATTGAACGATCAGGTTAATTTTTTCCTTGGCATCTACAATCTGTTCGGGTGCCCCGCTCAGTTTTACTTGCGTGCCTCGACTAAGGATTTTTAAAAGGGGAAATTTCTTCTTTAGAATGTCAAGTTTACCGTTATTGACGCCAAAGAATTCAATCGGGTTAACGGTTTGAAGGTTAATAATTGTTTCTGTCAAAGTACATTTGGTTTAATGTGAACTGAAAAATTGTTTGATTTTTTTTACCTTATCTTCTATTCCAAATTTAACGAATTGCACTTGATACAGCACTCTATTATTTATACACATAATGTTAAAAAGAAAAAAAATAATGTATTCATAATGCAGCTAATACGTCCATTATTAAGCTTATTGTTCAAAGATTTTCCTCCTTTTTTTATCTATGGATGGGTGTTTTTTACTGAGTATTATTGAATGAAGAATATCACGAAAAAGTCTGTTTTATTGCCAGTGCTTTACCAATGTAACAGCTATTTTCGGCACCCCCTCTGGCATTGCTTAAAATTAGGGTGATATTGGATTGCACACTTTCTCTTGCTGTATATGTGGCAATGTATTTTAGTACAAAGGGCGTAGTTTCTTTTCTTTTGAAAGGCTGATTATTCGCTGTAATATTTTGATACGAGTTGTAGTAATTTATCCCGGGTAAAGTGGGTTGCGATGGCGCCATTTAGCTGCAATATTTCTACAGATACCGTATGGGCCGTCCTCAGGCTGTTCAGGTTATCGTTGCCATTAAATTTGGAAAAAATAAATCCGAAAACGGAACCATCCCCGGTGCCTGTGCAATCCAGTACATTTGCTTCCGGGGCTGATAATTGTAAGGTTTTATTTTTCTTGTACAAGGCTGAACCAGCTTTGCCTTTATGCAACAAAATGTTTTGTACGCCCCTGCCCAACAATTCCTTTACCTGTTCTTCGGTAGTAGTTGCTTCTTCGCTACACAAAACCGGAAGCTCGTCTTCATTCGGCGTAATCAGGTAAAGTCCATCAAAATTTGCTACCGCAGTTTTTTTAGCTGCAGAACCTGGTTCAATGATTAGCCGGATAGCATCCTGGTTAGTAAATTGTACTAACCAATTAATGATGCTGACGCTTTGATTAGCATCTACCAAAATATAATTGGCTGTTTTTTATAAAGCCTCATGCGCCTGCCGATAATCGGGGGTTATCAAATACAAAGCTGCATT
>Ga0105045_10005608_pt1 | contig 11047 bp, 4 predicted proteins | sample MAT02_FD_78089 | JGI IMG/M metagenome (GOLD analysis project Ga0105045, IMG submission 78089) | Freshwater microbial communities from Lake Fryxell liftoff mats and glacier meltwater in Antarctica - MAT-02 (megahit assembly) | ecosystem: Environmental > Aquatic > Freshwater > Ice > Liftoff... | reverse complement strand
TGGGAGTACTCGTACACGGTTGGTTCGGTCACCAACGGCCGCATCATCCAGACGGGCACGAATACTACTGGTTGCTTCCGTGCGGTTGGTGTGGACGCGAGCGGCGACGGTATCGCCAGTCGTCCGTATTCGACCGCCACGCTGCCGGCGAATGCCTGCCCGGCGTTCACCGCGGTCGCTGGAACGAGCAACCCCACTCTGACGCGGCGTGCCTTTGGTCCGGGTACTGGTACGATCCAGCACATCGCTGGCGGACCGGTGGCGAGCTTGCTCACAAAGAGCAGCACGCTCAACGAGATTGTTCGCATGTCGAGCAACCTCGACCCGGCGTTGCAGCAGGTCTTCCTCATCACGCCTACCGGCGTGTCCACACTCCAGGTTGCGCCGGCTGGGTGCACCTTGGTCAGCGTCGCCGGATCCGGTAACCCGGGCACTGCAGTGACGTACCCGACCTCGGGCGCGGTTGACTGCTACGTCAACGCTGGTTTCGGCTCGCGAAACATCACGGCCATCTTCGATCGTCCGAACTTGCCGTGATGACAGATCGCTTCCTCCCGTCCTCCTGACGGGGTGAAGAAACGACGGCCCCGCCTTCTGGCGGGGCCGTTCGTTTTTTTTTCCGCTACCGCGAAGAACCTCGCGTATGCCTACTTGTGTCGTATCAGCATCAACTATCTTTCCCTCTCGCATCATGGCGCGCGTTTCTTGATCGCGGCCGATGCCTTCTTACTCCCAAATCTCGTCACCATGCACTCTATTTCGTCTGGAGCGGTTCCTCGCCGCGCACTGAGCCGAGGCCTCGCTGTCGGTGTCTTTACCTTGCTGCTGGCGGCCTGCGGGCCTTCTGATGTTGGCGCCTCGCGTTTGAAGTCGTTGGAGACGGGCGCCGATCGCAGCCTCGTGGTTTCCACCATGGGCAATGGTCCGCTCGCCTCAAACGTGGCGGCGGATGCGCCGCGCCTGATCAGCGGCTTCCGTCGGCAGGCGTTTATCGTAAACGGCCGCACCATCGAGGTGCTGTGGTACCGCGAAGCGCCGGGCTCGCTGAACGATCCCATTCTCAAGACGGCCGAAACTCCGATCGTCATCGAGGCCGACACGCTCGTAGGTTGGGGCTGGAAGTTCTATCCGCAGTTCGCAGCCGAGAACAACATCCCGGACCCGGAGCGCGATCGGAAATGGCAGGACTCCTCAAACAAGGCCGCGCTGAAGTCAGGATGATGTTGACCACCAGAGAATATCCAACGCGCGCCTCGCTGATCCCAGCGGGGCGCGCGTTGGTGCATCTGGCGTCGCATACATCACACCTCGTCTCCCGACAACGTACGGATGATCTATGTCAGCGTGTGTCCGGCTCGACCGGCGCATAAGCGGACGTTGTCAACTCCGCTGCAAGTTCGTCCGGAAGCTTACGGAGTTGCAGACTGAGCACCTCCGCGAACGCCTCCGCGATGGCCGACCGAAGGTCCTGTGCGAGCGCCGCACCCGGCTTCCTGCTCATCTCCCGCCCTACGGTGGTCATGGTGACGCCGTCAATTCCGCACGGCACGATCGTGTCGAACCACGACAAATCCGTCGTCACATTCAGCGCGAACCCGTGCCACGTGACCCAGTCGCGTGCGTGCACGCCGATCGATGCGAGCTTGCGGCCCTGCACCCATACACCCGTGAAGCCGGCGTTCCGTTCGGCGATCACACCGAACGGCGCGACTGCACGGATAATGGCTTCTTCGGTCTGGCGCAGGAACCAGTGCAGGTCCTTCTTGTGCTGCTTCAGATCAATGATGGTGTAGCCCACGAGTTGCCCGGGGCCATGGAACGTGACATCACCGCCCCGTTCAATCTCGTGCAACGCCGCGCCGCGCTCTGCGAGGGCCTCGCGCGACAGCAGCACATGCCCCGCACTCTTCGCGGAGCGGCCAAGCGTCACCACGGGCGGATGCTCACAGAGAATCAGCAAATCCGCCGACAGCGCACCGCTGATGCGCAGCATCGCCGCCCGCCGCTGCAGCGCGAGCGCGTGCGTGAACTCCACCAGTCCGAGCTCAAGCACGTGCAACGCGGCTGACATCAGCGACTCACGTCGTTCCGAATTGTCGCACGCGCGCACACGGAGCCACGCAGACCGTTGCGGCTCGGCGCGGCTCCGTGGCCAGCGCGCTACGCATGCACCAGCTTGCCGAGACTGTCGAGCACCGCCTCCGCGATGGCCTCGCTCAGCGTGGGATGCGCGTGTACCGCGAGATCGATTTCCTCGACCGTGAACTCGTTGGCGCGTGCCACGACCAGTTCATGAATGATCTCCGTGGCGTTGGCCCCGATGATGTGCGCGCCCAGAATCTCGCCGTACTGCTTGCCGCGGATAATCTTTACGAATCCATCCGTCTCACCTGACGTGCGCGCGCGCCCATTTGCGGAGAACGCGAACCTGCCCACCACGTAGTCAAGCTTCTGCTCCTTGCAGGCCTGTTCAGTGAGCCCGACGCTTGCCACTTCGGGTGAACAGTACGTACAACTCGGAATGTTGCCGTAGTCGACAGGATGCGGGTGCTCGCCGCCCAGCATGTCAGCCAGCACGTGTCCTTCGCGCGAACCCTTGTGTGCGAGCATCTGGTTTCCCGCAACATCGCCCACGGCATAATATCCCGGCACGGTGGTTTCAAGCTTTTCGTTGATCTTGATGAAACCGCGTTCGGTGGTCTTGATGCCGAGCGTTTCGAGACCGATGCCCTCGACATTCGGCGCGCGACCGGCCGCCACGAGCACATGTTCCACCACCAGTGTTTCGCTCTTGCCGTTCTCTTCCAGGGTGAGTGACACGCCATGCTTGCCCACCTTCACGCCTTGCAGTTTCGCGCCCACGCGCACATCAATCTTGCGCTTTTTGAACGCGCGCTGGAGCTCCTTCGACACCTCTTCGTCTTCGATTGGGAGTATGCGCGGTGCCACTTCAATGAGCGTGACCTCCGTGCCGAACGCATTGAACACATCGGCAAACTCGCAGCCCACCGCGCCCGCACCAACAATCGCCATGGACTTGGGCGTGTGGTCGAGCACGAGCACATCATCGCTCGAGAGAATGCGTGTGCCGTCGAGCGTCAGGCCAGCCTGTGGCAGCCCCTTCACGCGTGAGCCGGTTGAAATCACGAGCGCCTTCTTCGCTTCGTGCGTTTCCGTCTTGCCGTCTGCCGTTTTCACTTCCACGCGCTTTCCGGCCTTGAGCGTGCCGGTACCGCGAATCCAGGTGACCTTGTTCTTTTTGAACAGGAACTCAACGCCCTTGCTGTTCTGCAGACTGATGGCGCGTGACCGCTGCATGGCCGGCTCGTAGTCAAACGCCAGCTCACCCGTCGAGATGCCGTGTTCGCCGGCCTTGCGCACCTTGTTGGCGAGGTGCGCGCTCTCGAGCAGCGACTTGGCAGGGATGCAGCCCCAGATCACACAGGTGCCGCCGAGCGCTTCACGCTCGACGACAGCAACGGTAAGCCCGAGTTGGGCACAGCGGATCGCGCAGACATAGCCAGCGGGCCCGCCGCCCAGCACGATGACGTCGTAAGCAGCCATGGGAAGTTCGGATGTGCGCCGAAGCGCTCAGTGATCGCGTGAGCCCGGCGCAGCAGCGCCGGGGGATCCCTGAAAGTTACTGAATCGGCAGCTCCATAGTCACTGTCTTCACGCCGTTCGAGAAGACAACGCGAGCGCGGTTGCTGCTTGGCACGAAGGCGTCGCCCGACTTGCGCAGGTACGAGAGCACCTGGCCCGTCTGCGCGTCGCGCACCATGGCGATCGGCCAGACGGCGTCGTCCCAGGTGACCCGCTGCAGCGCGCCACTGCGCACCATGCGTGGCGCGGGCGACGTGACCTGCGTGCTATTGTCGTCCGTGGCCATCATGGTCGGCGGCGGCGTCAGGTCGCCCACCCTGCGCGCGGCGGCAACGCGTGCCACCTGCTCGGTGGTGCCATTGGCCCCGCCGATGACCGCCACCGAGGCGAGTCGCGCTTCGGCGAAGGAGTTGAGCGGGACGGCGAAGCTGAATGCCTGCGCGTTGGCGTTGTGATCGATGTCGTCCGGATCAAAGCTGAAGCCCGTGATGGCGCGACCCGTTTTGTCCCGAAGTTCCAGGCGGTAGGCGCCCGGCCGCTGCGCGACTGCGGGACGCGTCACGATGCGGAACGCGGGCTCCAGCGTGACCACGCCGTTGATGATGCGACCCCACACCAGCAGCGTGGGCTGTGCCGCGTTGGCCACAAACGCCATCGCCTGGCCCGGACCGCGGAAGTTCATCACATTCTTCCACGTATAGTCACTGATCCACTGCGTGCCACAGTACCCCATGATGTCGGTGATGCTTCCCGGTACGAGTGCTCCGGTGGCCGCATTCCAGCCGAAGTTGCTGATGACGCCATCGGGGTACGGATAGTTCGGGTCCGCATTGCTGGGGCCGCATGCGGCGACATGGTTGCGCCCGAAGTTGTGGCCGAGTTCGTGCGCGGTGATGCGGGCCACGGTGCCGGGCTTGTCCCAGCCGACGGCAGCGCGACCTGGCACATACCCATATCCGGCAACTCCGCTTCCGTAGGTGGTGTTCACGACTCCGTAGTAATTTGCTCCGCTGCCATCGGCAAATCGCAGCGAGTTGATCTCACTCAGGATTCCCAACCAGGCGAAGTTGCCGTCACCGGGCTGCAGTTCCGGCACGTTCGTGGTGAACGTGGCCCGAATCGAGGCGTTGATCTGCGCCAGCGGGAAGATCAACCGCGTCATCGAAACAAAGTTCGGTTCGAGATTGGCTGGCGTGACGTTACCCACGAGTCCGTTCACGGATTGACGAACGGGGACGAACACGACATTGAACGGTGCAACCGGTCGGACATCAAGCCCCTGCGTTCCGGTGCGCGGCCACACATTGTCGCTTTCGTCCGGCTCGCTCACGGAGCCGGTCGGGTCGACGTCGACCTGAATGCGCAGGCCGACGCGCAGATCGCTCGCGGACAGCGTGGCGTTCCACGAACTGTTCAGTGTGCCTTCGGCGACCGCCGTGGGGACACCGCTCCCGGGCGCATTGATCGTGAACGTACGGAAGTTCGAGGCGCCGTCGAAGAGTCGCACGCGCACGGTGGGCTGCAGCGCATTGGGCGAGGCTGCCGCGACAAACACGCGCAGTAGCGCCTCACGGCCGGCGACCAGCGGTACATCGCCGGCGAAGCTCTGAATCGCCTGCGTGACGTAAGCGCCTTCGAGCACCAGATTCGGTCCGTTGCCGCCTCCGCCGCCCTGCACGGTATACGCGACGGCGCGAGACGCCGTCGCGCCAGCCGTCACGCCGGCCGTCTGTGACGCATCGCTCGGCGTGAACGTGCTGCCACCTGAGCTCACGTTGCCCGCCGTCACTGTATACGTGCCAACGGAGAGGTTGGATAGCGTGGCGGTGGCGGTCACGTTCTGTGAGAAGCCACTCGGCCCCGTCACAACAATCGCCGAGCTCACACCGCCTGGCAGCCCGCTCACCGTCACGGTGAGCCGACCGGTAGTCGCGACATAGGCGACGTTGGCTGACTTCTGTTCACCGACGGCGAGCGCCACTGCTTGCGAGGTGGGCGTGGGCGTGAAGGTAAAGCCGCCGCTGTTGATGCTCGCCGACGACACCGTGTAGGTGCCGGCCGCAAGATTATTGAGCGTCGTCGTCGCCGTCAGATTCTGCGTGAAACCGCCCGGGCCGGTGACCGCGATGGCCGCGTTCGCGCCACCCGGTACGCCGCTCACATTGACCGTGAGGCTAGTGCCACTGGCCGTGTACGCGACTGACCGGGAGAGCGTGTTGCCCTCCGTGACGCTCGCCGTCTGCGAGGACGGACTTGGCGTGTAGAGCGTGGGCCCGTTGGTGACGTTCGCGGCGGCGAGTGTGTACATGCCCGGCTGCAGATTCTGCAGCGTGACGCCCGTCGTCACAGACTGCGAGTAGCCGCTGGGTCCCGTCACCGTGATCGCGGCGTTCGTTCCCGCCGGAAGTCCACTGAGGGCCACCGTGAGGCGACCCGTGGTGACGACGTATGCCACCGTCGCGCTCTTGGCGTCGCCGGCAACGAGGGAAACGTTCTGTGTCGCCGGCGAGCCGCTGTAGCTGAATCCACCGCTCGAAATGGCGTTCGGGACGATGACGTACGTGCCGGCGGCCAATCCGTTGAGCGTCGTGGTCGCGCTGAGCGTTTGCGAGAAACCACTCGGACCCGTCACCGAAACCGAACCGTTCACACCGCCGGGCAAACCGCCAATCGTCACGGCCAGGCTGGTGCCGCTGCCGGCGAAGGTGACCGCCGCGCTGCCGGTCGCACCCGCGCTCACAGAGACCGACTGTGATGCGTTGGAGGGCGCAAACAGCGTGGGACCCACTGTTACGGTACCGGAGGTAACCGTGTAGCTGCCCGGCGCCAGACCGCTGAGCGTCGCCGTCTCGGTGACCGCCTGCGAGAAGCCGGCCGGTCCGCTGACGGCGATAGGCGCATTCGTACCGGCTGGTAGTCCGCTCACGGTCACGGTGAGTTGCCCCGTTGAGGCCGCGTACGCCACGGACTGCAGTTTGGAGTCGCCAGCGACAAGCGCCACGCTGGCCGAGGCCGGCGTGGCAATCCAGGTAAAGCCGTTCGCGGAGATTGGCGCTGACGCCACGAAATAGCTGCCGGGGGCGAGCCCAGAGAGCGTCTGTGATCCGGTCAATGCCTGCGCATAGCCATCGGGACCCGTGACGATGATCGCCGCGTTGGCACCCAACGGCACACCGCTCACCGACACCGCCAGCGACGCTGAGTTGATGGCGTAGGTCACGGTGCGCGAGAGCTGCTGACCCGTCGCGAGTGTGGCGGTCTGCGACACCGGCGTCGGCACGTAGTTCCCGACGATCTGCACCACATTGGCCGACGCGATGGTGTACGTACCAGCGGCCAATTCAATCAACGTCGTGCTGCTCGTGACCGAGCGCGTAAAACCATTGGGACCGGTCACGGTGACGACCGACTTCATTCCAGCCGGAAGTCCGGACACTGTGATGGTGAGCGCCGTCGAACTGCTGGTATACGACACAGCACGCGCCGCCGTGCTTCCTGCGGTCACCGAAACGGTTTGCGAAGCCGCGTTGGGCGTAAAGCTGGTGGCGCCCTGCGACGTGGTCCCGGCAGTGATGGTGTACGTGCCGGTCACCAGTTCGGCCAGCGTCTGTGACGACGGCACAACGCGCGCAAATCCATTCGGGCCGGTCACGGTAATCGGTGCCGACAGACCGACCGGAAGACCGGAGACGGTGACGGCCAGCGCGCCGGTGCTCACGGCGTACGTCACCGTGGCCGAGTTGGACTCGCCCGTGGCCACAGTGACAGACTGCGAAGCCGGCGATGCCGTGTAACCGTAGTCACCCGCTACGATGCTCGTGGCGGCGATGATGTAGCTGCCGGCGGCGATTCCCGTCAGTGACGTGCTGCTCGTGACCGTCTGCGAAAAGCCGTTCGGTCCCGTGACCACAATCGCGGCCTGGGCGCCAGCCGGCACCCCGGCAACGATGATCGCGATGGACGTGGATTGCCCACCGTACGTGACGGTGCGCGAGGCGGTACCGCCGACGGTCATCACCACGGTCTGGGTGCCAACGTCCGGCGTAAAGTTCGTCGTCCCGGATGCAACCGCGCTGGCCGAGATGGTGTAGCTACCGGCGTCGAGTCCAACCAGCGTCTGTGTAGAGTTGACCGTGCGCGAGAAGCCAGCCGGACCGGTGACGATGATATCGCCACTCGCGCCAGCCGGCAGGCCGGCCACCGTGATTGTCAGTCGACCGCTGATGCGCGCGAAGCTGACCGGGGCCTCCACGGTGTCGTTGCTGATCACCGCGATGGCTCGGGAGGCGGGCGTTGGCGCCCAGCGCTCGCTGGCGACCGTGACCTCATGGCCACGCACTTCCCAGGCGCCGACCGCCAGATTGGCGACCACCGCCGACTGCGAAATCGAACTCGTGGCTCCAGCCGGGCCGTGCAGCGTCACTGCACCGGTCGCTGGTGCCGGCAGCCCCGTCATCGTGACGCGCACGGCGCCACGGGCGGCGGCGTACGTGACCGGTGCCGGACTGGCGACCAGCGACGCGGACACCACCACGCTGCGTGAGAGCGGCGTTGGCGTGTAGGTAGCGCCGTCCACGTTCACATTGGCCGCCGTCACGGTGTAAGTGCCGGGGAGGAGATTGAACAGCGTTTGCGTGCCGGTGACCGCTTGTCCGAAGCCGCTCGGGCCGGTCACTGATATCACGCCGGCGGTGCCGGCCGGCAGGCCACCCACGCTGATCGCCAGCGCGCCCGACGCGAGCGAGTACGCGACTTGTCGCGTATCGCGCTGCCCAGCGGAAAGGACGAGATCGATGACGGCCGGCGAGGCCTCGTACGACGCGGTCGTACTCGAGACGCGCACGGAAGCAATGCGATAGCTACCGGGCAGAAGGTTCTCGAGTACGGCCGGCCCGGTGAGCGCTCGGGAGAATCCATTTGGTCCCGTGACCTGCGCGCTGGGCAGTGTGCCGCCGGGCAGTCCAATAAAATCAATCGTCAATGACGTGCTCTGTCCGCCGTAGCTCACCGTCTTGTTCGACGTCGAACCGCGCGTCACGGCTATGGTGCTCGTGGAGGGCGACACCGAGTACTGGACGCCGTTACTGACCACCTCATCGGCCGTGATCGTATACGTGCCGGGTGTCAGGCCAGTGATCGTCGTGCTTACTTCGAGCGCGCGGTTCACGTTTCCCGGCCCGGTGACGCGCACCGATCCGGGTACGCCATTCGGCAGCCCGACGATCGACACGTTCAGCTGACCGGTGCGCGAAAAGAAGAAGATGGTCGTTCCAGCGGTTGCGCCGGCGGTTACTTGCACCTGACGCGACGTGACGTCAGGATCCCAACTGTCGCTCGACCCGGAGACGCTCTGGGCTTCAACCAGGTACTGGCCGGCGGGAAGGTTCTCGATCGTGCGCGACTGTGCGACAAAAATCGGATCCATGCCGGCGCGCGAAATCTTGACCACGGCAGCGAGTGACGGCGGCAGCCCCTCAACGGAAACGGCCATTGCACCCACCGCGCCACGATACTGGATCTCGGCGGGCACCGCGACGAGCGACGGCGCAACGGTCACATCAAGCATGGTCGGCGATGGCGCAAAGGAGACACCGCTGGCCGATACGTTGGACGCCGAGATACGATAGGCGCCCGGCGCGAGATCCGTCAGCGTCTGCGTGGCCGTGACCGAGCGCGAGAAACCGGCCGGACCGGTGACGGTCACGGCGGCGTTGCTTCCGCCGGGCAGGCCGCCCACGAGCACCGCGATGGCACCGGTCGACAATCGGTAGGTGAACGACAGCGTACGTTGCTGCGTGCCGGCGAGCGTCACGTCGCGCGACGTGGCATCAGGGTCGTACGAAAAGCCGCCCGAGGAAACCCGGGCGGCGGTGGCGCGATAGATGCCGGGCTCAAGGCCGGCGAAAGTGCGGGTGGCGTCAGCGCGACCGCTGAAACCGGCCGGGCCGCTCACGACAATACCCGCCACCGAGCCACCGGGCAGTCCATCCACAGCCACCGTCAGTTTGGCCTTGGCCGGTCCGTACGTGAAGGCCACCGTCCCGATCATGCTGCCGGACAGCGAAATAGTCTGCGTGCTCGTTGATGCCTCGAACCGTCCGTCCGTGGTCTCCACCGCTTCGGCCACCAACGTGTAGGTGCCGGCCACAAGTGGGCGCACGGTATCGCGTGTGAGCGCTGTCCGGGTGAGCCCATTCGGGCCGGTGATTCGAATCGTCGCGCGAGCGTACGAGGGCAACCCCGACTCGGTAATGATCAGCGCCACGGCTCGGGGGCGAAACCGCACCGTCACCAATGGCGCCGCCTGACCCCCCCGCACGCTCACCACTTGGGACGAGGGTTCTGCGACCCAGCGGATGGAGTCGACGACGAGATCTTCGGCCACAATCTGATAATCGGCCGAGGGCAGCGAATCGACCTTTTTCGACTGTCGGACCACGCGCTGCACGCCGACAGCGCTAATGGTCACCGTTGGCGTGGTGCCGGTCGGCGCATCGACAATTTGCACATCGATCGCACCGAGCGTTGGTGCGGGTGCCGGCGCCTCGGGATTCTGCGAAGGCGGCGGCGTGACCGGATTCTCCGTGGGCGCGGTCGGGGCGTCTGCTCCGGCGCACGCAGTCAGCACCGCGAGCGCCGACGCTGCGGTCAGCGTGAGCGCGCGTCGCGAGAACCGGCTTGCCCAGAACCGAAGAGATGCAGCGCTGCCAGAAATGGCGGCGCACAGGCGCGAGGAAATGATCGGGAATGACATACGATGAAACGACGACCCACGGAAAGACGAGTGACGAACGGGTTCGGCATTTCACGTACGAAGTGAGTTCGGGTGCCGAGAGAGTGACAGGCTCTAGTGTCGGCAGCAAGCTCTACAACTGGAGTCAGTTCGGCAGTGACAGAGCGGGGTCTCAGGTGTGTGACGGGGCGCACACAAGTGGAACTTTTCTGAATCGTGTGGGGCGTCAGTGCAGATTTTGTGATAGAAGGTAATACCAGAAGATGCGGATTTTCTTCCGGATTTCCATCATAACGCCAGAATCATGGAGCAAATTGCAACTCGCGCGTGAGGCCGAGGCCACACGCGCGAGTTTTTTACCGGGAGCCGTTTTCTTTATCGGGGCGAGAGACGCTCCGTCCGCGTGCGGACACCATCGCTCAACAGGATTTCAATCTCCCCGCCGCTCCACGCGACGGAGCTCCCCGTTCCGCTCAGGAACGAGAGAATCTGCCCGGTCACGGGGTTCCGAACGAGCACACGTGGATAGTGCCGTGCGTCCCACTCCACTCGGAGCTGATTTGCGCTGGCTCGTGTGACACTCGGCGACGTGGCGGCTTGTGCGGCCGCGACGGCTGCCGCAACGGAGCGCTGGCGTGTACCAGTCGACAGTGGTGAGCGCACGTCCAACACGCGCACGCGAGCGATCGCGTCATGCTCTTCCGGAGTGAG
>Ga0105045_10005606_pt1 | contig 11048 bp, 8 predicted proteins | sample MAT02_FD_78089 | JGI IMG/M metagenome (GOLD analysis project Ga0105045, IMG submission 78089) | Freshwater microbial communities from Lake Fryxell liftoff mats and glacier meltwater in Antarctica - MAT-02 (megahit assembly) | ecosystem: Environmental > Aquatic > Freshwater > Ice > Liftoff... | reverse complement strand
TTTCTGCTAGCCCAACAAAACTACCTCCCCCTAGTCTCCCCCCAAAACGAATGGGTGGTGGACTTTGTACACCCCTCCCCCGGTTGGCCCATGTACATTCAACGATATACTTTCGATGCCGATTCGGTACTGCTGAATGGGAAATACTACCACGAGCTCATTTATTCCAATAATATGAGCGGCGGGCCTTGGGTGGGAGACGGTACGTTTTTTAGAGAAGCAGAAGGCCGCATATTTCGCTTGTTTGGCAACCTTCCGGAGCAACTTATTTACGATTTTAATATGGGCATAGGCGACTCTTTGCCCGGTTTTGGCCCCACGCAAGCCACCCGATATGTCAAAGAAGTAGAAGCCATCACCCTCTTGGACGGAACGCCGAGAAAAAGAATCATCCTAGAAAGTGTATGTGGTGAGTCCGATTGGATTGAAGGGGCTGGGCAGTTGGATGACCTCTTTTATTCTTGGAATTTTTGCACCACAGCCGACGGGACGCATTATTACATCCGTTGTTTTAGCACCAACGGGGAGTTGCTGTACCTGCGCCCCGACTTGAGTGGTTGTTATACCACTTCTACTACGAATTTAGCCCAAGGTAAGGTGCTGGTTTTTCCGAACCCGACTTCTGATGTTCTGACGATTCAATTGGATGATAACCAAACTATTACACAAGTATTTCTGTATAATTCACTGGGGCAAAAAGTGCTAAGTCAGTCGGAGTTTGCTACCCAAGGAGATATTCGCCTATCAGTGAGAGGTTTGCCCTCCGGGTGTTACACGGGTACGCTCTTTTTTGAAGGGAATACACTGGGGGTGTTTAAAGTTGCTATAAAAAATTGGTAGAAAACGGCTGAAGCCGTTCAAAATATGTGGTCTGATATGACCACCGGCTGCGGGTGAGGGCACAAAATCCGAAAGCGTTAAATGGAAGTGGCCGTGACGGAGGGCATATACCGGTGTATAACAGCCCCCCTGCGTTCGTGGCGTCTTTTTAATATCAGTGTGTCAAAACAACATCTTTGGATAATGCTTTACCCAATGCTTCGGGTGCAACTTTGTATGCCGCTTTTTTCCGACCTTTGCCCACATGGTACTGGAAGCCCAAGACATTTTTAAATCGTACGGCAGCTTGGAAATCCTGAAAGGGGTGCAAGTAGCCATTCCCCCCGGGGAAATACTGAGTATTATCGGCAAATCAGGTGCCGGAAAAAGCACGCTGCTGCACATCCTTGGCACGCTCGATTGGGCCGACAAAGGAGAATTGCGGATTGCCGGACAGCGTATTTCGGACTTAAATTCCAGGCAATTGGCCGCTTTTCGCAACCGTCATATCGGTTTTGTATTCCAGTTTCACCATTTGTTGCCGGAGTTTTCGGCCTTGGAGAATGTGTGCATTCCTGGCTTTATTCAGCGGAAAGAAGAGGCGGTAGTTAAAAAACGCGCCAAAGAACTACTCGATTACCTTGGCCTAAGTGCCCGTTTAGAGCATAAGCCCACCCAACTTTCGGGCGGCGAGCAACAACGGGTAGCCGTGGCGCGCGCTTTAATCAACCAGCCTGATATCATTTTTGCCGATGAGCCAACGGGCAACCTAGACTCTTCCGCCTCTCAGGATTTGCATCAACTGATTCGTCAGTTGCGCAACGATTACGGCCAAACCTTTGTCATCGTAACACACAACAAGGAATTGGCCGAACTTTCTGACCGCTGCCTAGAAATGAAAGATGGCCGTTTAGAACGGGTATCATGAAAAAATATCAGTTTTGTTACCGCATTTCAGGCCTGATATTGTGCTTTTGCGCACTGGCATTCGGTACTTATCAATGCGGCACTGCCAAGCCCTATATCCTTGATATTGAATCTATTACATTTGCCAAAAGGCCCAAAAACATCCTCTTATTAATAGGCGATGGCATGGCCACTGCGCAGGTTTCGGCGCATATTTATTGGCAAGGAGTAGGCAGTACTTCCTTCGAGCAATTTCCGGTGCTGGGTTTTCATAAATCGCATGCGTACGATTACCGCGTGACGGATTCGGCGGCGGGTGCTACGGCTTTCGCTTGCGGACAAAAGGCATTTATTGGCGCCATTGGCGTGGTGCCGCCCAATAATTGGCCTTGTAAAACCATATTGGAAGAATTGTCGGAACGCGGATACGCCACGGGTATGGTGACCACCTGTACGGCCACGCATGCCACGCCTGCCTGTTTTATTTCTCACCGCGAATTGCGGGCTTTCACCGAAGAAATTGCGACTGAATACGCCAAAACGCCCTTTGATTGCTTGATTTCTGGGGGTGAAAATCTGTTTAACCAGCGCTTCGATGGGCGCAACTTGGTGGATTCCTTCCAAAAAAAAGGGTATGTCGTGAAGCGAGGCACTCAATTCAGTGGGCTGCCCTTGGATGGTTCGCGCCCATTCGTGAATTTTACCCACGAAATGGAGCCGCCCACCGCTACCGCTGGCCGAACGTACTTACCCAAAGCCACCCGAATCGCCTGCGATTTCCTACAAAAAAGGTCTGAAAAAGGCTTTTTTCTAATGGTTGAGGGCAGTCAAATAGACTGGGCCTGCCATACCAATGACCACCGTTGGCTGAAAGCCGAAATGGCCGATTTTGACCGCACGGTCAAGGCCGCCTTGGCGTTTGCCGCCTCCAATGGGGAGACCTTGGTGATTGTAACGGGCGACCACGAATGTGGTGGTCTTTCTTTGACGCAAGCCCCTGGCAAAAAAGGATTTATTGCCTCTTTTTCTACCAAAATGCACACGGCAGCCATGGTTCCGGTATATGCTTTTGGGCCACAATCTGAGTTGTTTTCGGGCATCTACGAGAATACTGAAATTTATTTCAAAATACGGGCAGCACTGAGTTTGCCCAAAAATTGAATCGCTGTGCCCCCTACCCTACTGCGCGCCAAAAAAATTGGCCATATTCCTTTTGTTTTCATAAAGAAAACTGTTACTTTTGCACCCGCTAAGACGAAATGGATAGGCCATAATTGCCGTTTGACCCGCTGAAATTTCGCTTTGGTGTATGGTTATTTGCTTTGAAATCGCGTTTAAGCAGGTGAATACCTGCGACTCATTCGTTTCAAAGCGTTTCTTTTAACTTTTTTTCCTTGAAAAATGGCAGTCTATTACAGCAAAGAAAAAATCGCTGAAATCGTATCTAAATACGGTGAAGGCCCCAACGACACGGGTAACACAGAAGTTCAAGTGGCCCTGCTTACGTACCGGATTGAATGTTTATCCAGTCATTTGCGTAAGTTTTTAAAAGACCACGCTACGCGTCGCGCCCTTATTACAATGGTAGGTCAGCGTAAACGTCTTTTGTCTTACTACGGTAAAAATGACATTTTCAAATATCGTGCTCTCATTGAGAAACTCGGTCTTCGTAAATAAGATTACCGCCTTAATCCGTCCCGATTCTTTAATCGGGACGGATTTTTTTCAATCCCTTTGAACCCAATCTCGCCGCACAAGCATCCGTTCCGAATAAGTCGGAATGTTCAGATATTTTTAACCCGCTCGGGGTCTTTACAACATCGTGTATCCAGCATAGCATAGTCCTCAGTATTGGGCGGAAACAGGAACAAAAACGGGGATTAATGTTCCCCCACACAAAGAAGCCAGCATCCATTGGGTTTCGGAGCATACAGCATATTCGGACCTCATTTCGTGTGATACACCTGACTTCTTTGTGTGATTTTTCGGTTTTTGATTCGTTTCCCCACTTTCTGAAGGCTTTTTGCCGCTGAAACGCGACTTCCCCCCCAGCACAACTTTTTTTTTATCATGGGAAAGCAAATCCCGATGCGTGCCACGTTCAATCTACCCGATGGACGTGAAATCGCGCTCGAAACGGGCAAACTAGCCGCGCAAGCGGACGGCTCCGTAGTGCTTCAAATGGGTAAAACCATGTTGCTCTGCACCATCGTGAGTGCCCACAAGGCCAAAGAAGGCCAACCATTCTTCCCCCTCTCGGTAGATTCTCAGGAGAAATTTGCCGCAGTAGGCCGGATTCCTGGCAACTTTTTCCGCCGCGAATCACGTCTTTCTGACTACGAAATTCTGATTAGCCGTTTGGTGGATCGCGCCCTGCGCCCACTCTTCCCTGACGGCTACATGAACGAAACGCAGGTAATTATCAACCTGATCAGTGCCGACAAGGATATCATGCCCGATGCCTTGGCTGGTTTGGCGTGTTCTGCTGCCGTAGCAGTGAGTAACATTCCGGTGGAAGCCCTTTTCTCTGAAGTACGGGTGGCGCGTATTGACGGCCAGTTCGTAATTAATCCCGGTCGTGCGGCCTTAGCGGGTGCCGACATGGATTTCATCGTAGCCGCCACCAAAACGGACATCACGATGGTAGAAGGGGAAGCCGATGAGTGTCAAGAACAAGATTTGGTGGAAGCCATGAAATTCGCACACGAGGCCATTAAAGTGCAAATCGAGGCCCAAGAACGCCTCGCTGCAATGGTCGGCGACAAAGCCTTGGTGAAACGTACTTTGCCTGTAATGGCTGAAAATGAGGCCCTTAAAGCCCGTATTGAAATATTGGCAAGTGACGATATCTATGCTTTGGCTCGTAGTTTATCTGGTAAAGATGCCCGCAAAAGCCGCCTCGATGAGATCAAAGAGGCCACCATGTCCAAGGTATTGGAAGAGTTTGGTGATGAAACAATGGCCGAATGGAAAGGCGCCGCAGACCGTTACTTCGACAAATTGAAGAAAAAAGTCATCCGCGACATGGTACTCAGCGACCAAACACGCTTGGATGGCCGTCAGTACGATGAAGTGCGCAGCATTTGGTGCGAGGTTGATTACTTGCCCTCTGCGCACGGCTCTTCGCTCTTTACACGCGGCGAAACACAGTCGCTCACGTCTCTGACACTGGGTACTAAGCAAGATCAAGCCTTGATTGACATTGCCTTGAACCCACACGACGATAAGTTTTTGTTGCACTACAACTTCCCACCTTATTCTACGGGTGAGGTGAAGCCGATGCGCGGCCCAGGTCGCCGCGAAGTAGGTCACGCCAACTTGGCAGGTCGCTCGATTCGCAAAGTAATGCCGCCCAACTACGCCTACACGGTGCGTTTGGTGTCCGATATTTTGGAGTCGAATGGTTCATCTTCCATGGCGACGGTTTGTGCCGGTTCCATGGCTTTGATGGATGGTGGCGTGCCGATTTCAGCGCCAGTAGCCGGTATCGCAATGGGTGCTATTGCCGACGATAAAGGCCGTATTGCTATTTTATCCGACATTTTGGGCGACGAAGATGCCTTGGGTGATATGGATTTCAAAGTAACCGGCACTGCCAAAGGTATTTGTGGCACTCAGATGGACATCAAAATTGATGGCATGCCGTATGAGTTGCTCACCAAAGCCCTCATGCAGGCACGCGCAGGTCGTTTGCATATTTTGGGCGAGATGGCCAAGGCCATTGGAGCACCAAACGAAGACCTCAAACCACACGCACCTCGTGTGGTAGAATTCCGCATTGAGCGTGATTATATCGGAGCGGTGATCGGGCCGGGCGGTAAAATCATTCAGGAAATGCAGCGCCAAACAGGCACTACCATCAGCATCGAAGAAGACGAAAAAGGCGGTATCGTGGCCATTTACGGCCCGAACAAAGAAGCCTTGGACACGGCTTATGCACGTATCCAGCAAATCGTGTTCATCCCGGATGTAGGGTCTATTTTTGAAGGCGAAGTAGAGGAATTGGCTGATTACGGTGCATTTGTTAAGTTTAAGGGCAAAACAGGCCTTTTGCACGTATCGGAATACGACCACATGCGTATTGATCACATCTCTGATGTGTTGAAAGTGGGCGATATGGTAAGCTTCAAAATTTTGGATGTAGATGCCAAAACAGGCAAAATGAAACTGTCGCGCCGCGCTATTACGGCCAAGCCCGACGGCACTATGCCGACGGATGAGGAAAATGAAGCACGCGCCAATCGTGGCGGCGGCGGTGACCGAGGTGGCGATCGCGGTGGCCGTGGCGGTGGCGGTGGAGACCGCAGAGGCGGCGGCGGCGGCGGCGGCCGTGGTGGCGACGACCGCAGAGGTGGCGGTGGTGGCTTCGGCGGCGGAAGAGGTCGTTAATACCAGCCAAACTATTTGATAGAAATTCTACCCTGCTCGGCGTTTGCCGGGCGGGGTTTTTTATGGGTTGGAGGGTAGCGGAAAATCATCCATCGCATTTTTAAATCTAAGGGCGTGTAATCCACAACGTGGCGCAGATTTAAGATTACATGATTTTGATTGGGAAGGCAGATTTAAGATTGGCCGCCCACCGTAGCGGCATTTGGTCAATACCTGTCCCGTGCCAGCGGGAAGACCAAACGCGCCGGGGACATGCCCAATTGAAAAAAACTTTGCTTAGCGCGCTTTTTACCTATTATTATTTATGAGATTGCCTCGTTAAAATATTGATTATCAACATATTAAATAAAAAGCAAAAAAAATAGTCCGGATCATCAACCTTTTTCACAAGAATTACCGTCTATTTATTCAACACCTCACCTTTAAAATATTTCACAATATGAAAAACACATTTTACCTATTCTTAGCACTGCTGTTGGCGGTGGCATGTCAGCAAAAAGAGGCGTTTTTGGAGAAAGGAAGTATCAATAATGCCGAAGAATTATTTGCGGCCGAGTTGGCTTTTAATGGTATTCCAACTGAAGTGGACTACAAAACAAGCGTACTCACATATCTCAATAATATGGGCATGACCCCCTTAGCGGTCAATAACCAGAAAGCCGGTTTAGGAAGAGTCTTATTTTATGATAAAAACCTATCAAAAAATAATCAAATCTCCTGCGGCTCTTGCCACAAACCGGAGTATGCCTTTTCTGATAACGTGGCTAAAAGTGTTGGGATCTCCGGGAATTTAACCTCTAGAAACTCCCAACCACTGGCGAATGTAGCCTCTTTTTCAGCGCATTATGCCGGTAAATCTAGCAATAGTCCCCTTTTACTCTGGGATGGTCGGGCAGCGGATGTACGCACCCAAAGCCGTATGGCCTTTAATAATCCGATTGAAATGGATATGCAAATGTCGGAAGTAGTGGAGCGCATTCGGGCTGAAGATTATTACCCCTATTTATGGAGGCGGGCATTTGGGCATTTTGAGCCTACTGAGGCAGAGATTTTAGAGGCGATTGAGGCTTTTGTCGGCACCATTGGGAGTGCTAATTCCCCACTTGACCGTGCTATAAATCAGGCAATGGGTGTGATAGATATCCCAAATGGTGGGGGTATTGAGGTAAGGATTATCCGTGATACAATTGTACGAATGATTTACTATTCTATTACACCGATAGATACCACAATAACAATAGATACGATAAAGATAGAAACCTTTTTCCCTGGGATGCCAAGTCTGTCGGATGCTGCCAATAAAGGTCGCGCTATTTTTATCGCCAACTGTACCAAGTGCCATTCTCCCATTCGTTCATTCCAAGAAGTATTTGAGGCCTGTAATGGCTTAGATATGGTATATGAGGATAAAGGATTAGGCGGTATCACCCACAATTCCGCCGATGATGGGGTATTCAAATCACCTTCCTTGCGAAATATTGCTCTTACGGCTCCGTACATGCACGATGGACGATTTAAAACACTGCGCGAGGTGGTAAATTTTTACAGCGATGGCGTTCTGCCCCACCCTAACTTACATCCTTTAATACGACGCGGTGGTGACCCTAGACTTCATTTGACAGACCTTGAAAAACAAAACTTAATCGCCCTTTTGCATACCATGACCGACCAGAATTTCACGGCTGGCAATATTCACTCCAACCCATTCAAATGATGCGCATAATCGCTGTACTCTTAATTTTATGTGCAAGTGCATCGTTGTTAAGTGGACAGCAAAAACACGCGATTAAAATAGACGTAACAGCACTTGTGGAACAAAACCTACAAGTAGCTTACGAGGTCCGGTTAAATAAAAACTCCAGTGTAGAAATCAGTGTGGGGAGGTTCAAACACAATGACCAGCCCGATTGGTTGTTCAATGGGAGTCAAGCCAATTACTATTTGCAGGGCAAAATTGACACCTTCAACTTGTACAATAAAGTAGATCGGTCTTCAGGTTGGTACAATATTGTATCCCAACGATTGGCGTCGGTCCCTGAGAATTTCGCATTAGATTCCTATCAGGCTCAAGTAGGATGGAGGTTTAACTATACGAAAAGAAGGAGCAAGTGGCGGTTCTTCTTACAGCCTGGCATACTGGTTGAGCGGCTGCGCTACTTTACCATCACGAGCGAGCGAGCCTTAGAATTGAAAAATACCAGTCTTTACTACATTGGGGAAGTTCCATTCCAACGAAAAGTAGAAAGTTCGCTGGCGGCCTATTCTGAGAAAAGAATCATGTACCAAAAAAAGGATTGGCTGACTGGCATCAGTTACAGCATGGGATTAGTACGCCGTTTCGGCAAACACTTGTTTCTGGAAGGTCGGGTGCAGGGTGGGGCCGCCATTTCGGCAGAGCCCTACCAATCTCCGAAGCCGCCGCTAAAATCTCGGGCATTTTGGATTCAACCCGTGCTGCTGGTTGGATGGGGGTTTTGAGCCTTTGTTGGGTTCAATGGCATTTAAAATAATCAAACGGCTCTAGGCAGTCGTGGCACCGAAACAGCGATTTGCAAGCCGTGGAGCCGAATTGAGAAATCATTTCCGTATCGGAAGAGCCGCAATGCGGACAAACCAGTGCTTTTCGCTCGCCCATGAGGGCTTTTTTATCCATACCTGCTTCGGCGGGCGGCGCGATGCCGTATTCGCGCAGTTTGCGGCGACCGGCTTCTGAGAGCCAATCGGTGGTCCAAGCCGGCGAAAGCACCGTAATGACCTTAACGGGCGAAATCCCGCCCTCTTCCAACACCGCCCGAATATTCACCTCGATCACCCCCATCGCCGGACAACCGCTGTAGGTAGGGGTGATTACAATTTCCAATACCCCCTCTTCGCCGACCCGAACATCTCGGACGATGCCCAGGTCTTTTACCGTGAGTACGGGTACTTCCGGGTCGTTGACGGTTTCTAGGAGTTGATGGGCTTTTTGTAATAATTCGAATTCCTCAGACATACTTTTCAGACGATTTAGTGCACTGTAAACACGCGATTAGGGCTTTGTATTACCATACGCTTCTTGCCAAGCCATTGCACCCCCTTTGAGATTCAGTACGTTTTTGAAGCCATTGGCGAGCAAAAGACCTTGTGCCATAGCAGAACGAGCGCCAGAGCGGCAGTGCACAACAATGGGTTCTTCTTTGTATTCCTCTAGTTCGTACATAGAGTTAACCAGTGTATTGAGCGGAATGTTCTGCGCTCCGAGGTTAAATTCTTCAAATTCCCAAGGCTCGCGCACGTCAATAAAAATGAATTTATCGCCTGCTTCGAGTTTGCTTTTTAGTTCCTGAACGGTGAGTTCCATGGTACAAGTTTTAAAAAAATGAAAGTTATCGGCTGCAAATATCGTTTCTCTGCTGATTTCCCACCTACCCTTTCTACTTTTGCCCAATATTTTTACAGGATGGCAAGAAAACATTACATACTTCCGAACATTCCAATTCATGGCATTGCCGACCGCGGAAAGGGCGTGGGACGCACGGAGGAAGGCATGGCGGTCTTTGTGGACGGTGCTGTGCCAGGCGACATCGTGGACGTTTTTGTTCAAAAGAAAAAAGGTGGATTCGCGGAAGGCCGCGTAGAAAACCTCGTCACGCCCTCGCCCGAACGGGTAGAAGCCTTTTGTGCCCATTTTGCAATTTGTGGGGGCTGCAAATGGCAAAATCTAGATTATTCGGCTCAATTACACCATAAACAGCAGGTGGTGGAAGATGCCTTGATTCGCATTGGCAAACTGGATATTGGGGAATTTCTGCCCATTTTGGGCGCACCCGAAACGGTTTTTTATCGCAATAAATTAGAATTTGGGTTCTCCAACAAACGCTGGATTTTGGAAGGCGAATTTGGCGATAAGGAAATGCTAGACGAAGCCGATTTGGCCGGACTGGGCTTTCACAAAGCCGGATTTTTTGACAAAATTATTGATATTCAAAAATGCTGGTTGCAGGCCGAGCCTTCCAATCTGCTTCGAAATACCTGTCGTCAAATTGCCTTGGAGCAGGGCCTCGCGTTTTACGACCCACGCAAACACCAAGGCTTTTTGCGCAATTTGATGGTACGCCTCACCACTACGAGCGAGTTGATGTTGTTGGTCAGTTTTGCCCAGCATCGTCCGGAAGCCATTCAGGCATATTTGGATGCGATATTGGCTCAGTTTCCTGATATCACTACATTGGTCTATTGTGTAAACACCAAATTGAACGATTCTACGTCCGATTTAGATATGCACACTTACCACGGGAAAGGCTTTGTAGTCGAGAAATTGGGCGATTTATCGTTTAAAATTGGGCCCAAGTCCTTTTTTCAAACCAATTCCTTGCAAGGAAAACGCTTGTACGACATAGCTGCAGATTTTGCTGGCCTGACCGGACAGGAAAATGTGTACGATTTATACACCGGCACAGGCAGCATTGCACTGTATTTGGCGCGGTATTGCAAATCTGTGGTGGGCATCGAGGAGATTCCAGAAGCCATTGAAGATGCAAAGGAAAATATGCGCATGAATGGCATTGAAAACGCCACTTTTTATGCCGGAGATGTCAAAAATGTGCTGACTCCTGAGTTTGTGGACCAACACGGACGGCCCGATGTGCTGATTACCGATCCGCCGCGAGCAGGTATGCACCCCAAAGCAGTGGCGTTTTTGTTGGAATTAGCCCCCCCGCGCATCGTGTATGTAAGCTGCAATCCAGCGACACAGGCCCGCGACTTACAGGCCTTGTCAGAGCTGTATCGAGTGGTGAAAGTACAGCCCGTAGATATGTTTCCGCATACACATCACACCGAGAATGTGGCACTTTTAGAGAAAAAAGCCTCAGCAGATGTTCAGCCTCCTCAGCAGATTTATTTTTTGGGTAGCCGGTTGGAAAATCACCGGTCATTACCCACGCGAACTGTCG
>Ga0105045_10005603_pt1 | contig 11050 bp, 9 predicted proteins | sample MAT02_FD_78089 | JGI IMG/M metagenome (GOLD analysis project Ga0105045, IMG submission 78089) | Freshwater microbial communities from Lake Fryxell liftoff mats and glacier meltwater in Antarctica - MAT-02 (megahit assembly) | ecosystem: Environmental > Aquatic > Freshwater > Ice > Liftoff... | reverse complement strand
GCCTTGATGCAAATAGCATGGGAATTGATCCCCAAACAACAACCCAAGGCCAAAAAACTTTTAGAACAAGCAGCATGGTTGCGAGAACAACTCAAAACGCAAGGATTCAATACCGCCAACTCGTCTACCCATATTATTCCCATTTTATTACCGAGTGCGGCAGATACCTTAACGTGGCAGCGCACCTTAAGTGAGCGCAGTATTCGCGTGAGTGCTATTCGCCCACCCTCTGTGCCAACCTCACAATCGCGATTAAGGATCGCATTAAATACCTCACATGATGAAGTGGCGTTGAAGGAACTTTTAACCGGTCTATCAGCGAACCTGACATAAATAAGTTATTTGCACACAATAGTCAGGATACAAAGGGGCAACCATAGCGGCAACCATCTCTGGAGGGTGAGCCTTTAATAAACCCTTAAGCAGCGATTGGTGCTCTGCTGGTATCGGCTCCATTAAGGTACCAATACTCGCTTTTGAGCCACGCCGCTCAATCGTTTCAAAACCGTTTTCATACAACATTTTTTCAAACTGCGGAAAAGGAACGCTTTGTATAAACCCAGGGCGCTTTGAGTCATAGTCTTTTGAGATCACTAAAAACCCTCGCTCATTGAGTACACGATACATTTTAGATAGCAGCAACCGCCCATGCTCAATCGATAACCCATTCATTTTTTCAAAACAAACCAGATAATCAAAAAAATTATTTTTAAACGGTAATTCATCTTGAACAGAGTGTTGAATAAAAAGTGAGGGCACCCTTTCCACTTTTACACCCGACACCCGATCATCAACAGCGCGGCTATCTAGCCCCCAATAAAAAAATTGTTTGTGATCATCGCCGATATTACTGTCTAAAATATGTCTGAAATACCCTGAAGAACAACCGATATCAAGAATTCGTAATATTTTTTGAGGTTGCTTAAGCAAATGTTCCACAAAGGCCATATGCTTAAAAAGGTAATGCCAAGTGTGCCGATCGTTTCGAAAATTCCCCGTACTCACATCGCTGACAAAGTTATCAAGCACTAAAGGGTATTCACTGTCGATTTCTTTGCTAACCGATCCTTTATCTACGATGAAAAGCTTATTATCCAATTCTTCGCTTATCGTTGGCGGCGCCATAAATGCATCGAGCAAGCTTTTTTTCGTCTGTTCATCCAGCTTATTTAATTTTTGCACTGTCTGGTTCTTTAGATCGTCGGCCAGCTTGAGTTGTTCTTCTGCTTGCAGGTGATTGCCTAATTTTTGCCAACAAGCCGCAAGATCTAGGTGTAACTGCGGATTAGCAGGTGAATAAAGAATGGTGTTTTGTAATGTATCAGCTGCTTGTTGATAGTCTTGACTTTTAAAAGCAATCACGCCCAACAAATGGAGCGCTGATGTTGATTTTGGATCTTCGCTTAAAATAGTCTCACATAACTTTTGTGCAGAGGGGTATTCCCCAAGATTAAAATAATAATAGGCTTTAGCTATATATTCTTTTAAAGGAGACAAACCATTGGTGATTGTTTGATTTATTTCAGAGACAGACTCATTTACAATCTGTGCAACAGGTTCAAACGACTTGGCATAGTGTTTATAAATACCCACTTCATCAGCATGAACTAAAGCGCAATTAAACACAAAGTGTTTATTGTGCCCTAAAAAACGGTTAATGTTTGATAACTGCTTTTCAGGTTCTTTGACTAATTTTTCATAATCAACTGTTATGATATCATCCGCAAAGGCTGACTGCCAATGAGCCATTAGCAGTGCTTGCTGCTGATAATAACTCGCGAGATTTTTCATATCATAGCTATAAGCATGTCCTTGAATAAAGTATTTAAAATATAACAGCACACACGTATCAAGTGGCGAGCGCTGACAATAAATAATTTTTGCCTTGGGAAATAATCTCTTAATTAACCCCAAATACATAAAATTTCCCGGCATAGTATCCGTAAAATAATCACCCGTATGATTACCATCACGCATCAAGCGTTTAAGATATAACGCACGCAGAAGGTTGGCTTGCTTTTGCGTCAAACTTTTCAACCAGTAGGGATAGTTGCCTACTGGCCGGTCTTCAAGAGGAATAAAATCAACCCATTGAGCAATGCCAACTTCTCCTTTAGCCTCAATTTTTGAGTCTTGTGACAGTAATGATTCCAATAAACTTTTTCCTGAACGCGACGTCCCGACAATGATCAAAGGTTGTGGACCATTATCATCTGTAAAAGTAAAGTTATCATTTGGTACGGTTTGAGAAAGCTTAATAATTTGTTGAATATGATTGGCAAAGACATTGGGTTTGAAAATCACTTTTTTCGCTTGCAGCTGATTACCACTTTCATAATAGGAAAAGGCTCGTTGATAATCTTGGCAATCATGGTAGATTTTACCTAGCGAAAAATCATAATGAATGCTATCTTCGGGTGATATCTTTTCTTCAATGAGTTCCAATATTTTTACCAGATCGGGATCATTCAGTAGCTCGTAACGGCGGCATAAAGTGAGATTGCGCCAATTGGTGGGTAATCTGGGGTTTAAGCTTAATGAGCGGCGCAATAAGACCTCCGCTTTTTTCAACTCATTCAATTCAATATAGGTGCCTGCTAAATTGGTGATCGCTGGAATATAATCGGGGGAGATGGCTAACGCACGCTCGTAATAAGGTATGGCTTTTAGTAATTGCCGATCCATGGTCAACGCTGCACCTAAGTTGCTTAACAGCGGCAAATCATCCGGTGCTAACTGGTAGCCCTTCTCATAACTGCGAATCGCTTCAATGAGTTTATTTTGCAGATGGTAAACAACCCCTAAATTATAATATGCTTTAACATTTTGCGCGTTTAACTCAAGTACGGTGTTAAACATGTTAATGGCTTCAGGATACTTCTTTTGCTTCTCGTAAAGACTACCTAAATTAAAATGCGCTTTTTCATGTTGAGGGTTTAATTTAATGCATTGCAAATAAGCACTTTCCGCTGAAGAACTATGGCTCTGTGCTTTATGGATTTGCGCACAGATATAATAATATTCACTTTGGGAAGCGTTTAGCGCAATTGCCGTATGGATAGCTTTTTCGGCTTGACTAAAATTTTTCGTATCGAGTTGCAAAAGCGCCGCTAAGCAGTGTGCATCCGGAGCATCTTCAAACTCTGCAAGGCACTGTTCAATGACCAAAATCGCGCCATTAAAATCTTTTTGCTCACGAAGGGCATGCGCTTTTTGTAAAAATTGTGATAGGGGCTCTTGGGACTTCATATGAGCAAATATCCAGCATGACACTTAGACTCTATAATTATATAAGTATAACGCAGGAGGTGCTGTTCGCATTCGAACTTTAGGTGTGCCGCTACACCCTTTTATCAACAATTTTATAATCGCCGCGTGAAAATAAACGTTCAATCAAGCAATAAAGCACGATAAATAAGTAGCGGCTACCCATTTCACGTATTTTTAACTTAGAAACGCCATCGGTGCGGTTATACCAGGCATTGGGAACGACAGCGTATCGATAACCACGAATGATTGCTTTTAAGGGTAATTCAACGGTTAAATTAAAGTGATGCGCTAATAAGGGTTGTAATCCATCAATGACGTGACGACGATAACACTTAAAGGCATTGGTGATATCATTGTAACGAAATTGAAATAATACTCTAACAAAGTTGTTTGCTAAGCGATTGAGAATTTTTTTGTGTAAAGGGTAATCGACCGCTTTGCCGCCAGGCATAAAGCGTGAACCAAAAACGCAGTCATACCCTTCTTGTAGTTTTAGATAAAATTTCACGACATCTTCTGGTGCATCGGAACCATCAGCCATGACGATAACGACCGCATCGCCTTTGAATGCTTCTAAACCCCGTCGAACGGCTAGTCCAAAGCCATTGGGGGGGGCGTTGTTCACATAGGTGAGTGTAGGATGATCGTTCATCAGTGTTTGCAATGTTGCTTCTGTGTTGTCGTTGCTATTGTCATTAACAACTAATATTTCATGCGCAATATTGGCTTGCTTTAAGTGCGCAATTAATCCGGGTATCAAATTGGCAAGGTTACCGGCTTCGTTAAAAGCCGGTATAACAACACTAAGCATACTCATATGGCATACCTTGGGTTTCTTTAATTGAATGATAAATTTCGGTTAAGGTAGTGACTAAATCATATTGAAAATCCCAGCTTGGATAATCTTGCTTGAATTTCCGCACATCACTGACCCACCATATGTGATCGCCAACGCGGTTTTCATTGACATAACTCCACATCAGTTCTTCACTGCTGATTTCTTGGCACAAGCTAATAGCTTCTAATACCGAGCAATTACTGCGTGGTCCACCGCCTAGATTGTAAACAGCTCCCTGTTTGGGTGCTTGTATAAAATGCCACATTGCAGAAACCAAATCGAAACTATGAATGTTGTCGCGGACCTGCTTACCTTTATAACCATAAATGCTATAAGGCTTGTGCGTGATAGCACAGCGCATTAAATAAGCTAAAAACCCATGTAGCCTGGTTCCTGAGTGAGCAGGGCCTGTGAGGCAGCCCCCTCTAAAACAGACGGTGTTCATGCCAAAATAACGCCCATATTCTTGAACCATTAAATCAGCCGCCGCTTTTGAGACACCAAACAAGCTATGCTTGCTTTGGTCGATGCTCATGTTTTCATCAATGCCGTGGCCATAATATGCATGGTTTTGTGCAATTTCAAAGCGTCTTGACAGTTCTTCTAATGGCAGATTATTGGGGGTATCACCATAGACTTTGTTGGTGCTTAAAAAGATAAACGTGGCGTCTTTGCAGTGTTGTCTGGTTAATTCGAGTAGATTTAATGTGCCATTAGCATTAACCGTAAAATCGGTATGAGGGTTTGTTGCAGCCCAATCATGCGAAGGTTGAGCAGCACAATGAATAATCACCGCAATATCGCTAGCATAATGTGCAAAAATCTTCCCAAGTGCTTCATTATCACGGATATCGCAATCATAGTGCTGGTAGGTAGGTACTTGACGCTGTAAGGATTCAAGATTCCATTGCGTACAAGCTTCGTCACCAAAAAAGGACTTACGCAAATTATTATCAATCCCTACTACTGACATTCCTTTATCAGCAAAAAACTTAACGGCCTCTGATCCAATCAATCCTGCGGATCCGGTTATAATTGCTACTGCCATAACACGTCCTTTTTGTCATAAAAAAGTATTTAACCTGCAGTATTATAGCCGGAACAATGGCCCGAGAGCATCCTTGTGATCACACATCCATGTATAAATCTCTTCAACCACAGTTTGCACACTGATTTGCGGCGTCCACTGAGTTTTGCAATTTACTTTGGTAATATCCGTAACATAGTATGGAATATCTGCTTCGCGGGTCGTGGGGTCGCAACCGATAGTGCTCTTTTTGCGGGTAACGGTTTCGACCATTGTCGTGAGCTCGCGTAATGAAACGCTGTTGGCGATGCCCCCACCGACGTTATACACCTCGCCTTGGTGTGACTGCGGTGATTGCATTTGTTGCTTAAGCAGCTGATATAAATCTGCGACATGCAGTACATCACGCACTTGCAAGCCTTCGCCCCCAAAGCCCATATACGTTAAGTTGCCACCAAAAAAATGTCTGGCTACCCATAATGCCATGAAACCTTGATCGACTTTGCCCATTTGCCAGGGGCCGGCTAATACGCCACAACGATTTATGATAGCGGGGATCTGGTACATCTGGCTATATTCATGGATCAATAACTCACCACATAATTTAGTTGCGCCATACAATGAGCGACATCCCTCTAATGAGAAATTTTCTGCAATACCCGTTTGTTCTGGTAGTACAAAGCGCTGTCCTTGTATTTTCAACGGTAAATTTCGTAAAGCGGCAATCGGATAAACACGGCTCGTTGACAGAAAAACCAGATTGCCACCGGTTTTTCGCAAAAATTCCAAGCAATTAATCAATCCAATTAAGTTGGTATTGACCAAATAAGCAGGGCTATCACCATATCCTGCATGCACGCTTGGCTCTGCTGAGCACTCTATTAACCAATCCACTTTATCGATTTTTGCCAGATCTTCACTGTTTCTCACATCCCCATGCACAAATTCAATGCCATGCTGTCGAAGACGCGGTAAATTTAATTCACTGCCACGCCGACTCAGGTTATCTAAACAAATAACGTTCAGATCTTCATGATGTTGTTTAAAGGCTATCGCTAAACAAGAGCCAACAAATCCAGCCCCGCCAGTGATTAATATTTTTTTCATACCGATCCTTTGCGTGTAAACACAGCATAACCTTCGCAACTCATCTGTCGCTCAAAGGCCTGCAAATTCGCGCCATCAAACTCATTGGTAATAGGCGACGGTAAAATCAGCGCGTTAAAATACCCGCTTTGAATCAGTCCACCAATGCCATTTTGCTCAAAAGGGATCTCCGCACTGCGGTCCGTCCAATAGTTGTAAGCCAATACAAAATGAGGCGAATGGGGATTCATCCAAGGCAAAGCGCCGTAATGGTTAATCACAAACACCGGCGGTGGCAGACGTTGAATACATTGTTGCAATTGTGTCATCGATTGATGTTGCGCGGACAGCACTTGCGCGCGATTTTGCAACACGACCATACCGATGGAGCCCATGAATAATAGCCCTGCCAAGGTTGTACCAACCCTAACCCATCGAGTAGTGGTAGATAATTGACCGAGTGCCGTCGCGGTTAATAACGTTAAGAAGAAAAATGCTATAAAATAATAGTTTTCGGCACTCCCCACTTTGCTGCTGGCCGGGAATAATATCAGCCCCCAGGTTATCAGACCGCACAGACTAAATCGGATAGTTTCATTGGCCAACAAGGCCCGACGATAAACCGGGTTTTTGAGTGCTTGGAGCGCGACAAAAAACAACAGCACGAATAGCGGCAACGTCTTTTTAAGAAAGGTGGCGGCGTTACCCAACAGCACTGACAGGGATAACGGAATAGCCGTATTCACAAAGAACAACATGTTGCGGGCATTATCGGGCATGATCACATAAGACACGGCATACAAACTAATCAGTAAGGTGCTAAAGACAACCAAAGGCGACCATTGTCTGCGCCATAGTAAATAAAGCCCAATTGCCCCTGGCATGACCACATTGATTTGCTTACAAGACCACGATAAATAACAAAAGAGGGCAGCCAACATCACCGATTGAAAACGGGTTTTTGTAGCAAGCGGCAAAAGACAGGCCACCGCACACACATCAAAAAACAACCCTAATAAATCTGGGCGTACCGTCATCGCCCAATAGCCTACTAAAGGCCCAAACCACAACAGCGCACTTAAACTTAGCGCAAAACCATTTTGTTGCTCGCGGCGAAAAAGTCGATAGGTGAGTCCAAAACCTGCACTCACAATCAAAAAAGTGATGGCGCGCCCAATGGTTGGGATCCAAATATCACTTAAGTGAAAAGCATTTATCATGAGAACGGTTACTTTTCCATAAAAGGCATAGTAAAACCAATTAAAATAGGAGGCCGCAAAGGGCAGTTGATGAGGATCGGTATAAACGCCTAGATCATGTACTACTTTGAAGAGCGCAAATAAAGACTCTTCCTCAAAACCGCTGGTGACCACATGCAAGGGCTCATGAAAAGAAAAAATATGGCAAAAGCGCACTGCAACTAACACAACCGCCGTTAAAGCAGCCAGGTTCATAAACAAGGGGTTAACGGTCGTCGTATTTAATTTCATATTACGCTACGGGTTTCATTCCATAAGTAAAAACAAAGGCTCTGAATAAACGAAGGATCGCAGCTTTAAAAAAAGTGCGATCGAAAAAATTATAAAGTGGCAACAGTCCTTTAGCGGCGGAGGATGCAACATAGCGAAATGCCAAGCCGTCGACAAAGTGCGAGTTAGCCTTTAAGCCAACTTTCTCAAATATGCTGCGGACTTGCATAGGTATCACTGGCCGCTCATTTTCGGTGACACCTTTTGAACTATAAAAGGGTGAACTACGATCGCGGTAAAGATACATAAAAGGGTTTAAGCGATTGGGATCAAACGCCACAAATTTTCCGCTGGGTTTTAAAATGCGAAAAACTTCTTCTGCACAGCGTTGCGGGTTGGGCAAGTGATGGACTAAACAACTTAAAATAACAAAATCAACGCTACTGGATGCAAAGGGCAAGGCTTCGACATCGGCTTGCACGTAATGGATAGCAGGGGTTTCTTGTTTACCAAGTTGTAAAAGCTTTTGACTGAGATCTAAACCAATGCAATCGTAACCACGTGCTTGCAATAACTGCGTAAAGATACCTGAACCACACCCCAGATCTAAGAGACGTGCACCAGGTTCAAGCGCCAGCAGTGTTTCCAGAGTATGAATAATCTTATTATTCGCTTCATCCGTGAAGACATTGTACTCTTGCGAAGAAGCGAGGTTGTCAAAAAAAGCAACCTCTTTCTGCTTGTCCTGTTGCACGTTACACCTACTCTGAGTTAATTCTCATCCTTTACGCTTCGCACTGAAGGTAGTTAGATAGTTTCGATAGTGCTCATTTTCAAGCGATCAATCATACGATCTAGAATCAACCGGTACAAGACTAGAATTTTCGGTAAGGGACTGCATGGGTGCGATCATGAAGGCCTTGGGGTTCAACAAAGGTATAGAAGTATTCTTGCCCTGTGACCCAACGCCCCGAACGGTGGGTTTTGTAACGCGTTAACATTTCATGCGGCCATGCCGTATGATGCCCACCGGTCATTTTAACATTCGCGAGCACACTTAAACTTTGTTTGTGCTCGGCAAGTTTATGGTCATGTTCCTTAGCCAAAGCTTCTTTTAATTTAGTTTTGAGATCTTTTTTGTGCTCGTGGTGAGCCTTTAAATTTCGATGCAATGAATCAGGATATAAAATGACCTTATCATCACCAGGCTTTTCTATTTTGCGTTCGCCCAAATGGGGTGAATGACTTTTTTTGGCCGTTTTAAGAACGGTATGTGTTTTAGAATGTATAGGAATGGCTTCATAGGTTTTAGCCACATCCATTACCCATTCGCCAAAGATCATAAGTGAATGCAAAGCATTTTTTAGCACCCAGCCAACCACTTTATCATACAGAGCAAAAATCGGAGTCACCCACAAGCTTGCTAAGCCGACACCCCCCGCAATCAGCGCATTCACAGGTGTGATTGAGCCCACCAACAGCAGTGCGCAAAGCAAAACGGCACCAAAGAAAATAGACCCTACGGTATTAATAGAACGGCGTATTCGGCGATCGGGTTCAAAAAATAAATTGATTGACGTATTCATTAAGTTGGCGAAAGAACGATCGCTGTAGATCTTAACGGGATACCCTTCATCATGCAGTTCTTTCACGGCGAATGCCGCAATAGCGCCACATAACGAGTGTCCGTAGCAGGTAATGTTTTTGGGATCAACGCCCTCTTTAATTAACCTTTTAACTTGGAATTTATAATCACGCACTAAATCACTTTCATGATTCAAGTGACCGTCACTGTGCCCAACATTTCGAAAGTTAAAGGAAATGATTTTTTTATTAAGGTTTAACGCATCGGTCGCTAATCTGGGGAGAAAGTATTCATAGCAGTCGCTTCTACCCCAACCATAAATCACATATTCATTTGTGTCTTTATTTTGGGGAGCACATAATTCAACCGTATCAAGACGGCAATGATCAGGCGTTTTGAAAAGTTCACGTTTAACGTTGACAGAAAGTTCAGGATTCTTTTTTTGATACTCAATATTTTTTTCGAGAAACTCCGGCAATAAATTATTAAAGCGCTTTATTTCATCTTTAGAGTAATTGAGCTTGGCCCAGATCCAACGCAACCCTTTTAGCTCACCAATAGGAAGTAATTGTGCCCGCAATACAAATTTGCTAACAACGTACCCAGCGAGTCTTTTAAGCCACTTCATTTCTTGCACCCCTTATGACATCGGTTATAAGCGTGATGGACTTGAGTGTAGTTCAACGTGTTTGGAAGGGATGTTACCATGCTTTCCAAGCGGTTGAATATCTATCAAGCTACATACGATGTAAGTCTGCTAAAATTATCCGGGCATTTTAATGCTTATAATTTATCAGAACAACAAAAATTTACATCACAGTGAACATTGGGTTATTTAACTTTGTTATTATTCGCGCTTGGATGCCGACTTGCGCTTGAGCCTTTCATGGATAGCGTTATAACCACCTGTTCCATGTGTTAAACAGCGTGCAACACGCCCAATAGTCGTTACGCTGACGCCAGTTTCTTCATAAATGGTTCGATAAGGAGTGCCTTCTTTGATAGGTAAAACCACCCGCCAACGATCAGCCATTGACTGGCGCTCGGTGGGAGTACACAAATCTTCAAAAAATTTCTTGGCTTCGTCGACATCACGAATAGCCAAGATCGCTTCATAGAGCTGATGTTCAGCTATCTCAATGTGTTCACTTTCAGTCGCAGAATGGCGGTTTTTCATGTTGTATCAATGCACTATGACAAAATCACAATGGTTCCTTTTATAACGCAGCCCCTTGAAGCTGTCAAAAAACATTTAAAAGTGGAAGCTAAGTAGCTATAATGCCTCTGTCTGGTTTTTTTCAGAAAAATTATGACTTAATCACTTAATTCTCCCAAATTCCAAAAATACTCAACCTCACAAAAAAGTTCGCTTTGCTTAAGGAGTTATCATGAATCAAGGCCCAAACAGACAAAGCACATTATGGAACACTGTTTCCCAGCTATCTTGCCAATTTGATGCAAAAGCAGTTCATCAATGGTTACAGACCAACCTTCCTTTTTGGCCTGAGAATAAACCATTCGATCACATGGGTTTTGTTGCTTGGTATGACCGTGCCAACTTCATGGATAAAGAAATCGTTTTTAAAAATTTAACGATGGCTGAACAAAATCAAGTGTTAAAGGCCTGGGCGAACGTCATGCCCACCACACGCCTCACCGTACAGTATCAACGATCTATTACTGCGATAGCAGAAACTGACTCTTATCTTGATAATACGCCTCCCCTTCGAGTTCGCGGTTTAAAACACTTCTAGTCATTAAGATGCATATGCAGG
>Ga0105045_10005601_pt1 | contig 11051 bp, 12 predicted proteins | sample MAT02_FD_78089 | JGI IMG/M metagenome (GOLD analysis project Ga0105045, IMG submission 78089) | Freshwater microbial communities from Lake Fryxell liftoff mats and glacier meltwater in Antarctica - MAT-02 (megahit assembly) | ecosystem: Environmental > Aquatic > Freshwater > Ice > Liftoff... | reverse complement strand
CATAGGGACATTTAAATGCAGTTCGGAAATGTTCTTTTGATCAAATTCGTCACTATGGTTTTCTCGGCGTTGGCAATAGGAACAGTGCTTCGGCTGGTCGTGCTGCGGGGTGCCTCCCCAGATGTCGCCAATGCCCGCTTCAGCAGTCTGAAGACTTGGTGGGTCTTGGCTGTGTTAATGTCGCTTGCCGTTTTGTTGGGCAAGTTTGGGATCATTCTTTTGCTTGCGACAGCCGGAATTCTGGGGCTTCGAGAATTTCTTAATCTCATTGGTTGGCAGGTTCTGGGAGCTCCTACCGTGTTCGCTTTGTTTGCATCGATACCGATTTACTACTTGCTCGTTTGTTTTGGTTTCGAAGAAATTGTTCGATGGACGGCACCTATCGTTTTTCTCATGGGTATCGCCAGCATAAGGTCTCTCTCGGGACTTATGGAAGGTTACATTCGGACGACATCGGCTGCATTTTTCGGATTGTTGTTGTTTGTCTATGGACCGTCCTATGCCTATTTCGTCACGACGCTTTCGGAAACCCATGAGCCGGCAGTAGGGGCAGTTGGTTGGTTTCTCTATCTCGTTGTATTAACTGAAGGGAGTGACATTGCTCAAGCGCTCATTGGACGTGCAATCGGCAAGACTAAAATCATTCCTCGGACATCGCCTAACAAGTCTCTCGAGGGGTTTTTAGGGGGAGTCATTATCACCGTTGGCTTGGCTGCAGCGATTGCTCCATGGCTTACCACGTGGACGCTTAGCGCGGGCTGGATAGGCGTGTGCCTCGCGATACTGTCGGGCCTGCTCATCTCCATCATTGGATTTTTAGGGGGTACAAACATGTCTGGCATCAAACGCGATGCAAATGTCAAGGACGGAAGCACGTTATTGCCCGGTCAAGGTGGCATGATGGATCGAATCGATAGCTTGACGTTTACCGCCCCTGCCTTCTACTGCTTCGTCCTCTTTGCAACAAGGTAATTCAATCATGGAATCGAGTGGAACAAAAGCGGATAGCAATGAAAATCCGATGCGAGATCGCATCCTCACAATCCCGAACGTTATTTGTTTTGCTCGGCTTATTGGCGCACTCTCATTGATCTACTTCGCAATCGCCAATAGGACGCTCGTTTTTACCATTATCTTTGTTTGTCTCAGTCTGAGCGACTGGATCGATGGTCGGCTGGCAAGATGGTTAAACCAGCGATCTGATTTTGGGGCAAGGTTGGATAGCTTCGCCGATTCGGTTCTCTATGGTAGCCTGCTCTTTGGAATGATTTGGATGCGTTGGGACGTTCTTCAATACGAAGCCTTTTGGTGGGTCTTGGGGCTGTGCAGCTACGCATTGACCACCGGAGCAGGGCTCTGGAAATATGGACGAATACCCAGTTATCACACTTACGGGGCCAAGATCACGCAATGGATTATCTTGTTTGGAGCGGTCTGTCTGCTGCTAGACTTGTCGACCTGGCCCTTTCGGATCGCGATACTCGCTGGAACCATCACCAATCTTGAGGCGACAGCAATCACTTGGATTCTTCCGGAATGGCGTGCCGATGTTCTTTCGGTGGTCCACGCTCGCGCGATCGAAAGTGGTGGCGACTCTGAACGACATTGTAATTAGAAAATATTTTTAGCGATCGGTTGCCGCTTTGTGGTTGTGGTGTGCTCTTGGCACACATAGCGTGCGGTGACGGTCAAGCTGACACTCATGCAATAGAGCGTGGATCCAGTTTTGAGTGCAGAAAAGGCACGCGATCTCGCTCGATTGGCATAACAAGAGATTTGAAACGCAATTCGCATTCTATTTCTCGAAAAGTTTTTCTTCGCGCAAACAAACTTACTGGAGAGCACGCACGATGGCCTGGGCAATAAAGAAATCTGTTTTGGTCCCCTTTGACTTCTCGACGCATTCGCATTGGCCGGTCGAAAAGGCTCTTGAGCTAGCGGATAAACCGTCATTGGTTCACATTCTTCATGTTCTGCCCCGATTGTACCCCTCGCCCCCGAGTGGATTGATTTAGAAAACGTCGATGAAGCGTTGCGCATGGAAAATACCTTGAAGTCACTCGAGCAAGAGTTCGCAGATTCTCGTTATGCAGGAGTATTGCGAGAAGTTTTGGTAGGTGAAGTGGGAGCGATCTGCACGGAAAGGGCCGAGTCTTTAGATGCTGAACTGATTGTTCTGCCGTCCCATGGAAGGAGCGGTATCAGTCGTTTGCTTCTCGGAAGCCAAGCCGAAAGTATTGTGCGAAGCGCAAAGTGTCCAGTACTAATACTGAAAACGCATTCTTGGTTTTCTTTCGTTTGGCTTCCTTTTGCACCCGCCGTCAAGCTTGGGAAACTGGCTGGCATACAAACACAGGCCGCCGCCTCAATGATCGGCAATAGAGGCTCGGTTCGCGACTTTAGAAACGTTCCAAGCCGCGTTCAACCTAAAGCGATTAAAGTGGGGATCTCGTCATCGACCGAATGAAAGAAGGCCTCGTTGCGTGAGACATTGAACTTGGGCTATGCGATTCTCAGGCAGTTTAAACGAAAAGCCGTCATGTGATTTTAAAATCAATAGTGTGCCTCGGACCATTGCGGGCACGACGACTGTGAGCCAGATGGTCACACCCGAAACGTTACCTTTAGCACAATATCATCCGACTCGTGTTCCGCAGACAATGCATGTGGTCGCCCAGGGAACCGCCGCTAGACGTGCTTTTGCAATCGGTTGATGGCAACTTGTACAAATCCCGTACTCGCCCGTCTCGATACGGTGGAGGGCTTCACGGATTTCATGAATCTCGGTTTCGGTTGCGTTCCCAACAGCTTCAAGAGCCTCATCTTCTGCCTTGGCGATCGCGTTCTCTTCCCAGTCCTTTTCGCCCGGATCGCTAAGTTGATTCTCAATTCGATCCGAGCGTTGCAGCAATTCCGCAAGTTTACTTTGAAGTTCGTTTTTCAAAGTAGTAGTAGTGTCGACCATATTGAGCTCCTGAAAGATTGGAGAGGCGGAAAGAAAGCAAGACCTATCGTTGGAGCAGAGCAATCAACGTGCCAATGACAAGCCTGCGGGCGATCGGCGATCGGGGTCCGACATCTTGGCGATTTTAAGATCCAGCCCTGTTGGTAGGGAATGGATCATTCTGGAATTCGAGCTGCAAAGCGGTATACCTGAATTGACGCCCGGAGGTACGTCTAGAATACAAATGAGCTGAGAAGCGAATGCCTCGTTTGTCTGCCGGGAAATTTCAAATCAATAGTGTGTGGGTTCGAACAAAAACTTTAACCATCGAATCCAACGAGTTGTCGAACGAAAATTAAGACAATGGCAATAGCGAGCAGACCGATTCCAACTAATCCGAAAACTTGCCACGCACGAAACTCCTTCAGCCAATCTGACATTTTTTTCACCTTCCCGATGCGAACAACGAATTCATTTTTTTGTGCAACAGATCGTGTCTGTAAGCAAAATGAGTACCAAACGGGAAATGAGTACCCCCTGCTGGCTTCAACCTGGTGTCCCTTTACCACATCGCTGAATTCAACATCGTAGATCGCGTTCAGTGACGGGGCGCTGCAATGGAAAGAGTAGCTGACGTAACGCAGCTTAACCGACCGTGCTGGCAGGTTTGCATCGGACCCTGGTTTGGGAAGTTTACCGTGGTGAAATCTGCCAGTTTGCTTTACGCGAAATACGCGATTCGAATTTCCGCGAGTTGGCGGAAAATCATGCAGGCTGGCAAATGGTCCCGAAGCACTGCGGAAACCTAGGAGTAATTCAGAAATGACAAATTCCACAATTGAGTTCGAAGTCCCCTCAGCTATTCCGGAACGGTCGACTGACCAACCGGACAATTTTTTCAGGATGGAAGAACGTAAAAATGAATTCCTGGGAACTTTAGCTCATGTGCTTCGAAACCCACTTGCACCCATCAAAAATGGACTGCAGCTAATGGCACTATTGAAACTGGGAAAGGACGCGGAAAACGTGCTTGCCATGATGGCTCGTCAGGTGGAGCAGATTGTCTATTTGGTTGACGACTTGCTAGACGTTTCGCGGATTGGTTGTGGACGACATGCACGCAATGCGGATCGTCACTGAACAACTATTGGTGAAATTGGACCATCCAGTTCAGGTTGCCGAAAATGGCGAGCTGGCTTTGGAAATGCTGGATTCGTTCAAGCCGGACGTTGTGTTTTCCGATGTCTCGATGTCGGGAATGAGTGGCCACGATTTGGCTCGTCGAATTTGCGAGCGAGCAGACTTGGGCAGCGTCTATTTGGTTGCCATGAATGGCTACGGTCAACCGTCCGACCTTGAAACAGCCTTTCATGCGGGATTCGATTGCCACCTCACCAAGCCAGTTGCGATTCAGCGCCTACGCGAATTGTTCGACGATTTTGACTGCGATTAACTTGATAGCATGTGTCGGAAGGATTTTTGAACCAGCTCACTTCCCTGAGCGTCTTCATCCGAAATTTTCTCGGTAGGCTCCTAACCGAGAGTTTTAACAGATACCTATAGTCAGCATCTTTACCGGGTTGAAGATCGAACGTAAGTGGTATTCCCGATAAAGGATGTTGTCAACTGAACATTAGAAGTCGCCTCCGCCTCCGGAATCACCACCCGAATCCCCGCCACTAAAATCGCCACCGGTACCTGAGTAGTCGGTGTCTTGTCCGGAGAAACCAGTCGAATCAATGCCCCGATTCTCTTGGTCGCCTCCCCACGCATTGCCGTGGCTTCCCGAAAACTGGTCATAGAGCCACATGCCTGCTGCTGCACCAAACATTCCACCGAGGAGTGAACTGAACATACCTCCCCCGCCAGCGTTTGGCATCATTCCCGGGCCAGCATTTGTCCCACGTCCCGCAGCAAACGAACGAATCACTCCAATAATCAGCCAGATCGCACCGATACCAACGACCGCCGTGATAATCCAACCCCAGGGCATTGCTTGTTCGGTCTGCACAGCTTTTACTGACCCAGTAACCGAGGAAGCTGTGAGGTTGTTGACTTTAGTGCTCAGCGCGGAATGGCTTGCCATCGTGGTAAACACAAACTGGACACATTCCGATAAAGCCTCGTCATTCTGCTTCGCACGTAGCTTGCTCAGCATGAGGCTAGCGAGGCTGTCGCGATCCTTCAATGTAAAGGCATTACTCTGTGTTTCGTTGCCAACAACGATTTGAAGATGAGCTGGTTCTCTCGAAAGCAGGATATAGATCCCGTTAACTTTCTGCTGTTTAGCCTCCTTTACCGCCCATTGCTCGAACATTTTGTTTGATGCCGGTTTGTCGGTAAGGTCCACACCCCGCTTGATCTCTTCGGGTATTACCGTAAAGGTCTCGACCACCAAGTCTTTCTTGAACTGCGTCTCGATTTCAGAGATTCTACGCGTCGCTTCTTTTTTGGTTGAATCTGAAAAGAAGTCACCGTTGTCCCGCACGCCGCCAGTTCCAGCAACGGCGATGGTTGATCCGAACAGTGTGACGAAAACAAAACCTAGAGCTAGGGCGGTGGGATGTTTCAGCATGGATTAATCCGGTTTTAAGTGTTGTAGAAAAAAAACGAGTAAGTGTGGCGTGATCGTTTCGGCTTATTCGTTCGTTTTAACAGTGAGTGGCATTGTAAGCAAATATGTTTGGTACTAAAGCATATCATGTGCCGTTGCAGCAAAGATTTGTGAGCCGACTGGAGGCCTGGCCTACTTTTCCTTACGCGACAACTGAAAGTGTTCTCGCATCTTAGCAATCAATTGAGGGTTGGTCATTCTGTCGGACGATTCGATTTTAACAATATGCTTCTTGTCACTGCAACCGTTTACCATCAAGCTGGGTGGGAGAGAAGAGTTCTGAGGCGTAAGTTTAAGGGGCTTGGCCTCCAACTGGGCGGTTTCTCAAATGAGGCAAATGCCGCGAGCACAAAAGCTTTGACGTCAGGCGTCCTTTCCGCTTCGATCTGCAGCGGTATTTGGAAAAGGATAGAACTCGGTATCTCGGTCATGTACCCATTTGGCCACAAACACCCGTCTCAAATCAATACCAGTTCTTTCACCGACCCGTGAACGGTTACAGTTTAATTTGCGATTTTTGCAGTGGTTCCTCGAGCAGGGGATTGTCCAAGAGATCGAGCTGGCCAACCGAGAGATAATTGGCCGCTCGCCGGTAGGCATCTAACCGCTTTAGCGAGTCTTTCGATTGTGATGACTCATCAGCCTTCGTTAAAGTTTTCGTTTCAGGGCTTTGTCAGAAACGTGTGTTGGAAGGGTTGGTGCAGGGGTCGCTTCCAATAGATTTTCTTTTTCTTTCAGCGGCTTAACCTTGAGCGCTTGTTGCTTGATCACCTCAGCTTCGCTATCCAAGCCACCTTCGGCTATTGTGGATACAGCATCGATCTCATCGAGCTTCGGTTCGGTCACTGCCGGCTTGATTTGCGTCTCGAGCGTCGACTCGTCAAGTTTGCCACGCTGCACCGTTACAGATATGCCTCGAGGGAAGACGAGTTTACCAGGCACGTCGGGCATCGTTATGCCATGTTGTTGAAATGCGAGCTTTACCAAACGAATGACCGAAGAACGCACTTTTAGCCAACTGTAGTCGCGACCATTAATCCAAAAGTAGACTCGAAGATTTACGAAGTCCGTCCCTAAACTATCAACCAAAACGGATGGCTCAGGGTCCTTTAAGATGGCCGCGTGTTCACGCAGAACTTTGCTCGCAATATCTTGCGCTTCGTTGATCGAATCGTTGTATCCGACCGTAATCGTGAAGTCTTCGCGTCGGCTCGGATTGGTTGTGAAGTTACGTATGATGCTCTTGTACACTTTTGCATTAGGAATCTGAACAAGATTTCCTTCAAGAGTCATTAGTATCGTCGTTCGGACATTTAATTGCTGTACATAGCCCGCTACTTCCGCGACCTCGATCAAGTCTCCTGTGTCGAATGGGCGTTGCATACTTAGGAAAACGCTGGCAAGGAAATTTTCAGTGATGTCACGGAATGCAATCCCCACCGCTAAACCAACCAGACCGGTTCCCCCAACTATCGTCAACGCCAATTGCGTTAACCCAGACACTCGCAAGACGATGTAGACGCCAGTTAAAAAGACCACTGTGCCGACTCCGTTCGCCAACACATTTCGAAGTAGGTTTGCGCGTATCTTGTTGGAGAGAAACCATGCCGTTCCGCGAATCGCTAAGATGCCAGCCCCAATGGACAGGGCTAAGATGAACATGCCGAACGCGAAAAAAGGTAACGATCGAATGAAATCTAGCCAAAGCTTCAACATGCCATTCCATGTAGACCGAAAGTCCCAAATGGAAGGTTGCGCCACCTTGATTCGGTTGGCCACTGCAACCACATCTTGCGTCTTGCCAGCCAGATCGCTTGCCCATTTCTTCAATTCATCGGTTTCCGTCTCGCCGCTAAGAAATACGACGCCGTGTTCGACGCGGACGTTTGAGTCCGTGAACCATTCGGTTGCCTTGATTACGCTTTGAAGACGTTCGCGAATCTCTTCATCACGAGCAACGGGCTTTACATCTACTTTTGCAGTTGCTAATGACAGCTCTTCCTTAATATGAGGAGCTTGCAACTGCTTCCCGTTTGTTTTGTCGCCTATATCCTGCGAGGCTAGTTCGGCAGTCCAAAAACTTGGTAGGACGATGGATAGCACGATTGCGACAATCGCTCGGATCCCGAAGACTTTGAAGCAGATTCTAGAGATCATGAATGACCTTCGGTGGGAAAGCGGCTCGCAATGCATTGAGGACCGCCAAGACATCAATGACTTCTTGTGCGATTGCCCCGAATACTGGAGTCAGATACCCAGTTGCAGCAAAGCCCATTCCAATCATGCTGAGAACCATGCCACCTACTGCACTTTGTAGGGCAATGATCCTCATCCGCCGACTGATGTGCATGAATTCATCCACCTTGGTCAACGAATTGTCCATAATCACGACGCCAGCCGCTTCGGCGGTGACATCGCTGTTTTGTCCGATGGCCATACCGACGGTCGCTGCCATCATCGCGGGCGCATCGTTAATACCGTCCCCCACGTACAGGCATTTGGCTTTCGCCGTTTCTTTGCGGACTATCTCCAGTTTCTCCTCAGGACTCTTCTCAGCATAAACCTCTACAATTCCCACTTGATCTGCCAAGTACTTTACTTCCGATTCGCGATCCCCGGACACAATCATCACATGCTGAAATTGATGCTTGGGGCCGAGATGCTTGATGAACGAGAGACTTTCGGCGCGAGGGGCATCGCGGAAACGAAGAGTAGCAGCCAGGCGACCGTCGATGGCGATGACACATTCCAGCCCGCCCGCTAAAGGAGGGATCAAATCATCGCCAGCAATCTTCAAGTTGGTTAACTTGTTGCGACTTGTCACCAGTAGCTTGCGTCCAGAGACTTCGCCACGCAAACCTTCTCCAGGAACTTCCGCGACATTCGTCGCCTCCATCAATCCAATTTTCGCTTCGCTTGCGGCTTGTATAATGGCTTTTGCCAACGGGTGCTTTGAATATCGCTCAAGGCTTGCAACGAGCGTTAGCACTTCGCGCCCTTCAAAACCATCAATATTGATTTGTTCGGTGAGTTTGGGCTGGCCATAAGTTAACGTACCTGTCTTGTCGAAAATGGCTGTCCGACATTCGGCGATCTGTTCTAGGACTACTGGACTCTTGACGATGATCGCTCGACGTGCGCAGAGCGAAATCGATCCAATGATCGCAATGGGAATGGCTAAGAGCAGAGGACATGGCGTCGCGATAACCAAGACGGCCAGAAAACGAATTGCTTCCCCGCTGATCATCCATGCGAGGGCCGCGATAACAAGAGCAACCGGTGTATAGATGGCACCCAGCCGATCGCCGAGGCGTTGCAAACTTGGCCTTTTGCGTTCAGATTCTCTCATCACCTCCATGATCTTTGCGTAGCGAGAATCGGACGCAAGTTTCGTAGCCTGAATCGTCACTGCGGATTCCCCATTGATCGCACCAGAGATGACGGTGGAGCCCTTCGTTTTGATGATTTGAAAGGGTTCACCGGTTAAGTATGACTCGTCCATTTCACCGTGCCCCTCGATGACCAATCCATCCACCGGGCAGAGGTCATGCGGGTAAATGACCAGCGTGTCGCCGATTGCGATTTGGTCTAGAGTCACGTCGGTAATCTCTGAGCCGCTCTTGCGATGCGCGATCGAAGGCATTCGTTTGGCCAATGCAGCAAGAACAGAAGAAGCGCTGCGCAGCGCATAGCTTTCAAGTGCACCGCCACCGGCAAGCATCAGGACAATAAAAGAACCGGCCAAGTACTCACCCAAAAGTACTGACGTAATTATCGAAATTCCGCCTAACAGGTCCGAGCCAAACTTGCGTTTCCATAGCTTCACTAAGAGGTCGTAGACCATCGGTAGGCCACCGATCACAAGTGTGGCCAACAGCGGGATGCGATTCAAGCTTGGCGGAAAATGAAAACCAAATCGCATTATCAAATGGAGCGAGATTGCCAGAACCGAGAAGACGGCAATTATCGTAGTCCTGCGATTCCAAATTTGGCTCATCGTCTTGTTCACTGAATTGGAAATGCCAAACGAAAAAAGCCGACGTGATGAAACGCTATCAAGCATTTCATCACGTCGGCTTACAAGTTAACGAGCCGCCTGAATAGGTCAGGATGCACTTTAAGTAGTCTACCGAAAATGTCGAGCAATGCACTCGTGCTGTAAATCGACCCGGTAAACAATAACACTCTTAAGGGGGAAAGCAACAGCCATCGATCAAATTCGCCTAATTGTGAAGTTATGTCAATCGTTGGAGTTGCTTGAGAGTCCCGTTCGATCACTTTAACTTCGGCAACAAATCGTATCCGACAAGACGATTCTTTTCCTTGACGAATCGAGCGTGCCTCGTGCCATCTTCAAGCGGATGCAGCGCTGGCTTGGAGGGAGAATAAAGGCTCCTTGATTTTCGGTAGTTGCATTGCACCGTCGCGATCGGCGCAGAAGATGGGGAAGCGATCTCCGTGGCGCTCACGGTGAGTGGCCAAGGCGACTGCGGGTGAATTGTTCTTCTCCGATAAATGTCCCAAGCAAGCCCACTGCATTTGACTTGCATCACACGCCTCTAACAACTCGGCAGCGTCGTTGTTCGAAAGGTGCCCACGCCTTCCTGAGATGCGATCTTTCAAGCGTTGAGGATAAGGTCCCTGGCGGAGCATCGGCTCATCGTAATTGCTTTCAATCAATACCGCGTCCAGACTGCCGATCACTTTTTGAAGCCCGCGGAAGATATGTCCCAAGTCGGTGAGCAAACCAAATCGCTGGCCGGACTCGACGTCTTCGATTACGAAGCATACGCCCTCGATAGCATCGTGAGGCGTTCGCAAGGTTTCGATACGCAGCGAGCCAATTCGAAAGGGCTTGCCGGACAAGAAGTAGTTCGGACTTCCAATGCAACCCGTCGATGGCTTAGCTCGAGTTGCATTCCAAGTTCGCAAATTCGCGTAAACAGGCAAGCCGAACTTACGGTGAAATACGCCGACGCCGCTGATGTGATCGCAGTGTTCGTGTGATAGGACCAACGCATTGCAGTCGCGAATGTCGTAACCATAAGCAGCCAACCGCGACTCGGCTTTGCTTCCACTAATACCTGCGTCAAAGAGCAAACGCGTTTCGCCACTTCTTACGAATACGCAGTTGCCAGAACTTCCTGATTGCAATGTGATCACTTCCATTGGAGAAGTGTAACAAGTCCAGCCGCATTATGGAAGTAAAGCTAGTCAGCAATAGTTGGCTAGCTCTCGCGTCAACGGGACGGCGATACAAGTTTAGCGTGCTCATGCGGCTCGATCACATTGTTGAGTCTGAGCGCGTAGATATCAGCGCCCGATCTAGCGTGAAAGCATCGACCGCAAACCTCGTTGCAAACTTTGGACATGGCATTTGCTTCGTGCGGAACAGTGGGATGTTCCTCATCGACCGGGATGAAGTCCGGAACAACTTCGCCCTGAGCAAAACAAACTCCGTAAGTCGTCTCCGAAGACGCGAACAAGATCTTG
>Ga0105045_10005600_pt1 | contig 11052 bp, 10 predicted proteins | sample MAT02_FD_78089 | JGI IMG/M metagenome (GOLD analysis project Ga0105045, IMG submission 78089) | Freshwater microbial communities from Lake Fryxell liftoff mats and glacier meltwater in Antarctica - MAT-02 (megahit assembly) | ecosystem: Environmental > Aquatic > Freshwater > Ice > Liftoff... | reverse complement strand
GAGGCCGCGACGCCGCTCGTCACCGCGTTCGTCGACGCCAGCCGCCGCGGTCGCTCGCGCCATCGCCTCACCGCCGCCCTCGGCCTGCTCGCGGCCGTGGTGATCGCGACCGGCACGATGGTGGCGTTCGGACTCCGCGACGACGCGACGGTGGCCACGGCGACCGAAGCGGCGCCGTCGGAGGACGCCGCCGCCGCCGCCGCAGCGCCGCTGCAGCCCGTCGCCGCCGCGGCCCAACCCCGCGCCGAGTCGTGGGTCGAACACCGCGTGATCCCGGCCGAGACCTTCGAGGAGATCGCGCGCCGCTACGACGTCTCGGAGGAGAATCTCGCGCGGTGGAATCGCCTCAACCCCGACGCGCCCGTGCTCGAGGTCGGTGCCGTGCTGCGCGTCGATGCCCGTCGCACGCCGCTGCCCCAACAACAGATCAGCTACGAGCTCGAGAAGACCTACGACTGGCGCCAGCTCGCCGAGCACTTCGCCGTGCCGGTCCACAAGCTGCGCGCGTTCAACCCCACGCTCGGCGCCACCTTGCCCGCCGGCACCGTCGTCGAGGTGTGGATCGATCCCAAGCCCTACGATAGGCGGCGCAGCAGCGTCCAGATCCCCGAGTTCGACGTGCGCCCCGACGCTCACTCGGTCGGCCGCCCCAACGATGGCCGGATCGACGACGGGATCCAGATGCCGGCGTCGCCGCTGTACCTGCGACGGGCACCGAACATCATGTGGGGCTCGAGCGCGACCATCCAGTCGCTGCTCACGGCGGTGGCCCGATTCCGCCAGGACATCGAGTTCGACGGCGAACTCGTGCTCGCCGACATCAGCAAGCGCGGCGGCGGCCTGCTGCCGCCGCACAAGTCGCACCAGGCCGGCCGCGACATCGACATCTGGATGCCGACGCTGCGCGGAGTCTACAAGAAGAGCTATCTCGGCCGCGAGCGCCGGCCCCTGCCCACCGAGATCGACTGGTTCGCGACCTGGGCGCTCATCCGCGCGCTCGTCGAGGGCGGCGACGTCGCGCACATCTTCTTGGAGTACGCCCTGCAAGAGAAGGTGTACCGTGCTGCCAAGCTCATGGGCGCCACCGACGAAGAGCTCGCCAAGTCGATCCAGTGGCCGCGGGGTCGCTTCGCCAGCGGCATCGTGGCCCACTCCACCGGTCACACCGGCCACATCCACGTCCGCTTCCGCTGCGCCACCACCGATCCTGCGTGCGTCGATGGCATCCGACGCGACGGCGAGGACGACCATGGCGACTGAGCGGCGTCCGACCGGCCGCCACCCCAGGGTCTCGCTCGTCTCGCTGCTCGGCGCGTTGATCTGCGGCGCCGTCGTGGCCTGCACTGCCGGCCTGACCGGCTGCGCGACACGCCAGCACCTGTCGCCCGGCATGCTCGGCGAGGTGTTGCGCCGCGATCCCGAGCTCGAGCAGCTGCGCGTCTACCCGTCGATGGCCTTCGTGACCTTCTACGATCGCAAGCTCGGCGAGCGCCTCGACGTCGAGGGCACCCAAGGTGCGGTCGAGACCGGCTACCGCGGGCAGCGGGTCGAACTGCCGTTCCCGCGCTCGCTGCCCGGCGCCATCGTGGCCCTCGAGGTCGAGGACGGCGTGACGGTGCTGTGGGTCACCTTCGATCGGCGCTGCCGCGAGAAGGCCTGCGCGTTGGGCTTCGTGGCCTCGGCCGATCGCAAGTTTCGATTGCACCACGTGCCGCCCGCCGCCGGCTTCTCGGCGGCCCGCGTCTACCGGCGCCGCGTCGCCCCGCGCAACCTGATGCAGCCCAGCCGCATCTACGCCAAGTCCAACGCCGCCCGGGCCTACATGACCACGCGCGGGATCACAGCGTCGATCTCGCTCGAGATCAAGAAGCGCGATCGCGTCGACATCGACACCGTCGTCGTCCCGCAACGTGGCGTCGACGCCCGCTGAGCCCGCGCTCAGCGTGCGCGCGGCCGCGGGCGGCGTCGTCATCCGATGTCGCGAGCGCAAACTGTTCTGACTCACTTGGCGGGAGCATTGCGAGACTTCGCCGTGGGCTGTAAGGTCACGGGCTTCGCCCGGCGGGCGGTCAACTCCCATGCGCATGCTCCTGCGACCCCATCGCCCCTTCCTCGTACTGTGCTTCGCCGTCGCGTGCGGGGGCGAGCCGACCGAGAGCGCGACGAGATCCGCCGACACCGGTGATGGCAGCGGCGATGATGCCTCGGTCACCGACGGCGTCACGCTGAACCCGACGGGCTCGGCCGACGGCGATCCGAGCTCGGGCGACACGGACGCGCAGTCCACCGGCGATCCGTCCACCGGCGACCCGTCTGCCGAGGATTCCGGCACCAGCGATACCGGCTCGGGCGAGGCCGAGTCCAGCTCGGCGTCCGGCGACGACACGTCGAGCGGCAGCACAGACACGGGCAGCGATGTCGACGACAGTGTGTACGACGTCCAAGACGGCACGCTGGCCGAGGGCACACCGGTCGCGATCGACGGCGTCGTCGTCACCGGCGTGGCGAGCAACGGCCTGTTCGTGCAGGAGCCCCCCGGCGGCCAGTTCAGCGGGGTGTTCGTGTTCTCCCTGGGCGACCCCGACATCTCGGCCGCCGTGGTCGGCGACGTGGTGAACGTCACCGGGGTCACGCTCGAGTACCTCGGCATCACCGAGGTCGACATGACCGCCGGCACCTTCGAGATCGTCGGCAGCGGCCCACCGCTCACCGCCGAGACGATCGAGGCGAGCGTCCTCGGCGATGACGTCACCGCCGAGCCGTGGGAGTGTGTCCTGGTGCGCATCGAGGGTGATCTCGAGGTGGTCTTGGTCGCCATGTCGAACGAGTTCGTCGTCGACGCCCGGGCGGTCGATGTCCGCATCGACGACTATCTCTACGAGGCGCCGACGAGCGGCGACTTCGTGGGGTTCGACGTCGGCGCCACGTTCACCGCGATCCAGGGGCCGCTGAACTACCTCAACGACGAGTTCAAGATCGCCGTGCGCGGCGCCCTCGACCTCTCCGGCTACGCCGCACCCTGAGAGTGCTACCTCGGCTCGAACACCGTGCCATCGTCGAGCACTACCGCAGTCGGCTGCACGCAGACCCCGTGCTCGCGCAGGGTCTCGTCGACGAGCTGCGCGACGTGACCGACCAACGCGGTGCAGAACGCATGCCGCGACGCGCCCATGAACTCGCCCAAGGGCGCCGTGATGTCGTTGCACACCAGGGTCGTGGCGCTGCCACGGTCGAGTTCGTCGCGCACGCGCGCGAGATAGCGGCCCATCGCGGTGCGCAGCGCGGGGGTGACCTTGCCGGTGGGATCGGGATCGCCGAGCAGCTCGCCGAGCAAGAGTTGGCCCGCCACGATCGCGCCACACGTACCCTCGCCGGTGATACCGCCGCGGCGCAAGCTCTGGTACGCGGCGGTCGGCCGACCGAACGACTCGGCCAGCGCGATCCCACACGAGCGGTGGGGCGTGCGCGAGCCCTCGTACAGCACCAGCGCCTTGCTCCGCACCGCGCCCTGGCCGGGGATCTTCGCCACCGCACGAGTGTGGTGCACGGCGCGGCCGACGTCACGCCCCGGCCCTGACCAGAGGCTGATCAGCCGCGTAGCGCGAGCTCGAGCGCGGCCGCGAGTCCGCCCGCGTCGACGTCGCCCACCACGGTACGCGCCAGCGCGTGCAGCTCCGGCTCGGCGTTGCCCATCGCGACGGCGTGGCCCACCACCCGCATCGCGCTCCGATCGTTGGCCGAGTCGCCGACGAACATCACGTCGTCCAGCGCGACACCGCAGCCCTCCGCGATCCGCCGCACGCCGGTGTCCTTGCCCACGCCTCGTGCGGTGAGGTTCACGAACATCGTGTCGGGCATCATCGGCGAGGTCGATTGCACCGCGTCGAGACCGGGGTGCGGCTCGGCGAGCACCGCGTCGAGCTCGCCGTGATCGATGAGCCACTGCGCCCGCACGGGTGCACCGGCGAGGGACTGCAATGGCCGGACCCGATAGTCGACGCCGAGCAGCGCAGCGTGGTCGCGCGAGCGCTGGCTGTCGCGCTCGACCACGTAGTCGGTGCCGGTGTACAGCTCGAGGGTCCGTTGGTTCGCGCGGGCGCGGGTGATGGCATGGACCACGGCGACCGCTGGGAGCGCGATGTCGTGGGCGCGGCCGCTGGCGACGTGCATCACGCTCGCGCCGTTGTGAAAGGCGTGCCACCCGTCGGGGTCGAGCCGCAGCGCCCACTCGCGCGCGCGGCCGAAGCCCGGCCGGCCGGTGCACACGGCCAGTCGGATCCCGCGGGCGCGGGCGCGGGCGGCGAGCTCCCACACCGCTGGATCGATCGTGCCGGTGCGGCCCACCAAGGTGCCGTCGACGTCGATGCAGACCAGCCCGATCACGCGCTCAATCGCAGATCTGCAGCAGGCCGATGGTGTCCACGCCACTGGTGGCCGCGAGATGGTGCCATGCGATGGACTCCGGTGTGCGCGCCACCGACGAGATCCGCACCTCGTCGATCCGCCCGTTGAAGTTGCGACCGCCGTGCTGGTCGTTGGCGCCGATCTGCACAGGGCGGCTGTTGGTCGCGATCGTGTCCGCCACCGTCGCCTCGACATCCTGCACGCCATCGACGTAGAGGCGCTTGACGCCGTCGCCATAGACGATCGCGAGGGAGTGCCAATTCCCATCGTCGACCGCCAGCGCGCCGTCGAGGTTGTGCGCCGGTCCGTTGCTGCCGAAGCCGGCCGTCGACGTGGAGTCATTCCGGTGCAACCGCCAGGCGGTGTCGCCCTTGGTGACGATCGCCTGCCACGCGGCGTCGAAGTCCTCGACGCGGATCCACGCCTCCACGGTGAACGCCGTGGTGAAGTCGAAGTCTGCCTCGGTCGGGAGCTCGAGGAAGTCGTCGACGCCGTCGAAGTCGCGGGCCTGGCCGATGACGCCGTCGCCCGCGGCCGGCGGCGCGCTCGAGAACGCCGTGTAGATGCCGGTCGCGTCGGCCTCGTCGCCGAGGTGATGAACGCTGATATAGCTGTCTGGCCACGTCGCGGCGCCATCGCTCGCGGGCGCTGCAGCAGGATTTCCCCAATACATGGCGACCGAGGTGCCCGCTTGTGGCAGCGCCGGCAGCCGCAGCCACACCGTCGTGCGACCCTCGACATCCCACGTCTCGATCTCGTAGGCCAGCTCGGCACCTTCGACGACGAAGCGCAGATCGTCGCCATCGTCCGAGGCCACCATGTAGTCGAGGTCCTGGGGACCGAGCCGCAGCAGCACCACCGGCTCGGGGTCGGTGCCCGCGAGGAGCTCGCCGGAGATGCCGACCCGACGACGATGCGTCCACTGCACGTCCCACCAATCGGGGGGGCAGTCGTCCACCACCGCCCCGTCCGTGCTCTCCGAGCTGCCACCGGGATCGGTCGTCGCGGGGGTGTCGCTCGTCGCGGGCGTGCTTCCGGAGGATTCCCCCGAGGTGTCGGGTTCGGGCGTCTGTGTGGTGCTGGGCGTCGTCGATGCGCTCGCGTCATCGACGGCGGAGCTCGCCGATCCATCGAAGCTCGCGCTCGACGCACCGTCGCCGGGGCCGAGCGCCCCACCCTCACCGCCGATGCCCGCCGAATCGAAGCCGCAGGCCTGCGCCATCAAGGAGACGAGTAGCGCCAGGCGCAGCAGCCCTCGAAGACGCGGAGTCACAGCCCAACTCTGCCCGAGGGCGTGCGGCGCCGCAACGCGTTCGATGGTGCGTTCGGGGTCGACCCGCCGCCGCGCGTCACACGCTCTTGGCGATGCGTCCGATCACGATCCGCGACAGCCCCTTGAGCGTGTCGAAGACGCCGACGCCCTTGGCCGCACACGCCTCGTACTCCGGCACCCCGAGCGGGTTGAGTTGGGCGCGCAGCTCGTCGAGGGTCGCGATCTCGGGCAGATCACGTTTGTTGTACTGGATCACGTAGGCGGCGTCCTCGAGGCGCTGCCCGTGCTCGGCGAGGTTGGCGGCGAGGTTCTCCACGCTCTCGATGTTGGCTTCGGCGCGGGACGTCTGCGAGTCAGCCACGAAGATCAGGCCGTCCGCGCCGCGGAGCACGAGCTTGCGGCTCGCATCGTAGAACACCTGCCCCGGCACGGTGTACAGATGGAAGCGGACCTTGTAGCCGCGCACGCTGCCCAGATCGAGGGGTAGGAAATCGAAGAAGAGCGTGCGCTCGGTGTCGGTCGCCAGCGAGATCATCTTGCCCTTCGCCTCGGGCTTGGACGCCGCGAAGATGTGCTGCAGGTTCGCCGTCTTGCCGCACAGACCGGGGCCGTAGTAGACGATCTTGCAGTTGATCTCCTTGGCGAGGTGATTGATGTACGTCATCGCAGGTGCGCCTCCACGCGGGCGACCGCGGCGCGGGTGAGGGCGAGCACCTCGGCGCGACCGATCGCGACGTGGCGACCGAGTTCCGCGAGGGCCTCGAACTCGGGCGTGGAGAGGTGACCGTCGGCGAGGGCGACCGTGGCCACGAGCCCGATCACGTCGGCGGCCTGGGCGCCGTCGCCGAGCTCGGCCGCGGCCCGGGCCAGGCGCTCGTGGCGGCCGAGCTGGGCCACGGCGTCGTCGAGATCGCGGAAGTGCTGCTCGAGCGTGTCGTGATCGACTGCCGCTTGGGTGATCCGCTCGAGCAGCGCGGCCAGCGACACCCGCTCGGTCACGGCGAAACCATCGGCCGACGCCACCAGGTACGCGAGCTCCAGCATCGTCTGGAAGCGGGCGGCCGCCGCCGGATCCTGCGACGCGTCGCCGACGGTCGCGACCGCACCGGCGCGGATCCATGCCATGCGATCCGCATCCTCGTGCACCGCGGCGAGCACCGCCTCGGCGAGCCTGGGACCGCCTTCCGCCCCATCCGCCACGCGCCATTGGGTCTCGGACATCGGCCCAGTCTACGCGGACCGGCGACCACGTGGAAGCACGCGGAGAAGCGCCGGGAAGCGCCGGGGCGCGCGGGGACGCGCCGGGAATCACCCGCCTCGGGGACGCGGTGGGTCCTCGAGATCGGGTCGCCGTCGCGCCCGGCGCCATTCGACAGCGCCCCTGCAGCGGCTACCCTTCGCCCGGGCCCCCGCGCGGCGGATTGGGCACACACGCCCCATGAGCCTCGCCAACCTGCTGCCCCTCGCCGTGCTCGCGACCCTGACCGCGGCCGCCGAGTCGCCGCAGCGACAGGAGACCGAGGCCCAGCGGCTGCATCGCCGCGGTGTGCAGTGCATGGACGAGATCGAGCGGGCCGACTGTGCGATCGAGAATTTCGAGGCGCTCATGCGCACCTCGACCTCGGATCGCGAGCTGGTGACCGACGGCATGCTCCGGCTCATCCGCCTGTACCGCCGCAGTGACGACCCCGACGCGGTCAAGCCGTTGCTGCGGAAGTTCTGGGACGCGGGGATGAAGCGGAGCTCGCGAGGTCACGTGCCCCACTCGACCCGCTTCATCCCCGGCGACTTCGACGTGGTGCTCAACGTCGACGTCGAACGCCTCGTCGCGGCGCCCCTGTCCAAGCGCCTCGGCGCCGACGCCCGCGACACCCTGTTCACCTGCGACGAGGCCCGCCGCACCGTCATCGACGATCGTCGCCGACAACGTCGTGCCGAACGCAAGGCCCAGGCCACCGGTCGCGACGTCGATGCGGTGCTCGCCGAACAGAGCGCCGCCGACCGCAAGCGCGAGTCCGACCGCAAGGCCGCCCAGGCCCGCAGCAACGGCGGCAAGCCCCAGGCGACGCCGATCATGTTCACGGGCACGTGCCCGGTCGCGCTGGCGCTCGGCGAGGACGACCTCTCGCGATGGCGACGGATGACCCTGGCGTTCGCCCACGCCGACTTCTCGCGATCCATCACGTTCGTGCAGATCCCCGATCTCGACACCAAGCTCGCCGCTGCGACCAGTGGCGCCCGCCTCGTGCAGATCGCCCCGGATCACTGGCGCGTGCCGGGCACCCAATACGAAGGCGGTGACGTCGACGTCGCGCGGCTCGATCTCGACGAGCTGCTCATCGCGCCGGCCGGCATCATCGGCGAGCTCATCGCCGCCCGCGGCAGTCGCCGACCCAGCATCGATCGCACGCTCGACCAGCTCATCGCCCACGTCCCCCGCGACACCGGGTTCTTCTTGGTGCTCACCGCGGACGCCATGGTCGATCTGGGCCTGGGCAGCATGAAAAAGGGCGCGCGCGGATTCCTGCAGGCGCTGCTGCCCAAGCCCAAGGGCATGCAGGTCGCCGGTGTGATCGGCGACGACTTCGGTCTGTTCACGCGAGTGCCCACCGACAACGCCGTCAAGGGCCGCGCGATGGTGTCCATCGCGCGGGCGATGATCGAGCGGCGCTCCGAGGCCGACGACGCGTCGGCCAAGATGCTCGCCGGGCTCGACGTCGCCGAGGCCAGCGATCGCCGCGCGTTGCTCGCGAGCTACGTGCTGTCGGCCGCACAGATCGAAGCCCTGATGCTCGACTGACGGCGGCGGGCTCGGGCCCAGCGCCCGCCCGGTGCCCACATGCGTCCGGTGCCCACACGCGCGACGCCGCTCGCTTGCACGCGCCGCGCCTCGTTGCAAACCCCGTGCATGTCAGACCGATGCAGCTCGCGCGATCGCGACCCGGGTGTTCCCACGGACATCCTCGAAGCAGTCTCGGCGAGAAAAACCGACGCGCTCGCCCTCGATCGTCCCCGTGACCTTGGAATCACCCCGCGCCCGCGCGGTCGGAGGGCGCACATGGGCAATCGCCGATCGTCGACCGCCGTCGTCTCGTTTGCCATCGCCCTGCTCGCCGGCGGCGTCACCCTAGGGGCCGCCGACTATGCCCACGCCAAGGCGCCACGCGGCGGTCGTCGGGTCGGGCTCGGTGGCGGCCTCGGCGATCCGACCGGCCCCTCGCTGAAGCTGTTCTTGGCCCCCCAACACGCGCTGCAGTTCGACTTCGGCTGGGCACCGATGCACCACGGCAACGGCATCCTGCACGCGAATTATCTGTTCCACTTTCCCACGTTCGTGTCCAACAGCGTGATGGACTTCGGCATGTACCTCGGCGGCGGAGTCGGGGTCGCGTTCTGGTCGGGCTACGGCTACTTCGGCGGCCACAACGGCGGGTACTACGGCCGACGGCGCGACTGCTACGACACCCCCGACGGACGGCGCTGCGACGGCTATCGCCGGGGTCACGGCGGCGCCGCCATGATCGCTCGCGTGCCGGTGGGTCTGTTCTTCCACTGGATGAAGGTCCCGCTCGACACCGTCATCGAGGGCGGCTGGTCGCCCTACGTCGTGTATCCCGACCTGTGGCACGGTGACTTCAGCGTGAAGCTCCGATACTACTTCTGACGTGTTCCCGACCCGACGGAGTCCAATGGCCTCACCTTCGTTTCGCGCACTCTTGCTGGGTTCGGCCCTCGCCGTGACCGCGTGCGCGGGCAACCTCGACGTGTCGCGCATCAACTCCGAGCAGGCCAAGCCCAACAACGTCTGGGTGTTCTTCACCGTGGAGAAGCAGGACGAGCCGGTCGCCGGCCTCAGCGCCGACGACTTCGAGATCTACGAGGACGGCGCGCTGGTCTCGAAATACGAGAGCCAGCAGACCATCCAGAACCCCGAGGTCGCCGCGGTCATGTACACGATGCTGCTGCTCGACATGAGCGGCAGCGTCACGGAGTCGGGCCAGGCCGACCTGCTCGTCGACGCCGCCAACGTGTTCAGCGAGCGCGTGGGCAAGACCCAGAAGGTCGGCGTCTACGCGTTCGACGGCGCCGAGAAATTGCACGCGGTCACGCCGTTCACCGCCACCTCGGGCTCGGTGTCGGGCGGCGTGGAGGGCCTGCGCACCTACCGGGCCAAGGACCCCTCGACCAACCTCCACGGTGCGGTGAGCCTGGCGGTCGAAGAGCTCGAAGAGGCGCTCGACAAGGACGACCGACCGCTCAAGTTCGGCACCTTGGTGGTGTTCACCGACGGCACCGATCGGGCCGGGCGGGTCTCGCGGCAGGAGATGATCGACAAGCTCGACGAGGAGGAGCACGCCCACTACGAGATCTACGCGATCGGCGTCGGCGCCGAGCTCGAGGAGAAGCCGCTCGAGGACATCGGCCGCGACGGCACCGAGATGGCGACCGATCCCGGCAAGGTCCGCGAAGCCTTCGAGCGCGTGGCCGCGAAGATCGAGGCCCACACCAAGCGCTTTTATCTGCTCTCGTACTGCACGCCGGCGCGCAAGGGCGCCCACACCGTCCGCGTCGACGCCATCACGCGCAACGAGAAGGGTCGCAAGAACGGCTCGGGCTCGTTGGAGTACGAGTTCAACGCGGATGGTTTCGGGCCGCCGCCGCAGTGCGACCCCGAGCGCAAGCCGCACTTCAGCCTCGAGCGTGTGGCGCCGCCGCCCGAAGACGACACGTCGCGGCGCAGGCGCGGTGGCTCGACCGACTCGAAGATCCGGCCGGTGGGTGGCGACACCGGCGACACCCCGAAGCGTTCGAAGGCGAGCAAGCCGGCACCGCGCGCGCCCGGTGGCTGACGGCGACGCTCCAGCGCCGCGGATGTTCGCCGCGCTTTGACAGAGCAGGCATCGGGGCGCAGCCTTGCGAGCGACATGAACGACCGCCCCGTCACCCGTGGCCGCCGCTTCATGCGGTTGGCCAGCATGACGGCGCGGGTCGCGGGCGGCTACGCGAAGTCCCGCATCAAGTCGGTGTTCCAGTCCGAAGAGGACGCCGAGCGCGATCGAACCGAGACCCACGTCCGCACCGGCGAGCTGCTCGCCAAGACCCTCGGCGAGCTCAAGGGCGCGGTGATGAAGGTCGGGCAGATGGCCTCGATCGCCCGCGACATCTTGCCCAAGGAGATCTCCGACGCTCTGGGCACGCTGCAGCGCGAGGCGCCGCCGATGCCCTACGACGTCATCGCCGAGCAGATCCAGCGGGAGTTCGGCGCCGATCCGCAGACGCTGTACAGCCGCTTCGACCGCACGCCGTTCGCGTCGGCGTCGATCGGGCAGGTCCACCGCGCGGTGACCGACGACGGTCGCGAGGTCGTGGTCAAG
>Ga0105045_10005599_pt1 | contig 11052 bp, 9 predicted proteins | sample MAT02_FD_78089 | JGI IMG/M metagenome (GOLD analysis project Ga0105045, IMG submission 78089) | Freshwater microbial communities from Lake Fryxell liftoff mats and glacier meltwater in Antarctica - MAT-02 (megahit assembly) | ecosystem: Environmental > Aquatic > Freshwater > Ice > Liftoff... | reverse complement strand
TCAGCCGCAGCAGCGCAACGTGTTCGTGAAGTTCACGCGGCAGTTCGGTACCGGGGGCTGAGCGCTGATTGCCGCACACGTCGATCCGGTCGTGACGTCCACGGCACCCGTCGGCTCACTGCGGATCACGCCACCCGTTCGCTCGATGCCGCGTCCGGTTGACGCACGGCGATCACCCGTCGCTCCAGCCCGATCGCGCCGGTGGGACAGTGCACGCTGAAGTCGCTGTCCACGGGTGACCAATCGAACTGCGCCTGACGCGGCACGGCTTTTCCATCCACGCCGCGCACCATCGCGTGCGGTGCCATCGCGATGCACTGACCGCAGCCGGTGCACTGGTCGCGCGACACGTGCACGCGCACCTGCTGCCTGGGGAAGATGCCTTCGCCAGCCCGCAACGCTTGCGGAATCGCGTCGAGCACGTCGGTCGTTGCATCGACGCCGGCCCTGATCAGCGTCGGGATCGCACTGAAGTCGAACCAGTTGAACCGGCTGACGTGCGGACGGATGAGCACCAGCGGTGGCCCCTTCCACTGCTGCAGCGGCGCGCGCTGCAGCGTGCGCATCATCAGCGTGGCCGATCGCATGAAGATCGATGCGATGCCGTCCTGCGTCACATCGGTCGCGTGTTCGATCTCGCTGTTGCCGACATCGACTGCGATCACGAGATCCAGCCCCTCGGCGGCGGCAGACACGGGCATGTTGTCCACCGTGCCGCCATCGATGCACACCCGCCCGCCCACCACGCCCGGCGGGAAGAACCCCGGCAACGCGCACGAGGCGTACACCGCTTCACGAATGGACGCATTCCGGAAGCCCGGTGCACCCCACATCACCTGCATCCCGCGCTCGAGGTCCACCGTGTTCACCAGCAACGGGTGCGACAGCTGGTCGAAGCGGCGATCGGGGATCACCGAGGCGATCAGCGCCTGCAGCGGCTCGGAGTAGTAGAAACTGGGGCTCCGCAGCAGACCGCGCGCGAAACCGGAGGCATTCACGCGGAACAGGTCCTTTCGCCGCAGCGCCAGCGCCCGCTCGCGCATCTGCTGCGCCGTCGTGCCGAGGGCTGCGGCACTCGCGATCAGCGACCCGATGCTCGATCCCGCCATCAGCACCGGTTTGATGCCTGCGGCGTGCAGCACCTCGAGCACCCCGATGTGCGCGAACCCTTTCAGGCCGCCGCCACCCAGCACGAGCCCGATCCGTGGCGTGTCGCCGTCCATGCCGCTCCGCGCGCGCAAGGGTGATCCGTTGAACATGAGTTCTCCAAACATGCTGCGTGGAACCAGCCCCGGGAGCAGTCAAGCTCGTGAACATGACGCCGCGCGCTCGCCGCGGTCACCGCGTCGCCGTGCGGTGACCCCTGCAGGTTCGTGGCGCGCCCGACGATCTTGCGACCGTGAACACTCCGCGATCAACCTCATCCACACCGGGCCTGGTGCGCGCCGTCGGTGTGTTCGGACTCGCCGCCAGCATCTTCAACGTGACGGTTGGCGGCGGCATCTTCCGGCTTCCGTCCGGGGCCGCAGCGGCCGCAGGGACGGCGGCACCGTTCGTGTACCTGATCTGCGCCGCAGTGATTGGATGCGTGGTGCTCTGCTTCGCCGAAGCCGGAAGCCGCGTGCCGCTGACCGGCGGACCATACGCCTACGTCGAGGCGGTCTTCGGGCGATACGTCGGATTCCTGTCCGGGGTGCTGCTCTGGATGATCGGCACGACCGCGGTTGCCGGTGTCGCGTCCGCATTCGCCGAAGGACTGGGCACACTGCTCGGACTGCCATCGGTCCGCGTTCCCATCATCGTCGCCACGTTCCTTGCCCTCGCGCTGATCAACATCCGCGGCGTGAAGCAGGGCACGCGACTCATCGTGGTGCTCAGCGTCGCGAAGCTGCTGCCGCTGCTGCTGTTCGTCGGCATCGGCGTGTTCTTCATCGTCCCAGCCAACCTGGTCGTCGAGCAGATGCCGGCGCCATCGAGCCTGGCACGCGCGGCCATCATTCTCATCTTCGCCTTCAGCGGCTGCGAGAGCGCACTGGTGCCGAGTGGCGAGGTGAAGGATCCCGCGCGCACCGTTCCTCGCGCACTCGCCATCGCGATGATCGGCGTGACCGTGCTGTACCTCGCCGTGCACCTCGTGGCAGCGGGCCTGCTCGGTGATCGCCTCGCGACGGTGCCGACTGCGCCGCTGGCCTTTGCCGCCGAGCAGTTCATGGGAAGCCCGGGCCGCCTGCTCCTGCTGGTCGGTGCCTCGATCTCGATGCTGGGATACGTGAGCGGCATGACACTCGCAGTGCCGCGTGCACTCTGGAAATTTGCGCAGGATGGCCTGTTGCCGCCGGCCATCGGCGCGATTCACGGCACCTACCGCACGCCGCACGTCGCCATCGTGGTGCAGACGACGTTCGTGGGACTGCTGGCCATCTTCAACTCGTTCGAGCAGCTCGCGGTCATCTCCAACCTCGCCGCGTTGCTGCTGTATGCCGCCTGTGCCGTGGCCACGCTGATGCTCCGCAAGCGCGGCATCCGGCAGGAAGGCGCGGTACCATTCACGGTGCCCGGCGGGCCACTGATTCCCGTCGTCACCGTGCTGCTGATCGGCTGGCTGCTCACCTCGATCACTGCAGCGGAGTGGACGGTGCTTGGCGCGACACTCGCCGTGGCCTCGCTGATCTTCGTCGTGGCACGGCGCACACTGACTCCGATGACTGCTTCCGCATGACGACAACACCGCACGATCCGCTGCTGCGCTTTCGCGATCGCTTCCCGATGCTCCAGACCAGCACCTATCTGGTGAGCAACTCGCTTGGTGCAATGCCGGCGAGCACTGCCGATCGACTGGCGGAATACGCCGAGTCCTGGAACACGCTCGGCGTGAAGGCGTGGGCGGCGCGCTGGTGGCAGCTCCCGATCGAGGTCGGCGACATCGTGGCGCCTCTGATGGGCGCGCCGGCCGGTACGGTCGCGATGGTGCCGACCGTCTCGCAGGCGCAGGCGATGATCCTGACGGCACTTACCTTCACGGCCGAGCGCGACGAGATCGTGATGACCGCGCTGGACTTCCCGAGCGTGCGCTACGTGACGGACGAACTCGCACCGAAGCTCGGCGCGCGCGTGACGGTCGTGGCGACCGACGACCAGATCGGCATCGATGCCCAGCGTGTGGTGGACGCGATCACGTCGCGCACCAGGCTGGTCGCGATCAGCCATGTCCTGTTCAAGTCCGCCTACATCATGGACGTCGCGCCGATCATCGCGAAGGCGCACTCGGTTGGCGCACTCGTCGCGCTGGACGCGTACCATGCGGTCGGCGTGATTCCCGTGGATGTGAGCACGCTGGGCGCCGACTTCTACATGGGCGGCGTGCTGAAGTGGCTGTGTGGTGGGCCGGGCGGGTGCTTCCTCTGGGTCTCACCGGAACAGTCCGCACAGCTGCGGCCGACGCTGACCGGCTGGCAGGCGCATCGGCGTCCGTTTGCCTTCGAGCCGGCGCTCGACCCGGCCGATGGCGCGTGGCGCTGGCTCGGCGGCACGCCGACGGTGCCCGCGCTGTATGCCGCGCTGGACGGGCCAGCCATCATCGCGGAGGCCGGCATGGAGGCGATCCGGGCGAAAAGCCAGCGCCAGACTGCTCGCCTCATCGCCTTGGCCGACGCGCGCGGCTTCACCGTGCACGCGCCCAGGGACGCGGATCGCCGGGGTGGCACGGTCGCGTTCGACGTGCCGCAGGGGCCAGCCGTGGCGCAGGCCCTCCTCTCGCGAGACATTGTGATTGATTACCGTCCCGGTGCAGGCATCCGTGTGGCGCCGCACTTCTACACCACCGACGAGGAGCTCGAGACGGCAGTCGCCGTGCTCGATGACATCCTCGAGACCCGGTCGTGGGAAGCGTTCGCCGCCAGCCGACCCGTGGTCACCTGACGCATCTCGCGTCGCCGCAGCCCGCCCAGCACCCAGAGGAACGTCCAGCGATGTCAACAGCCCCGAAGCGTGTCCGCAAGCAGTACACGAACGACTCGTATCCTCTCGCGCTGCTCCGGTTCGAGGATGGGCACGAGATCAAGGTCTACAAGGGGACCGGCAAGGAATTCGACTGCTACCCTGGCGAGCACGTCAAGATCATGGCCTTGTGGGACCCGACGAGCACCGAGCGCGAACTCATCGCCACGAAGAAGTCCGACGATTTCGCCGACGCCGCCGAGTAATTCGCGGTCGGGCGCTGTGAGGCGACGATGGCAGTGCTGCCATCGTCGCCTCATGCGTTTGCATCGGTTCCAGGCGAAGCGCCACGATCCCTCGCCTCGAATGGAATGCGGCGCTTTACTCACCGTCGGGCTCGCTTGTTACGTCTTGAGTGGGTAACATGTCCATACGGCAGGACCGCCAGCTGGAATCGGTTGAGTCCGTTGCGACCTGGCCGGCGTATGTGACGTCGCACGGGTACGCGCGATACGCTGGCATGTCGGGTGTGCTCATTTCGAGCGCACCCAGCCGTGCTACATAGTGCTGGAGTCTGTCGAATGATCAGGACGGCAATCATGGTCGCCGCGTGGGTCGCGCTCGGTGCGACGCCTGGCATCGCTGCTGCGCAGGGTGGACCGGCCGCTGCAGCAGTCCCCGGCACGTGCGACTGCCCTGCTGGCGACCAGCGCGGCGATTTGCGGAATCTGGCCGCGTTCGCTCCGCTGGGACTGCTTGGCGCCGTCGCCGCCGCTGGTGGCCTGCCCTCGCTGGCGCTCCGCAAGCCGGAGGCGGGACAGCCCGCCGAGCCCGGTTCGATCGGGAAGGCGTCGGACGTCGCAACCGTCGAGCCTGCCCGCAACATCTCCATCGATTCGACAGTTGCATCCGACGATCCGGACAGCCCGACCCGCCCCGCATACGACGGCCCGCCGTCCTTGCGCCGGGGCGTACGTCCGCCGCCCACGGGCACTCCGCTCCCGTCGGTATTCCTGCTGGGCGCTGGTCTCATAGCCATCGGTTGTGCCGCGATCATCCGTACTCGGGGCTAGTCACCCGGGCTTTCGTGTGAGCAGGCGGCCTGCTCCGCGCCGCTACCGCGCCGCACGTGTCTTCGGGTTCACGCTGCTCGCGACCGGTCTGCTCGTCGTGGCGGTCGTCGGCGCCCAGCTGCTCCGCGGCATGGTTGCCCGCGAGCGCGCCCGCGTGGCGTGGACGAAGGTCATGCGCGCCTCGGGCATCAGCACCGTCGCCGCTGGCCTCGCCATGACGCGTCCCGTGCCTGGCGCCTCGGTCGTCCGCGTGGTCATCCCCACCATTCGTCTGGACGAGGTGGTCGTCGAAGGGCTGGGTGACACCGAACTCTGGGCGGGCCCCGGGCACATGCGCGGCACCGTCTTCCCGGGCCAAAACGGCAACTCGGTCATCTCCGCGCACCGCGACCGGCACTTTCATCGACTCGATGACGTGCGCATCGGGGATCTGATCGAGACGCAGACGCCACAGCTCAGCGTCACCTGGCGCGTCACGGAGCGCGAGATCGTCGGCAAGGACGACCCGGTGATCTTCGAGACGACCGAGCCGCAACTCACGCTCACGACCTGCTGGCCGACGCGATACCTCGGCCCCGCGCCCGACCGACTGCTGCTCACCGCCGTGCCGGTTGCGACGCGGGCGCGACATGCGAGTGCCGACGTGCCGGTGCAGGGAACGGCCTCGCGGTAGTTTGCCGGTGTTGGGTCGTGTTCGTGGGGCCGGCCTCATTCCAGACACTCGTGCAGTCATGAACATGCTTCGCGTGCTGCCTCACATCGCTGCCGCGCTGGAGCGCCGCGCACCGGTCGTCGCGCTCGAGACCTCGGTGCTCTCCCAGGGCCTGCCCGTGCCGCAGAACGCCGACTGCGCGGCGCAAATGGTCGGCGCCGTGCAACGGCGTGGCGCCGTGGCCGCGCTGACCGCCGTCGCCCGTGGGGTCGCGACACTCGGACTCACGGACGACGAACTCTCGCGGTTCCTCGCGCGCGACGGTGTGCGAAAGGTGAGCTCGCGCGACCTTGGTGCCTGCATCGTGCAGGGTGCCGACGGCGCGACGACGGTCGCTGCGTCGCTCACGATCGCACACGCTGCCGGCATCGAGGTGCTGGCGACCGGTGGCATCGGCGGGGTGCACCGCAGCGCACCGTTCGACGAATCGGGCGACCTGCACGCACTGTCCCGCACACCGCTCATCGTCGTCTGTGCCGGCGCAAAATCGATCCTCGACCTGCCGGCGACACTCGAGCGCCTCGAAACGCTTGGTGTGCCGGTGATCGGCTTCGGCACGGACGAGCTGCCGGGATTCTTCACGCAGACGACCGGCCTTCGCGTGCCGCAGCGCTCTGACAGCGCCGCCGAGATCGCGCGGATCGCCCACGCGCACTGGCAGCTTGGCGAGCGGAGCGCGGTGCTGGTGGTGCAGCCGCCACCGGCGCATGCGGCCCTCGACCGTGAGACGGTGGACTCTGCGGTGCGCGGTGCCGTGCGGGACGCGGACGCCGCAGGCATCACGGGGCCCGCACTGACCCCGTTCCTGCTGGGCGCCGTCCTCGCGGCAACCGATGGGCGCTCGCTGCCAGCGAACCTGGCGCTGCTCGAGGCCAATGCGGCCCTCGCCGCCGACATCGCGGTCGCCTGTGCGGCGCGTCACGCGTAACGGGCCTGGTACGCTGATCGATGCGCGGGCACGAGGCGCGGTGCGCGGTCGTTCGCTACGTTGGAGCAGGCTGTAAGAACGTGGGTGACGCCGCGCCATCAGACGTCGCCGACAATCGATCTCCGCCGTCGGGTGTATCTGCCCGACAGCGGACTGGCTCGAGACCTGTTCCCGAGCCTATCTTCGCTGCTGACGCTTTGCCCGGAGGACTGCCGCGATGGCTTCGCAATTCCTGTCGTCCGAAGAGTACGACGAGCGCGCCCACCAGCTGTACAACGAGGGGCGCTTCGACGACGCGCTGTCGGTGCTGCGCGAAGGGTTGGTGTTGTATCCATCCTCAGTCGAGCTGCATGTCGGCGAGGGGTACGCCCGGCTGGCCCGCGAGGAGTATGCCTGGGCACGGCGGAGCTTCGAGGAAGCACTCACGCTGGACGCAGAGCACGAGGACGGACTGGCCGGCATGGGCGAGACACTGCTGCGATTCGGCCAGATCGAGCACGCCCGCAAGAACTTTCGCCGCATCCTCGAACTCGGCTATCAGGATGACGTCGAGCTGATGCTGCAGGTCGGTCGTGCGCTGTTCCGCGACAACCTCGTCGACGATGCGGCACAGTTCTTCGACATCGCGGTGCAGCAGGAGCCGGGGTCCGCAGAAGCGGTGAGCTGCATGGGCTACGCGCAGCACCGCGCGGGCGAGGATGATGCGGCGATCTCCACGTTGCGCCGTGCGCTCAAGCTCGATCCCGATTATTCCGAGGCCCGCATCTACCTCGCGAACCTGTTGTACGACAAGCAGGAGTATGAGGCCGCGCTCTACCAGTTCGAGAAGTCGTCACCCGAGGATCACTGGGACGAACTCGGTATCTGGCGTCTCATCGAGCTGAAAAAGGCCGCTTACCGGCTGCAGGACGATGATCCCGATCTTGCCCCGTGGCAGGCGCAGCTCGAGGAGTTGAACTCGGAGGTCGACAGCATCGACGAGATGCTGTCCGAGATCGAGTCGCGCGTGATGGGTGAAGGCGACGACGACTCGGACTCCAAGGGTCAACTGGAGCTGTTCGGCACGCTGCTCGCCGAGATGCGTGACCAGAAGGAGACGGCGGTCGAGCACAGCATCGTGACGCGTACCGGTGACATGTTCGTCGGCAGCTGGGACGACATCCTGCAGGAAATGCGAGACGCCGCCGCCGGTGGCAAATCGCTGTACGAGTTCATGCTGTCCGAGGCGGCGCGCGTGCATGCGCAGACCGGGCAGCGCATCCCAACCGAGTCTGCCGAGGCCTTCCTGCGCGGCAGTGCCGATGCAGGCGTCCTCAAGATCCTGCATTGAGTCTGCAGACTTATCGAACGGTCTTCCCGAACGGCTTCACGCTGCTCGTTCGGGAAGACAGGGCAGCGCCGGTCGTTGCCATCGTGACGCGAGTGAAGGCGGGCTATTTCGACGAGCCGGACACGGAAATCGGCATCGCGCACGTGCTCGAGCACATGTACTTCAAGGGCACGCCGACCCGGGGTCCGGGCGAGATCGCCACGGCCACCAAGGATGTCGGTGGCTGGCTGAATGCCCACACGATCTACGACGCAACCACGTACATCACGGTGCTGCCCGGCGCGAGCTGGGAGCGTGGCCTCGACATCCAGTTCGATGCGTTCGCACACTCGAACATCGATGGTGACGAGTTGCGGCGCGAACTGGAAGTCATCATCCAGGAAGCCGCGCGCAAGGAAGACACGCCGGGTGCCGTCACGTCGGAGACGCTGTACGAGGTGCTGCACGACGCGCATCGGATGCGTCGCTGGCGGATCGGGCGCGAGGCCGGCCTGCGCACGTTCACGCGCGACATGGTGCATGGCTTCTACCGCAACTGGTACACGCCGTCGAACAGCATTCTGGCGATCGTCGGCGACGTGGATGCCGATGCGGTGAGGGCTGCCGTCGCGGAACGCTATGGCATGCTGCTGATGCAGGATCCCATTCCGTCGCACGGTCCCGAGGAGGGGCGCTGGCATGGCGCGCGCTACCGTGCACTCACCGGTGACGTGCAACAGTCACACGCCACCTTCGGCTGGCGCACTGTAGGTACGCTGCATCCCGATACACCGGCGCTGGACATCGCGTCGTCCGTGCTCTCGATGGGGCGCTCATCGCGCTTCTATCGCGCGATCCGTGAGCGTGGTCTGGCAATGAGCAGTGGCGCATATCACTACACGCCGACGCAACTTGGCGTGTTCGCGGTGAGCGTCGTTGGTGCGGATGCCACGCTGGGCACTGCACTCGCCGAGGCGTGGGCACAGGTGCGCCTGCTGCAGCGCGATGGTCCCACGGATGACGAACTGGCGCGCGTGAAACATGTGGTGCGCACGCGTCGCCTGCGCTCCGAGGAGTCCATGGAGGGTCAGGCGAGCAGGATGGTCGCGTGGGAGGCACTTGGTGGTGCCGACGTGGGCGACGCCTACTGGGCGGCACTGGATGCCGTCACGGCGACCGACGTGCGTCGCGTGCTCTCGAAATTCTGCGGGGACGACACCTGTGCCGTCGTGAGCTATCGGCCGCGCGACACGGCACCACTGGCTGCCGACGGGGCGTCACTCGTGGCGCAGTGGTCTGCGACGTCGGCGCATCCCGTCGCCGCCGTGGCGCGATCCGCCGCCGTGCCGGCGACACCCGGGTCCGTGCTCCAGTTCCAGTCGCGCATCGGTGCCGTGCATGTCTTCCGCACACCGCAGGGCGTCCCGGTGCTGGTGCGCCGCAAGGCTGGGGCGAAGATCGCGCACATGGGCTGCTTCGTCCGCGGCGGCGCCGTGCTGGAGCCACTCGCGCAGGCGGGCCTCACGACGCTGATGGCACGCACGTCGCTGAAAGGCACGACGACGCGCACGGCCGGACAGATCGCCGAGGATGGCGAGCGTCTCGGCGGCAGCATCTCGACGGCGGCGAGCAAGGAGCTGGTCGGCTGGTCCATCAGTGTCCCGCTCGACGATCTCGCGGCGGCCGCCGCGCTGCTCGGTGACGTGGTGCAGCATCCGGTGTTCACGGAGGAGTCACTCCGCACGGAACAGCGGCAGTTGCTGACGGAACTCCGGTCACGTGGTGACGACATGGTGCGGCATCCGCTCACCGTGGCGCGTCGCGCGCTCTTTGGTGCGCACACGTACGGCATCGATGCGCTGGGCACACCGGAGAGCATCGAGCGTCTCGACGCCGCCATCGTGCGGGAGTGGCATGCGCGCGCCATCCTCGGTGGTGAATCGGTGCTGGCGATCGTGGGTGATGCGGATCCCGCGGAACTCGCCGCGCAGCTGTCGGCGGCGTTCGATGCCCTGCAGCCTGGCACGACGCGCCGCAGCGCCGAGCCGGCGATGCCGTCGGCTCCGGTCGAGATCATCGAGCCGCGCGCGAAGCAGCAGAGTGCCGTGGCGATGCTCTTTCGTGGTCCGTCGCGTCATGATCCGGCGCGTCACGCCGCGCAGCTGATGACGGGTGTCGCGAGCGGACTTGGGGGCCGGTTCTTCGAATCGCTGCGCAGCCGGCAGTCGCTGGCCTACAGCGTCTTCGTGAGCATCTCGACGATGCGCGACGCCGGCATGATCTCGGCCTACATCGCCTGTGCGCCGGAGCGCGAGCTGGAGGCGCGTGCCGGTTTGCTCGCAGAATTCGCGGCGATGCGTGATGCGCCGGTGAGTGCCGGGGAGCTGGAGCGGGCGCGGACCTACGCCATCGGCATGCACGCGCTGCGACAGGAGAGTGCCGGCGCGCAGCTCGGCGACATGATCGACGCCTGGTGCTCCGGTGAAGGACTCGCGGAGCTGGAGGATGAGGTGCCGCAGCTTCGCGCCGTGACTGCGGCGCAGGTGCAGGACATCGTGCGCGAGTGGTGCGATCCCGAGCGGCGCGTGGAAGCGGTGGTTCGAGGCACGCTGCGAGACTGACTCGCGAGGCGGCGCCCGGAGTCAGCTCAGCGCGCGGCTTCGTTCAGGCTGCGGATCGCACGCCGGAGCGACGTGTTGGCGAGGCGCAGCCGGCCGCCCGGGCCTCGCAGACCGCGGCGCGTGTCGTAATCGCCCGCATCACCCACGATCACGCCGGCGATCGTGGGTCGCGCACTGGCCCACGCCAGCACGCCCCAGATGCCGCGATCCTGCGCAAATTCACCTTGGGTCCATGGGAACCCGGCCGTGAGCAGCACCCACTCGTCACTGGTGCGCTCCGTGGGGCGCGTCGCTCGCACGGCGCGCCAGCGATCTGCCGCCTGCAGGCGCGCCTCGAGCGTCACGCCGCCGCGGAAGCCGGGTTGCAGGATGTACCCGATGCCATCCAGCCCGGACGCTGGCGTGGTGGCCCACGTCGCCATCACGCTGTCGCGATCATCGAACGTCGCGATCTCGGCCAGCACCCGGGTGCG
>Ga0105045_10005598_pt1 | contig 11053 bp, 9 predicted proteins | sample MAT02_FD_78089 | JGI IMG/M metagenome (GOLD analysis project Ga0105045, IMG submission 78089) | Freshwater microbial communities from Lake Fryxell liftoff mats and glacier meltwater in Antarctica - MAT-02 (megahit assembly) | ecosystem: Environmental > Aquatic > Freshwater > Ice > Liftoff... | reverse complement strand
TCGCGCAGGAGCGAATCAACGGCGGGCATGTCGTCCAGTCCGAAACACACGGCATTGATATACAGGCCAGTACCGCCCGACAGGATCACTACGTCGTTTTTCTGAAACAACTTATCCAGCAGGGTCAGGCATTCGCGCTCGTACCGTCCGGCATTGACGGGGTCAGTTATGGTGTGCGAGCCGACGAAATGATGCCGAACCCCCTGCATCTCGGCGGGTGTTGGTTTGGCGGTGCCGATGGTCAGTTCGTGGTAAAGCTGCCTTGAATCAGCGGAAACGACATCAGTTTGTAACCGTTGGGCCAGCTCCACACACAGTGCCGTCTTGCCAGCTGCCGTAGGCCCGGCCACAACGAGGAGTATTTTTGAATGACTCATTTTCTGCCAAAGCTACAAACGTCCTGCTTGTCTTGACGACTGTTCAGAAAGATGTAGATTTGCAATCTACTTTTTACGATATAACGAGCAAAAAATGCCTTATCTCTTCACGTCCGAATCGGTTTCCGAAGGACATCCCGACAAGGTCGCCGATCAAATCTCCGACGCCCTGATTGACAATTTCCTTGCGTTCGATCCCAACAGTAAGGTAGCCTGCGAAACGCTCGTTACAACCGGACAGGTCGTATTGGCGGGCGAAATCAAAACCGAAACGTATCTCGACGTTCAGAAAATTACCCGCGAGGTGATCCGTAAAATCGGCTACACCAAGAGCGAGTATATGTTCGAGGCCAACTCCTGCGGTATTTTCTCGGCCCTGCACGATCAGTCTGCCGACATTAACCAGGGTGTTGACCGCGAAGTAGCCCAGGACGATTTCGAGTCGAAGGCCAACGCCCAGGGCGCGGGCGATCAGGGTATGATGTTTGGGTACGCCACCAACGAAACCGACAATTTCATGCCCCTGCCGCTGGATCTGGCCCACGCTATTCTGCGCGAAATGTCGAATATCCGCAACAACGAAACCGACCTGATGCCCTACCTCCGGCCCGACGCCAAGAGCCAGGTGACCATCGAGTACAGCGATGACGATCAGCCCATCCGCATTGACACCATCGTAGTTTCGACCCAGCACGACGATTTTGCCGATGACGAAACGATGCTGAAAAAGATTAACGATGACATCATCAACATCGTAATTCCGCGCGTTAAAGCGGCTCAGAAAGCCGATTTACACAGCCTGTTTACCAACGACATTACGTACTACATCAACCCAACGGGCAAGTTCGTCATTGGCGGTCCGCACGGCGATACGGGTCTGACGGGGCGTAAAATCATTGTGGACACCTACGGCGGCAAAGGGGCGCATGGTGGTGGAGCCTTCTCTGGCAAAGATCCCTCTAAAGTGGACCGTTCGGCGGCTTATGCTACGCGGCACATTGCCAAGAATATGGTAGCCGCCGGTTTGTGTACGCAGGTGCTGGTGCAGGTCAGTTACGCCATTGGTGTGGCCAAACCCTGTGGCCTGTACGTGAATACTTACGGCACCGCCAAGGTTGATATGCACGACGGTGTCATTGCCGAAAAAATCGGGCAGATTTTCGATATGCGGCCATACGCCATCGAGCAGCGGCTCAAACTCCGTAATCCGATCTATTCCGAAACAGCCGCCTACGGACACATGGGCCGCAAAAACGAAGTGGTGACCAAGACCTTTGGAGCCAACGGCCAGACCAAAACGATGGAGGTTGAACTCTTTACGTGGGAAAAACTGGACTTCGTCGATAAAATTAAGGAAGCGTTTGGTTTGTGATTTTCTAACATGCCGTTTCTGTCAGCATGACAAAATAAAAAAAAGCCGTCACGCTGGTAGCGTGACGGCTTTTTTCGTGGCTTGTAAACCTTATAGTTCATCGGGTTCAAAGACCTCGGGTTCTTTCATCTGGAGTTTGGCTTCAGCGATGGCTGGGCTGGAAAATTCGCTGCCTTTGCGTTTACAGCGGACGAGTTTGTCTTTCAGCACATCGACGATTCGGTCGGTGGCGGCTTCAAAACTCTTGTCGTGTTCCTTCACGAACAGTTCTTTGCCGGGAATGGTGAGCCTCACCTCCACGATCTTCTCCTTGACCTTATTGGTTTCGGCTCCGTCTAAGCGGAGAAAGACCTCGGCTCCGATAATCCGGTCGTGGAAAGTGTCTAATTTGGAGAGTTTAGCCTGCAAGAAATCGAGCAGACTCTGATCGGCCGTGAACTTGACGGCATTTACCTGTAGTCTCATTGTGTCGCGTTTAAAGGGTGAATCAATCGGCACAGCAATGGACTGCCTAAGTTTGGGCGTACAGACTACAATGTCAAGGGTAACTTTGAAAGGTGCAACTGAGGAGGGGAGAAGGGGGTGTTTTTCTTGATAAAATACTTTTAAATGCAAAGACGCAAAGAAAAGCGCAAGGGACGCAAAACAACTCTACGCTCTTCTTTGCGTCTTTGCGATAAATCTTTTTACGTTTTACGCTTTTTCTTCTTCGCCGACGGGAACAGTACGTTGTTCAGAATAAGCCGGTAGCCGGGCGAGTGGGGGTGGAGGTTCAAGTCAGTGGGAACGCGCCAGTTGCCCCCGCCCCGCACGCCTTCGGGGTCGTGGCCACCGTAAAAGGTCCATTGCCCCCGGCCCAGTTCGCCGTAGAGGTAGCGGTCGGAGGTTTTGCTCTCGCCCATGACCAGTGCACTGGCCTTTACGGCGTCTTTGCGGAAGGCAGTGGTTTGCCCGTGAAATTCTTTGATGATGTGTTCGTGATTCTGCGTCAGCATGGCTGGAATGACATCCCACTTGGCTGAGAAATTGAAGAGGTTAAAAAAGCCGCTTCCCTGATCATAGCCCCGCCCCGCCGTCGAGTTTATATCCGAAAACGTCGAGTAGCCCTGGTAGCCATCGTCGGCCTGGAGGGTAAAATTCTCGAACGCCAGTGTCTTCGTAAAGTCGAGTTTGCTCTGCGCATCGGCGTCCATACCGTCGCCGTCGTAAGCACTGCCCACAATATCGAGACCCTCGGCAGATAGTGCAATGTCGAGGGTCTCGGCGGCAGAACACATGGCAAACAGGTAGCCCCCGCCGGCCAGAAACTCCTTAATCCCTTTAGCTACGGCCAGCTTCATCTGCGATACCTTGGCGTAGCCATACTTACGGGCAATGTCTTCCTGAGCTTTGATGTCGGCCAGCGTTTGCCGATGGATAGACCGCCCGTACTGCCCCGTAAAATCTTCGTGGTGCAGGTGCAGCCAGTCGTATTTGGGCAGGTCACCCTTCAAGATTTCTTCGTCATAGACCAGCTCAAACGGGATTTCGGCGTAGGTCAGCACCAGCAGCACGGCGTCGGTATTCTCGAACTCTGACGGGCTGACCTTGGCGGGCGAATAGACGATGATTTTAGCCGCTTTGTGCAGCGTTACCGCGCTCATGTTCAGGTTGGGGTCAGCAATCTGCGCTTTGATGGACGCGGCCCGACTGTCGGTCAGGGTCTCGAAACTGACGCCCCGCACCCGGCACTCGGTTTCGAGCGTGGCAGACCGTTTCAGCATGAACGAGCCACCCCGGTAGTTGAGCAGCCAGTCTATTTCCTGATCGGCAGCCAGCATTTTATAGGCAATGCCATACGCCTTGAGGTGGTTGGACTGGGCGTCGTCCATCGGAATCAGGATGCTGTTGGCGCGGCTGTCGGTAGCGCGACTGGCCAGAATTACCAACACCAAAAGCAGGAAGGTCAGTTGCCGTTTCATAACTTGCGGAGATTCGTTCTCTTGTCAGAATACCATGTCTATTCGTCTTTGTTGTGGCCTGATGGCCGGTAGTTTTCTCCTGATGATGGGTGCCTGTTCGCGCAAAAGCCTGCCGTTGTCAACGCCCCCGGTCGAAGTGGGTGTGTCGCAGTTACTGGCCGAATTTCGGGAGCAAACCGTTGATAACGTGGTATATGGTCTCAAGTTCGACATTCCGGCGCAGAAAAACCAGCCAATTTCAGCGAGCGAAACAATTCTATTTACGTGGATCCCAAACACCGCCCCCCTGCAACTCGATTTCCGGGAAGACAGCACGCATATACAGCGTGTTTCGATTAACGGCGCGGTGATTCCGATTGTTTTCCGGCACGAACATCTGCTCATTGCGCCAAACTACCTAAAACCCGGCCCCAACCAGATTCAGATTGACTTTACTGCCGGCAACAGCTCGCTCAACCGTGCCGACGACTACCTCTACACCCTGCTCGTACCTGACCGCGCCCGCACGGTATTCCCCTGCTTTGACCAGCCCAACCTCAAGGCGAAATTTCAGCTTACGCTCACAATACCCGCCAGTTGGCAGGCCCTCACTAACGCAAACGCGATGGACTCGACCATTGCTGGTGAGCGAAAGACCGTGCGCTTCGGCTCGTCAGACCCCATTTCAACATACCTGTTTGCATTCGTAGCCGGGAAATTTATGCCGGTACAGAAAACGCTGAACGGACGCGCCATGACGCTGCTGCACCGAGAAACCGATACCACCAAAATCCGGCTGAGTCTGCCCCTGATTTTCAGTCTGCACGATGATGCGCTGCGTTTTCTGGAAGATTACACTCACATTCCGTACCCATTTCAGAAACTCGATTTTGCGGCTATCCCCGATTTTCAGTACGGCGGTATGGAACACGTGGGGGCTATTGACTACAAAGCATCAAGCCTGTTTCTGGACGACGGAGCCACCCGCGACCAGAAGCTGAGCCGGGCTACGCTCATTGCCCACGAAACGGCCCATAGCTGGTTCGGCGATTTGGTAACGATGCGCTGGTTCAACGATGTCTGGCTCAAAGAGGTCTTCGCCAACTTCATGGCCGATAAAGTCACGGAAACGTCGTTTCCCGATGCCAATTATGATTTGCAGTTTGTAGTTGATCATTTTCCGGCGGCTTACGGCGTTGACCGGACGGAAGGAGCCAATCCTATTGGACAGCCGCTAAGCAATCTGGCCGAAGCCGGTACACTCTACGGCGGTATCATCTACCACAAATCCCCCATTATGATGCGGCAACTGGAGCGGCTCGTCGGCAAAGATTCGCTGCGGAGCGGTCTGCGCGAATACCTGAAAACCTATGCCTTCGGCAACGCCACCTGGATCGACCTGATTCGTATTTTGGACAAACGCACTCCCGCCGACCTCGCGGCCTGGAGTCAGATTTGGGTTAACGAGACGGGCCGACCCGTTTTTCTGCACCAGTACGATGAGCAGGACGGCAAAATCCGGGAGTTTACGCTGACGCAACGGGGCGAAGACGGGAGTGGCCGGGCATGGCCGCAGCAGTTTGAGGTCGCCCTTGTCTATGCCGACCATACCGACGAGATTACGGTGAACATGACCCAGCCAACGGTCAATTTGCGCGACGCCATTGGCAAACCGTCCCCGTTGTTCGTGGTCTTCAATGCATCGGGGCAGGGTTACGGACGGTTTCCTATCGACTCGGCCATGCTGTCCAACCTGATGCGGCTCAGCAACCCCGTAACGCGGGCGAGCGCGTACATCAACCTCTTTGAGAATATGCTGGCGGGGAGTATGGTTAGCCCAACGCAACTGGCCGATACGTACCGGAACTTACTGAATCAGGAAACTGAAGAACTGAACCTGCGGCTGCTGACAAACCAACTGAGCGACATTGTCTGGCATTTCACCAAACCTGCCGACCGCCCCGCCCTGGCTGCTGCCGTTGAAAACGCAACCTGGACCTCGCTGCAACAGGCCCAAACATCCGGCAATAAAAAGTTGCTGTTCCGGCTTTATCAGAACATTGCCCTCAGCACCGAATCGCAACAGCGGCTGTATAACATCTGGGATGGTCAGCAGGCCCCGGCGGGCGTAACCCTGACCGAAGACGACTACACATCGCTGGCCCTCGCCCTGGCCGTTCGCGATTACCCTGCCGACGGTATTCTGACCCGCCAACTGGCCCGCATCAAAAATCCGGACCGCCGGAAACGGCTTGAATTCATGATGCCCGCCCTCTCCGGCAACGTAACCGACCGCGACGCTTTTTTTACGGGCCTATCCAGCGAAGCCAACCGCGACCGCGAAGCCTGGGTAACGGCGGCACTCAGCTACCTGCATCACCCGCTCCGGGCCGAAACATCTGCGAAATACCTTCTTCAAAGCCTGGCTCTGCTGGAAGAAATACAGAAAACGGGCGATATTTTCTTTCCCGAACAATGGCTCCGGGCCACGTTGAGCGCGTACCAAACTCCCGCTGTAGCCGCACTGGTTCGCCAGTTTTTGACAGACTGTCCCGGTTACAATTTGCGCTTGCGGGCTAAGCTGTTGCAGGCGTCCGATAGCGTATTCCGGGCCAGTCGGTTGCTGTATGGAGAGTAACGTAAAGGCGAATGGGAACTGGTTAGTCTTTTCAAAAGACTAACCAGTTCCCATTCGCCTTTACACACCGTTCCGTTACTTCGCGTTTTCGATGGCGGCAGCGGCTTCGGCGGCATCAATGGCACCCCGGTTGGTATCGCCGTACTCTTCGGTTTTGGTCTCGAAGTAAGTCGTCAGGGCCAAGATACCGTCAACGTTTTGCGCCGTGCGGCTGTACATATCGCTCAGGTCGGTTTCCAGTCGCTTGTCATTCAGGCCGTTTATGTTATCTACTTCGAGTTTGCCCATCTTCTCGATCACAGCGTTCAGGCTGTTTTGCAGGTCTTCCAGTTCCCGGACGATCTTATTCATCAGTTCAAATTTCTGTGCCTTATCCATACGTATTGCTATGTTACTTTGCGCTGTTTAAACGCCCTGACTGCCGAATGGTTTGAAAGGAATGCAACGTACTGCCATGCCAACGAAGCCCTCACTCGTTTTTGCCGTCGCTTTCATCCTGATTACCATACTTACCATTTTGGGCGATACGCTGGATATTTTGTGGCTGCATTACGCCTGCAAGCCGCTGATTATGCTGCTCTTGCTGGGCTTTGTCTGGCAGCAGGACTGGGCGGGGGGAGACGCAACTCAAATCCGCTGGTTAGTAGTGGGTATGGTCTTCGCGCTGGCGGGCGATGTTTTCCTGATGATTCGGGAGGTGGATTTGTTTGTGCCGGGGCTGGGCGCGTTTCTACTGATGCAACTGGGCTACAGCCGGGCCTTCTACCTATCTATTCAGCAGCAAAAGCCTACGACTTCAGGACAATTTATCGGGCTGGTGTTGCTGTTGTTTATCCTGTACGATGCCGCTTTTTTATACCTGCTACGTCCCGCTTTTGTCAACAAACCAGTTCTCACCGGTCTCTGGTGGCCCGTAGTTATCTATGCTGCCTGCCTGAGTCTGATGGGTTTGCTGGCTACACTGCGACCTAAACTGCCGGCCTATGGCTGGGTGGTGACTGGTGCGCTGCTGTTCATCCTGTCCGATTCGCTGATTGCCCTCAATAAGTTCTGGCTACCAGTGCCGGGTAGTGCGTTCCTTGTGATGAGTACCTATGCAGTCGCGCAATACCTGATTGTGGCAGGGATGATACGTGAGACAGGTTTACAGTCTGGGGAAACTCACTAAAAAGCCAAACGCCGGACTGTTGAGTCCGGCGTTTGGTGTAGTAACGACTTCAACCCTCGGCGGGTGGATCGAGCGGGGTAACTTTCTTGCCAAGCACTTCGTCAATGCTGGCTTCGGCGTCAGGGAAGTTAGCCTTCAGCATGTCGGCAAGTTGCGCTTTCAGATTGTCGAAGTAGTCCGGTGCGTGGTCAACGGCTTCTTCGGCTTCTGTTTTGAGTTGCATACCCTTCTCTTTCAGGTCGGTCATTAGTTTCTGACCAGCTTCGGTCTGGGCGTATTTGTTGAGGGCCACGCCCGCAGCCGCGCCCAGAATGAACGTTGCTAAGTGTTTTGCATTGACAGCCATAAAATTGGGTGGTTAAAGTTGATGAAGCAACTTACCGAAATTTTTCAGGAAATCAGCGTTTCGCTGATTCGACACCGGCCTACGCAGCCTTTCTGCCACCAAGACCAAAGTTTCTTTTTAGATCGGTAAGTCGCTCGCCGAAGCCACCGTTGAATGTTGCGTTGACGCTTTCAAACGAGCCGATCAACCGTTCGTAAATAGGATTGCCAAAAATATCTTTGAGTTCAATATCCCGCTTTGCCGTGGCATTAGACGCGAAGACATCTTTCATTTTCCGCAATACTTTTATCTGTTCATCGGTGAAATCGTAGGTATGCAGGTAGGCCAGATAGTTCTTTTCGATGCGCTCTTTGTGCGTTGGGATTTTCGTTTTGCCGAGGGCGTGCAACAAAAACTCCCAGGCCGACCCCTCCGGATAGTCGTACATTTTCTGCAAATGACCTTCGTCCAGAAAGATTTGGGGTTTGCTTAACCAATCAACTAACTCGCTGATTTCCTGATCGGTTGGTACGTACTGGTCTTGCTGTGCTTTTTCACGCAGGGTATTGATAATCGGCGCGTCGGCTTCTTTGATGGCCTGCTCAAAAATGCGCCGTGCCTCCTCAATTGGGATGTTGTCGATTATGCTGAGCGAGTTACCATGAATGTCCACGCGCTGAATAAGGTGGGCCGGGTCGGGGTTGTCGATCAGGAAGTATTCGCCGGGCGTGGCACTTGCCGAATTGCCGCCTTTCTTGGCTCCAGCGGGCTTCACGATTTTGGCGTTCTCGCGTAGAGTGCCGCGTCCGTTGTCGTCCATTCGGCGGCACAGGCCCACAAAATCCAGCACCGTAAAACTGAATTTACCCGTTTTGGGGTCTAAGCGCGTACCCCGGCCCAGCATCTGAACGTAGCGGCCAACGGATTTTGTCAGCGCGGCAAACGCCACGAACCGCAGGCAGGGAATATCGACTCCCGTGCTCATAATATCCACCGAAACGGCTACGTAGGGCTTCTGATAGGGTTTCTCAAACCAGGCTTTCAGCGTTTCGTTGAGTTCGTTGTTCTCCGAAATGATGGTTTCGGCGTAGAACGGCTTCTCCGAATAGTCATTCTCAAATACCTTGTTTACCGCTTTGGCCAGTTCGAGACAGTGAGCCTGACTGACCCCAAACAGCAGGACTTTTTCGCCCCATTGGGTATTCCTGCGGAGTTCTTCGGCAATACGCAGGCAGTTCTCCTCCGAGATGAATTTGCGGTTTAGCTGCTCTAATTTCAGTTTCTTCTCGCTACCCAGCGCAATCTCGTATTTGGTTTGCGGGTCCAGCACGTGGTCGAACTCAATGCCGTTTTCTTCGGCTTCCTTAACCAGCGACGACAGCAACTCAACGGGTTTGTAGGGAGCCAGAAAACCTTCGCTGATGCCCCGGTCCATATCAAATTTGAAGTCAGGATCGTTAGTTTCGCTGCCGAACAGCCGGTACGTGTCCATGATGGCCAAATCCTCGTCCGGTACGTCGGTGCCTTCTTTCACGATGGCAATGCGGGGCGTGGCCGTCATGCCCAAACGCGGACACAGAAAACGGTCGAAAATCAGCGACCGGCTGACGTTGATGCTCCGGTGGCACTCGTCCACGATGATGAGGTCGTAAAACGTGGCCGGTATGTCGCTGTAAATCATCTCCAGCGTGTCGATAACTACTACGTGAATGCTGACGTGTTTATGAGTTTTAAAGTTGGCCGTAGTAATCCAGGTTGACGGAAATTCTTTGCTAATCAGCGAAAATCCTTTGTCAACGGCCTGTTTGGCCAGCATCCGTCGGTCCACCACAAACAGAACCCGTTTGGCCAGCCCGTAGCTCAGCAGCGTTTTAACCAACGCCACGGCGGTGCGGGTTTTGCCGAGGCCGGTGGCCATATGAATCAGCATTTTCGATTTCCCCGCCTTGTACTTTTCGGCAATGACACGGATGCAGTCAAGCTGGTAATAGCGGTCTTTACCCACCGAGGGGTCATAGCCCCCGGCAATGGTGGTGTCGATGGTGAGGGGGCGGTTGTCAGCAATTTTGCGCTGCTGCTCAATTTTGAGCTTCATGTCTTCCAGCCGCATGAAAGACGTAACCTGCTTAAAATCACCCGCTTCCAGGCCGCGCCAGGCGTTGTCGTAAAACAGAATCCGTTCGGCACTACAAGCATAGAGAAAGCGCGGTTTCAGGATGGCCGAATACAGCATACGGAGCTTTTGCAACGCTTTTCGCTCGTCTTTCAGTTTGTTCTCAATCACCGCCAGTACTTCGCCGTTCAGGTCCTGCAACACAATGTCGGGTTTGATGGACTTGACGCCGGGATATTCGTTCTGCTGTTCGGGCGTTAGTTTGTACTCCTGTTGATAGAGCAGCGTGTCGCCCGCGCGCCAGCCCGTTGCCTGCAACAGGTTGATGATGCGGATGTCGGTAGAGGTGGCTTCGTTGATGAGTTTAGCTTTGGCGGGCGGCTTTTGCACGGTCAACTGCTCTTTTAACTCCTCGATGTACTCCTCCGTATTTTTGACCATGCCCCGATACGCCAGACTGCCCGGATTTTTGGCCAATTCGGCCCGGTACCGCGCCAGCGACTGCTCGTGGTTTTCAATCAGTGATTGGGTTCGTTGTGGATTCATAGGTTGACGTAGAGCCTGAACAGCCCTTTTGGCGTTACGTTATCATAACACGTACAAAAGTCGTTTGTCCACTGCCGGTAGTCGGGCGGGCCGTAACTCGCTACGTAAAAGACCTCGACACCGTACTGTGCTTTCATAAACTTCCGGTTAAAGAACAAACGCTCAAACAAGGCCCGTCTGTCGTCCGGCAACCGGTCTATTTGCGCGGCATCCATATAAAACACGACGTCCACATCGGTAGGGTCGGGGGCGTGGGTGGCAAACGAACCGTCAATCCAGAGTTCGGCGGGTAGTTCAAGCTGTCTGAACTGATTCAGAAACTGCCCGAACCGGATCAGCAGGTTTTGGCGGTGTTCGTGGGCGTTGCCCTGACCAAAGGGTTCTACAAAAACGGGGTACAACTGGTCTTCGGCAATGTCTCTGATGCCCACCGGGTGCAGGGGCGGGTGTTCAACGTCTCTCATGCTTCGGTGGGTACGACAACGGGTTCGGACGATGTACCCCAAACTTCGCTCAATATAGCGTTAATCTTCGTTTCAGCAGCCGCTTTCATCTGCCGCAAACCATCCAGCAC
>Ga0105045_10005596_pt1 | contig 11055 bp, 5 predicted proteins | sample MAT02_FD_78089 | JGI IMG/M metagenome (GOLD analysis project Ga0105045, IMG submission 78089) | Freshwater microbial communities from Lake Fryxell liftoff mats and glacier meltwater in Antarctica - MAT-02 (megahit assembly) | ecosystem: Environmental > Aquatic > Freshwater > Ice > Liftoff... | reverse complement strand
GGTGGACGGGATTGGCGGTAAAGCCCGCCGGCCCAAACGCACGGACTTGGCCTGACCCATTTATATCACTTTTGATGAATTTAACGTATGGTACCGGGCCTTCAAGCAGAAATTGGAAGAGCGCCATGACTTGCCCCGTTGTTGGTGTTGATGGAGCGCACCGACAACAAAGCTGCCCCACCCACAAGGGCCCAATCCGGGCAATGGGTTAAAAAATCAAATGCTGTGGTGTTCTTTATGTGAAATTCCCCCGCCCGTACCCTCACCATCGCGCTGGCGGCCAAGGCTGGCAAAAGTCACCGACTTTGCCCAGCGGGGTTGTCGGTGCGCTTTGCCAACACCAACGACGGTAAAAAAATAGCCTAAAAAAGGCGGCCACTAAAACCAAAACCAAAGAATTGCAGGCCAAAGATTTTGCCTTGCCCTCTACCTTTCCGGCCCGTTCGTTCACCATGTTCAAAATAGCTTTTGGCAAAAGTAAATAGGCTGGCTTCTGGCTGGAGACCCAAATCGCCATGGGGTGTTAATCGTTTGAATAGAAGTTCGCTATTGAGCCTTTTTGAGCAATAGCGAACCTCTGTTTATTGACAACCAAACATTTACCTGTTTGCACAATCCTTTGGGTTGCGAAATAGCACTATGGCAAAATAAACGACTTTCACATAAATTTTTGACAATGAACAAACCAAAATTATCCCCCGGCGATCGTCAGGGAAATATGCGTTGCAGGAAAACGAAATTATTTATTTTTGACAGCTTTTTGCCTTGGGATTGGGCGTCCAGTCAGCAACGGGTTCATTGGCGGGGGAACAGGGTTAGATTAGATTCTACTCCTTTTGATTGTCAGCAACCTCATTGATGGAGATGTAGCGCTAGCGGAGAAAAACCTGACATCTCGGCAGACCGATTAGGCCAGGGCAACAGATAGCAAATATGCCCCTCCCTCCGGTCAAGCCAATGGCGCTAAACCAATGGTACTGGACTAGGCTGCTCAGCAAGTTTTGTCAACCCCATACCAACTTGGCCAGCTCAGGGTGCAGCCACAGCGGCCATGAAAGTGGTGGACAGCGCTTGGGGCATGACGAACAAACCTAGCTTTAGAAAAATTATTCACAAAAATCTCTACAAAATCAGCATTTTTTTTGAATCTAGTTATTTCTAAGCTTTCTGCAACATTCTTTGAATACTTTCTTCTACTTTTGGTGCAACAGGATGGAATAATAATGATTTTCAGTGGCTATCAATCAATCGTAAACTAAATGTTGTGGAAAAACTATGAAAAATTTTACTTATTGGATTGTATTGAGTTGTTGCTGCATGCTATGGGCTTTGCCGGCGCTGGCCCAAGAAAAGGTCGTTAGTGGCAAGGTGACATCGGGCGAGGACAACAATGTGCTGCCCGGCGTGAACGTGGTGGTAAAGGGAGTGAACAAAGGGGCCGTCACTGATGCCGAGGGCAACTACAAGGTGAGTTTGCCAGCTGGTGCCAATATCTTGGTGTTTTCCTACATCGGCTATTTGACCCAAGAAATGGAGGTTGGTACGCGCAGCGTGGTGGACGTAGTGATGAAAGTGGATGCCCGCCAACTGAACGAAGTGGTGGTGACGGCCCTGGGCCTGACCCAGCAGAAAAAATCACTCACGTACTCGGTACAGGAGGTGAAAGGGGCCGAAATCATCCAAGCCCGCGAGGCCAATATCGTAAATGCACTCAATGGCAAAGTGGCTGGGGTGCAGATTGTGAGCAACGGGGGCTCCGTTGGTGCGGGTGCCTCCATCAACATCCGGGGCAAAAACTCTTTTACCGGCAACAGCCAACCGTTGTTTGTCATTGACGGAGTGCCGGTGAGCAACGCCTTCCGGGGCGGAGGCTCCTCGGGGGTGGACGTGGCCAATCGTGCCGTGGACATTAACCCTGATGACATCGAGTCTATCTCGGTGCTCAAAGGTCCGGCCGCTGCCGCCCTCTACGGGATCCAGGGCGGGAGTGGGGTGGTGGTCATCACTACCAAAAAAGGCAGCCGCAGCGAAAAACGCAGCACCACCGTCAATTTTTCCTCGAATTATTCCGTGGAGAGCATCAATAAAAACTTCCAATTGCAGGATCAGTTCGCCCAGGGCAACAACGGGGTGTTCGGTGATTTGCCCACTGTTACCAATATGTTCGGCCCGCGATTTACCGACTTGCGCTACAACGGGGTGCCCGATGTGCTCAGCCCGCTGGGCCGCGTGGTGCTGGCCTCAGACCCCACTGCCCGCCAAGATCAAGCAGTTGTCCCGTTTGACAACCAAGCCAAATTTTGGCAAACCGGCACCAGTTGGAACAACCACGTGAGCATAACGAGTGGCAATCGGGATGGCAATTTATATTTTTCCATGGGCCATTTGGATCAAAAGGGCATCATCCCGCGCAACACCTTCGCCCGGACAACGGTCAAATTGAGCGGTGAAACTGCCCTGAACAGCAAAATCCGCTTGTCGTCATCGGCTACCTATACCCGCTCGGGAGGCAATAAAGTGGGTCGGGGCGATAACTTTACCGGCGTGGTGCAAGGTTTGTACCGTACTCCACGAAATTTTGACGTGTTCAACGGCCAAAACAATCCTTATGATCCCGTCGCCTATCAATTTGCCAATGGCAGCCAGCGCAATTTCCGCAACCGCAACCAGATCGATGGCATGAATCCCTCCGATCTCGGCCTTGGCCCCGATGGCCCCTTGTGGACAGTGAACCAGAACCCCTTTGTGGACGAGGTGAACCGCCTCAATGGTTTTGCCCAACTCAACTACGAGATCCTGCCCTGGCTCAAAGCACTCTGGCGCGGTGGGGTGGATATTTTTTCTGACCAGCGCACCCAAACCTTCAACGTTGGTTCTTTTGGGGGGGATGGCCGCTTTGGCCGTGTGCTGGAACAGACTTTCTTGGAGCGCACCTTCAACTCCGATTTTGTGCTGACCGCCGAGAAAAAAGTAGGTGACTTGAACTTGGTCCTTTTGCTGGGCCACAACCACTTTGTCAACCACGTCACCTTCCGCTCCATCGATGGCAACACGTTCAACCAGCCTAATTTTCTCAATATTTCCAACGCGACCATTTATGCCAACCCGCAGCAATCCCTCACCCGCCGGGCCACTTATGCCGCTTTTGCCAATTTGAAGGCTGATTACAAGGAAATGGTGTTTCTGGAACTGACGGGACGAAATGAGTGGGCCTCAACCCTGCCCAAGGACAATAATTCCTTCTTCTTCCCTTCGGCCAGCTTGGCCCTATCGATCACCGATATGCTGGGGATGCAGGACAACAAAACCTTTTCGCTGGGCAAACTACGGCTTTCCTACGCCAATGCCGCCCAGATCCCGGCCGCCTATGCTACCGAAACCTTCTTCTTCCGGGCTGGTGCATCCGATGGTTTTGGCCAAGGCATCAATTTCCCGATCCAAGGCAGCAACATCGGGGGCGTATCGCTGGCCAACACGCTGGGCAATCCTGGCCTCAAGCCCGAAACCAACAGCACGTTTGAGATCGGGACTAACCTGCACTTCTTGAGCGACCGGATTACACTGGATCTGACCTACTACAATTCGCAGAGCAAAAACCTGCTCACTACCTTGCAAGTGTCTGGGGCTTCGGGCTTTACGGGCCGCAGTGTGAACGCGGGGGAACTCCGCAACCGGGGCATCGAGGCCGTGCTCAACGTCACCCCGGTGCGCAACGAAAACATCAAGTGGGACATTACCTTCAATTTTACCCGCAACCGCAACGTAGTGACGGCCCTGCCCGACGGCCTGGCCTTTATCAACCTGCCCGGCTTCGGCACCATCTTCACGCCACGCCTCGTCCCTGGGGAACAATTTGGCGTGTTTTATGGCTCCGGCTGGCTGCGCAACGAACAAGGGGAGCGCATCATTGGCGACAATGGTTTCCCCGTCCGCCAGGACAACATTCGGATCGGCAACCCCAACCCCGACTTTTTGCTGGGCATCCGCAACAGTTTGAGTTACAAAGGGATCACCCTCTCTTTCTTGTGGGACATCCGTCAAGGTGGCGACATGTGGAACGGTACCGAGGCTGTAATGACCAACATTGGGGCAACGGTGCGCACTGCCCAGCGTGGCGAGTCCACCGTGTTTGAGGGCGTGCGCCGCGATGGAACGCCCAATACCCAGGCTGTTACGCTTACCCAAGCCAACTGGTTTCAGGCCGATGGCCGTGCCACCGGGGCCGCTGGGGTCCATGAGCAGTTTGTCGAAAACGCGTCTTGGTTCCGTTTGCGCGATTTCTCGCTGGGCTATAGCCTGCCCAAAGTTTGGGCCAGCAAGCTAAAAATGAAGGCATTGGACGTGTCGTTATTTGGCCGCAACCTGATCCTGATCACCGATTACACCGGTGTGGATCCCGAAAACAATTTTTATGGCCTTAGCCCGGCCCAAGGATTGGACTATTTCGGCAATCCCAATACCCGTAGTTTTGGGATCAGTTTAAACGCTTCTTTTTAATCAATGATCCACCTGCTTGATTATACTCCAATTAGATGCCCGGCAACCGGTGGTTTTAATCGCAACGAACAAGCGTAACTGCGATAATTCCCCGGTGCTATTGTCATTGGGTGCACAATCAGCCAACTCCATAAAAAAATGAAAAATATCAAAATAGCAGTCATTGTCGCCACCCTTGCCCTGTTGAGTATTGGGGGGTGTAACTTCGGGGATACCAACGTAAACCCCAACTCGGCCACCGATGCCCCCATGAATGTCCTGTTGCCTGCCGCCCAGGCCAACTTGGTTTACGGCGTCCACGGCGATATTTCGCAATTCAACAGCTTGCTGCTCCAGCACACCAGTGGTGTGGAAAACATCTATGTCACCGTCAGCCAATACGACCTCAATGCCAACTTGGCCTCCCGGGTGTGGAACGGCAACTTGTACCCCGGCTCAATGAAGGACCTTCAATTGGTGATCCGCAAGTCGTTTCAGAACAATTCACCGCACTACCGGGGTGTGGCCCGTATCTTAATGGCCTTGGCCTTGGGCCAAATCGTTGATCTCTGGAACAATGCCCCCTACAGTGAAGCGTTTCAGGGCGATGCGGCCTCGCCAAACTTTTTCCCGGCCTACCAGCCCGGGGCGGTGCTCTATGATTCGGCCCAGAACCTGCTCACGGCGGCCATTGCTGATCTGAGCGCCCCGACCAGCTTCCAGTCACCCTCCCGCGATGACCTCGTGTTCCGGGGCGACCGGGCCGCTTGGATACGGACGGCACGCGCACTGCAAGCCCGCCTGCACAACCACCTGAGCAAGGTGGACGCACCCGGCTCGGCCCAGCGCACCTTGGCCGCCCTCGACGCGGGCACCTTTACCACCAATGCCCAAGATGCCCGCATCGTGTTTGGCACAGCGGTCAACACCCCCTCCCCGTGGTTTGCCCACCTCAGTGGCAGCTTTGGCAATGGCAACCGGGTGAGCGCTTTTTTGATCAACCTGATGCAACAGCGCAACGATCCGCGCTTGCCGTTTTACGCCCGGCGCACGGCTGCGAGCACGTTTGTGGGTTCGCCGGCTGGTGGCCCCATCAATGCCAACGCCTCGCTGGTGGGCCCTTACTTCAACCGGCCCGATGCCCCGGCCAATTTCATCACGTATGTCGAGGTCAAGTTCATTGAGGCCGAAGCGGCACTGAGGGCCGGCAACAATGCCCGGGCCGCCACTGCCCACAACGAGGCCGTCCGGTCCTCCATTGCCAAAATGACAGTGGCCCTGCCCACCGTCAGCCTGACGACCGATGCCACAGCCAATGCGGCCTACATTGCCGCCAATGCGAGCGAGACCGAAACGAGCATCTCCCTGAACAAGATCATGACCGAAAAGTACTTGGCCCTGTTCTTGGACCCCGAAGCTTGGACCGACTGGCGGCGCAGCACTACCGCTGCCACGCCCAACGGGATTCCGGCCTTGACTTTGGCCAACAATTCCCAGACGTTCACCCAAGGCCGCTTCCCCCGCCGCTGGCCGTATCCAATTTTGGAAATCCAGACCAACGGAGCAAATGTACAGGCCCAGGGCGCGGCCAGCATTACCGACCGGGTATTTTGGGATCGGTAGCCGATCGATTGGAAAACCTGCTGAATGGCCAGTGATGGCCTAGCCTAATCGTGGCACGGAGATCTACCGTGCCACGATTTTTTTTGAAAACCCTGACTTTCGCAACCACAGGGTACCGAAACTGTGTACCGACATTTTTTGGGCCGGTAAATCTCGCGTAATCATCTGTTAAAACATTCAAGACCAAGCCGCTCGGCATTGCTGCTTTCCTATATTATTGCTTACTTTTGTGCCGTGAAAGTATGGTTTCGCCCATTAATTGCTGGTTTGCTCGCCCTAAGCGTGATGGTTTCCACCACTGGGGCCACCTTCCATCGCCATTTTTGTTTGATAGCGGTGGAGCGTACTTGCGATCTCCAGCCGCCGGCCGGGGAGGACGCACCCAGTTGCTGCGGCATCGGCCACAATGAATCCGACTGCTGCACCGCAAAACTGGAATTCAGGAAAACCAACGTCAGCCCAGTTTCTGCGCTTTTCCAGTGGGCAATGGCGTGGGCCTTGCTGCCAACCCTGCCCTCTTCGCCAGCCGCTCAATTGGCTTTTGGCGGGGCCATTGTTGTGTCGTCCCCTTCTGTTCCAGACACTTCCCCTCCTTTGCCGGGCCAGAAAATCGTGATCCTGCACCAAGCCTTTTTGTTATAGATTTTCGGTTTCGTCGCTGGGGCCCAAGGCAACGCCATGTCCCAATTTAGTTGTATCTGTTCCAAATCCACCAAGGATTGGAATGTTTTGTAACTACCTTTATCCGAAATCAAAATGAAATCCATCTATATCAATATCCAAGTACTGCTTTTATTGCTGGCCCCGGCAGGCATGGCCCAAACCCTGCACGGTATGGTCACCGAAAAAAGCAATGGCACCAATACGCCCCTGCCCGGGGCCAGTGTCATTTGGCTGGGCACCCGCTCGGGCACAGTCACCGACTCGGCGGGCCACTTTATGCTCCAGTTCCCGGCCCGAACCAACCAACATAAAATCGTGGTCAGTTTTGTTGGGTTCGCGCCCGACACCATCGATGTGCACGGGAAAACCCAGGTCAGCATAGTCCTCCGGGGCAATGAGCTGGCCGGGGTGACCATCCGGGGCGACCGCACCGACGAATTGAACCCGATCCGCACCGAGGTGATCACCTCCCAAGACCTGCGCAAAGCCGCTTGTTGCAACCTCTCGGAGAGTTTTGAAACCCAAGCCTCGGTCGATGTGCACATTAGCGACGCAGTATCGGGCACCAAGCAGATCCAAATGCTGGGGCTGGACGGCATCTACACCCAAATCACGGCAGAAAACATCCCGGCAGTGCGCGGCCTGAGTGCCCGCAACGGGCTAAATTTTATCCCCGGCACGTGGATCCGCTCCATCGACGTGAGCAAGGGCGCGGGCAGCGTGGTCAACGGCTACGAATCGGTCACGGGCCAGATCAATGTCGAGCTGATCAAGCCCCTGGAAAGTGAGCGTTTTTTTTACAATGCCTACGTCAGCCAGTTTGGCCGGGTGGAAAACAACCTGCATTTTACCAAAAAGCTAAATAAAAAGTGGAGCTCGGCCCTACTCCTGCACGGGAGCACGCAACGTTTCCGCGAGGATCAAAATGAGGACAGTTTTATGGACATCCCCATTTTCAACCAAGTCAATGTGTTGAACCGCTGGAACTACCAAGGCAAGAACATGGAGTCACAGTTTGGCATCAAAGCCCTTTATGACGACCGTTTGGGCGGGCAAATGGCGTTTCGGCCCGACATGGCCCGCACCGCGCTCAACCCCTACGGCCTGCGCCAGGAAAACCGCAAGATCGAGGCTTTTGGCAAAACTGGGATTTTTTTGCCGGGCAAGCAGGAGAGCATCGGCCTGATCGTCAATGCTTTTGAACACGACATCAAAGGCTACTGGGGCTTACAAAATTATGCCGGCCGACAGCAATATTTTATGTTCAATGGCATTTACCAAAACAAGTTTGGCGACCGGCACGGCCTGAAAGCCGGGGCCAGTTTGGTGGCCGACAATTACCGCGAAAATTACAGTGGGAGCATCTACCAACGCCAAGAGCGCGTGGCCGGCGTGTTTGCCGAATATGCCTACAATGTGCCGCTCAAGTTCACCGCCGTGCTCGGCTTGCGCTATGACCGCCATAATTTGTTTGGCAACATTGTGACCCCGCGCCTGCACCTCAAATACAACCTTGCCCCCAATACCACCCTCCGGGCCTCGGCCGGGCGCGGCTTCCGCTACGCCAACGTGATCATGGAAAACTTGGGCTTCCTGATCAGCAGCCGTCAATTTGAGATTGATGAGCCGCTCAACCCCGAAATTGCTTGGAACTATGGCCTGAGTGTCCACCACAAGTATACATTCTTGGGCCGCGATGGCTCCCTAACGCTGGATCTGTACCGCACCCAGTTCCAGAACCAAATCATTGCCGATATGGACTCGGACGTGAACAAGATCCAATTTACCAACCTCAAAGGCCCCTCGTTTGCCAACAGCTTCCAGTTTCAGGCCGAGTATGACCTGCTGGACGACCTGACCATCACCGCCGCCTACAAATATTATGATGTCCGGGCGCAGATAGGCAACTTGGTGCGAGCCGTGCCCTTCATCCCCAAACAACGGGTGTTTGTCAACTTGGCCTACGACATCAAGCGCTGGCGCTTCGATGCCACCATGCAGTGGTATGGGGCCCGCCGCCTGCCCAAGGCCCCCCGCAACAACATCGATGAAACGGGCTACGACCATACTCCGCACGGCGGCTACGCCAACGGCCAGTTATTGCGCCGCGAGGAAGCCCCGGATTACTTCCTGTTCAATGCCCAAGCGACCAAGGTGTTCCGCACTTGGGAAGTTTATCTGGGTATGGAAAATATTGGCAACTTTATGCAGCACCACCCCATCCTCAACTATGACCAGCCGTTTAGCCAAAACTTCGACGCGGGCACGGTTTGGGCACCGATCATGGGGCGGATGTTGTACGCCGGAGTGCGCGTTACCATCGATTGACCCACGTACTCAGGGATTTAATCACCCTAAATAGTGGTGGGGCGGGTGTTTATCGAATTGTTGACCGATTCTATCGATAACCGAAAAATTATTGTTGCCTTATGCTTTCATTTGTGCACCGATATAAATGAAGTATAAAATATTTTTAAGGATTATTTGGTTTAATTGTTAAAGCTGAGGGAAATGGGCTCTACTGGAGCCCATTTCTTTTTTTGTCCTGTTCCACACTTTATCCCGGCTTTTTTGTCTCTTTGCACTGCCAGCCAAGTCCGCTTTCCGGCTGGCGACAACTCACGCCTATGATGAAACCATTAATTATGCTCGGCACGCTGCTAGTGCTGCTGGGCGCGCAAGCCTGCTCCCCGGCCCCCGCCCCGACCGATGTGGTGGCCACCCTGCTCAAAAGCCGTCCCGATCTGTTTGGCCAAGTGCTCGCCGATCCTGCCAAGTACCAGATCCAAATCCTCTACACCCAGATCGATCGCGATGCCCAAAACCGGCCCCAATTCACCAGCCACCCGTATCGGCTCAACCGGAACGCCTATTTTTATCCGGCCAGCACGATAAAATTTCCAGCGGCGGTACTGGCCTTGGAAAAACTGAACGAACTCAAAGTGCCCGGCCTTAACCGGGACAGCCCCCTGCGCATCGACAGTGCTTACCAAAAACAGTTGGCCGTGGCCAAAGACGAATCGGCCGCCAACGGACTGCCCAGCTTGGGACATTACCTCAAAAAGCTGTTGATCGTGAGCGACAACGATGCTTTCAACCGCTGTTATGAATTTTTGGGCCAGCAATACCTCAACGATAAGTTGCACGCCAAAGGCTTCCGCGATGTGCGGATCATCCACCGCCTGTCGGTGGGCGACAGTAAACTGACTGCCCAATACACCAATCCCTTTACCTTTTTTGCCCCAAGTGGCCAGCCGGTCATCTACCAACAACCATTGGTCAAAAACGAAAAAACCTACCCCAACCAATTGGGGCACGCGGCTACCCAACTGGGCAAGGGCTACCTGAGTTATCGCCAGAAACCGGAAGGGGAACTAGTGGCCAAGCCAATGGATTTTTCCGACAACAACTATGTGTCGGTCGAGGCCCTGCAAGCCATGCTCAGGGCAGTGCTGTTCCCCGAAGCCACGCCAGCACCAGCGCGGTTCAACCTCACCGAAGACGATTACCGTTTTTTATACCGCTACATGTCCATGTATCCCAAAGAAAGCCAGTTTCCCACCTATGCAGATACTTGCTGCAACTACGACGGCTACTGCAAATTTTTGATGTATGGCGACACCAAAACGGCCATCCCGGCCAACATCCGCATTTTCAACAAAGTGGGCGATGCTTACGGTTTTTTGATCGACAATGCCTACGTCGTCGATTTTGACAAGGGGATTGAATTTCTGCTCACTGCGGTTATCTATGTCAATGAAGACGGCATATTCAATGACGATAAATACGAGTACGACCAGATCGGAATGCCTTTTATGGCCCGATTGGGGCAGGTCATTTATGCCCACGAGGCCAAACGCGCCCGGCGCGCCAAACCTGATTTGAGCCGGTTTAAAGTCCCCTATAATTAATGTGGCAAGAAGTTTGAAACCTACCAATTTTGTAATCACTAGATAGCGATGTTACAAAAGTTCTTTCACTTGGGTGTTCGCGAAGGAATGGATGATTATCTGCGCGGCAAGGTAGTCATGACCAACCAGTTGGTGTTTTTGCTCACCATCGTTGACACAATTTACTTCTTGGGCAGCTTGTTCTTTTTTCCCCAACTCTTGTTCATCTATATTTTTGGGGAGGGGCTTTTGCTCTTCTTGATAATACTCAATATCACTGGCAGACACACTGCCTCGCGCCTGTTAGCCAGTCTGGCTCCCATGTTCATTGGTGGTTTCTCTTACTTGGCAATCTCCCAAGGCCCAGCCGATATTCTCTTGGGAAATGCTTTTATTATCTTCG
>Ga0105045_10005593_pt1 | contig 11056 bp, 5 predicted proteins | sample MAT02_FD_78089 | JGI IMG/M metagenome (GOLD analysis project Ga0105045, IMG submission 78089) | Freshwater microbial communities from Lake Fryxell liftoff mats and glacier meltwater in Antarctica - MAT-02 (megahit assembly) | ecosystem: Environmental > Aquatic > Freshwater > Ice > Liftoff... | reverse complement strand
CGCGAGACCACCGTTGCCCTCGACTTCGGCACGATCGCGATCAACGAGCATCTGAACCTCTACCTTTTTGGGACGCCCGGCCAGGAGCGCTTCGACTTTATGTGGGAGCACCTGAGCATCGGCTGCCTCGGCTACGTAGTGATGGTGGACAGCACGCGCCCCGGCCACTTCGCTGAGACCCAGCGGCTGATGGATCGCTTCGCCGAGATCACGGACGCGCCCTTTGTGGTGGCCGCAAACAAGCAGGACGACCCCGCCGCCCTGCCGGTGAGCTACGTGCGCCGCCGCCTCAGTGTGCCGCTCTCGGTGCCGGTGCTGTCGTGTACGGCCACGGATCGGCCGAGTGCCAAGCTGGTGCTCCTCGGCCTGCTCAAGCAGATCGCCGCGCGCCACCAGGAGTCCTACCCTCAGCAGGCGTAGCTCGCTCGATGACCGACCGCGGTCGGTCGTCTCTCGGCTGCGGCACATCCATCACAACTGCGGTACGATCCTAAACGCGCCCCACGGCGGGCACGGCGCTGGTGGCGGGTGTGCTGATGGGCGCCCGCCTGAGCCTGAATCCCCTGGGCTGGCTGGTGGCGCTCCTGCTGCTGGCCGTCTTCGCGGTGGGCTTTAGCGGGCTAGCCCGCTTTGCCGCATCAGGACACGGCAAACCCGGTAAAGCCAAAAACACGCTATGCCATCTACAGGTTTCAGTCACACCCTAATAATTTTGTTCCGCTTTGTCCAAAAATATTTTCAGCTTTGTCTAATAATTTATTATGAGTTGACCAATAATTTATGGGAGGAGCAGGGGCAGCAGCCGGCCATCAATCCGCCACGTAGATCGGGTTCGTGAACAGCCACGGCTTGCCGCCCACATAGCCTTCCAAGCGATAGACGGCGCCGCGATCCACGCTCTGGCGGATGCGGCGCACGCCGCTGGTGAGCACCTCGCCGTCGGCGATCAGGCGGATGTAGGCGTCACTGCCCACGTCCGCCTCGATCAGCAGCGGGCCAGGGCCGATCTCGGCGCTGTCGCCGATGCCGTACAGCTCCTCGCCGCGCCGCGCGCTCAGGAGCAGCGACGGTGCCGCGCCCTCCATGCGATTCACAAGGTAGCTGCGGCCCGCCGCAAGCGCCGCGTAGACCTGGTTCGTGGCAGTCTCCGCGTCGTCGTGCAGGGGCGCGTCGAGCAGCAGATAGTTGGTGAGCGTGCCGAAGAGCCAGCGGTAGGGGAAGACCTCGGCCTCGCCCCAGGGCAGCCTACGCTTGAAGGCGTGCGCGTCCACACCGCCGATCCCGAAGGTGCGGCGGCCCACCATGTTGAGTCGATCCCACCAGGCCAGCGTGGCGGGGGTGGGGCCGGCGATGCCGAGGCTGGGCAGCAGGAAGTGGACGAAGCGATTGGTCGGCGTCACGCTCTCGCCCCAGTCGCTCATCAGGTTCCAGAGCTCCAGGCCCACCGGGCGCCCCTCGCGCTCACGCGGCCCGTCCACGGTCCAGTCGTCCCAGCGGTAGATACCCTTGTACGGGCTCTCGACGCGCTCGTCGGGATGCGCGATAATGCCAAAGCCGCCACGGGCGTAGACCTCGTCTACGAAGGCCTGGGTTGGCTGCTCGCGGCTCACCACGCTGTCGGTATTGAGGGCAAGGAAGTGATTGCGGCTGGGGGTGATCTCGTGGCCAACGATCACGAGCAGGCCATCGTGCCAGCCGGCGAAGGGGCGACCCTCCAGCGTATCGTGGTCGGTCACGATGATCCAGCGCAGGCCGGCGGCGCGGGCGGCGGCGATCACCTCGGGGAAGCTGCCGCTGCCGTCGGAGTAGATCGTGTGAATATGGATCGCGCCAGGGGCGATCAGACTCGCGCTCATCAGCATTGCCCTGTGCAGTGGGCGGCGCGGCGCCGCAATGCGGCAAGTGTAGCACAGCGCGCGCAAGTGGTATACTACCCCTGGTTTTCGCTAGGGCTACGTCAAAGTGCCCATGCCGCGCCAGCCCTCACCCCCCAACCCCCTCTCCCTGAGCGGGAGAGGGGGCGTAGATCCGGTTCTGCTGCGGACTCCCCGCTCCCCTTGAGGGAGAGGGGCTGGGGGTGAGGGCCACAAGCGCCAACTTTGACGTAGCCCTAGGTTTTCGCCCAGCGGCACCAGGAGCCCGCCATGCCTTCCGACCTCCGCGACGAGCTTGTCGCTATAACCTGCGACCTGATGCGCTTCGAGTCGATCGCCGACCGGCCCGACCAGCTGGCCGCCGTGATCGACTACGCTGCCGCATACCTCGCCACAATCCCCGACATCTTCGTCGAGCGCAGCGAGGCCGACGGCAAGCCCGCCCTCGTGGCCACGCTGCGCCCCACCCGCGCCCCCGCCCTGATGATCAACGGCCATCTGGATGTGGTGGTCGGGCGCCCCGAGCAGTTCCACCCCGAGCTGCGCGACGGGCGCATCTATGGCCGTGGCTCGCAGGATATGAAGGGCAGCTGCGCCGTGATGCTGCGGCTCCTGCGCGAGCTCGCGGCCCGCCCCGAGCGCCCCGATGTTGGCTTCCAGTTCGTCACCGACGAGGAGATCGGCGGCAAGCACGGCACCGGCCGCCTGCTGGAGGAGGGCTGGCGCTGCGACTTCATGCTCTGCCTGGAGCCCACCGACATGGGCATCCTGTTCGAGCACAAGGGCGGCATGTGGGTCGAGCTGCGCCTGCCCGGCCGCCCCGCCCACGGCTCACGCCCCTGGGATGGCCACAACCCTGTCCACGATCTGGCCCGTGGCCTGATGGAGATAGAGCGGCGCTTCCCCGCCCCTGCCGGCCCCCAGGAGTGGCACACCACCGTGACGCCTACCATGCTCCAGGCTGGCGCTGGCTCGCGCAATCAGGTGCCCGCCGCCGCCAATGTCACCTTCGACATTCGCTGGACCACCGACACCACGCCAGAGGCGATCAGCGCGGCGCTGGCTGAGTGCTTCCCCAGCGCCGAGCTGCTGGTGAGCGCCTCCGGCCCTGGCCTCTTCACCGACCCGGAGCACCCCGAGGTCTGCCGCGTGGCCGACATCGTAGAGCAGCGCCTGGGCCACACGCCGCGCTTCTACCGGGAGCATTTCGCCACCGATGCCCGCTACTACACCAATGCTGGCATGCCCGCCATCTGCCTTGGCCCCGTCGGCGCCGGCCTGCACTCCGATGAGGAGTGGGTCGCGATCAACAGCCTTGTGGACCTGTATCATGTGCTCGCGGACTATGTAGCGCCGTGAGCGAACGGTGGGAAGCGCCTAACGACCCGCCCTAAAGTCGAAAAATTTCGTATGCTCTATGCACTCCAGACTCTGCCCGGCCTCGCCACCTACGCGTGGCGCGAGGCCGAGACCGCCCTCGCCCACAACGAGGATAACAGCGGCCCCAAGTTCGTCGGCGTGAAGGCCATCCCTGGCCGGAACGACATTGTCCTGTTCGATCATCGCGGCGGCCCCAAGCGGCTGCTTAGCCTGCGCGCCAGCGAGGATGTGTTTGTGGTGGCCGCGCGCGGCTACCGCATCGCCCCCGACGAGCGCGGCCTGCGCCAGATCTACGCCGCCATGCGCCACTCCGAGCATACCGTCCCCGCCCTCGACATCTGGCGCCGCGCCAGCGGCAAGCGCCTGCAGGGCGGCACCTTCCGCGTGATCTCCCGCATCGTGGGCCAGCAGAAGTTTTTGCGCCGCGATGTTGGCCGCGCCGTGGCCGATGCCGTGCGCGACGGCTGGCCCGGCAACTGGCGCCTGGTCGAGGAGGACGCAGATGTGGAGATCTGGGCCACGCTCGTCGAGCAGGAGCTGATCTGCACCCTGCGCCTCTCCGACGCCTCGATGCGCCAGCGCGACAAGGTGCGCCACCTGCCCGCCTCGCTGCGCCCCTCGCTCGCCGCCGTGATGGTGGCGCTCACCGAGCCCGAGCGCCACGATGTTTTCGTGGACCCGATGGCTGGCGCCGGGACGATCCTGCTGGAGCGGGCGGCCGCCGGCCCCTTCGACGAGATCCACGGCGGCGACCTGAGCGGCGAGGCTGTCGCGGCCATGCAGGAGAATGTGCGCGGCGTCAAGGGCCGCATCATCACCAGCCGCTGGGACGCACGCAAGCTGCCGTTTGAGGATGGCAGCGTCGATAAGGTGGCGGTCAACCTGCCCTTCGGCAAGCAGGTCGGCGACGAGGCGAAGCTCCCCGAGCTCTACCGCGAGGTGATCGGCGAGATCGCCCGCATTATGCGGCCTGGCGGGCGCTTTGTAGCTCTGGTGGGCGACTCGCGCACGCTCGAGAACGCACGCGCGGCCACGGGTCGCTCGCTACGCCCCGGCCCCCGCCATCGGGTCTTCGTGCTCGGCCAGGGCGCCATGATCTGCGAGTATACGCGACTGTAAAGCAACCCGTGCTTCGCTACATACTGCGCGCCATGGCGCTGCTGGCGCCCGCACTGCTGCTAGCCCACGCCTTCGGCTACGCCTTTGGCAAGCTGGTGGGGCCGCTGCACGCCGCACGCAGCCCGCTCTCGATCGGCGAGGTTGACCGCACGCCCCTGCTCGCAAGCTACCTCGGCTACCTGCGCAGCGCCTGGCCCAGCCTAGGGCCGCTGCCAGGGAGCACGGCGGGCGAGAGTCTGGCGGGCGCCGTGGGCGTGGCCGCGCTCAACAGCCTCGGCCTGCTCGCGGTCGCCATGGGGCTGAGCATCCTATTCGGCATTGGCCTGGGGCTCGCAGCGGTGCGCACCGAGCCGCCGCGTATCGCCCCCTGGCTCACAGGCACAACGACACTGGGCCTCGCCATCCCCAGCTTCTTCTTCGGCGTTATGGGCGTGTCGCTGGTGATCATGCTGCTGATCTACGCGCCCGGCCAGCTGCTGCTGCTCCCGCTGGAGGGCTACGGCTGGGATCGCCACCTCGTGCTGCCGGTGATCGCCCTGATGCTGCGCCCAACTGCGCAGATCGCCCAGGTGACAGCCGGCATGATGGTGACGGAGCTGGGGCGCCAGTATGTCGTTACCGCCCGCAGCATTGGGCTGGACGAGCGACGCATCGCGCGGCGCCACGTGCTGCGCAACGCGCTGCCAAGCGTGGTCGGCACGATCGCCGCATCGCTGCGCCTCACGGCGGGCGAGCTGATCATCGTGGAGACGCTCTTCTACTGGCCGGGCCTCGGTCGGCTAATCGCGCTCACGCTCATCCCGAGCAACGCCTCACTCACCGCCGAGTCGGCGCTTTTTCTCAGCCCGCCGGTGCTCGCCGCCGCCCTGGCCTGCTTCGCCGTGCTCTTCCTGAGCAGCAACGCCGTGGCAGGCCTGCTTGTGCGCGCCCTCGACCCGCGCGTGCGCTGAGCTTGCAGCTTGAGCGCAGCCCTGTTCCCTGTCCCCCGTCCCCTCGACTAACGGATAGCTTTATGCGCTTCACCTGCGCTCCCCGCTGCTTGTCGGCGCCTGCATCGTTGGAGTGCTGCTGCTCCTGGCGCTCTTCGGGCCTGCGCTGGCGCCCCGCGATCCGCTTGAGCGCACGCTTGTGGCCGAGATCGGCGGGCGCCCCCTCGGCGCGCCCTTCCCGCCCTTCCAGTCGTGGGCGTTCCCGCTCGGCTCCGACCGCGCCGGCCGCGATCTTTTTAGCCGTCTGCTCTGGGCGCTGCGGCCCACGCTGCTGCTCGTCACAATCGTGGCCGCCATCAGGCTTGCGCTCGGCGTGCTGATCGGCGCCATCTCCGGCTGGTCGGCCCGGCTGCCTGGCCGCGCCCTGAGCGCGCTCACCGACGCGGCCCTCGCCATCCCCATGCTGATCGTGGCGCTGGCCGCCATCACCGCCGTGGGCATCGAGCTCGGGCTGCCAGCCTTCATCATTGGCATGAGCCTTACGGGCTGGGCCGAGACGGCCCAGGTGATCCGCGCCGAGACGCAGCTGGTGGCCGCGCGGCCCTACATTCACGCCGCCCGCGCCCTTGGCGCCACCGGACCCCAGATTATGATCCGCCACGTTGGCCGCCACCTGGCGCCGCTGCTGGCGATGCTCATGGCCTTCGAGATCAGCGCTGCCCTGATGCTCGCGGGCGCCCTTGGCTTCCTCGGCTACTTCATCGGCGGCGGCGTCTGGGTGATCACCGACGGCATACGCATTCCGGTGGCCGAGCGCGTGGCGGGCCTGCCCGAGCTCGGCCAGCTGATCGGCACCGCGCAGATTCGCGTCTCCAGCCGCCCGCCCTGGGAGATCATCTTCCCTGGCCTCGTGATCGTCGTGGCCATCCTCGGCTTCACGCTGCTCGGCGAGGGGCTGCGCCGCCGACAGGCCAGCGCGCTCCCCGCCCCCGCGTCGGGGCCTGGCCGCCTGCTCGCCGCCGCCGCCGCGCGCATCGAGGAGGCCGCCGTCATCAGGGCGGGCGCGCTGCCGGGGCCGACCACCTCGGCGCTTGCCGCCCTTGCGCTCGCTGCCGTGTTCATAAGCGGGGGGCTACTCTGGTGGCAGAGCCGCCCCACAGCACAAGCCGGCCCGCCCACCGCAGCGCCCGCCCTGGCGCCCCAGGTCGGCTGGCCCGCCGAGCGCGGCGACGCCTACGGCACGCTGCGCTCGCCGAGCATACTCACTACGCCAAGCGTCAGCTGGGCCTTCGCCGACCCCGCCGGGTTCACGGGCGGCCCCGCCATCGCGCCGGACGGCACGATCTATGTTGCGGGCACAGGCGGACTGCTCTACGCCATCGCGCCGGACGGCCAGGAGCGCTGGCGCGCCGAGCTGGCGGCCGCGCCGGCTGGCGGGCCGGCCCTTGGCCCCGACGGCAGCGTCTACGTCGTGGATCGCACAGGCGGCCTGAGCGCCTTCACCCCCGACGGCCAGCAGCGCTGGCATTTCCAGAACAGCTACCGCAGCGTGGCCACCTCGGGGCCGATCATCGGCCCAGACAGTACGGTCTACTATACGGTGATGGACGCAGTGCAGGCCGTATCGCCACAGGGCGCGGCGCGCTGGCTGGGGCGCGACCCAGAGCTGCCCTACCTGGAGCTGCCGCCGCGCCTCAGCCCCGACGGGGCCATGATCTTTCTCAAGGCGAGCGCCTTCAGCACAGCAGATGGGAGCCAGCTGCCGCTGACGATTGTGCCCGACCAGCCGCGCTTCGCCGACCCGCAGCTGCTAGTGGGCGCCGACGGGCGCACCTACTTTCGCACCGAGCACCGCCTGGTGCCCTGGCGCCGAGTCGCGGCAGGCATTGCGGTGCAGCAGGCCCTGGGCTGGCCGGCAAACAACGTGCTCTTCCTACCCACCGACGTGGGCGTCACCGCCGCAGGCACCGCCTGGATGCTCTACTCCACCGACTTCGCCGACACGCGGCTGGTCTGGATCAACGGCGACGGCAGGCAGATCGGCGAGCTGGCCGCGCCGCTGCGCTCCGGCCGCGCTATCGCCGTGTCGGACGACGGTACCATGCAGCTGTGCGGCTCGGCGCGCAACACCAGCCTGCACTGCGCCGCCTTCAGCCCGCAGCTGGGCGCCGAGCCGCTCTGGGATCTGGAGCTGGGCGAGCCGGGCGACCTCGCCACTGGCGGCGCTGTGGTCGGCGAGCGCAGCTACATCGTTACCGACAGCGGCCAGCTGTTTGCGCTGGAGTAGGGGTGCGACGTTCGTGTTCTGGACGCGGGTTCCATCCGCACGCCGTGGCGCTGAAGCGCGCGGCTACCGGTGAACACAGGCCGCCTGCGCGGCCTCACGAGCCCGCGCAGGCGGGCTTGGCACCCCTAGCCTGCGGCTTCAGCCGCCAGGCAACGCGCGGGCCCCCATCCATGCTATACTCTCCCCGCGACGCCCGCTGGACGAGGGGTTACGCGATGTCCTTGCTTCGCGCGCTGGCCCGCATCTGGACGCTCACTCTGCTCTGCACGGCGCTGGCGCTGACGCTTGCTGTCGCTGCGCGCATGATCATTCCCCGCGCTCCCTGGGCGCCCGCCCCCGCGCTGCTCGCCGCCAGCCCGCCCGACGGCGCCGCCGAGGTGCTGCCCACTGCGTCCATCACGCTCCGTTTTAACGTCCCCATGAACCGCGCCTCGGTGGTCGAGGGCCTGCGCATCGAGCCGCCCATCCCCGGCGCGCTCAGCTGGTCCGACGACGCTACAGCCCTTACGTTTCGCCCCGCCGCCGGCCTCACGCCCGGCCTCAGCTACAGCGTGAGCCTCGACCCGCGCGCCCTCAGCCGCTGGTGGCGCCCGATGCCGGCCCTGGCCCGCGCGAGCTTTCGTACCGCGCCCCAGCCCGCCGTGGTTGCCGCAATGCCTACGACCGTCGGCGCGCCGCTCGACACGGCCCTCGCCGTGGTCTTTAGCCAGCCGATGGTTGCCCCCGAGCTCGCCGGGCGCCCCGCCGCGCTACCCCAGCTCGCGCTCGACCCGCCGCTCTCGCTCAGTGCTCGCTGGCTCGATCAGCGCACCCTGCTGCTCCGACCCGCTACGCCGCTTGCCCCCGCCACGCGCTACACTGCCACGATCAGCCCCAGCCTGGCCGACCTGCGCGGCATCGAGCTTGGCGCGCCCTTCAGCTGGAGCTTCACCACCGGCTGGCCCACGATCATCGAGCGCGCCCCCGCCCACAGCGCCCGCTGGGTGAGCCCGCGCGCGCCGCTCAGCCTGCGCCTCGACGCGCCGCTCAACCCAGCCCTGCTGCGCCAGGCGCTCCAGATCACGCCCGCCATCACGGGCGAGCTTACCAGCGCCCAGCTCGGCGCAACCCAAGTGATCACCTTCACGCCCAGCGCGGGCTGGAGCTTCGGCACGCGCTACAGCGTGGCCCTGGTGGAGCCGCCCGGCAGCGGCCTCGGCGCGCCGCCCGCCGCCGCCTGGAGCTTCGAGGTAGAGCCGCGCCCGCGCCTGCTCGCCTTCTTCCCCGGCCAGGGCCAGCTGCTCGCCCCCGGCCAGCCGATCAGGCTTGTCTTTAGCACGCCCATGGACGCGTCGGCCCTCAGCGCGGGCCTGCGCATCGAGCCCGCCGTGGACGCGATCCCGATCAGCGTGAGCGAGACCGAGGTGCGCCTGAGCCCCAGCCTGCGCCCATCCACGCTCTACACGATCACGCTCGCACCCGGCACCCTCGACCGCAGCGGCGAGCCGCTTGCCGCCGAGGTGCAGGTGCGGCTGCGCACCACCCCTGCCCGCCCAGCGCTCGCCGCCCCAAACGCCTTTGACGGTCTCGTCACCCTGCCCGTCAGCCGCACCGCCAGCATCGAGCTCGCCACAACCAACCTCTCCGCGCTTGAGCTCAGCCTCTACCAGCTCGACCAGCCCACGCTGCTGCTCGCCCTTGCCCTCGGCCCCGCGCAGCGCCGCGACTTCAGCCCCGAGCGCTACGGCCAGCCGCTTGTGCGTAGCTGGCGCGTGCCGCGCAACGAGCCCCTCGACCAGCCGGCCAGCCTCACGCTCCCGGTCGGCATTGTGGATGGCGACCCGCTAGCCCCCGGCGCCTACTTTCTGCGCGCCGTGAGCCCCGAGGGCCCCCGCAGCGACCTGCTCGTGATCGTGGCTGCAGTGCGACTGACGCTACGCCAGGGCCCCGCCGAGAGCTTGATCTGGGCCACCGACAGCGCCAGCGGCGCGCCTGTGCCGGATCTGCCAGTGGCGCTCTATCGCGGTGGGGCGCTGCTGGCCCGTGGCAGCACCGGCCCCGACGGCACCTGGCTACAGCCTGTGCCCGCCGCCCCCGCCGCTCCTCTGCTCGCCATTGCCGAGGCCGGCGGCCCCGCGCTGGTGCGCGGCGACTGGGCCGCTCCCCTCGCCGCTGCACCTGCTATCAGCGCCCTGGTCTTCCCCGACCAGCGCAGCTACGCGCCCGGCGACACGGTGCGCCTCACGGGCCTAATCCGGCGCAGCGCACCTGAGGGCGGCCTGGGCCTCCCCCCCGACGACACGCTCTGCGGCATCAAGCTGCGCTCCAGCGTGGGCAGCTCGCTCGCCACCGGCAGCAACTGCGCCATCGATCCTGCCACCGGGTCGCTGCGCGGGCAGATCGGCCTGCCCGCGCGCCTCGCGCCTGGCACCTACCAGCTTGACGTGCAGATCGGCGACCTGCTGCGCACGCTCCCGCTGCGCGTAGAGCTTCCGCAGACGCCGCGCCGCAGCCTCGACCTGGCCGTGCGCCCGCTGCCCGGCGCGCTGCGCGTGAGCGTCGGCGACGGCGGCCTGCCCCTCGCCAGCACACCGATCAGCTGGAGCCTGCGCCTGGAGCCGCTGGCCGCCCCCGCCCCGCCCGATGGCTACACGCTCACGCCCCCGCAGGCCAGCCAGCCCGTCACTATTGTGGGCCAAAGCACCACCGACGCCAGCGGCGCCTTCGACGCCGGCCCCTTTGAGGCGAGCCCCAGCCCGGTGGCCCGCCGCTACCTGCTGCGCGTGGCGCTGCTTGGCGGTAACAACCTGCCCGAGGGCGCTGAGCTTGAGGGGCTGCTGGCGCCCGATCAGCCGCTCGCGGCCCTCAGGCTGCCCAGCCAGCTTGTTGCAAGCGACCGGCGCAGCAGCGTAGAGCTGCTGGCGCTCAGCGGCCTCGGCCAGCCCGCCCCTGGCACACGCGTGAGCCTCCAGGTGTTCCCTGTGGGCGCCACCGACGGCGCCCCGCTGCTCGTTCGCCAGGCCATCACTGCGAGCGACGGGGGCGCAAGCGTGCAGCTGGTGCAGCTCAACCCCGGCGAGTACGAGCTTGTGGCCGCTGCCGGGGCTGGCCCGCCGACGCGCGCGCGCCTCTGGGTGTACGGGGCGCGCTACGCTGGCTGGAGCGCACCGGAAGGCCAGGTGGCTGTGATCGCCGACCGCGCGCGCTACAGCCCCGGCGATGTGGCCACGCTGCTGGTGGCGGTGCCCACCGCGCAGGCGAACCTGCTGCTCACCGTCGAGCGTGGCAGCCTGCTGAGCGCCCAGGCGCGCACCCTGCGGGCCGGCCAGGTGATCACGCTGCCGATCACCGCCGACATGGCCCCCGGTGTGAACATCGGCGCCGTGCTCACCTCTGGCGATAGCTGGCGCAGCGGCGCTGCCACCCTGGCCGTCACCGGCGGGCCAGCGCCGCTCAGCGTTGCGCTCGCCACTGGCCAGGCCGACTAT
>Ga0105045_10005592_pt1 | contig 11057 bp, 9 predicted proteins | sample MAT02_FD_78089 | JGI IMG/M metagenome (GOLD analysis project Ga0105045, IMG submission 78089) | Freshwater microbial communities from Lake Fryxell liftoff mats and glacier meltwater in Antarctica - MAT-02 (megahit assembly) | ecosystem: Environmental > Aquatic > Freshwater > Ice > Liftoff... | reverse complement strand
TGTTTAAAAGCGTAATTGTAAATTGAGTTTTTACTGTTAAATGAACATTTTTTCTGTCCAAGCTAAAGCAGCAAAATGGCTTTTATTTACTTTATCAGAACTTAATTGCAGTAACTCAGCAAGCTCAAGAATGCGTGTGGTGTGAGAATCTTCACAAGCTTCCGTTAATTGTAAAAATGGACCATAAATACCTTCTCGCAACAGCAGTGCCTCGCAAACGGTATCGGGTAGTTGAACTTTCTCTAATAATTGATCCATTGGCATTTTTAGAATTTTATCTAAAAGAGAAAATATACCAATGACAAATAAATTATCACAATCATTCTTTGCAAAATAACTTTCTCCCAATAGTTCGGTCAATCGCCCTCTAGTGATTGATGTTTTAATTAATGCAGGCGTGGCCGAGTTTTCTCCAGCTGATATTAACAACAATGTAAGCCAGCGATGAAGTTGCTTTCTACCTAATATCATTAAAGCATGGTTGATCGATTGGATCTCACAAGAAAGTCCAAAACCGACCGAATTGATGTATCGTAATAATTTGAAGGTGAGTACTGAGTCAAGCTTAAAAGCAGCCTCAATTTTTTGGTTATCAACATCCTGGCTCACCGTATTCATAATATTCAATACACTGTCAAACGATGAGTTAACTACGTTTACAGTTAAAGTTTCTGGTCTGGCGAAATAATAACCTTGAAAAAACTTAACATTACTTTTCTTACACAGTTCAAACTGTTCAAGCGTTTCAATTTTTTCGGCCACTATTTTTAACGATAACGTGTGAAATTGTTTGAATATTTTTTCTGCCTGATCAATGTCTATTGCCTGCATATCGATTTTAACGAAATCTGCACAGCCCAAAAAAGCTTCAGACGCCGGGTTCAGGTGTGGATTGTCTAGCGCAATCCTGTAGCCAAGACTGCGTAATTCAAAACAGCGCTCCAAGATATTATTTTCTGGCGTTACCGTATGTAATACCTCTAAAACGGTATGCTTAGGCGGCATTAACTCTAGTAAATCACTTTTTAGCGTCAGTTCATTGACATTAATGAATGCTAGTTTGTCACCCAGCAACCATTGTGTATCCATTTCGCCCACAGTATTCATCAATACTTGTGAGCAGGTTTTAAGGTTGTCTTCAAAGACTGCACTTTGAGCAGTTGCGTTTTGCCTGAAAAAAAGCTCATACCCGATAATTTTTTGCTTAATATCTAGTATCGCCTGACGCCCAATAAATGCCTGATCTTCCATCTTTGTTAACTCCATAGCGCTCAATCTAAGTATTAAATAGGTTTTCCTTAATCGTAAGGATAGGGCTATTTAATCAAAATCAATACGTTGAATAAGTTAGATTTAAGCGCTGTATTCTAAGTTTGTGAAATTGACACTGAGTGTGTAATTGGCGTTAAGTAGTTTGTAGGTATCGTTTAAAGAAGCTGGAAAGCAACAGGAAAAAGATTGAAGGTGAAAAACTATTTAAACTTTTTAATTGCTTTCCAGCTATTTTCACGCGTACATACAATAAAGCCTGCAATCATTGTTGCGTTTTACCATCTGGTTTATGTGCTTCGCATAGCTTTGCTACACATGTATTTGAATCCTTTGTAAATGTATCTGGACTGTCGCCAGCTTTCCATAATGAAGGCATTATATAAAGTATCAAGCTGGTTAGATGGTTTAGGTTTTTTTTAACTTGGGGCGTGGTTTTTATTGTTGATTGAATAAATTAATTCTTGATGATATTTTTATCAATTTCAGCTGTGTTTTTATTATTCGTTATGTTGACGTTTGCAGCCCTTTCACTGCCACTAACCTCAGTTAACGTTGCGTCTTATTTAGCGTTTTGTTGCTCACTTTAAATCGTTGTTTCAGAAAATACCTCAAACGACTCTAATTTTTGAATGATCCACTTATTGTCTTCTAAGCATATTTTGTTAGAGTTGAATACGTGATAAAAGTTATCACAGTCTTACGGGAAAGAAATAAAAATCACTTACGCATAATGACGTATTTCTAAGTCAAGTTCGCCTCGCTAATCTCGCAGCATGAAAAATATGTCTAACTGCTAGATGTTTAGGGGCTTTAGTAGATTCTCTTATAATCTAAGCTAATCTACTAAAGCCCCTAAAATTTTCTACTGATTAAAAACCTAGGCTATCAAGTAAGTCATCAACCTGTTCTTGGCTGGCAACTATATCTGCCGCATTATTCGGGTTAACTTGAGGGCCGTTCATCAGACTTTGATTCGTTTCTTTTTTTTCAATAGCAGGAGAAAAATCAATGAGTACTTGTACAAGTTGATGTTCTAGCTCTTGGGCTAAATGAGTGATTTTTTTGATTACTTGTCCTGTTAAGTCCTGAAAATCCTGCGCCATCATGATATCTATCAATAATGCTTTGGTCTCGCTGGTTATTTTATTTGACAACGTAATGAATTCTAAGGTTTTGTTTGCAGCAACGTTATATTCACTTTTTAGTGAGGTGTTAGTTAGAACTTTCTGCCAATACGTCTCCAGTTCAGCGCCTTCAATTGCGAGCTTTGATTGTAATGGTGTGGCGATATCTGTGGCGTTTAACACGCGCTCAGCGGCTTGCTCAGTCATGCGGGCTACATAGTTAAGTCTATCCCTGGCATCCGGCATTTCTATAGCGACTTATTCTAATATTTTATCTAATCCTAAACCCTGTAAACTATCATGCAAAGTACGTGTGACATGACCTATTCGATTGAGCATCTCATCGTTAGCAGATAAAACACGCGCTTGCGAAACACTAGCCTGCAATGTTTTTGCCATGTTAGGCTCCAGCCTTTTCAAGCTTTTCGAATATTTTGGCTAACTTTTCATCAAGCGTTGCTGCGGTAAATGGTTTTACGATATAGCCATTGGCTCCAGCTTGGGCAGCTGCAATAATATTTTCTTTTTTTGCTTCTGCTGTGACCATCAATACAGGTAGTTTTGCTAATGCGGGTTCAGCACGAATGTGTTGCAACATTGTGAGTCCGTCCATATTCGGCATGTTCCAGTCAGACACTACAAAATCGTAACTACCGTTTTTAAGTTTGTTCAGGCCAATGATGCCATCTTCAGCTTCATCTACATTATTGTAACCAAGCTCTTTCAATAAGTTGCGTATGATTCTGCGCATGGTTGAAAAATCATCCACCACTAAAAATTTGGTATTGGTATTAGCCATTGCTTTGCTCCACGCATAGTTATGCGAAGTATAGAAATTGAAAAGTTATTCTGATCACTAAGATTAATTAAGATTAATCTTAGGATAATATTGCATCTTACTGTGCCACTAGTGCGGACAATTTTATTGATAAAGCCTAAAAAGCCCTGTTATTTAACATATTAAGTGCTTATTTTTAAATTAAACGCGCAAACTTAACGCATTAAATTTAATTAAATAGTTGAGCACCATGCTCGGTAATTGTTGAATGCTCGCAATTTCATGCACGCCGCCTTGCGCAATCGCTTCTTTAGGCATACCAAAAACGACGCAGCTGGCTTCATCTTGGGAAAAATTATAAGCGCCTGCATTTTTCATATTACGCATACCCAGTGCACCGTCTTTTCCCATACCCGTTAAAATCACACCAACGGCATTTCTGCCAGCGTGCATAGCGGCTGAATCAAATAACACATCCACAGAAGGTTTATGCCGATTCACAGGCTCGGCATTACTAAGCTTAGTAATATAATTAGCCCCACTTTTGGCTAACAGCAAATGCTGGTCGCCTGGAGCGATATAAGCATGCCCTGGTAACACGCGCTCACCATCAATGCCTTCTTTCACTGAAATTTTACATAAGCTATTTAAGCGGTCTGCAAATGACTTTGTAAAACCTGCTGGCATGTGCTGGGTAATTAAAATGCCCGGACAGTCTGACGGCATTTGTAATAAAAACGTTTTAATAGCCTCAGTGCCGCCAGTAGACGCACCAATGATGAGTAATTTCTCACTACTAATAAGCGGATTTTTTAATAAGCTAGGGGGGCTGCTAGTTTCATTTACCCTAGCTTTTGGATGTAGATTTACTAATTTTGCTTTCGCAGCGATACGAATTTTATCGGTAATGAGTTCGCTATATTCCAACATACCATTAGAAATCGACACCTTTGGTTTAGTCACAAAGTCAATTGCACCTAATTCTAACGCGCGTAATGTGATTTCAGACCCGCGCTCGGTAAGAGTGGATACCATTACCACAGGCATAGGCCTTAAACGCATGAGTTTTTCTAAAAAATCTAAACCATCCATTTTTGGCATTTCTACATCTAAAGTTAGCACGTCAGGATTTAATTGTTTGATTAGATCACGCGCAACTATTGGGTCAGGCGCTACACCAACCACCTCCATGTCTTTTTGTTGGTTAATAATTTCTGTTAGCAGGCTTCTAATAAGCGCTGAGTCGTCAATGATAAGTACTTTTATTTTCATCATATTGTTCTATTTGTCAATAAAAGCTAAAACAAATCAACTTCTCCACCCACATCGTTGATCTGTAATTTATTTGAGTAAGCAGCCTCGCGTTTGACCAAACTGTAATTATTAAGCTGTTTAATCTTCTTAACTAAAACCTTACCGGTCTTGGGAAAGTAATAAACTTTTCTAGGATAAATATCCAATAAATCTTCGCCAGTGACCTTTATGGCTTCATCTTTTAGATATAGTTTAACAAAATGAGCATTGCGGTCACCTACGTTGTTGGTTGTAAAGCTTCTTAATACATTGCCACCGCCAAATATTTTGGCTTCTAAATTTTCGCGCCTTGCACCATTTCTGAGTAATTGATTGATTAAAACCTCCATCGCATAGGTGCCATAGCGCATTGATTCAGACACGGGATTATTGCAATCAGACTTTGCGCCATCAGGTAGCATAAAGTGGTTCATGCCACCAATGCCAGTGGCGTTATCGCGAATACACGCAGACACGCATGAGCCTAATACTGTCACAATGACCATGTCTTTATTAGTAAAATAGTATTCACCAGGCGAAATTTTTGCAGCATCACGTTCAAAGGTTCGGTCGTAATATAAGCTACTGGATACTTCCTCTTGCAAGGCATTCATATAATCTCCTCAGTATGCCTTGCACTTGATTTTGCTGTTTTCGTAGTTGTTGTGCGTTGACTATCAGATGCTTTTAATTGATATACCGTTTTGCCTAGTAACTGAAAAGCTTTGGATATGTATAAGAAGTTTTCAGAGTGACCAGCAAAGAGTAGGGTGTCTTTCTTCATGTAACGCTCAAAGCCAGCCAATATGTTGGCCTGCGTCGGCTTATCAAAATAAATCATTACATTTCTGCAAAAAATGGCATCAAAAGGTGAAGAAAATGGCCAAGCATCATCTAACAAATTTAATTGGTGAAAAGTAATGAGCTTGCGTAACTCTTTTCTTACCCTCACTTTACCCGCATGATGCCCAACGCCACGTTGAAAAAAATCTTTCAATTGTTTTTCAGATAATTTACCCACGCGTTCATCGTTATAAATTCCTTGAGAAGCCGTTGTGAGCACATTCGTATCAATATCGGTGGCAATAATTTCAACAGGTGGAGACAGGGTGCCAAAAGCTTTGCAAGCAGTCATCGCAATGCTATAAGGCTCCTCTCCCGTAGAAGCCGCAGAACACCATATTCTAATAGGCCTGCTGATTTTTTTTAAGTGTGATTCAAGCACAGGAAAATGATGCTCTTCCCTAAAAAAAGAGGTTAGATTAGTCGTCAATGCGTTGGTAAACGCCTCCAACTCAGCGGCATCATGCGATTTTTCTAAATAATCTAAATAAGTTTTAAAGGAATCTTGATTTCTCGCCCGCAACCTTCGACCAACACGGCTATACACCATATCTTTTTTTGCTTCAGACAAAGAAATACCAGCATGCTGATAAATGAGCGTTCGCACCCGTGCAAAATCATTCAAGGTAAACTCAAATTCACGCGCATCCTGGTATTTTTCTTTTAGTATTGTCATGTTCGCTTGGTTGGATGTATTAAGATAAAAACGGTTTATGCGTGATACAACTCTGCACTTGGTGCTTTAAGTTTATCAATTACAGATGCCGCATTGAGCTCAATATTAGCCAACTTTTCTACTGGTTTTGCTGCAAAAGGATGTAATGCTTCTTTATAATGTTTTAATACTTCGGCTGCTTTAGGTTCGCCTTTTACCGCGCTCTTAATCGCCATTTTGGTTGCACGATAATTCCAGTCTTGAATACGGTCATCCATGTCTGCATTATGATCAATAAATACACCCACACAGATAAACACATCATCTGCTTCTTCTACAGGAATTGTGCCATCAGCTACGCAGTCCATCACGGCCATTGCAATACCGCGTTGTGCAGGTCCAAACATTTGCACCGCTTGTCTACCGTCTTTAATGGTTACTTTATTAAACATGACTGTGTTGGGCTTTACCATCATATTAGGAGCCGCAATGGCTAGTAAACCATTTACACCTTGTTTTTGGTCAGTTAATGTTCTGCAAAAAGCATCTTCTGCAGCACTGCCACGTGGGCCAATAATTAAATCAATATGCGCTACATTTTTTAAATCTAGTCCACTACCATCTGGGCGGTCTTCAATCACTAAACCTTCACCGACTAATACTTTATTAATTACTGCCATTTTGCTTCTCCTGATGAATAAAACTTACATAAAAATTAACAAATTGATACTTTGCTAATGCTTTCTAATTGAAATTTAAATTAACACTCAACTTTTACTATGCAACATCGTGCGTGGCAGATTTAATAGACGCTTGGCTTTTGCACTTTATGTTAGCTAGTTGCGAGTTTTATGCACGCATTTGGCTATGTTTTTGCCTACGGTTTACAACATTCTCAGATGTATCTATTTTAAAAACACTCACAACAGTAGAGAGCTGGTTTGCTTGCTCTACTAAAGACTCGGCTGCTGCTGCGGCTTCTTCAACTAAAGCGGCGTTTTGCTGGGTTGCTTCATCCATAGTAGTTATGGCGTTATTTACTTGGTTAATGCCAGCGCTTTGTTCACTTGAGGCAGCGGTAATCTCACTAATAATATCTGCTACACGCTGCACTGATGCGACAACTTCTTGCATTGTATCCCCCGCGTTTTGCACGAGTTTTGTGCCAACAGTGGTTTTACTGACCGAGTCTGCAATGAGTTCTTTAATTTCTTTCGCAGCGCTGGCTGAGCGTTGTGCGAGGTTACGTACTTCAGCAGCTACTACTGCAAAACCGCGGCCTTGCTCACCTGCGCGAGCAGCTTCAACCGCAGCATTTAATGCAAGAATATTGGTTTGAAAAGCAATGCCATCAATCACAGAAATAATATTTTCAATTTTGCTAGCGCTTTCGTTAATTGCGCTCATCGTGCTGACTACTTGCCCAACCACTTCCCCGCCTTTGACGGCTACGCTAGAAGCAGTGAGTGCAAGTTGGTTAGCTTGTTTTGCATTTTCAGCATTTTGTTTAACAGTAGCGGATAATTCTTCCATACTGGCGGCGGTTTCTTCTAAGCTAGAAGCTTGCTGCTCGGTACGGCTGGATAAGTCATTATTGCCACTAGATATTTCATTGGCGGCAGTAATGATGGTGTCAACGGCTTCTTTAACTGCCGCAATCGGTTCAATAATCATTTCTAGCGTTTGATTCATCCCCGCAACAATTTTTTGATAATCACCATTATGACGGTTAGCATCAGCTCGCGTGCTAATTTTGCCTTCTCGCGCTGCTTTGGCAAGCATTTGCGCATCTTCATTCAAGGCTTTTAAATTTTTACGCACTTGCTCAACAGTTTCGTTAATAAACGCTTTTTTGCCAGGGAACTGCTCTAGTGGCGCATCAAAATCTCCATCACCAAAGGCCTTTATAACATTCATAGATTTTTGGTTCATGTCTAACAGGCCGGCAATCATTTTATTCACGCATTTTGCAAGCGTGCTAAAGTCACCTTTAAACATGTCATCGCGCAGCGTCATATCGATACCACCTTTTTCGTGCTCTGCGCTCACCCAATTTACAGAGTCTATTAAGGCTTTAAGATTGCCACCAATTTTTTTGATGCTTTTACTAATAAAAGCTTTTTCACCAGGATATTCTTTTACGGTTGCAGAAAAGTCACCGTTACCAAACTCCGTTACACAAGCCATAACTGTTTTGTTTTCATCAATGTATTCAGAAACCATCTGATTGACGCCAGCTGCTAGTAATTTGTAATCACCTTCAAAATTTTCTATTTGCATAAATGAACTAATATTGCCTTTGGTGTGCTCCTCAGCCATTAAGCGCATATCGGTAATTAAGGATTTAATGTTATGCCGCAAGCCTTCAACACCATTATTAACTAAAGCTAATTTGCCAGGAAACTGCTCTAATGAAGATTCAAAATCGCCTTTAGCCAAACCATTTAAGCATCTTATTGTTTTAGCCATCACCTCAATATGTTTAGCAACCATACGATTAATAGCTGTCGCCATTTCACGGTAAGCGCCTTTAAATTTAGTTACGTCAATACTCGCATCTAGGTTGCCTTGATCATGTTCAATCTCCATTCGTGACATTTCGCGGTCAATCTCAATGAGCGTTTTCGATGCAAGTGATAGTGCGCCAGTGACATCAAGATGACTATCTTGGATACGCTGTGTAATAGCAGAGAAGTTACCGTTTGCAATGTGCTGTGCTGCAAACGACGCCTCAGAAGCCTCGCCACCAAGTTGTTTTATAATCTGATTAGCTACTATAAAAAGGCCTATTAATCCCGCACTAACCGCTAATAGCATGAGTAAAACTGAATTAGTGCGGGCTGAAGAGACTTTCGTGGGTGCTGCATTTTCGATATTTTTATAGGCTATGTCGTTTAATATCACCAACTCGTCAATCACAGTGCGGTGTTGTTGATAAGCCTTTTTAAGGTTGGCTAATGCAACATCGATACGCTTTGTATCTGCAGAACGTATTGCAGGAATAAACTCGCCATCTAATAATTGGATAAATTTTTCACCTGAAGGTAATAATGACTGTGTTAATATGGTATGAAATTGCGGTTGAGCATCAATCCAATACTGCATTCTTTGTTTAAAAGCTTCAGTAAGTTGATTGCTTTGTTCAACTAAAGGGGCGATTGGCGCATTTTTAATGGCGGCCATTTCTAGTGCAACTTGCCATGTTTCTACCAAATAAGCGGGTGGTGGTAAAATATCAGCAGCTAAATCTTTATGGGCTTGAATATCGCCATACACAGCTCCATTCACTAAAACTTTGCTTAAAGCGCGGTCCGCCATTACCATAGCGATTATGAAGCTAATGACCATTAAGCTTGCCACCAGTAGTAGTTGTGTTTTTAACTTTAAATTATAAAATTTTTTCATAAGAGACTCTCTTTTTATCGTTTTTATTGCACATTAAAATTGACTTAACAACTACACCATTAAATTATGACTTACTTGATGACCGTATAATTTGACATTCAAACCTACAAAAGTATGTTAGTTCTTAAGTTTATAAAAATTGGGTTATTAAAATTCTTCCCAATCAGTATTATCCGTACCCGTTTTAGCACTCACTTTTGCGACTGTTTTGCTAATTGGCTTTGCAATAGGCGTATTGGCTTTAGCAGATGACACAGCTCGCAAGCCTTGGGTTGCTGGTTTGGCAAATTTTTGTGGTTCGCGAGTGCGGCCACTCTGGAGTGTAAATTCATTCACAACGTCCATAAGGCTTACCGCTTGATCAACTAAAGACTCGGCTGCGGCTGCGGCTTCTTCAACCAAAGCGGCATTTTGCTGGGTTGCTTCATCCATCGTGGTAATGGCGTTATTCACTTGGTTGATACCCGTACTTTGCTCGCTAGAAGCTGCGGTAATTTCACCCATAATGTCGGTTACACGTTGCACTGAAGACACAATTTCTTCCATGGTCCTGCCTGCGTCCTCGACAAGTTTCGTGCCATCTTCAACTTTGCTTACAGAGGTAGAAATAAGCTCTTTAATCTCTTTGGCAGCACTGGCTGATCGTTGTGCAAGGTTACGTACTTCACCTGCCACCACTGCAAAGCCACGGCCTTGTTCACCCGCCCTTGCGGCTTCAACTGCGGCATTCAATGCAAGAATATTGGTTTGGAAAGCAATACCATCGATGACGGAAATAATATTTTCAATTTTTCGAGCGCTATCGTTAATTGCACTCATGGTATTGACCACATTACCAACTACTTGGCCACCTTTAACCGCTACACTAGATGCTGCTGCGGCTAACTGATTGGCTTGCTTTGCGTTTTCAGCATTTTGTTTAACAGTGGCGGCTAATTCTTCCATACTGGCGGCGGTTTCTTCTAAGCTGGAGGCTTGCTGCTCGGTACGGTTAGATAAATCACTATTACCACTAGAAATTTCTTCTGCCGCAGTATTAATGGTTTCACCTGCTTCTTTAATACGCTGCATAACTTCAGTCATTTTTTCGATTAAGACATTAATGCCAGCGCATATTTTTTCTGTTACACCCACTTTATCGGATAAATTAACGCGTTTGGTTAGATCACCGCCAGCGGCACGTTCCAGCACCTCTGAAAGTTCAATTTCAAGATTACGTTCTTGGGTTACATCTATCCACTCTAATGATGTCCCGTGGCGTGAGCTATCTTCAAAAAATATTGGGTTTGCGATGAGTTTGAAATAACTAGTACCCACTGGTATAGTCGTTTCATAAGTTTTGCTTAAGCTTGCAAGCAGATTGCGTTGGTGGGATGGACTTTTATGGAAGATATCAAAATTTTGGCCGACAATTTTTTCAGCATCAAAGTTGGGTAATGATTTACGCATGTCACTTTGCGCTTTACGCATGAACGCTTGCGTGGCTTTATTCATATACATAATGATGCCGTCGTTATTAGCCATCATCATGTTCGTTGAGGCGCCATCAAGTGTATTTTTGATCAGAATCGCTTCGTTTGTAGTTATTTTTTCCTCCTCGTCTTTATGATGTCTTTCTGTAATGTCAGAAGCGTATTTAATCACTTTGGTGAGATTGCCATTCATGTCATGAATTGGGTTATAGCTG
>Ga0105045_10005591_pt1 | contig 11058 bp, 5 predicted proteins | sample MAT02_FD_78089 | JGI IMG/M metagenome (GOLD analysis project Ga0105045, IMG submission 78089) | Freshwater microbial communities from Lake Fryxell liftoff mats and glacier meltwater in Antarctica - MAT-02 (megahit assembly) | ecosystem: Environmental > Aquatic > Freshwater > Ice > Liftoff... | reverse complement strand
GCGTGGGTCAGCGAGGCGCACGCGAGCGCGAGCGCCGTCGCGTAGCGCGTGAGGCGCGGCATCGAATGACATGACATATGAGCGGACTGGAGAGGGGAACGAGACGGCGCCGGACGGGCGGGGAACTACTTGCTGCTGACTAAGGCTAAGAATGTCGCAGTAGCCGCACTGACTTGTCCATTCTTCTTGGTCACGTCAAGCGTGCCCTGCGACGTGTAGCGGTCACGTCGACCGCCCGAATTGATTTTTATCAGGCGAACGGTGAATTGGGCCTGTGTCACGCGGCCACTTTCACTGATGATCCGGGTTGGGCCGCCGACTTCCACCTTATGCCCGCCCCCGTCCTTCCAGAAGTCGGCGATCAGCGTGCCCGCGCCGCGCGTTTGCAGCAACTCCTGCACGCTGCGGTCCACTTCGCGCTGGAGCTCACTCGGCGTCGGAACCTCCGCACCCGGCTCGGCAGCCACCGGCGCGCCAGCCCCCGCCGCGGCCGCAGGATACGGCGCAGCACTCGGCGGCAACGGAGCAAGGGCCTGCGTTCCAGAACCCGGTGGCGCGTCTGCCACCGAACCGCGCCGTGGGCTTGTCACCGCCGATTGTTTCGGCACCGTCCCCCCTCCCTCGGCTCGATTCGCCGACGACGCAGCACGCGAATCGGGCGCCGGTGGGGAGGCGGCTGTCGCCGTGTCAAACGCCGGCGCGGTGACTGGTGGCGGAGCTGGCGTTACGAAGGACGCCTGTGGTGGGGAGTTCACGGACATAGGTTGTGGCGCTGGAGCCGGCAGTTGCCCAGCATCCGTTCGCGCATCAGGGCCTTCCTGACGGTCGGCACCTGTCGGTCTCGCCAACCATGCGAGAAGCGTCACAGCGGTAATGGCCACCCCGGCGAACAGCGGGGTACGGTTCGCCGCCCTCGGCTTCGCCGCTGCCGCGACCGGAGTTGCTGCAACCGGTGTCGCCGCGATCGGGGTTGCCGGTGTTTCCGGTGCTGCAGCTTCCAGTTGAGATGGTGTCGGCCCTTGAAGGGAGGCCGTCGAGAGCGCGGGCGAAGCGTTCGCCACTCGCACGCGGACGGGAATCCGCAGCTCCGCGAACGATCCGTCGTCGTTGGCGCACGACGCGTGCAGGAGCGCCGAGCCTGGGTGGAGCGTTCGCACGGCACCGGTTGGTGCAACCAGCGCGACGTTCGGCGCGTCCGACTCCCAATGCACGATGGCCTCCGGGATCTCTCGTCCGCGACGATCCAGCGCACGCACGGTGATCGTGGCGAGGTCCCCGAGCATCACGTCGAGGACGGGCGGCGTTGCCTCGAGCCGCATGGTACGCCGCGGACTCACTTGTAGCTGCAGGCGCCGCTCGATAGCTGCGCTGGCGAAAGGAGGCTGCGCCGAAACGAGGAGTACCGCGTCGCCAGCGCCGATGGCTTCGATACCGAAGGTGGTGGGATCAACGCGCACAACCTCGGAAGACTGGCTGACAATCTGAACACCCGTCGCAGATCGTTCGGTGCCGAACGCATCGAGCACGCGCACCATGAGCACCACAGTTTCGCCGACCAACAGGTCCGTTTCGGCAACTTGTACCTCGATGGTCCCGATGGGCGATTCCGTGGCTTCGAGCCGAATCGAATCGCTCGCGTCGTCTACGGCTGCCGTGATCGTCGCGGCGCCGGGCGCTATGGCGAGGGCGGTTCCCAGCGAGTCCACGTGTACCGCGCTCGGACGGTCCGATGACCAGCGCGCGGGAGGTGGTACGACTTGCTGGCCCCGATCATCGAAGGCCTCCAGCGTGAGCGCCGCCGCCTCACCGAGTTCCAGCGACGCGCTCGCCGAACGGATGCGGAGCAAAGCGATCGGACGGCGCTCCACGTTCACCTCGATCCTTCTACGCAAGCCACCCACCGAAACCTCGACCGTGCCCTGCCCGGGATGCAGCGCCCGGAGCAGCCCCGAGCTGTCCGCATCGATCACTGCCGACGTGTCGCTTTGCCACGCCAGCGTCACGTCTGTCCGATGCTGTCCCGTGACATCAAAGACCGAAACCGCCGGCTGGACCGAGTCTCCCACTCGCAACCGCAGCGTGGGCGTGCTGACCACGAGTCGAGCCAGCGGCGCCAGATCCACGCAAATCACGGCATCCATGGTGGCGTCACCCACCGTGGCGCGAATCATCGCACTGCCCGGCGCCACGCCACGGATGGCACCACTGTCGGTCACGCTGACCACCGCCGGATTGCTGGAACTCCAGCGGACGCCGGCGCCCGGGAGGGTGTCCCCGTTGTCCAGCGACACGGTCGCCTTGAGCTCGAGCACCCCGCCAGCGAAGATCGTCGCCGCCGGCGGCGAGATGGTGAGCATAACCGACTCGGGGAGCGAGGCCGCCGATCGTTGAGGCGTGCTGTTGGTGGGGATCGGACTGACCGGCGTGATCGCGGTGAGTGCCGGTACGGACTGGATTCGCGCCTCCCGCAAATCGCGGGCGGCGGCGGCCAACCGCTTCCGCGCGGCGCCGCCGTCCATCGCCAAGTTGGCGCCCAACACCTCCACCAGGTCCTCCAGCGACGGCCATCGGTTCTCGGGCGCCTTTTCCAGCATCCGCATGACCGCATTCGCGAGAAATGCGGGGCAATCGGGGCGGCGATCACGGAGCGGTACCGGCGTTTTACTTCCATGCGCCGCGATCAGCGCATACAGTTCGCCGCCGAACGGAGGGGCCCCCGTGAGCATCTGGTAGGCCGTAATCCCCAAGGCATACTGATCCGACGCGGGCCCCACGGGCGAATCCGAGAACTGCTCGGGACTCATGTAGACCGGCGTGCCGATCTGCGTGCCTGACTTGGTGAGTCCGTCGCCGCCGACAGCCTTGGCGATACCAAAATCGGTGAGTATCACCTCACCCTTCAGGTTCAGCAGGATGTTGGCCGGCTTCACATCGCGATGGACGATCCCTTCCGAATGCGCATAGGCCAACGCACGAGCCGCCTGCATCAGCACCCAGCGCGCCTCATCGATCGGCAGCGAACCAGGCTGGCGGCAGAGCTCGTCGATCGACCCGCCCTCGATCAACCCCATCACGAAGAAGATGATGTCCTCGCTCTGCTGGACGTCATGCACCACAATCACGTTGGGATGCTGCAAGCGCGCCGCGATGCGCGCCTCTTGCAGGAACCGCTCCGCCATGCCGTGCGTGAGACTGAGTCTCGGGTCCATCACCTTGATGGCGACCGTCCGTTCGAGCTTGAGATCGCGGGCCACGTACACCACCGCCATACCGCCCCGTCCCAACTCGCCGGCGATGTCGTACGTACCAAGCGTGGCCAGACGTAGCCGCTCCAATAATGGATCGGCCACGAACCGTCCGCTGGTCGAGGGATCGGGGCTCACCGTCCGGTCACGCCCATTACTTCGTTACCTGCGACACACAGCTCATCCGCCCCAACCATCCGCGCGTCAATACCGACGACGCCTCGCGACGCAGCGCCTCGAAGCGCAACATCACCGGCTGCGATTCCTTGATGCCCGTGGCGTTCCAGGTCACGCTCTGCCCTTCAAACGCGTCGGCGCTCGCCACCAGGCGGAAAATCGCCCAATCGCCGCCCACCGACTTCACCAGCGTCGGCTTGTTCTTCTTGAACTGCGCAAGCAACTGCGCATCCCGACCGTTCGTGGCCGGCCAGATCACTTCGTTCTTGAACGACTTCGCATCAAAGCGCGCTTCCTTGCCGTTGTTCTTGAGCACCAGCAGTGGCGTGATCTCGCTGATCACGCCACTCGCCAGCCACCGCACCTGCGGCGTGGTGGGATCTTCGGCGAACAGCGCCGCCGACACCTCGCTGGCCCGCACGAAGAAGTCCACAAAGCTCTTTGACAGCTCCACGCCACCCGCGGCCTTCGCGGTCCAGCTGCCGCCCTGCTTCTCGAGATAGGGTGCCAGTCGCTCCTGCTGGAACACCCACAGCTCACCCGTGGTAGGGGCGAGAATGGCCTTCACGTCGGCGAGGTTGGCGTCGGCGGTGGCCTGCGCGTTAAACGGGAACTTGGACGTCAGCTGATCGAGGCGCGCACATAACGCGCGCCCCCGCTCGTTGAGCACGGCGGCTTCGGCGGCCGCAGCACCGCCCCCGCCGCCACCGGCAGCGGGCGCCGGTGCAGGGGCCGGCGCGACCGCAACGATCCGTTTCACCGGCGGACGGGTGGAGCCGACCGACTTCAGCACCGCCTCCACCCCAGTAATCGGTTGCAGCAACAGCTGCTCCACCGGACCCGCCAGCGGGGACGCCGCGACACTCAGATCGAAACCCTGCGCCACCCGCTTCGCCGCCAGTCGCGCGCTGATCACCGCCCCCCCCGCCTGCTGGGCCGCCTGCACGAGCGCGGCCGTACTGGGCGTGTCCACCGCCGGCGGCATCGCGGCCACTTGCATCAGCGCGCCCTGCAGGCCGAGCAAGCCGTCCATGTAGGGCTGGTTCTTCTCGGAAACGAACTTGTCCACCAGCTCGGGCGGCGTCACGGCATGCACCGGCTGGAAGGCCGCGCGCGTGGCCGAATCACTGTTGGTGTTGACCGCCACGGTCCGCAGCACCTGCAGTATCGGCGACTGCGTCCCCGCGAGCGCATCGAGCTTGGTCGCGGCGTCACTCACGCTCGACGGGCGCACCACGGCGGCACTCTGCACCACCCCGCGCCACGTGCGCACCCTGTCATCATAGTAGCGCGTCTTGATCGCGCCGATCACCGCTTCACGATCCACCGACTTCGCGGCCGTGGCGTCTCCCACGACCCACGTCTCGCCCTGAAAATACCGATCCGAATTACGGAACGCGTCGAGCATGAACGCAGCACCCTTCGCACTGAACGCCCCGGGCACTTCCGCCGTGGACGTCAACAGCCCCGGCGCTTGCGGCACCCTGACCGGGGGAATCGTGCTGTTCGCGTCGGCCAGCATGTTCACATAGATCTGCTCACCGCCCGTGAAGCGCGCGAGAAAATCGCGGGCCGGGACCACCAGCGCATTGTCGGCGGCGGTGGGATACGGATTGTACGTGGGGAGCTCGCTCGCATAGAACTCGAACTGCTGGCGCGCGAGCCCCGTGACATCGGCATCGGTCGGCTGCCCACGCTGCCAGCTCGTCACCAACACCGGCGCCAGAAACTCCACGCTGCTCTTGTCCGGTGACGAGGTGGTGATGAGGTACCCCTTGAGCCATCCGTAGGTCGTGCCGTAGTCGTTCGTCGGGCCCGGCACATCCGGCAAGGCATTGAGCGAGTCCACGATCGCGCCCCAGCTTTCCGCGAACAGCTGCTTCCGGAACCCGTCATACCAGACCGGACGCGCCGCCTCGAGCACGCGTTCACCACGCCAGAGTCCGAAGCGCAGCCGCAGCGGCGGCCCGCTGTCCACATACGTACGCAGCGTGTCCAGCTGACCGCGCAGCGCATCGAGCTGCCGCAACGCCTCAGCCGGTGCAAACGCGATCGTGCCCGGCGCGGACCGCACCACGGGCAACGACGCCACACGACGCGCCGCCTCTTCCACCCGATTGCTCAAGGCGCGATTGCCCAGCCACGACCCGCTGACCATCGCCAGGAGCAGCACACTCGCGGCGATGGCCGTACCCAGCATCACGCGTCGCGCGCGCTGCACCCGCACGCCACCGCTCGCCACTGACGCCGCCCCAGTGTCCGCCAATACCACATCGCGCAGGAACCGATCGAGGAACACCCATTCGGGCACCTTGCGCGTGGTGCTCGCTGCGGCCGGCTGCGCCATGGGCGACGCCGCGGCCGTCGCACGGAACACCTGGGTGGCCGCCGACGCGTTCGGTGCAGCGGGCGCTGCCATCGAGGCGGCGGCCTGCGCCACGTCGGTCACCACCACGGGGCGCGCGCCCACGAAGTAGAAGCCCCGTAGCTGTGGGCTCGTACCGAGCTGCGTCGGACGACACAGCTCCACCAGAAATGCCGTCACCGCCGGTGCGAGCTTCTGCAGCTCACGCGGCAACTCATACGCGCCGTAGCGCCGATCGGGCGCCGAGTCGCGCCCTAACAGATCCACACGGCGCACCGACACGCTCTGCACAATCTGCGCGAACGCCGCCTGCAACCGCGGCGTGAGCCGTTCGGCGTAGCTGCCCGTGTTCGACGCCGCGTCGAATGGCAGCGTGGCGCCGAGCGGCGCACGCAGTTCGTCCTTCGTGAACACGCCAATCCACGACTCGAAGTGCGGAATCCGGTCCATCTTCGTGAACACCACGTACACCGGCATCGCGAGACCCAACTCCCGCGAGGCTTCGGCCATCCGCTGCCGCAGCGACTGGCCGAGCTGCTCGAGTTGCTGGCCGTTGCCGCCGGCATAGAACAGATCACACGGCACACAGATCACCGCGGCGCGCGGCGCCGCGTCACCCCGTCCGACCGCCGCCGCCACACGCGGTGCCCGCAGCGCCCGCACCACCTTCGCCCACCGCGGGGCGTCCGTAAGCAGGCCGCCACCCAGCTCGGTCACCACAGCCTGCTGCATGGCCCACACATTTGCCGTCTTCGTGGGCGGCGGCACCGTGCCGGACGCCGACGGCGCGTCGCCGGCCAACAGCTCCGGGTCACCCCCGGAGCGCATCACCAGCGACGTCTTGGCGGCGCCTTCCGGGCCCACCACCAGCACCATCGCGCGGCTCGCCAGCGCCCCGCGCGGCAATCGCTGTCGCGCCCCACTAATCGTCAGCAGCACATCGTCGCCCGGATCGAGCACCGGCTCGGCGTCCTGTGGGCGCAAGAACCACACGATGGCCCCAGCGGCGATCAGGCCCAGCACGATGAACCCGATCCGCAACCCCCAGAGCGCGCCGCCTTCCACGGCCAACGTCCGTTCGAGGACCACGAGCAAAACGATGAAGAGAAGCAGGACCGCAGCGGCAATCAGCCAGCGGACATACGGCTTGCGGGGTGCCATAATCGGTGTGGTTATCGGTCAGTCAGCGAGCGGACGTCGCGGCGGGAGCCGCCGGCGCCAAAGCCCTGATCGCATCAGTGCTGCTGCGCAGTGTCATCGCGTACGTGCCCCAAAGCGCCGCCAGAAGCACCACACTGCCGATCGCGCCGATGGTCAGTGGACGGAGCCAGGGATCGCGCGCGCTTACACTATCGGCGGGGGGTGTCCATGCCGGGGCCAGATCACCGGGACGCCCGCGCAACCGTCCGAGACGTTCGGCCACACGCGACGTAATGGCGTGTAACTGCCCCGGATCGCCGGCACCGTATTTCCCACGAAAGCCCAGCAGCAAGCAGAGCTGATGCACTTCCAGCAAATCCGTCAGATCGGGTGAATCGGGACGCGCGAGCAGCTGGTCGAGATGCTGAAAAAACCACTCCCCGCCCATGTGACCACCGAACAGCTCGTCCTGCAAGGGCCGCCGCGACCACTCGGCCAGCGCCGGTAGGCGGGTATTGAGCACCGATTCGTCGAGGAAGGCCACCACCGCAAAGATGGCCAGCCGCGCGTCCTGCGCCGAGAAGCCCGTGGCCAGCGCCTCCTGCTCGGCGCGCGCCAATAACTGCGAGACCTGTGCCCGAAACGTCGCCGCGTCGGTCACCGGCTGGCGATCTGCGCGCAAACGCACGACCGTCGTGATGGACTCCTGCAACGCAGCAGCCAGACGTCCTGTTGCAGCGGTCAATGCGTCACTCACGATACATCCTCAGCAAGACTGCGGGTAACGACCATAAACGGACATGGTCACTGTGGCACCAACACCGCCACCTCGACATATGCCCCAGGGATAGCATCAGGCACATAGACCCCCACCTCACGCGACTGGGCGAGGGTGAGGGCGCACGGGCCGCTCATCGTCAACTCGAAATACATCAGATCGGGCTTGGGCGCGAGTCCGGCGGGCGGCGACGGGACGTGTTCGGTGGGCAAGCCGTTCACCGCGCGCTCCACCAGCTTCTCCACGAATTGACTGGCACAGGTCTTCGTGAGGCGCTGGACGCGATCGATCAGGTCGGCCTGGCCCAACTCCGCGCGGACCGCAAGGAACCAGCGCGCACCGGGTTCGAAGCAGCGCGGATCGCTGAGCGGTGCGGTGTGCAAGACGTTGGACACACGCTGCAACGGCACGACGACCGCGCGCGCGGAAATCACCACGTCGAGATGCGCGCGCAACTGCTGCTCCAGCACATCGAAGCTGCCCGTGAGATCCGCGTGATTGTACGGCGGGACGTCGCGAGGATGCGCATTGATGGAGAATGTGCACAGCGCACCCGCCAGTCGCGTGAGCTCCAGATACAGTCGCTCCGGATGGGCGCGGCGCGTGAGCAGCAGATGCCGCAGGGGGGCATCGGCCGAACGGATGGCGTGCAGCAGCCACCGCGTGGCCAACTCATTCCCGGCATATCCTGCGGCTCCTCCCGTGGCACCACTTGGCGCCTGCGAGACCGTCGCCGCCAAGGCGCTCCCTTTAGCTTCCAGCATGGCCACGGTCCGTCGAGTCAGATCGAGCAGTCGATCACTGGCGCCAAGCTGGAGCGTGGGTGGGATATACAGCGGATCGAGCTGGAACTGCCCGCGTCCGTCGCGCTGCACACGCGCAATGGGCATCGAGGTCACGTCGTCTGTGACGTCGTCATCGAGCAAAAAATATAGATTGCGGGCGGCGAAGCGGACAGCCAGGGGATCGTCCCCGGTGGCTTCATCGCTGACGATATGCTCCACGGCCTGAAATCGCGTGCGCGGAGGGAGCAGCGCGGGCCCCGGCAGCGCAGTCGCTTCCTCGACGTTGGCGGCGTCAGCGCGCCAGCGCGGGAGTGCGAGGTGGATCAGATGATGATCGCGAGTGGGCGAGAAGCGCTCGGCCAGTGCGAACGGCGAGGGGAGCGGATCGGCGTCGGGGGTGTGAAACGCAGTGCCATCTGGAAGAACGCCGCGCGCCTGAAGCACCGCCATCGTGCCGTTGTGCAGTGCGTCGGCATCGACGGTGATGGCCGAAAGGCCGTAGGCGAACGGAAAGAGCAGGTCGATGGTATGGATCGCCTGGTCTTCCTGATACCGGCGCTGCGCCTGGAAGTGCTGCGGCGTGAGGTGCATGCCGTCCTCCCAGACCACACGTCGCGATGGGGCCGATGTCAGGCGCATGTCGTCAGGGCCAAGGGGCGAGAGAACGGAGGGAGGGGGCGCACTCGGCGAGGACCGAACGACGGGCGCGCGAGGGTTTGCGTTACGCGTTGCATTGCGCGTAACTAGCGGGACGTGAACAATTGAACAATACATCGGCATCGCTGTTGTTGCGCCGTGTCGACGAGCCAGCACCGCTTCTCTAATTACGACTCCGGGATCATGAGCGACGATTTCAACGTCCGGTACCGCCTGCTCAAGTGTGTGGCCGTCGATGACGGCATCCGCACCCATAACGCGCAGGAGTTGGCCACAGGCCGAGTGGTCATGGTGCACTTGGCTGACGCGGCTGGCCCCGATGACGTGGATCGGCTGCGCCTGCAGTTGGGTCGTCTCACCGGGGCCGACAAGAACCGCGTGCTGGAAACGGCGACCTTGGCGTCGGGCTTTGCGGTCGTGACGGAGTTCCTCACGGGGATGACGTCGTTCACCGGGTGGCTGTCGTCGCGGGCGCCAAGCGAGACGCCCGCGCTGGCGACAGCGGCGGCAGCCGTGCCGGTGGTGCCGGTGGTGCCGGTGGTGCCCACGGTACCAGTGGCCGCCGTTGCTGAGCCAGCGCCCCTGCCTGCCGAGCCCGCAGTTGTGCCGCCGGTGGTCGTGCCGCGCGCGGTCGCGCCGCCCGCAGCGACTCCGGGGGCGTTCACGCTGATGTTCGGCGCGCCGTCGCTGCCGGATCCCGCTTCGGTCGCACCTGGCGCACCGGCTGCGCCCGCGGCGCCGGTCCCACCGATGGCGGCGGTCGCCGCGATGGCTCCCGAGGCGGCAGCGACCGAGCCCCCGCCTCCATCGCCCGCCGCGCCGACGCCGGGTGCCTTTACCCAGATGTTCGGCGCTCCTGCGATTCCATCCGCCCCCGAAATCCCTACACCTCCGGCACCACCAACACTTTCCGCAGCATCACAAAGCCACTTTAAGCCCATCACACCGCCATTCGGCGCACCAGTGCCATCGGCTGCTCCACCAGCGACCCCGCCAACGGTACAGCCGGCGGCTCCATTGGCACCCGCGCCGATCGCGGCCGCCCCCCTGCCTTCACAGCCTGCGCCCGGAGAATTCACGCGCATCTTCTCCGCCCCCAAGGCCGTGCCCATGCCGGAGACGCCACGCCCGTCGCCTATGGGGTCGCCTCTGGCCATGTCCCCCGTCATGCCGGCGGCTTCACCGCTCGCCAGCTCCCCGCTGGCCGCGCCGGCGTGGAGCACACCCATGGTGCCGAACGCTGCGCCCGGCATCTCGCCCGTACTGGGGAACTCACCAATCTTCGGTGGGTCACCACCCCCTGCGGCCCCCTCGTATCAGCCGCCCTCCCCACTGCCCCTCTCAACGCCCCACGCGTCGCCGGTGGCGGCCGCAGGGTTGGGCGGTCCCTCCGTGCTACCGCCACCGATCTTCTCGGCGGGCGGCTCCACCCCCCTTTCGGCGCTCGGTGGCGCCGCCTCGGCCCCCTCGGCCGCCGGCCCGAGTGAATACACACAGATGATCAGCCGAGCCCCGGCTCCGGTAGTGCCTCTGGTGGCTGCCGCGCCAAGTGCGTCCTCGGCGCCCGCCAAGCCTGGCGCCCCCGCGAAGCGCGGGGTGCCGACCGCGCTCATCATCATCATCAACGCCGTCATCCTCATTGCCGTGATCATCGTAGTGCTGGTGATGCGCAAACCGCAGCCTACCCAACCCGTAAAACCCGCCGTCCCGACGGCGCCAAAGATTTCGGCCCCCGCACTACCGAAGTAAAAAGAAACGACGACCGTTCGGTATCGAACGGTCGTCGTTTCGTCTCGACCCGTGTCGCGACGCGGTGGCCACGCCCCGGCTGCTAACGCAACACGATGACCAACTCGAAGCGCGCATCCACCAGTTCCGACGGCACATACACGGCGAGATTGCGGGCGTGCT
>Ga0105045_10005588_pt1 | contig 11063 bp, 4 predicted proteins | sample MAT02_FD_78089 | JGI IMG/M metagenome (GOLD analysis project Ga0105045, IMG submission 78089) | Freshwater microbial communities from Lake Fryxell liftoff mats and glacier meltwater in Antarctica - MAT-02 (megahit assembly) | ecosystem: Environmental > Aquatic > Freshwater > Ice > Liftoff... | reverse complement strand
GTAATGGTTCCTGTGGTTGTACCCACTTCTTCTACGGTTGCCCCGATGAGTAGTTCACCATTGGCAAGGGCCTTTACGACACCTTTAATGGCATGTTGAGCTTGCGAATATGACACAATTATAAACATAATAATGAAGACCGCAGCACATTTTTGAATAAGACTTCTCATTTTATTTTCGTTTATTTTGTTAATTGAATCTTGACTACATTGGACGTTTCTGACGATCCTCCCACAAAAATATTAAATTCTCCAGGCTCTGTCACCCATTCCATTTTATCGTTGTAAAAAGCGAGATCATCACTTGTTAATTCAAACGTTATGGTCTTGTTCTCCCCTTTTTTTAGCATTATTTTTTTAAATCCCTTCAACTCTTTGACGGGTCTTGTAGCGCTTGATACAAGGTCTCTGATATATAATTGGGCTACTTCTTCGCCATCATAGGTTCCCGTGTTTTTTATATTTACAGAAATATTTATTTTTTCATTTTGCTTGAAAGTAGATTTAGTGACACTTGGCTTACTATATTCAAAAGTAGTATAGCTCAGACCGTACCCAAAGACATATAAAGGACTATTCGGCATGTCCAAATATTTGGTCGTATATTTATCATTTGGGTTTAAAGGTCTTCCAGTATTTTTATGATTATAATATATAGGAATTTGTCCTTCATGTCTCGGAAAAGTGATAGGCAATTTACCGGATGGATTGTAATCGCCGAATAAAACATCTGATATCGCATTGCCAGCTTGGGTCCCTAACCACCAAGTTTCGAGTATTGCATCCGATTTCTGATCTACATTGTTTAGTATCAAGGGGCGACCATTCATCAGGACAGTTACGATAGGTTTCCCTACTGTTTTTAGTTGGTCTAGCATTTCTTCTTGTACACCTGGTATTCTTATCATCGCCCTTGATGCCGCTTCCCCACTTAGGTCTTTATGTTCTCCAATCGCTAGAATTACAAGATCTGCTTCTCTTGCTTTTGCCATAACTTGATCAAAATCTGATTTATCACTTCCTTCTATTTCGCATCCTTTTATATATTCAATAGTGACGTCGGTTGCTTTGAGGTTTTGTGTCATCCCTGTAAGTAATGATACACAATGTCTGCCTTCTCCTGATGCTGACCAAGCACCAATAAGGTTGTTTTTGTCATCTGCCAATGGTCCTACGAGCAATATTTTTTTGACAGAATTTTTAATGGGAAGAATGCCATTATTTTTTAGTAGTACGATTGATTTTCGTGCTACGTCTCTGCTCGCTTCTAGATTTTCTTTGGCAAGGATGGTATTCGTTTCGCGGGTTTTGTCAGAAAACTTATATGGATTGTCAAATAGTCCTAATTTCTTTTTGATATGGAGAATACTTCTCACGCTATTGTCAATTTGTTTCATATTAATACGACCATCCGTAAGGCCAATTTTTATTTTTTCTTGGAAAATAGCCCCTTGCATATCCATGTCAACCCCGGCATTTATAGCTAGAATACCGGCATCGGTCTCATCTTTCACTACACCATGATTGACCATTTCATTAATAGAAGTATAATCTGTCACTACAAAACCGGTAAATCCCCATTCTTTGCGAAGAATGTCTGTGAGGAGATATTTACTACCTGAAGCTGGTAAGCCATTATAATCATTAAATGAAGTCATTACTGTCATTGCTCCTGCATCAACGGCTGCTTTGTAAGGTGGTAGATATACTTCTCGGAAAACACGCTCGCTAATCTCTACAGAATTGTAATCACGTCCGGCAATCGGTGCGCCATAAGCAGCAAAGTGTTTGACACATGCTACAAGTCTATCTGCTTTGTCAAAACCATCACCTTGTATACCTTTTACCCTAGCTTCAGCAATTCTGGATCCAAGGTAAGTATCTTCTCCAGATCCTTCCATGACTCGTCCCCATCTAGGCTCCCTCGATACGTCCACCATTGGTGCGAAAGTCCAGTGTAGCCCTGATGCTGCGGCTTCTTTTGACATGACGTATGCTGATTTTTCTATGGCTTCAAGGTCCCAACTTGCAGCCTCGCCAAGTGGAATAGGAAACATTGTTTTATAGCCATGGATGACATCGTAGCCGAATAATAATGGTATTTTTAGTCGACTTTCTTCCATGGCAATCTTTTGGAGTCTAGTAGTGAAATCTACGGTATGACTATTAAAGAGAGCACCACATTTGCCTGTTTTGATATCATTTTCATAACCACCCCTGATGGTCGGTCCTGTAGATTCCCAATCTGTGGTGTAAAGAGTCATCTGCCCTAATTTCTCGTCCAACGTCATTTGCGACATCAGTTTTTCTATAAAAGGGTCTTTGGGAAGAGATCCCATTTTGTCCGTTGTCTTTTTTGAGCAACTTATCAAAAACAATCCTGCTATTGCTAATAAAATTTGTGTTTTCATTTTAATTGATTTTGTCTAACCAGCCGCCTTTGAAGCCAGCTTTTTTAAGTCCGTTTATAATATATACATTTCTTTTCATCGTATTCCAAAGAAGTTCAGTCTCATGATTCTGAATTTGTAGTAATATAGGTCCTTGATCAATTCCTAAATAATCTATATCAAACCATCCATTAGGATATTTATGATCTGAATACGTAAGATTGAATGCATCTTTAAATCCATACTCTCCTACTAGATCGGGATAATAAGTATTCCACATGTACTTCAAGCATTCTTCTGATTCTATTGGTGTAAAAGCAAAAGATCCTCCTGCCGCAGTAGGTGCAATCGTACCGTCATCAACGATCTGAATGCTACATGCACCTCTAGCTCTATAATCAAAAAACTTTCTTTCCTTACCACCAATAATTAATGTTTTATTTATTGGCCCGTCACAAGCTGTCAATCCCCAACATTTGTCACTATATCCTTTATATTTAGAAGGATTAGCTATACAATACGCCTTATTGGAAAGGGTAGCTTTTCTTGAATTTTCAAAATAGTCATCATTATTTGCCAACATAAAACTGTCTTTTATATTCCGAAAATCTATCCAAATATGGCTATATTGGTGACCAAATAAAGGATCAAACTGAATGTTTTTTTGACCATAAAATGTATCTAATGAATAAGTTTCGCACCACTTTTGCCATGCATTTTGAGGTATAGGATGTGTTGGTGAGCCCATAGCCATGATTATCAAAATCATAGCTTCATTATACCCGTTCCAATCGTTTTCTATAAATCCTTTTTCTGGGTGCCAGCCCATGCTCATTTTGCCATTTGGCTTCATCATCCAGTTCCAGTCTACCCTGAGAAACAAGCTATCAGCGAGTGTTCTAATTTGTTTTTCTGTCTCTTTGTTAGGATCGTCGAAGTAAGACATACAACTCAAAACGCCAGCCATAAGCAATCCTGTATCGATAGATGACAACTCCACTGTCTTGTATCGTTTTGCATCATCGGGGTTGAGAAAGTGGTAGAAAAAGCCTTTATGGCCACTCACGCCTTGTGGTTCTGGACCTTGTGGCAATGTCCATAAAGTGAGAAGTGTGTTCAATACCCTATCTGCACCTTGCTCGCGGGTGATATGTTTATACTCAATGCCAGTAAGGTAGGCACTTAGACCGAACCCTGTGGCTGCAATGCTTGAGAATGTATTCGTAGGATACCTGTCTGGAATTTGAAAATTTGAAGTATCGGCCAAGTCCCAGAAGAAATCAAATGTTCTTTTTTTTAAGTCAGCTCTCGTATAGTGGAGTTGACTTATCTTTGGGTTTTGGCTACATCCAAAGAAGATAGGAATCAATAGTATGTTCCAAAAGATACGAAACATATTAATTGTTGTTTTGAGTTTTAAAATTTAAGTATTTTATCAAAAATCATGAGGTGACATGTGCTTTGTCCAAATAAAGAATTTAATGCAATGAGGTTATTTCTCCAAATCTCAGCGTTAAAAATACTCGCCGTAGCGTTGTCTAAGCTGTGGCACGAAGTCCACAGTTCAGAGCTAAAATCGTTTGCTGCGATTTCTCAACGCTCCTCATGTTTTCGCCTTGATCTTTGGAAAAATAACTGCCATTATTATTTAACTAATTATTTTGACAGAACACTAGTGCTAATTTGAAAATATAATTAGACACATTTTTATTGCAATAAGATGCCTGTTCAGAAAAAGTAACCGGATAAACAAAGACGTTTATCCGATTACTTTCAAAAATTATATTTTTACAATTTTATAAATCGTGATTGTGCCACGAGTTGTTGTTTGTCATTATAACCCATTAGGAAATAGGTACCACTAGGGATTGCTGATACATCGATATACTGAGTAGTTTGATTGTTGTTCCACAATCTTGCTATCGTCTGCCCATAAATATTAACAATATCGGTTGATTTAAGAGTTTCTGCATTGTTTACTTTTAGTATATCACTTACTGGATTTGGACTTACAGAAAGCTGTGTTAACTTAACATCACCAACTGAAGATGGTCCTGATTCACCACAGTCTCCACCATCAAGTCTGACATCATCAAAGTAGTAAATAACATCTTCGCTTGGTAAATTATTTATATCAAATATCCATGTAAGACGTGCATATTGACCAGCAGGATCTATAGGTTGAGGTGCTTGCGAAAAGTCCCAAGTCAATTCTTCCCATTCGTTCACTTTTGTGTTTGCTACAGTCACGTCACCCGAACCACCTGGAAAACCAGCTACTAATGGTTTTTCAACCTTCAGTGTAATGGTGGTGATTTTAGGGGAAAGAATTTTTGCTCTGATAATTGTATTCGCACCAAAGTCTATATACGACTGAAGATCAGTGTACATTCCTTGCCAAGGTTCTAGACCAGAAGCTTTTTCTGTTGCTTTTCCTACTTTGTCAGAGGTGTTGATACCTGCTTTAAGTGGATTGTCTACTAATTCAAAAGCTCCAGAATTGTCATTAGGGAAATATAACCATTGGTCTGAGACGAAAGCTGCATCATCATAATTTACCAAACATCCATCATATGGAGCATGAGCCCACTTTAAATTATCAATATAATAATCGTCTATGGTAGATGTCTCTACGCCAGCGTTAAAGAAAAGACAAACTCTTTTGTGATCCTTGCCAGCTTCGCCAGAAAAATCTGCAGATACAGTGTACCATTCATTCGCTTTTGATATCTCTGTGAAGATTTCTCTCGCAGGACTTGCCCCACCTTCCAGTTTAAGTAAAACAGGAACTACTTGTGTTGACAAAACTTGGAATTCTAATTGGTTGAATACATCAAGGGCTATACCATCTGGGAAATTTACACATAATGCCGACCATGGTTGGTTTGCTTGATCTTTGTAAAGACCTACTTTCGTTGAACTATTTGCTGCAGTAAGACTTGGGTTGTTTACATCAGTCAATAATTCGGCACCAGCACCATATTCATAATTTCTTTGACATTCGAAGTCGTCAATGATGTTTGTTATGGCTACTGCGCCTTCACATGGATCTACTGTTGATTCTCCTTGTCTCAAGTTATCAAAGTAATAAATAGCACCTTGTTCTGCAACACCTGAATTGAAGATTAATTTAAGTGCTGACCAGTTTGAAATAGTCTGAAATTCTGAGAAATTAAACGATAATGTCTCCCAACTTCCTGGGGAAAGTAAGTCTCTAGTTACATCTTTATTTCCAGATGTCGGACTTTCTAATTGGAATGTTACGGATACGCTTCCGCCTGGAGCCCATACATCAAGATTAAACTGTGGTTTCTCAGAGATATCAATCAATCCTGGTGCTACTGCTGCCAAAGTTGAAAATTGAGATACACCTTTCGTATATTCACCTACTCTGCTTGAAGTATTGACACCGTTTGGATCTGGATTGTTGATTACTTCAAACTCTCCATGCAGCAAAGCCTGTTGATCAAGTGGTTCCCATGGAAGGGTCGCTCCGTTCTCAAAGTTTTCGATATCTTCCACTGTTTTTTCGCCCCATGCAAAATCATCTATAAAATAGACATCACCAACTTCTGGTTCGTTTCCTGCATTAAAAAACATAATCAGCTTGTTGTGGCTAGCCAAAGCTTGACTACTGAAATCTATAGAGTAATCGACCCATTGATTGAGTTCTGTAATATCGGCCCAAACTTCAATTGCAGGAGAAACACCGCCTTCTAATTTGAATAACACTCTTGTTTCTTTTGATGACCAAATTTTAGCATTAAACTGGTTATTTGTAGTCAAATCAACTGGGTTTTGATAATCAATCAAAAGACCATTCCATGGTTCTCCCAAAGGATCAACATATCTTCCAACGTGTGACGAAGAATTAACAGTATTAGGCGCTGGATTTGGTATTACCGATAGGCTATCCCATCCATTGGCATAGGTAGCATTTCTATTACACTCGAAATCATCAAGAATAGATGCATCAAGCGTCACACTTCCACAATCTCCAGCTGATACAGCATAGAAATTGTCAAAATGATAGACATCTGCACTCGTCTCTACTCCTGGATCAAAAAATAGAATTGCTTTAGTAAGGTGTGTAAAGTCCTTTGAATCTGAAAGATCGAATGTATATTCTTGCCATGCATTCGCAAGTCCTATGTTTACTACTTTTTCAATAGCTGGACCAGAACCTTCGAGTTTCAAAAGTACTTGAGTTGGAGCACTTGCATGAATCTGTAATTTGAATTGATTCAAAACACTTAAGTCAAAAGGAGTTGTTCTTTCTGCAAGCAATAAGCTGAATGCATGAGCGCCAGATTTAGTATATTTACCTACATTGGCAGTGCTGTTAACACTGTTTGGTGCTGGATTTTCTATTGGTGCTTCTAGTGTACCATCAAATGCTGTCCATCCCATTTCATTTCCTGTCTCGAATGTTTCGAAAACTTCTTTAGCTTCAAAACCACGAATGTCATCAAAATAAAAAGTACTGACAGCTGGTGTAGTGAATGGATTAAAAGCTAGTAGCACTTTAGTGTGCGCAGTAGCTGCACCTGCAGAAAAATCAACTGAATATTCTACCCATTTATTTGCTTCCTTTATGTCAATAAATTTTTCTACCGGCGCTCCTCCGCCTTCAAATTTCAATAAAGCTCTTGTTGGAGCTATTGGTGACCAAATTTTGATCTTCACTAGATTCATTTGGCTTAAGTCAGCAGGAGATGCCATAGTACCTAGTCCAAAACTAAAATCAGAAATACCATCATTTGAAAATTTGCCTACGAAATCGCTTCCGTTTACGGCGTCTTTATCAGGATTTGCTATCGGACCTTCGTAAGAAAGTCCGTTTAAAGCTTCCCATGTAATTTTGGCAGCTCCTCCTTCGAAGTCTTCATAAATGGTCTGACCATTCATGGCATATGCTGCAAAAGTAAATAACAATACTGTTAGTAAATGTTTCATCATTCTAAGGTACATTTTGTTTGGTGATTAAATTAATACGTTATAACAAATAGGTTCTAATCACTACGACATGTATAAAATGACTACAACTCTACTACAGCATCGTACAAATGATGTTATGCAAAGTAATATTTTATCGTATGGCGTAATGACAATGCAATATTAGTGATTTTTCAATACAAAGTTAAAAAAAACACTACACCATGACTACGCCATTTGATAATTTTAATTTTTAAGTAGCCTTTAATTGATAGTTTTTTGATACGTATCTCTTGTTTTATAGGGGGTTAGCCATCATACGCCATAAAAAATTCACTTAAGTTGGCGTCATTCGGTAAATGCAGTTTTTTTCTTAATCTATATCTTTTGTTTTCCAAACCTCGTATAGAAATATTAAATAGTGGTGCAATATCTTTAGATGTTAAGTTCATTTTGAGATAAGCAGCTAGTTTTAGATCGGCAACGGTGAGGTCAGAAAATTCGGTTTTTAGTTTTTTAAGGAAGACTTCATGTACATCGTTAAAATTTGACTCAAAAAGATTTTTATCATCTTCCACCGTCATATTTTCGTTGATTAGCTTCATTAGATTTTGGAAATCTTTGGTCGTAAGTGTATGGTCGCCCGTTTTCCTAACATCGATGAGTTCGGCTTTAATTTCCTGTAATAGTTCATTTTTTTGGACTAAATGTATCGTAGTATTAGCTAATTCTTTACTCTTGATGATATTGTCATGCGTAAGTCTATCGTTTTCGAGCTGATACTTATGTTCCCTGAGTAGTCTTTCATTTTCATTTTCTAGTTTTACTTTTTCTAGTTTGATGACTTTATTTATATATTCTTTTAATAGAAACATCAAAAATGCAAAAAAGCAGAAATACATAAATATTGCTAATTTATTCAGATACCATGGGGGCAAAATGTTGAAATTTAATGGTTTACTAATAGTTCCATCATTTGATTGAATAGTCAAGCTGTATCCGCCTGAAGGTAAGCCAGAAAAACTAATAAAAGATGGATCATTTATAGATAGCCAAGTATCTTCATTTCGATTACTTTCTAGTTTATATTGGAATGAATTTGTACTTCTATACTCTGAATGATGGAAAAAAACTTTAAAGTTTCTGTCGTCGTGCGGAATTTCAATGGTATTTGCTTGGTCAGTGGTTGTACAAAAGTCTTTCCCTACTATTTTATCAAAATATATATCTACTGTATTGGTTTTGATTTCCTTTAACGACGAGTAGTTGCTGATAGCGTAGCCTTCATCCAAGCAAAACAGGACATTGTTATGACCAATATTGACAACACTATGGTAGTCTTTGTTTATAATATGTCTGAAAGTTTTGGAATTTTTTCCATCCATCATTACAAAACTGTCGTTGTAGATTTTAAACCAATGAGCATTATCGGGTGATCTCATTAGAAATTTATCCTGTTCGGATTTAAGGGTTTTACTTACTACAAATTTGTCATTTATTTCGTCATATTGAAAATATTGCCCTTCTACATGTATTACCATTTGCGAAGATATCATGTTTAAATCTAGCCCATTATCGACAGGAATTCCTTCAGGGGTGCCATATTTTTTTGTCTTTATGACCTTGTTGAATGATTTATCAGGAGTAAGTTTGAAAAGCCCTGTAAAAGGACCCACAGCCCAAATGTTATTTCTTTTATCAATAATAAATTTTTTGACAGGCTCATTAAAATTACCAAGTTTATGTGATAAAACTAATTTCCCTTCTTGTGAAAATAAGACAAGTCCAGTATATGTCCCTTGCAGTAACAGTTTTTCATTTTGGTTTGGTAAGTAATCTGTGTACCAACCACCTGTGATACTAGATATTTTTTGAGCTTTGTCACCTTTGATGATAAAAGTACCTTCATTGTGTCCACAAAGTAATCCCGATTTGATAGCTTTCAGCTGCCACACTTGACCTTGAGAGCCTTTTACTAGTTTGAAATCCTTATGTATATTTGCGCCTTTTTTTGACTTTTGGTCAGAATAATAAACACCTTGATTGGTGCCAAGATAAAGGATGGAGTCGTAAGTTGCAGCCGTATAAACCGTACCCAACTGACCTTTCACATCATAGTAAACCTTAAGTTCGTTGTGGATATTGATCGTGGTAATACCTTTGTCAAGACCGAGCCAAATGTTTTGATCACAATCTTCCATCATCGAAAGTATGGAATTATTCTGTAGGCCATTAGATGTATTAACTTGATATAAATGACTTCCATCTGCTCTGAAAGCTAGCATGCCATCTCTGATCGAGCCTAAGAATATGATGCCTTTTTTAGTCCGTAATGCTTTATTGATCTGAATTTCTGATAGATATTGCTTCAACTGTGGATTCCAAAGTTCTATTTCTTTACCATTATATAAGTAGATACCATCAGAGTTTGTGGTAATCATTATTTTTTTGGTATCAAATGGAAGAATACCTGTCACTGTTTTTCCAATAAAAAACTCACTAATTGGTAGGATTTCTAAGGAGTTATCTGGCTTTAGTTCATAAAGACCATGTTCTAAGGCTTGGAAAATTAATTGATCTTCTACTTGATATAAAAACATGATACTTCCAGGTAGCTTCACTTTTTCTATGGATTTACCGTCGTACACTAAAAGTACGGAGAAGGACTGGAAATATATTTTGTCTTTTACGCGTAAGATGTGCCAAATCTCTTCTTTAGAAATAGCGTTTTCAGGGACTAAGTGGGTTAGAGAATGGTAAGTAAGACCGTTGCATTCGACACTCATCCAATAACCAATTTCTCCATACGATCCAGTATAGATACGGTCATTTACTATTTTGAGTGATCTGATTATTTTTTGGTTTGGTGTTTTGTGCAGCGACCAACTATTGCCATTGTAAGACAGTAATCCTTCAGAATTTGCCATGTACATAACCCTGTCTGATGCTTGGTCCATGGCCCAATTTTGCTGATGTGCCTTGTATTCTGATGATTTAAAATTCAAGACAGGTGGAGTATGTTGACCTTGTCCTTGGCATAAATACCAAAAAAAGGTAAAAGCGAAATAATATTTTCTAATCAAATTCACAAAATATTTAAAGAATCTATTGGGCAAAATTAGAAATAAATTTCCTAATAGAAGACTATGCTAATCAAATATATTTACAACAATATTTAGCTATATCAACTAAGTACCATAAAAAAGTCATTAAGTAGGCAGGCATATACATCTAAGGGTTCATTTTTTTAATGGGATTCAAAAGTCATTAACGCTTGAAGCGTCACACAGTCTATTTTATTTAAGATAGTGCTACATCTTCTGCAATAAAAGGATTTAGGATAAATAAAATCAAAAGAAAAATATAAATCCCACAAGAGTGTCAAATTTTATTACAATATGATCTAAAATACCTAATATCGACTTAATAGATACACACAATTTATACTTTTGGAGGAAATAAATTGGATCATTAGAAAAGGTGTTTTATATTTGTATGACATTTAAGAGATGCCAATTAATAATATTGCTCAACTCCAATTCGACATATATGCTGTTGCCGAAGCTCCTACCAGTTTTTCAGTTGGATATGTTTACCTAGAGTATAATTCTTTTGGATTTCCATCAAATCAAGTAAGTAATGGAACTTCACAATTTACAAAAGGAGACATTCTTTCGGATCCCACTTATGATGTAGATGTTGAAGACTACAATGGTTCGGGTTTTACTGACACCAAGCT
>Ga0105045_10005587_pt1 | contig 11063 bp, 9 predicted proteins | sample MAT02_FD_78089 | JGI IMG/M metagenome (GOLD analysis project Ga0105045, IMG submission 78089) | Freshwater microbial communities from Lake Fryxell liftoff mats and glacier meltwater in Antarctica - MAT-02 (megahit assembly) | ecosystem: Environmental > Aquatic > Freshwater > Ice > Liftoff... | reverse complement strand
TCATTCTCACCAAAAGTGCTACCATGAGCGGTTTCATAGTGAGTGACTTTGCAGAGAAATTTCCTACTGCAGTCAATATGCTGGCTACCTGGTTGAAGGATGGAAAATTAAAATATACTGAAACCATAGTAGAAGGTTTTGATAATATACCGCAGGCATTTCTTGATTTATTTGAAGGAAAAAATAATGGTAAGATGGTTGTAAAAGTTTAGTGCGATGGGTTTTTTTGGCATTTAAATCAGGTAGAATAGAGGTTGACCACGATTGTCATTTGTATCCGTTTATAATGAAATAATTGGATAAAAATTTTTGGGTATCTTTTTTTAGTTCGTAATGAACAATAATACACTACAGACAAAAAGAAAGTATGGATAACAATTTAAGCTGCACAATCAAATCATTTGAATGGCGTCATCCAAATACTATCCGATTTTTTAACCAATCTCCCTTATTGCCTGCTATGGTGACATTGCGTTTTAGGTTAGCTACAATGCATATTAAGAAAATACTTTTTTTAAAATGGTTACCGGGCTTGTTGCTTAAATCTAAAAACGTATTTACTCATCAGTATTTGTACGTGCAATTTTGAATCAAAATTTGTGTGAAGCTTTGCGAAACCTGGGCGGTAAATGTTGACCAATTAACATTTCAACCAGCTATTTTAGGAGCCTTAGCGCTGAGTATAAAAATCTTAAATATTAAATGATTGTATGAAAGTATTATTCGTGTTAACGTCTCACAGCGATTTGGGAAATACCGGAAAGAAAACGGGTTTTTGGATAGAAGAATTTGCGGCGCCTTATTATGTGATGGCCGATGCAGGTGTACAAATAACAATCGCATCGCCCAAAGGTGGTCAGCCGCCGATTGACCCAAGTAGCGAAACTTTAGAAGCACAAACTTACGCCACCAGGCGTTTTGACGACGATTCGGATTTGAAACAAAAGCTGGCTCATAGCTTAAAGTTGAGTGAGGTAAAGCAAGCTGATTATGATGCGATATTTTATCCCGGAGGTCACGGCCCATTATGGGATCTTGCAAATAATGCAGACTCCATTGCACTCATTGAAGATTTCTATCAAAATAACAAACCAGTATCTTTTGTTTGCCATGCGCCTGCAGCATTGATAAAGGTAAAAGCAATGAATGGCGAGCCGCTGGTAAAAGGGAAAGTTGTTACAGGCTTTTCAAACATCGAAGAAGAAGCCGTTCATTTAACTGCAATCGTTCCTTTTTCGCTGGAAGACGAATTGAAACAACTGGGTGGTAAATATAGCAGCGGTTCACATTGGGAGTCTCACGTTCAGCAGGATGGTTTGCTGATAACAGGTCAAAATCCAGCCTCATCTGAGGCCGTTGCTCAATTGCTTTTAAAAACACTTTTATAAATGTAGCCTGCTAAAAGTATCTGAATACAGGGCGTATCTAAAAACTTACCTTTTCCTCTCTTTTGGAGAGGAATTTAAAAGCGAGGTCAAATAAAAAAATGAGTTTTTAGAGATGCCCTCCACATTGTGAAATGTGGATTCGAAGGGGTTTCAGTTTAATAATTCAAAACATATAAATTATGGCAGTATTATCAAATGAAAATTTGCAAATAAAAATAAAAGAGGCTGCCCGGGATAATTTTTTCCAGGACGAGTCCTATAATTCAGGCATTCGTGCTTTGTTGTCCATCAAAAATTTTAGCCAGGTGCTCGAAAGGGATTATGTTCAACTGATTACAATGGAGAAGGAGTTGGATCGGATGAATAAGCAAGCACTCACCGTAATTGAAACACATGCTCCAATTGAATTGCAGCAGATTTGGATTGCGAATTTAGCTGCGGTGAATGCAAATGTGATTGGTTTAAACACGGTACTTCAAACTGCAGGAGAACGTGCGAGCAAAAGCACGGAGGCAGATTCCGCAGATTTATGGGAGCAATTTAATTTTCACCTGGACACATTAAAAAAAAGCTATACTGAATTAAAAGATTCAGGGTTGCAAATTCTACCTGAGCTGGAACACTTGGCATGGAATAAGGAGATTTTCAACGCAGAAGACACTGCTTTACCGATGGTGGTTGCGCAGGCTGAGTTGTGTCGTTTAAAACTACAAATGCTTGAAAAATATACCCCGGAAGAATTAACCAGCATTAATAAAATGATTTTAGATCATATACCGGTAGATTATGATTTTGAAGAAGCTTACAACTATCAAAAAAAATATTTGGAAGCGCTTGTAGATTTCACAAAGGAATTGCAGTCTGAAAAAAATCTGTGGGATAAATTTTTGGATGTATTGGCAGGCGGAACACACCAGCCTCCTTCTGAACATGTAATGATGAAGCAGTGGCTGGAAGGCGAAAAGGGAAACTTGTAGAAATATCTTTCATCGTATTGTCTCTTGCTAAAGCAAACCGTATTTTTTATAGCGTTTGAAAGTTGTGATTTATTAAATCTTAACTGTGGGATAATTTACCAATTCAGCCACAAGAGAATACCATAACCTGGCGAATTATATGTAAAATATTAAAATGAAAGCATATAAAAGCAACATCGAAAAAGATACCCTCGGAAATAGCAGTTTTCGAAATGTACTCTACACGGGTAAGCAGATTCAACTGGTCCTCATGAATCTTAAGCCAGGCGAAGATATCGGCGAGGAAACCCATATTGGTCATGATCAGTTTTTTCGTTTTGAAAAAGGCGAAGGTAAATGTATCATTGACGGACATGAGTATGCTATAAAAGAAGGAGATGCGATTATCGTACCTGCGGGAGCAAAACACAATGTGATCAATATAAGCCATTACGATGATTTAAAAATGTACACCATTTACGGGCCACCCAATCACCAGGATGATACGATAAGATTTACCAAAGAATATGCGGAAAAGCAGCCTGAAGTATTTAATGGGGTGTAAACGGAATAGTAAATGAACAATAATTAATTTTCAAAATGTTATAGCTCAATCGGCAACTGTAAAATAATAAGAGCGTTGAAGGCTATCAAAATTCTTCAACGCATACTATCAATCTTAAAAAATATCAGTCATGTCAAACGAAATAAAATGGTCTGTAGACCAGTCTCACAGCGAAATTGCTTTTAAAATCAGACACCTGATGATAGTGCATGTAAAGGGTAGCTTTAAAATATTTGATGCCAGTATTTATACAACCGGTAGCGATTTTACAACCGCACAAATTGATCTTTGGATAGAAGCCGCTTCTATCACCACGGGTGATAAAAAAAGAGACCAGCATTTAAAAGCCGCTGATTTTTTTGACGTTCAAAAGCAAAAAGAGATTACATTTTCATCCAGTACTACTAAAAAAGCAGATACCAGTGGGAATCATGCTTTGTGGTGAGAACTGACTATGGTGGGGATTACTAAAAATGTGCATTTGAACGTAGAGTTTGGAGGTAATATCATGGATCCGTGGGGAAATGAAAAAGCAGGCTTTACAGTGACCGGGAAATTTAAAAGAAGCTTTTGAGAACTTACCTGAAACAACACACTGGAAGCAGGCGGATTGATGGTAGGGGATGAAGTTACGATCGCTTGCGAAATAGAACTCATCAACACAGGAGCCAAAGGCCTTACCATGGAACTGGAAACAGAAATGGAAAAAAAATAATGCTAAAAAATGCCGTTGAATAAGAAGTCGGAATCATATAATTCATTGACTTAACTGTGTAAGGAATTCAACAGTAGCAGGCAGAGCTTTATTAAATGTTTTTTACTAAACGGCTTTTTTAATGTTTATTTTTTTTACCCACACCCACCATTGGCAAACATAATTTGAAACCATATTTTACATATTCTACCATTTGTTCGTCAGACGCATTTCATACATTATAAATGTTTTCCGGGTGGGTGCCATTTTTTAGCATTAAAAAAAGGGGCTGTTGTTAATAACAGCTCCTTTTTATTGCCCTAACTTTTTTTATAGGCAGATGCAGGCGTTAAAAGCAATTGAACATTTTATTTTAACCAGATACACACCTCGGATCCCTGGTATTTTCAAATTGTATATGATCCTTGTTTTTAATGATAAAATATCCATGTTGATGAACTAAAATTGAACTTGATAGATTTATATGTACTTTGGTTATAATCTTGCCATCTTTTTATTCAAATAAAAGCACCGATATGGATCTATCAGATGAACGCATATATGGGATACATTTTACAGAAACATGTGAATAATGTAACTTATTTAAATAATTGTGTAATTAACTGTTGATTAATGGTGTGAACCTTTACCATTCATTGATAAAAAACCATTTGCTTTGAAATTATTTATAAAATATATGGTGAGCAATCGCTGTAAAATAACAGTGAAAGAGGAGTTAAAGAAACTGGGGCTTCATTATATAGTGGTTGATTTAGGCGAAGTGGAAGTCATGGAAGACTTATCAACGCTGCAGCGGGAAGCTTTAAAGTTTAATTTATTGGGTTCCGGGCTTGAATTGATGGAGGACAAAAAAGCAATCCTGATAGAACGAATTAAAAATACTGTAATTGAAATGATTCATCATTCGGATGAAATGATCAAAACAAATTTTTCTGATTATTTAAGCGAAAAATTAGTACATAATTATACCTACCTGGCCAATCTTTTTTCTGAAGTGCAGGGTACCACCATTGAACAATTTATTATATCGCATAAAGTAGAGCGGATAAAAGAGCTGATTATTTATGGAGATCTAAACATCACTGAAATTGCATGGAAAATGAATTACAGCAGTGTGGCCCATTTATCCAACCAGTTTAAAAAAATCACCGGGCTTACACCTTCCCATTTCAAGCAGTTGAAAAATAAAAGACGGAGTCCGATAGAAGAGATTAGCTAAGTATTGTTTGCTTAAGTGAATAGTTCGCTTTTGTTGCAATGCTGGTAAATTTATCAACCAAATACCAATTAACTTTTTGTATGAAATTTATTTCTGAAAAAAAAATCTCTCTCTTTTATTTTTTATCAGTGTTCATACTTATTTCGGTTTTGGTGGTATTATATCTCAACAATCAAAAAGTAAAATCAACAACTTATTTGGTAGAACACACCCGGGAAGTACTGAACCTGAATAACAATGTAATGTTGGATATTTTAAACATTGAAACCAGTTCCCGAGGATATTTTTTAACCGGCAACAGTAGCTTTTTGGAACCTTTCAATAAATCTATCACAACATTGGATAGCAATATCGCAGCGCTTGCGTTGCTTACAATATACAATCCGATTCAACAACAACGCATCATTCTTTTAAAAAATGCGGCAACCGAACGGGTGTCTTCAACCAGGCAGATTATTAAGGAAGTCCAAAACAAAGCATTATCACCAGCATTCATCATTGATATCATTGAAAAAGGAAAGATACAGCCGGATGAAATAAGAAGTGTAATCGATGATATTAATCAGGATGAATTTGATTTATTAAAACAACGAAAAAAAGACAATGAAAATGACAATAGTAATACTCAATCGTGGTTTGTATTGTTGTTGTTTTTTATTACTGTCATTTTTATTCTTGTTTTTTTAATAATCAAAAATCAGATGCATGGCAATAAGGAAATGGCTGCATCCACCAGTGCATTAAAATTATTATCCAAATACTCGTTGAGCCTGATAGAAGCAAGTCTTGATCCACTGGTAACCATTAGCATTACCGGCAAAATTACAGACATGAATGAGGCACTGGTAAACATCACTGGTATAGAAAGGGAAAAATTAAAGGGCTCTGACTTTTTCGACTATTTTACTGAGCCACAAAAAGCAAGGCAGGTTTACCAGGAAGTATTTGAAAAAGAATCGGTGGCGGATTTCCCCTTAATCCTGCGCCACAAAGACGGTAAACTAACCGACGTGTTATTCAATGGATCGGTCTATAAAGATGATAGTGGTAAGGTATTGGGCGTGGTGATTGTAGCAAGGGATGTAACCGCCCAAACGTTGTTATCCAAATATTCGTTGAGCCTGATTGAAGCCAGCCTTGACCCATTGGTAACCATCAATACCGCCGGCAAAATCACCGATATGAATGATGCATTGGTGAACATCACCGGCATTGAAAGAGAGAAATTAAAAGGCTCCGACTTTTTCGATTATTTTACCGAACCTCAAAAAGCACGTGAGGTGTACCAGGAAGTATTTGCAATTGGTTCAGTGGCAGATTCTCCGCTTACGCTTCGCCATAAAGATGGCAAACTTACGGACGTATTATTCAATGGATCGGTCTATAAAGATGACCGGGGTAATGTGCTGGGAGTAGTAATTGTAGCAAGGGATGTAACCGCACAAACGTTGCTATCCAAATATTCGTTGAGTCTGATTGAAGCCAGCCTTGACCCATTGGTAACCATCAATGTTGATGGAAAAATAACGGATGTAAATGAAGCATCAGTGAAAGTAACCGGAGAAACAAGAGATAAATTGATTGGTGCTGACTTCTCTGACTATTTTACCGAGCCGGAAGAAGCACGTGAGGGATATAAGCAGGTTTTTGAAAAAGGATTTGTTTCCGATTATCCGCTTACCATCCGCCATAAAAATGGAAATTTGACCGACGTATTATACAACGCATCCGTTTATAAAGATGATAAAGGAAATGTATTGGGAGTGGTTGCAACAGCAAGAGATATTACAGCGCAAAAACAAGCATCACAATATGCACGAAGTCTAATTGAAGCATCGCTCGACCCACTTGTTACCATTTCTCCCGAAGGAAAAATAATGGATGTAAATGAAGCATCAGCGAAAGTAACCGGAGAAACAAGAGATAAATTGATTGGTGCTGACTTCTGTGACTATTTTACCGAGCCGGAAAAAGCACGTGAGGGATATAAGCAGGTTTTTGAAAAAGGATTTGTTTCCGATTATCCCCTCACTATCCGCCACAAAAATGGAAATTTGACCGATGTATTATACAACGCATCTGTTTATAAAGATGATAAAGGAAATGTATTGGGAGTGTTTGCCGCAGCAAGGGATGTAACCGCCCAAACGTTGTTATCCAAATATTCGTTAAGCCTGATTGAAGCCAGTCTTGATCCGTTGGTCACCATCAGTACTGCCGGCAAAATCACCGATATGAATGAGGCATTGGTGAACATCACTGGTAATGAGAGAGAGAAATTAAAAGGCTCCGACTTTTTCGATTATTTTACCGAACCTCAAAAGGCCCGTGAGGTGTACCAGGAAGTATTTGCAATTGGTTCGGTGGCAGATTCGCCGCTTACGCTTCGCCATAAAAATGGTAAACTTACGGATGTATTATTTAATGGATCAGTATATAAAGATGACCGTGGAAATGTATTGGGAATTGTAATTGTAGCAAGGGACGTAACTGCCCAAACGTTGTTATCTAAATACTCGTTGAGCCTGATTGAAGCTAGCCTTGATCCGCTTGTTACTATCAGCAACGCCGGAAAGATTACCGACATGAATGAAGCATTGGTAAACATTACCGGTATAGAAAGGGGGAAATTGAAAGGCTCCGACTTTTTCGATTATTTTACCGAACCTCAAAAGGCCCGTGAGGTGTATCAGGAAGTATTTGCAATTGGTTCGGTGGCAGATTCGCCGCTTACGCTTCGCCATAAAAATGGAAAACTTACGGATGTATTATTTAATGGATCGGTTTATAAAGATGACCGTGGCAATGTACTGGGAGTTGTAATTGTAGCAAGGGATGTTACCGCTCAGAAACTGGCGTCTCAATATGCCAGAAGCCTGATAGAAGCCAGTCTTGATCCATTGTTTACCATCAGCACAAACGGTAAAATAACCGATATGAACCACGCATCCGTAAAAGTAACGGGCGTTGCAAGAGAGCAATTAAATGGAACCGACTTTTTCGATTATTTTACCGAACCTGCCAGGGCAAGGGAAGGATACCAGCAAGTATTTGCCAAAGGGTTTGTAGCCGACTATCCGCTTACTATTAAAGATGGCAATCTAACGGATGTATTATTCAACGGATCGGTATATAAAGATGAACAGGGTAACGTGTTGGGTGTAGTGGTAGTAGCAAGGGACATCACCTATCAAAAAAGAATTGAAAAGGATCTAACAGAGGCAATAAAATTTGCAGAATTTGCAACAATAGTTGCCGAAGAGGCAAAGACCAAAGCAGAAACGGCCACTTTGGTAGCGGAAAATGCCGTCAAGTCAAAACAGCAGTTTTTGTCGAACATGAGCCACGAAATACGTACGCCCATGAATGCCATCATCGGCTTTACCAAAGTGGTGCTAAAAACAGATTTAACTGCCAAACAACATGAATATTTAACTGCTATTAAATTGAGTGGAGATGCACTGATTGTATTGATCAATGATATACTGGACCTGGCAAAAGTAGATGCCGGCAAAATGACCTTTGAGCAAATTCCATTTAAAATGGAAATGTCCATTTCGGCGATGCTTCATTTGTTTGAAACCAAAATACAGGAAAGAAACCTGGAGTTGATAACTGTATATGATTCGAAAATTCCCGAAGTATTGTTAGGCGATCCGGTTAGGTTACACCAAATTATTCTCAATTTGGTAAGCAATGCAGTAAAATTTACTACCCGGGGAAATATTACCGTAAGCGTTCATTTGCTGAGTGAAGATGAAGAAAATGCAGTCATTGAATTTGCAATAACCGACACAGGGATTGGCATAGCAGAAAATAAAATGGGCAATGTGTTTGAAAACTTTCAACAGGCCACCAGCGGCACTTCAAGGCTATATGGCGGAACTGGCTTAGGTCTTGCGATAGTAAAACAACTGGTGGAGCCGCAGGGCGGGAGTGTGCATGTGTTGAGTAAAATAAATGAAGGCTCCACCTTTAGCTTTATATTACCTTTTAAAAAAACATTGGAAGCGGCGATGGTAGATGCCAATATCATTCAACTGGATACAGCGGTGAAAAATTTAAAAGTGCTGGTGGTAGAGGATATGGCACTCAATCAATTATTGATGAAAACCTTGTTGGATGATTTTGGTTTTGAAAAGGATATTGTATCCAATGGGAAATTGGCCATAGAAATACTTCAAAGTAAATCGTATGATATCATCCTGATGGATTTGCAGATGCCGGAGATGAATGGATTTGAGGCAACAGATTATATTCGTAACAAAATGAATTCGGATGTACCTATTATTGCTTTAACCGCTGATGTAACCACGGTAGATCTGGAAAAATGTAAGGCAGTAGGTATGAATGACTATGTTTCTAAACCTGTGGATGAAAGAATCTTGTACAGTAAAATGGTGGGTCTTGTAAAAAAATCTATAAAAATGAAAAACATTAAAATTAAAGAAAGGACTACAGACACGTTGATTCCTAAAATGAAATGTATCAATCTTGGCTATTTATCAAGAAGAACAAAATCAAACCCGGTATTGATGATGGAAATGATTGCGCTTTATCTGGAGCAAACACCGCCGTTGGTAAGCAAGATGACACAAAGTTTTAATGACAAGGACTGGTTATTACTGAGTGCAACGCTACATAAAATGATTCCCTCTTTTTCTATTATGGGTATTAGTGCCGATTTTGAAAATATGGCAAAAACAGTAAGGGAATTTGCAGGCACACAGCAACAAAATGAAAAAATACCTGAACTGGTATTGCAATTGGAAACCGTTTGTAAGCAGGCTTGTATTGAATTAGAACAGGAGATGATCACCATTAAAAATACCAAGCTATGAAAACTGAAATGATAAAGATTTTCCTGGTTGACGATGACACCGTATTTTTAAAATTGCTGGAAATAGAGTTGTCGCAAAATCCGGTTTTTACGATTGAAACATTTGCTACGGGCGAACTTTGCCTGGCAAGGGTGGATCAGCGACCCGATGTAATTATTTTAGATTATCACCTGGATGGAATTGATAAAAACGCTATGAATGGTATTCAAACCTTGGATAAAATAAAGGCAATGCACGGCGATATCCCGGTAATTATGTTATCCTCGCAAGATAAAATTGATGTAGCCATTGACTGTATGCACCATTGTGCTATTGATTATGTTGTAAAAAGTGAAACGGCCTTTATGCGGCTGCAAAAGATAATCGTCCATATTTTTTCAGTAAAGAAAATGGAAAAGGAATTAAACTGGTATATGAACCGGATGTAACGAATAGTAGTTCTTATTTTAAAGATAATTTATGTTGCCTCTTTGGCTTGTTTTAGCAATCTTCACAGCCTTCCACAACTTAGTCTGGTTGTTTCGTTTACAGGTAAACTTTCTGATAGCAATTGCTTTTACTTTCAGCAATTACCCCCTGTGAATGATGTAAGTAATTCTTTTATTTATGTAACACTTACTCCAAATAAAGCAGTCATCTTTGTTATAATATCAGGTCAAGGTGAATTATCAACTCAACATCTATGTAGAGATTTGCATCTTCGATTTTACTGGCAATTGAAATTAGCACAGGTTATAAATGAAATGTGCTTTCTAAATTATTTTGCAGTTGTTATTTATGTTTGTGCTTTGCTTAAAGCCAGCGTGTTGCCGTTAAGTAATTTTAACAGTGCAAAGTGCATTAACAGAAAAATTAAGTATTATGCAAAATCTGAAGTAAAAGTTAAATCAGTTTTTAATATAACACACAATGTTATAAAAATCGTTAAAGAGAAACTGCTTTACTACGATTTTTGCACAAGTCAAGCTACGGATGTTTCCATCGATAAGCCGGAGAGGAGCACTAAAAGAAAGCCTTTCACTTTTACGTCTATTCCGGCGAATAACTATCTAGAGTTTACAACAAAAGTATATCCGGAACGAAAAGGAGCTACCAGTGAACTATTGAAACTAAAGAAAACAGATTAACTGAAGATACTTGATGTGTTTGGTGCTATATTGGAGAGGACGTATTCATCGCTGGTGGTGAAGACATAACGAGGTTTATGCCGATCATCCGGCATCTTCACACAATCAACCAGATCGGTAGTAACAAATTGATATGTGCCAATAAAAGTAAAGATAATACCATCTATGAGGAAGAGTTAAAAAGTTATTTTGGTAAAAATTTCCTCAATTTATTATCGGATCAAAAGCTGCATGATTATGATTATGGGCATG
>Ga0105045_10005584_pt1 | contig 11066 bp, 12 predicted proteins | sample MAT02_FD_78089 | JGI IMG/M metagenome (GOLD analysis project Ga0105045, IMG submission 78089) | Freshwater microbial communities from Lake Fryxell liftoff mats and glacier meltwater in Antarctica - MAT-02 (megahit assembly) | ecosystem: Environmental > Aquatic > Freshwater > Ice > Liftoff... | reverse complement strand
GTCATTAGTACCGTCGCCATTATCATCGCCGCCAACCTGCTGGATGGTGTCGTGGTCACCAATGTCACCACCGCTCTGGTCGCCGCCATCGTGCTGGGCTTGCTCAATGCCTTCGTGCGGCCCGTGCTGCAAATCCTGGCCCTGCCGATCACGATTTTGACGCTGGGGCTGTTTTATTTTGTCATCAATATCTTGATGGTGTATTTCGCCGCTGCCTTGGTGGATGGTTTTGCGGTGAGCGATTTCATATCGGCGGCCCTTTTCGCTCTCATTGTGGCCATTATTTCGGGAGTATTAGGTCTGTTTCTGGATTGAAGTGCCAATGGCAAGCCGCCAGGGCCGGAAGAGTTTACGGGCAATTCACTATTTTTGAGCGATCTTTGGAAGCCGAAAAGAGCTAATCCATTACCCATTTTAAAGAAAGAATGCAGCCAAAGAATGATAAAATAGCGGCCCTTCTGCAAATGAAGCGCAGCGAGCAGAAAAAATTGTTCGCCGTGCTGCTGGATCCTGATAAGGTCGATTTCGCTGTTTTTCCCGAATTTCTTGGAAAGGCGGCAGCTCATGCCGTCGATTTCTTTTTCGTGGGCGGCAGCCTAGTCACCCGCTACGCCATCGATAAGATGGTGGCGGCCATTCACGACCATACCGATATTCCGGCGATCCTCTTCCCCGGCAACAGTCTGCACATCGAACCCACCGCCGACGCGATTTTACTGCTGTCGCTCATCTCGGGCCGAAACCCCGAATTGCTGATTGGCCAGCACGTCGTCGCTGCGCCGCTTTTGAAACAGAGCAAACTGGAAATTCTGCCCACGGGCTACATGCTGGTGGAAAGTGGCAAGCTCACGACGGTGTCGTATATGAGCAACAGCATCCCCATTCCGTATGACAAGCCCAGCGTGGCGGCCTGCACCGCGATGGCCGGCGAAATGCTCGGCCTGAAATTGATGTACCTCGATGCTGGCAGCGGGGCGCAGTACGCCGTACCGGAGGCAATCATTGCAGCTGTACGCTCGGCTACCGACACGCCGCTCATCGTGGGCGGCGGTATCGACTCCGGCCAAAAAGCCTACGATGCACTTCAAGCCGGTGCCGACGTAATCGTGATCGGCAACGGCATCGAGTGCAATCCGCTATTGCTTCCCGAAATAGCACAATGCGTGAAGGCGTTTAATCTAAAAGCGATCAAGGCACTTTGAGCGAAGTACCAACCCTAGACGCTGCTTTGTATAAAAACAAGCACTTGCAGCATTTTCTAAGGAAATTCTAAGTTCTAGGAAAAATACAACCCAAATAATTTTGTGGATTATTTTTTCGTAGTACCTTTGTAGCATCAAAAACCTTATTAACACTACAAAAAATGAAAAAAGTAATTGCATTCGCATTCGTTGCTGGCATGATCACATTCGCTTCTTGCACCAGCAAGCCTGCTGAGGACGCCGCTATGGAAGATTCGACCACGATGACCATGGACACCGACACTATGATGATGGACATGGACACTACGGCTATGGACACTATGACGACCGACACTCTGTAAGCAATTGCATGGTCGGGGCGTCAAACGCCAAAAAAAAGATAACTCTATGAAAGTAGGGCTATCTTTTTTTATTTTGGGGTATGGAAAATCAAGTTTCGGCGCTAGCCACTTATCTGCCCCAAGCCGCCTTACGCTATTGCGCGGGGCTGTGGAAGCAGCACCAGTTCGAGCTGCGCATTGTGCGCCCCCGCCGCAGCCGCCTGGGCGACTTCACAAAAAAGCCCCGGGAGCGGCCGCGCATCACGCTCAATGCCAACCTCAACCCGTACAGTTTTCTGATTACCTACCTGCATGAGGTGGCGCATCATGTGGTGTATGCCGCTTTTCCCCGAAAAAAACTTGCCCCCCATGGCCGAGAATGGAAAGAGGCTTTCAGGGACTTGCTGCACCCGGTTTTGAACGAAAACTGCTTTCCCGCCGACATCCTGACCCCGCTGCAACGCTACGCAATCAATCCCAAAGCCTCCACGGGCAGTGATGCCGCCTTAGTAATGGCTTTGGCCAAATACAACTCAGCGAAACAAAAAGACTGCGAAGACACCGAAACCAATTTCAACAAAAAGACGCTGCTGCACCTAAGCGAAGGCGTAAATTTCGTTTTTCAGCAAAGGGAATTCACGCGCGGCCCTTTACGGCGCACGCGGGTACTGTGTTTCGAGAAATCCTCAAACCGCCGCTACACGATTCCCGCCCACGTTTTGGTAATAGTGGATAGTTGACAATGAACAATGATAGACTGATAATTCGGGCGGTGAACCGACGGGTAGCAAAGGTACATGGGTTGCTGGGCTTTGCATAAAAAGCTCTTTCTCGTTTTTGAGAAGGAGCTTTTTTATGGAGAATGCAAGGAATCACTTCCTGTCCAGTGCTTCTATGATGTCGCCAATCACTTTCTCGATCCGAGCGAAGCCTTCGTCCGATTGCAGGTCTACGTCCATCATTTTGTCACGAAAATCGGCCGAGACTGTAAGATGGTAAATGCCCCCTATTAGTAGAGCTAAAAGGGCGTTGGTGTCGTCATAGTTGGGTAGTTTGCCCACTTTTTCGACCATTTTGGCTCCTGTATCATTGCGAACATCGGCCAATACAGCCTTCCCTAAGCCAATTTCCCAGCGGATTAGGTCGCGGGTAGCCTTGCGCTCACGCAGGTCGTTCAGAGAAGTCGTCAGTACGTTAGTCCATACCTTGGCCCGATCTTCGGGAGCGGGCCTTTCCATGTTCTCGATTTTTTCGTGGCTCGACGTCGAGGTGTACTCGCCCGTCTTTACGTACTGCTCCATCAGGCCATCCACGCCACCGAAGTAACGGTAGATCAGCACTTTGTTCACATCGGCCTCGCGAGCAATCAGGTTTACACCTACTTTTTTGGTGCCATATTTCTCGATCACTTTGCCTACTGCTTTCAGAATCCGGCCTTTGGTGCGCTCACGGTCTCGCTTTTTTACTTTTGCCTTCGCCTTGGTCTCGGCGACTTTTGCCTGTTTTTCGGTTGCCATTTTACGGACGTTTTAGAGTGTATAATAGTATAAACGCCAATCGGTTGTGCCCAATTGAGCCAACAAGGTACGGAAAAAGTTTACTTACACAACTTTCTTTTTTGAAAGTTACTACAAGGCATGATGATGTCAGCTCATGAAAATATGCCATTTAACTTGGTAATTCTTCTAGAAACCTGTTGTATTCACAGCAATCATGAAGATTTATCAAAATAAAAATGCATAATCTCAATGTGTTTTCCGGCGAACGTTAGGGATGTCTCATGTTACTTCTTCCGATCCAAAATCACCAGCCCGATGCCCGCGATAAGGACGATGGCACCGGCGTAAGTGGGCCAGCCGACCGACTTTTGTTTGTCGGCGTTGATTTCGATCGGGCCGATGTCCACCACTTTCTCTTTTTTTGTGTAATTGAATCCGTTAAAAATCAGCATACCGATGCCAATGATAGCAAGGATGATTCCGAGTGCTTTCATACCGAATGATTAGGTTAAGTGGAACAAAAAGTGAAGCTAAAAGTAAGTCTATTTTTGTAAAAACCGCTACGCTAAAACAAGTGACCCCCATTGGCGCTTTTGTGGACTTGATAAAATTTTGTCCCGCTCCGCCGGCCCTTGCTGCCCGGCCTGATCGACGACCAAGTGCATTTCCGGGAGCCGGGCCTTACGCACAAAGCCACCATCGCCACCGAGGCCCGCGCTGCCGTGGCGGGCGGCACGACGTCGTTCATGGAGATGCCCAACACGGTGCCCAACGCCCTCACGCAGGAGCTTCTGGAAGACAAATATCGGATTGCGGCCGACACCTCGCTGGCCAACTACTCCTTCTTCATGGGCGTGTCGAACAACAATTACGACGAAGTGATGCGCACTGATCCGCAGCGCGTGGAATTTTTCCGGGAAAAATACGGTGACGATGTCCGATACGACATCCACGCCATCGTGCGCAATGAGGAGGCTTGCCTGAAATCGTCGGGTTTCGCGGTAGAGTTGGCTACCCAGAAAGCAACCCGACGACACCCCCAAGCGCATCACCGCCGAAGCCTGCGTGCATCACCTCTGGTTCGACGCCGAGGACTACCGCCGCTGGGGGACGAAAATAAAATGCAACCCGGCCATCAAAGCCGACCCCAACAAGCAGCAAATCCTGCAAGCCCTGCTCGACGACCGCATCGACGTCGTGGCCACCGACCACGCCCCGCACACCATCGCCGAAAAAGGCCAGCCCTACTGGCAGGCACCAGCGGGCCTGCCGCTGGTGCAGCACTCCTTGAAGGTGATGCTGGAATTTGTCCGGCAAGACAAAATACCGCTGGAAAGGGTAGTCGAGAAAACCAGCCATGCCGTGGCCGACTGCTTCGAGATTAAGGAGCGGGGCTATATTCGCGAAGGCTACTACGCCGACTTGGTGCTGGTGGACTTAAACCAAACCACAACCGTGCGACCCGACACCCTCTACGCCAAAGGCGGCTGGTCGCCTTTTGAGGGGACCACGTTTCATTCGCGCGTCACGCACACCTTTGTGTCGGGGCATCTGGCCTACGCTCAGGGCGTTTTTGATGAGTCGGTGCGGGGGAAGCGGCTGGTATTTTCGCGGTAAATCAGCGCGGGGAGATTCTCGTTTTGTCGTTGTTTTAGGGCGGTTCGTCTACACCAAACTCGTGTTGGTCGAAATTTTTTTGTCGGCTGCAACCTTTTTGCCGATCTTTCCATCTCTTAGTTCATAACCCACTTCGGGCCACCTGAATTTGCGTCCAAAAGCGCGGCACCAACGTGCCAAAACAAATCTTTAGAAAATATTTTTTAACAAACAAGGTACTATGCATTGCACAATACCAAAATATAATCCCTATATTTGCCTGAGTATTGAAAGGCTACTCCGCTTCAACACGCTAAACCAAAACAGCCATGAAAACCCTTAAACTTTTAACCGTCTTTTTTCTAGTGAGTTGGCAGGCCAACGCCACCGGATTTTCTCACAATATGCTGGTGGCCCACAAAATGCTTAATACTAAGCAAAAAAGCGTTTCTGCAAAAAACCAAAAGCAAAGCTCGGCTCTGGTTTTGGTTTCCCACCCTACGGTGGTAAAGCCCGGCACCCACCCGGCCACTGAATCGACCGACGAGGAAGCCACTTTGAAACCCGAAGTCTTGGCCGTATCGCTCTCGCAACACATTGCCCGCTGGGTGGTGCGCCTGGTGACCCTCAGCGGCGAAATCTTGGCCGAAACCCTAATTGCGATATTCTCGGCGGGAACCGAAAGTGAGAGACGCGAAGCGTTGCGTCTTTACTAACAGAACGCGTCCTCGATATGCCGGATGTCCAGGTTGCCGTTTGGCAAAATTAGGATAGAAATGATGTCGAAGCGGACGTCGAACATCCAGTCGTGGTCGAAGATGTAGTTTTCGGCGGCTTTCATGATCAGGCGCGACTTGGCGTAGTTCACAAACTCTTCGGGCATTCCGAAACCCGTACCGCTGCGGGTTTTTACCTCGGCAAAAACCAAGAGCTTGCCCTGCTTGGCAATCAGGTCTATTTCGGCGTGGCGATGCCGGTAATTCTTGACCACAATCTGGTAGCCTTTGCCTTGCAGGTATTCAGCTGCCTTGGCTTCGCCCCAGTGTCCGGTGTCGTTGTGTGCTGCCATTGGTGAACATTTTTGCTCCAAAGTACTGTTATTGCTGACGGAAACAAAGCCGGATTTTCTGGCTGGTTTTTTTGCACAAAACTCGGCATGAACTCCAATCTCAACAAACGGGCGCAGTTCCGGCAGCTCGGCCTTATCGACTACCCGCAAGCCTGGGATTTGCAGGAAAAACTTTTCGCTGAAGTCGTCGCCGTCAAAATTGCTAACCGGGGCGTTGCGCCCGAAAGCCAGACGCCCACGCCCAACCACCTGCTCTTCTGCGAACACCCGCACGTGTACACCCTCGGCAAGAGCGGCAAGCCGGAAAACCTGCTGCTAGATGAAGAAGGCTTGCGCGAAGTCGGGGCCAGTTTTTACAAAATCAACCGCGGCGGCGACATCACCTACCACGGCCTCGGCCAGTTGGTGGGCTACCCGATTCTGGATCTCGACAATTTTTTCACCGACATTCACCGCTACATGCGGACGCTCGAAGAAGCCGTCATCCGCACCTTAGCCGCCTACGGCCTGGATGCCGGACGCATTGAGGGCCTAACGGGCGTTTGGCTCGACCACGAGACCCAGCGGAACGCCGCCCGGCAAAATCCGCGCAAAATATGCGCCTTGGGCGTCAAGGCCAGCCGCTGGGTCACGATGCACGGCTTTGCGCTGAACGTGAACACCGATCTCGATTATTTCAACCACATCGTACCCTGCGGCATCGACGACAAAGCCGTTACCTCCATGCAGCGAGAATTGGGGGGAGTGATTGACATGAAACAGGTTGAGGAGAAGTTAATAAACAATCTGGCGGAGTTGTTTGGCCTAGAGTTTGTTTGAGGGCGATTCTTATTCTTCCGCATCCGGTGGCTAAAGCAACCGGCAATTGAATTTTTTGCCCTGCGATCTCGGCAAGCAGGTTTAGGATAAAAAAGTTTATCTTCGTGCCAGACTACTTACTTATAATTTTGAATGATAGAATGATAGAATAGCCTCGCACGGCCCTTTATTCACTCATTCTATCATTCAAAATTGCCCTCTATGTCCCCCGACTTCCGCCGCCGCATCCGCAACTTGCTCCTACTCGACATCGAGACCGTGGCTTCCCACGCCGCCTACGAGCAGCTCGACGAGCGGATGCAGGCGCTGTGGAACAAGAAGGCGGCCCGGCTGCGCAAGGCCGACGACGCACGCACCGACGCCGAGATGTTCTACGAGCAGGGCGCGATTTACGCGGAGTTTGGGCGGGTGGTGAGTATCGGTTTCGGGATGTTTTTCTGGAACGATAATGATGAGCTTTCTTTCAAGGTTCGTTCTTTTTCCAATTCCGACGAGGCCGCGCTTTTGCGGGAGTTCAAGGAGCTGGTCGAGAAGTTTCCCGCCGACCAATTGGTGATGTGCGCCCATAATGGCAAGGAATTTGATTTCCCCTATATGTGCCGCCGGATGCTGATTCAGGGCATTGAGCTGCCCCGCGCCATGCAACTCGCGGGCAAGAAACCTTGGGAGATACTGCACCAAGACACGCTGGAACTCTGGAAATTCGGCGATTACAAGAATTACACGGGCCTGGATTTGCTGGCTGCCGTGTTTGGCATAGCCAGCAGCAAAAACGAAATGAGCGGGGCCGAGGTAACGCCCACCTATTATGAACAAAATGACCTTGAGAAAATAAACCGCTATTGTCGCGAGGACGTCGTAGTGCTGGCACAATTATATTTGTGTCTGCACAGCCAAAAAATGGTAGCCGACGAAAACATCATCCGGGTGGAGTGAAAAAGTGTTTAATTGTTGAAGTGTTTAATCGTTGAATTGTTTAACGCGAATACATCATTTTTAACGAAATGGAAAACGCGCTTCCCCCCAAATTTTTAATTTACAAAAACCAAAAGAAATAAATAGGCTCACACCTGCCGTCTTATCGGAAACAATAAAAGCCGAAAGCCGATAGCTGCCTGCCGAAAGCCAACATACATGCGTTCAAAAAAACAACCCCAAAGGGAGCCAAAGGAAAAAAAATCAGGCCCCCAGAGTAATCATAATCTGCTGTCTTTTGTGGACAAGCTGAAAACCGAAGTCGCCGCTTTCTTTGAAGCCAATGACGGGGAGACCTTCCGCGCCCAAGAGGTTCACGACCACTTCGGGGCCGACGATAAAAAACTCCGCAACTTGCTTAACGACACCATCCACGAGTTGGAGGAGGAGGGGAAACTCCGCCGTCACTCGGGCAATGCCTACGGGGCCACTGATGCCACGGCTGACACGGCCCTAGTCGGCAGAGTCGATCACGTCAACCGCAACTTCGCCTTTGTCGTCATCGACGGGCGCGAGGATGACATCTACGTTGAGACCGAGAACCTGAAAGGTGCCATGGACTCCGACACCGTGCGGCTTGAAGTGACTCGAGAAGGTGGCGGGCGCGATGGCAAGCGCACCGAAGGCCGCGTGACGGAAGTCCTCGAACACGGTCGGCCCGAAGTAGTGGGTGTCATCGAAATCTGGCCCAAATACGCGCTGGTCGAGCCGGATCACCGCAAAATATACGACCCGATTCACATCCCCATCGAAGACATCAACGGGGCCAGCGACGGTGAGAAGGTCATTGCCCTCATCGAGCAATGGCCCACCCGCACCCGCAAATCCGAGGGCCGAATCATCGAGGTCCTGGGCAAAGCGGGCGAGAACAACACCGAAATGCACGCTATACTGGCTGAATTCGGGCTGCCGATTTATTTTCCCAAGCACGTCGAGCGCGAGGCCGAGGCCATTTCTGAAAAGATTCCCCGGAAAGAAATAGAAAACCGCCGCGATATGCGCGAGGTGGCTACGTTCACCATCGACCCCGCCGACGCCAAGGACTTCGACGACGCGCTGTCGGTGCAGTACCTCGACAACGGTAACGTCGAGATCGGCATCCATATCGCCGACGTGAGCTACTACGTGCAGCCCGGCACCGAACTGGAAAAAGAAGCCTACCGCCGCGCCACCTCGGTGTACCTAGTGGATCGTACCGTGCCGATGCTGCCCGAAAAACTGTCCAACGGCCTTTGCTCGCTACGGCCCAACGAAGATCGACTGGCGTTTTCTGCCGTATTCGAGATGACCACGCGCGGCAAGCTTGTCGGCGAGTGGTTTGGCCGTACGGTCATTCACTCCGACCGCCGCTTCAGCTACGAAGAGGCGCAGGAGGTGATCGAAACCGGGGCGGGCGACTTCCCCGAAATTCTGACTTTACTGAACGATCTTGCCAAAACCCTGCGCAAAGAGCGCTTCAAGAAAGGCGCGATCAATTTCGAGACCGTGGAGGTGAAATTTCGCCTCGACGAGAACGGCAAGCCGCTGGGCATTTATCAGAAAGAGCGTAAAGATTCCAATAAGCTCATTGAGGAGTTTATGCTGCTGGCCAACCGCCGCGTGGCCGAATACGTCTATGGTTTGTCGAAGGGAAAAAAGAAAAACACGATGGTCTATCGCGTTCACGAGACACCTGACCCCGAGCGGCTGAAAAGCTTCGCGACTTTCGTAGCCAAGCTAGGCTATAAAGTCAATACCGACGACGAGGGCGAGATCGCCAAATCCATGAACCATATGCTGGAAGAAGTGGAGGGTAAGCCCGAGCAGAACTTGGTGGAGTCGCTGGCCGTGCGCACTATGGCCAAGGCCCGCTACACCACCGACGATGACGGTCACTTCGGCCTGGCCTTCCGCCGCTATTCGCACTTCACCTCGCCCATCCGCCGCTATCCCGACGTGATGGCTCACCGCCTACTACAGCACTACCTCGACGGTGGCGCGTCGCCCGCGCCCGAACCCTACGAAGAAGCCTGCAAGCACTCCTCGGAGCGCGAGCGCATGGCCGCCGAGGCCGAGCGCGCCTCAATTAAGTACAAGCAGGTCGAGTATATGAGTATGGTAGACCAGGGCCAGGAGTTCGACGGCATTATCACGGGCGTGACCGATTTCGGCATTTTCGTCGAAATCAACGCCACGGCTTCCGAGGGGCTTATCCGCATGGCCGACCTCAGCGGTGACTACTATGAGCTGGACAAGGAAAACTACCGCCTGATCGGGCAGCGTAGCAAGAAAATCTACACCTTTGGCGACAGCGTGAAGGTGAAGGTGAAAGATACGAACCTCGCCAAGCGCAGCATGGATCTGCTGCTGGCCGACAGCCCCGACTCGCACAAGCGCAGCCGCCGCAACGAAGCCACCAAATCGTCGGCTCCGCGCGCCAATGAACCCAGCATTGGGGCCATGCGGCAGAAAAAGCGGGCGGGGAGTTCGGTGCCGATGCCGAAGAAGAAAGGAAAAAGCAGTGGTAGGCGGAGTCGCTAGCGATTTGATCACGTTTATAAAAGTAAGAAGGGGACACCATCAACGAGTGTCCCCTTCTTACTTTTAAAAACGGCGATGCCTATTTCTTCCTCGTAATCTTCATCGAAACCGGAACGCAGATAATCGGACACTCGCAATCGACGGGCCTGAGCGTAACGAACAAATCCTGAAAGCAACCCGACTCGTTGAATATCCGCAATACATAAGGGGTGTTGGCGGAAGGGTTGGCCAAGGCCGAAATCACTACGCCGTCCTGGGGAACTGCCGTGGCGGTGGTAAAGGTGGCCGTTCCGTTATAGGTGGCGCTTTGCACCAAGTCGAACGTCATCGTGCCCGGAATGCCCGAGAGCGTGATCTTGCCGTTGGGCAGTACGGTGCCGTCGTCGCAGGTCGGGGGGGTCAGGGTCAGTAGACCCGTGGGCAGCACCGGAACTGTAAAAGTGACGGAAGCCGTATCGGGACAGCCGCCTGCATTATTTGCGATCAGCACGTAGGTTACGTTGGCCGTAATCGGCACACCGTTTATTACGTGCACGGTCGCGCCGCTTGCGCTACCCCGGTGCCAGACCGGATTTACCAGCGCGTTGTAACCATCAATGTAGTCGGGCAGGTCCACGGACGTAGTGCTACAGAAGGTGGCGGCGGAATCACGCAATACCAGTGCCGGACTGCGTGTGATCATTAGGGAATCGGTGCTGACGCATTTGCCTGACACCGTCTTGACGTAGTACACCCCGTTTGCAGTAAGTCCAGAGGCCGAGTACAAATTAATTGTAATCGCAGCGGGGTTGCCAGCCGCAGCTACGTAACTCAGGGCCGACGAAACAGGGGGCAACTCGACGGTGGTAGCCGGAGCGCATAGCACCAGCGGTCCGGCGGGCACTACAATAGGCGTAAGTTCCTCGACGACCACCGCCGTATCGGTCACGATGGGGCAACCGCCCACTACCGTGCCGGTCAATATGTACTCACCCGGTTTCGTAACGAAAATTTCCTCTTCATTACTGGTGAAGCCATCTGGCCCGTTCCATTGGATGGTGATCCCAGGGCCGACCGGAGTGCTAAT
>Ga0105045_10005583_pt1 | contig 11067 bp, 8 predicted proteins | sample MAT02_FD_78089 | JGI IMG/M metagenome (GOLD analysis project Ga0105045, IMG submission 78089) | Freshwater microbial communities from Lake Fryxell liftoff mats and glacier meltwater in Antarctica - MAT-02 (megahit assembly) | ecosystem: Environmental > Aquatic > Freshwater > Ice > Liftoff... | reverse complement strand
CTCCGGACCCCCGGTTCGGCAACGACACCGGTCAGGCAGCCTCCGGGGCCGGTGACACCTGCACGATCGGCGACGTGATGCTCTCCGCCGGATCCGTGGCCTCCGGATTGCCCGCCAACGGGCAGCTGCTGACGATCAGCGAATTCGACACGTTGTTCTTCCAGCTGGGAACGACCTACGGCGGCGATGGTCAGACGACCTTCGCCCTGCCGGACCTCCGGAGCGCAGCCCCGAACGGCATGACGTACTCGATATGCTGGACCGGGATCTTTCCAACATCCTTCTGACGGCACGGTTGTCGCATCGCAGAGGCCTTCTGACGACGGGTGGAGCGGTCTCGGGGGCGTCAGTCCCAGCCGCTGCGTGACAGCAACTGCAGTTCTTCGGCTCGTCGCACGGCGGCCCGGCGGCTGTTGACGCCGAGCTTGGAGTAGATGCTCTTCGTGTGGGTGCGCATGGTGTTCACGGACACCATCAACTCCCCGGCGATCTCGGGACCGGTGAGTTCGCTCGTCAGCAGTCGGAGCACGTCGAGTTCGCGTTCGCTCAACGGGTCGATCAGCGGCTGTGGAGTAATCCGAGGCTCGGTGAGCGGAGTCGGCGTATCGAGGATGCGACGGGTGTACGTCGCCGATGGTCCCGTCTCGGCCAGGTCTCGGAGCAGCGGTTCGATCCAGGGCCGCGCTTCGAGGATGACAGCGACGTACCCCTCTGGTTCGGCCAGCGTCATCGCTCGCGCGAGGTGAGACAGCGCAGCCTCGCGGTCGATGCGGGCGTCGTCGGCAAGCGCGAGCAGCACGAGGACCTGGAGCAGGTCGCCGTTGCGCCCGGCGGCGTCGGCCTCGGTCGCGATCCGCTCCAGGAGTCGGATCGCATCGACGATCGATGTAGGGGACTGCCCGGCGCGGAACTGCGCCAACAGCACTCTGGCCAGGGTGACGTGTTCGAACTCGCCGATGTAGGTGAGATCGTCGTCGGGGGTGAGTTCTCGCTCCCGGATCCACGCCCGCGCTTCGTTCGGATCCCCGTGATCGGCGAGCATCCCGGCCCGGACTGCGGGAATGGGACGAATGCTGGGGGAGAAGTCGGTCGTGTACACGCTCTCGGCGTCGTCGAGCAGTGCTCGGGCGCCGGCGATGTCGCTCTCGGCGGCGAGCAGTCGCGCCGTGACGAGTAGTGACCGGTACGGGTACTGCGCCAGACCGCAGCGGTCACCGAGTTCTGCGCTGTGTCGCAGGTGCTCGCGTGCCCCGTCGAGATCGCCCATCTCGCGGAGGACGTCACTGAGCCCGACGTGCATGTCGGCGGTTCCGCGCAGCGGTCCCTCGCTCCGGCTCATGCCGAGCGCCAGGCCATCCGTGTAGACCTCCTTCGCCTGGCGAAGCCGACCCTGCGCGAGACGGAGATCGGCGAGGGTGACCGAGCAGCCGAGCGCATCCGAGGCGTGGCCGGCACGGAGCAGCCCTGCGATCGATTCGGTGTAGCCCTCGCACGCCGCATCGATGTCGCCTGCGCTCCACGCGGCGAGGCCGACGAGTGCGGCAGCGGCGGCACGCTCGAGATGGTCGTCCTCGGGCGCGATGTCGAGAGCACGTCGGCCGTGGAGCCGGGTCCCGTCCAGATCTCCTCTGCTGAGCGCGTACGCGGCTCGGCACATCTCGATCGTGGCCGGCAGACGATCCAGCTGGGCCCGGTCGCCGACGATCACGCCGTGTTCCGAGGTGAAGGGGTCCGCGGCGGCCAGACCGACGAGCCGCTCGGCTTCGTCGAGCCGGGCGTCGGTGTCGTCCTCGAAGCCCGAGTTGGCCGCCGGAGCCAAGACCTTCGCGACGATCAGCAACGGCCGCATCCGTGTGACCTCGGCCGGCAGCTGGTGCAACCAGGTCCGAAGCGTCGACTCCTCTCGGTCGCGACGCCACGCAGGGATTGCGGCCTCCACCAGGTCCGCGGCGCGCTCAGGGTCTCCGGCGGCGAGCGAGTGGCGGATGGCCTCGGTCATCTCGCCATTCGACGCGAACCATGCACTAGCGCGTCCGTGCAGCTCGGTCGTCGTATCTGGGTCTTCGTCGTAGAGGTGCGCCCGCAGCACATCGGCGAACAAGTGGTGGTAGCGGTACCACCGGCGGCGATCGTCGAGAGGAACGACGAACATGTTCGCCCGCTCGAGCTGTTCCAGACTTGCCCTGCCGCCGCGTTGTCCGGTGACTGCGTCGCACAGTGGGCCGCTGAGGCGGTCGAGGATGGAGGTGCGCAGCAGGAAGTCTCGTACGTCGTCGGTCTGGCGATCGAGGACCTCCTCGGCCAGGTAGTCGACGATGTAGCGGTCATCGCCGGCGAACTCGGCGACGAAAGCGGCGACGTCGTCGCGGCCCTGCATCGACAACGCGGCCAGCTGAAGTGCGGCCGCCCAACCCTCGGTTCGTTCCGAGAGCGAGGCGAGTTGGGCCGGCGACAGCGTGGCGTCGACGGCGCGATCGAGGTACGCAGCGGTTTCGTAGGGCGTGAACCGCAGATCGTCGACGCGAATCTCGACGAGGCGGCCGCCGGCCCGCATCCGTCCGAGCGGCAACGGCGGATCGACCCGACTGGAGATGACAACTCTCACTCCGGGTGGAAGACGTTCGACGAGCGACGCCACGCTCTGGTGGATCTCCGGCGCAGTGATGACGTGGTAGTCGTCGAGCACCAGGACCACGTCGCCGGTGAAATCACCGCGAGCGCCAGCCGCCATCAACTCGTTGAGCAGTGTGGTGACCACGGTGTCGATCGGCGCTCGCGAGGAGTCCAGGAGCAGTGAGCTGGCGGCCCCGACGCGGTCATCGAGCGCCCGCTGGAATGCCGCAATCACGTAGGTCCAGAACGTGACCGGGTCTTTGTCGCGCTCGTCGAGCGACAGCCATGCGACCACGCTTCCGTCGGCCGGCAAGGAGGCGATCCATTCCACGACAGCGGTGGTCTTGCCGGAGCCGGCAGGAGCGGAGACGACCACGACGGCGGCCCCGCCTCGGCGGCCGAGGAGGTCGCTCACGCGGGACCGGATGATCGGCGTCTCCGGTCCGCGGGGGAAGTGGAACTTGGTCTCGAGCAACGGACCCATCGAGACCCCCTCCCTGCGACGACTCCCCGATGGAGCTCCTCGGTGCAGCAGATCATCCCAGCAACGGGTCGACCGACCGCGATCAGACCACCACATCAATCACCAGATGATGTGATGCGCACTCACCAACCTGGTTCGTAGGGTCGATCTGTGCCCACCGACGACCCCACCACTCCCCAGGCGAACGAGGCCTCCGCCACCCGTCGGACGGGTGCTGTTCAGTACGAGATCTGCATCCAGGGCCACCTCCAGCCCCGGTGGGGACCGTGGTTCGACGAACTGCTGCTCACCCCGCGCGACGACGGCACCACCCAGATCAGCGGGTCGGTCCTCGACCAGTCGGCCCTGCACGGCCTGCTCGCAAAGCTGCGAGACCTCGGCATCCCATTGATCTCGGTCCGTCGATGCCCGGCGGCCGAGCCGGCAGCACCCTCGGACCTCCCCGACCCCGTGATTCCACGCAACGCAACAGGAGCAACCCAATGATCAGTGTCTCAGGACTCACCAAGCAGTACGGCGACCGCACCGCAGTCGATGATCTGACCCTCAACATCGCTGCCGGTCGCGTCACCGGATTCGTCGGCCCGAACGGGGCTGGCAAGTCGACGACCATGCGCATGATGGTCGGACTCACCCGACCCGACGCCGGCGAGGTCCGCTACGACGGCGTCCGCTACACCGACCTGTCGAGTCCCGCCCGAATGGTGGGCGCCGTTCTCGACGCCCGCTGCATGCACCCCGGCCGCAGCGCCAGGAACCATCTGCGAGCGCTCGCAGCCACGAGCTGTCTCCCCTCGGATCGGGTCGAGCAGGTCCTGGCCGACGTTGGGCTCGACACCGCAGCCGACCAACGCGCCGGCGGCTTCTCCCTCGGGATGCGCCAGCGGCTCGCGCTGGCCGGCGCCCTCCTCGGCGATCCGCAGATCCTGCTGCTCGACGAGCCCTCCAACGGCCTCGACCCCGACGGCATTCGCTGGCTCCGCAACCACCTCAGCGCCTTCGCCGACCGCGGCGGCACCGTGTTCGTCTCCAGTCACCTGATCGGCGAGCTCAGCCTGTTCGCCGACGACCTCATCGTGGTCGGAGGCGGCAAGCTCCTTGCTGCCGACACCGTGCAAGGGATCGCCGCCCGCCAGGCCGTGACCGTGGTTGTCGAGACGCCACAACCCGCAGAACTCGTCCGAGTGCTGACCGCAGCCAACATCCCCGTCGACGTCGACGGCGACCACCTCGTCATTCGCGGGTCCACCAAGGCCGCGGTCTCCGAGCTCGCCTTCGAACACGGCATTCGCATCAACGAACTCAGCGAGAGCTCACCGTCGCTCGAGGACAGCCTGCTCGACATGACCAGCGGCTCCGCCGAGTTCTCTCCCGCCTGATCCACCGACCCCGACCTCCACCTAAGACCAAGCCGAACGAAGGACACCGATGATGACTGCAACCAGTACGACCATTCCGTACACGACCAGCAACCCCCCGACTCTGCGAACACGCCGGGACGACGTGAGCGCCGTTCCGGGTGCGCTGCACAGCGAGTGGATCAAGCTCTCCTCGCTCCGAGCGAACAGGGCGGTCCTTGCCCTGACCCCGATGATCGGGGGGCTCATCGCATGGGCGCTCGCATCGTCATCGACCGGAAGCGACCTGACAGCGTCCGAGCTGCTCATCTTCCCGCTCCCGCTCGTCGCGATGCTGGCCACCGTCACCGGGATCCTCATGTTCACCTCCGAGGCCCAACACGGCACACTCGCAGCGACGCTGATCGCTCGCCCGGCACGGTGGGTGATCGTGACCGCCAAGGCCGTGATGGCAGTCACGGTCGGGCTTGTGCTCGGGACCACAGCGATGCTGTCTGGCTTCGCCGGCGCTCTGCTCGGCGGTGTGGAGCTCGGCGACAGCTCCGCGATCGCCTCCCGGGCCGGATGGGCGCTCCTCTACATCTCGCTGGCAGCACTGATCGGCTTGGGAGTCGGCATGATCGCCCGGCACAGCGCCGGCGCGATCACCGGGCTCCTGATGTGGTCGTTCGTGATCGAGAGCCTGCTCGCCCCGGCTCTGCCGGACGGAGTCGTCCACTTCCTGCCGTTCAGCGCCGGATACAGGCTGCTCGCCGCCGGACCCGACTTCGATCCGCCGGTGACCATCGTCCACGAACTGGCCCGACCCCAGTACGCCCTGATCTTCGGTGGCTACGCCGTGATCAGCCTAGCCATCGGAACACTCTTGCTCTACCGTCGCGACACCAACTGAGATGGCCTCGATCCGATCACTACCGGAGCCCGGACCCGTCGGTCCGGGCTCCTTGCTGCCGAAGGAGGACACAGAGCTGAGCGGCGTCTGATGGCTCGGAGTCACCGGCGAGGGCTCACGCAGCGAGGAAGAAGCCCTCCGCAGGAGTTGATGGGGTCAATGTACGAGTCCCCCCTCCGACACGCAGAGTAGTGAGATCGCCACAATAAGTGGTGACAGAGTCGGACCGAGAGTTCTGCAGAGCCTGCAAGTGACTTCCAGGCGGCACGAGGGGTCCATTGCGAGCCAGGGTGCGTCACCGCCGGTCACAACGATCCATGTTCACCGAACTGGGTCAACTCCAAGCGGTCGGATTGGGCCAAGACGGGGTCGACCAGCCAAGACCCGGCGCCCATGTCGTCGGCTTCGTTCCAGACCGTGTGTCTCGGCCGATTCGATCAGCCCAGGGACACCGTCGCCGGTCGTCACAGCTAGGTGGCCTCGAGCCTTGGGGTCATACCGGCGTCTCGGGCTGCCCGGACCGCCATGGCCCTGTCGGTGACCTGGAGCTTCGAGAGGATGCTCGACACGTTGTTGCGGACGGTCTTCTCCGCGATGTCGAGTCGCCGCCCGATCTCGTGCAGCCCGACCTCGGCAACCATGAGCTCAAGGATCTCGCGCTCGCGACCGGTGAGCTCCGGAAAGCGTGTCTCGGTGGTCGGACGTTCCATCCGACGCAACACCTTCTGAGCGACCCCGGGGCCGAGCACGACCTGGCCGAGGCCGACGCTGCGGACCGCGGACTTGAGTTCGTCGCGATCTGCGCCCTTGAGCACGTATCCGCTGGCACCGGCTGCCATGGCGGCGAAGACCGAGTCGTCGTCGTCGAACATCGTGACGACCAGAACCGCCGTCGTGGGTCGTCGTTCGATGATTCGGCGGGTTGCTTCGATTCCACCCATGCCGGCCATCTGCAGATCCATCACGACCACGTCGGGATGGTGGAGGTCCAGAGCGGCCAGGGCCTGGACGCCGTCGCTCGCTTCTGCCACGACGTCGAATCCCTCGTTGATCGAGAGCACCCCGCGTAGCCCGGTGCGAACGAGCTCGTGGTCGTCGACGACCAGGACCTTCAGCGGATCACTCGTCACGTCGTCACCAGCGGAACGGAGGCGGCCACCCTGCAGCCCCGGGGAAAGTTGTCGTCGACGGTGCACCATCCCCCGAGTTCCTCGGCCCGCTCGCGCATCGAGGTGAGCCCGAGCCCGTTCGGGTCCGCCGGCCCCAGCCCGCAGCCGTCGTCTACGACCACCAGTGACAGGTCGGACCCGATGCGCACCTGCACCGTGCACGAACTGGCCTGCGCGTGTCGTACGACATTCGTGAGGGCCTCGTTCGCGATGCGGAACACCGCCACCTCGACCGCTGCGGGCAAGGGCGGAATGGCGTCGGAGTCGACCACGATCTGCAACTGACCACGGCCGACCTGGTCGGCCACCTCACGGATCGCGCCGATCAGGCCGACCTCATCCAGGCGCGGTGGGCGGAGGTCGTGCACCAGGCGTCGGATGTCCCGGATCGCTTCGTGGACCTGGTCCCGGAGCGCGTCCGCCGTGATGCTGGTCGAGTGGTCGATCGGCTGGAGCTCGACGGCGAGCACGTCGAGACCCAGCGCCACGCCGGTCAGCTGTGGGCCCAGGCCATCGTGCAGATCACGACGCAGCCGCCGTCGTTCCTCCTCGCGAGTGACGACGATCCGCTCGCGGGACCGTCGGAGCCCCTCGGTGAGGTTGACGTAGCTCGCAGCTGCCGTGGCCTGCCGGGCAAGGTCTTCCAGCAGTTGCCGTTCGGCATCGTCGACATGGTGCTGACCCGGTCGACGGCCGATCACGAGCGATCCGAGCTGCGCTCCCTGATGTTCCAGCGCAACCCGATCGACGACGGCCGGAGGTGAGCCATGGCTGACGGATCGTGCGCCATCTGCGCCGACGAACTCGACCCCGACGTACGGCACCCTCAGCGCCGCTGCCGCTGACTCGACGAACGACGGGAGGAGTTGGTCCGCCGAGTCCGCCGCGCCGACCCTGCGGGAGACCTGCGACACGACCCGGTACGGCTCGTCGCGATCGCCGTAGAGGAGATGATCGACCCCTGCCTGCACCCGCACGCGTGCGGGGATCAGCACCAGCGCAGCGACGAGGGCGGCGATGAACGAGGAGGAGGACGCTGAACTCGCGGAGGCGCCGATGAGGGAGCCGACTGCGACCGCCGAGCCGTAGACCCCGGCGACGATCGCCGTCAGCGCGACGTAGACCAGGGTCCGGTTCAGCACCAGGTCGATCCCGAAGACATGGTGCCGCAGGCTGGCCGTCACCAACGTCGCCATTACGAGCAAGGTCGACGCCTGTGCGATGGTGACACCGATCGAATCCGGCAGCGTGACGATCGCCACCGGCACCACGACGACGGTCGGTACTGCGACCAACACCATCCAACTCAGGACCCTCCGCCGGTCACCGTCGGCCGCCCTCCACCGCAGGACCAGCGCACCGCAGGCCAGCAGGAGCGCCGGACCGAAGAACGCCGGGACCGCTGCGGCCAGATCGGCGAAAACGGGCAGGCTGAACCCGTTGCGCAGATACACCAACGACCGGTCCACAGCGGGCAGTGGATCCGGATTGAGCGCGCTCACGATCACTCCGACCGTCGCGATCGCGATCGCGACGACCGACAGCACCCGTGCCGCGCCCCGAGGCAAGCGCCCGTCCGGATGGAGACAGAAGATCGCTGCGAGCACAGGGAGCTCCACCAAGCTTCCCCACGCGACGAACCAGAGGGCGAGGCCCACAGCAGGGAGCGATCTGTCACCGAGTTCCGAGGCGACGACCCACTCCATGCCGATCCCGGACAACCCGTGACCCAGACCCGCCAGCAGCGCCAGCCAGCCGAACGACACACCCGGTCGACGGGTCGCCAGGTACCACCCGGACACGCCGAACAACACCGCCGAACAGGAGTCGGTCAACCAGGACAAGGGCGAGTCACCGCTGAAGGCCTCGGAGACCGGGAGCCCCCGGTTCACGATCCGACCCAGAACGGTCGCCGATGCACACACGAGAACGACAGCGAGCAGCGCGTCGGCGGAGATTCGACTGTGCGGCTGCAGCGTGCCCGAAACCTCTCCCGCCGGCTCGACCTCGAATTTCACGACGCCATCTTCGCGTCAGTCCGCCCGGTCCCACCCGGGAAACCTTCCCGTGATCCCGGGATCATCACCCGGGTCCGCTCGGCAGCTTCGCGCTCACAGTGCAGATGACGGTCGCCGACGCGCGGCCCGCGATCACGAAAAGGAGCGTCATGACCGACAAGAACACCGGAGTAGCAGCAGCGTTGGCGGAGCCACGCAACCGCCTCGTGGGGACAGCATGGCTGACCGGCAGCGCCGCCTGGCTGGTCGCAGCGGCCGTCGGCGCGGCTGCTCGAGACGATTCGACCCGGTTCTACGCCGCGGAAGCAGTGTGGCTCGCCGCACAGTTGCTGCTGCTGGCAGCTCTGATCGGACTTCGCTCGCTCCGTCCGGACGGGGGTCGACGGCTCGGGCGCTTCGGGTTCGGCCTAGCCGTCCTCGGACGTCTCGTCTTCGTTGCTGCGGAAGTGATCGCGCTGGTCGACGGCGCAGAGTCCGAGGCACTGTTGCCGCTCGGCGCCGCGCTGACGGCGCTCGGCATGGTGATGGTCGGAGGGTCGACCATCCGGGCAGGAGTGTGGAACGACTGGCGTCGCTTCACCCCGCTCGCTGTCGGCGTGTACCCGTTCCTGTTCATGTTCCCCTTGGTGGCGACGGGCGGATCACCCGACCTGAGCGTCGCACTGTGGGCACTCCCGACCTCCGCCCTCGGCGTCGCCGTCCTCGGCATGGCAACCGTGCCCGTACGCGTCGACGAAACAGAACCCTCCGGACGAACCGCATCTGCGTGACAAAAGTGCAACGCACCGGCGACAGAGACCAACCCAAACCCCACCTGACCTGTCACCAGAGCGTGCAGCAGCCCCGGCTCACGATTCGTGCTCCAAGCGGACGCAGATCGCCACCGCCAGTATCCACAGCGGCAGGAGCAGCGCTCCGACGAATCCGAGTGGTCCGAGGGGGACGAGGACCCCGATCACGAGCGACGCGATGGCCAGCCACTTCGGGACAGCACCTGTGATCATGCCGACGAGGCCGGTGCCGAGGTAGATGGAGATCATGGCGGCCATCAGGGGTAGGAAGCCGGCGTCGCTGATCGTCACGAGGGTCCGGATGGCGCCCTTGTCGCCGAAGTCGACCGCCTTCCATATGGCAATGTCGGTGACGGCCCAGGAGGCGATGGTGGCCCCGAGCGCTGCGAACCCGAGGAAGGGGACGTCGGCCAGCCAGGTGCGGCCCTTGGCGCGGAGGGCCTTGCGGAGTGCAGCGCCGAAGAACAGCAGCAGGGCGACGAACGCCATGCCTGCGTAGGCGCTGAGTTGGGATGCACCCTGGCTGCCGTCGTAGGCCGCCCGGATCTTGGAAAGGCTGGCGTCGTACTGGAGGTCGGTGCGCGTCGCGAACATGGCGAGGTAGCCCACGAGTACCACCGAGGCCATCGCGACCAGTGATCGGCGGCTCGGGGTGGACGGTGGTGAAGCAGTCTTTTCTGGGGCACGGAGGGAGTCGGTCACGGTGGGCCTTTCAGGTGGGGATCGGTGAAGCTCACTTTCCGCCCCGCATCTCGGCGGCACATCGGGGCGTGCTCCGGTTCTGCGGTCAGGGTCAGCCCTGATGCACCAGTCCGCTCGGCGGTCCATGATGAAGCCCATGGCAATGACCAAGCGGGTGGCGCTGGTTGTTGCGGGCAGCGCGCTCGTCTTCGAGGTCGTGGCGCTCGCAGTCTCCACAGTCCTCGACGCGCGACTCGTCGCGCGTGGCTACGGCGACCAGATCGACAGCCTCACCGACCCGGTCATGTGGGTCTTCGTGTTCGTGATTCTCGCCCCGGCCGTTGTCGGAGTGGTTGTTCTGCACGCCCAGCCTCGACACCCGGTGGGTTGGCTGTTCCTGGGGCTGTCAATTTCGATGCTGTTGTCGGGGCTGCTGGACGAATGGTTCACCCACGCGGTGATCGTCGATCCGCCCGAGGTCGGAGGGGCTCGCGCCGCAGCGGTGCTGGCCGCCAAGTCCTTCTATCCCTGGTGGCCGCTGCTCACGCTGATCCTGCTGCTGACCCCGACGGGCACCTACATCACTGCTCGTTGGCGCATGGTGGGCCGGGTGAGCGTGATCGCGACGGTCGTGGCGTTCCTCGCCTCGGTGACGAGCGGCCGTGCGCTCGGCGAGCCCTACGAGCAGGCCGGGAACCCTTGGACCATCCCCGCCATCGCCGGGGTGACCGCCGTGGTGTCGCTGACGGCGTTCCTGGTGGTTGCCATCTGCCTGGTGGCGGCTGGGGTGTCGCTCGTGGTGCGGTGGGGTCGGGCCCGAGGGTTCGCCCGCCGCCAGCTCCTCTGGCTGGCGCTGGCCGTCGCTCCGCTCCCCGCGGTGATCCCCGTGCACGTGTACGCGGTGAGCACCGACAACCAGGCCCTGACGTTGATCAGCCTCTCGCTGTTCCTCGTGCTCATTCCCGTCACCGCTGGTCTCTCGGTGCTTCGCTACCGCCTCTACGACGTCGAGCGCGTCGTCGCGACCACGCTGACCTATTCGCTGCTCTCGATGCTCCTCG
>Ga0105045_10005582_pt1 | contig 11069 bp, 10 predicted proteins | sample MAT02_FD_78089 | JGI IMG/M metagenome (GOLD analysis project Ga0105045, IMG submission 78089) | Freshwater microbial communities from Lake Fryxell liftoff mats and glacier meltwater in Antarctica - MAT-02 (megahit assembly) | ecosystem: Environmental > Aquatic > Freshwater > Ice > Liftoff... | reverse complement strand
GACGATTTGAACTTTAAAAATCTTAATTTAGAGCTTTCTGGTTTAGATTTTGATTTTACAAAACCACAAACACAAACGTTTAGTTTTGATGTTGAACGCGATTCAATTGTAAATGAAATTACAACGGAAGTTTTCGAAGGTGATGTAACTTCAGTTTGTGATCAGGAACCCAAAATACTCTTTTTTATGCTCGATTTATCAACTGAATTAAAAACCGTGACCGCTCGGTTAGTTTTTGACGAAAATGAAATTGATTTGACTTTTTGGGCAAAAATGGCGGTTTGTGCAGATGCCGATTGTTTAAATACAAGTATGAATAAAATCATCGTCAATAATCCATTTACCTCATTTGCTATTCGGAGAGATTTGAATATGAAAGAAGCGCAATTGTTCTATAAAAAGGAGGTACAATAGTGATTTGGTAGGAAGAAAAAGTTTAAAAAGCTGCTTAAATGCAGTTTTTTTTATGTTTAAGATGCTTACTTTTGCCCAAACAATCGAGAATCATCTAAAATGAAAAAAATCATAATCGCCATTGACGGCTTTTCATCCACTGGAAAAAGTACTATTGCCAAACAATTAGCCAAATATTTGGGTTACGTTTATGTGGACACTGGTGCAATGTATCGGGCGGTTGCTTTGTTTGCAATGCAAAACGGTTATATCAATAAAGAATCATTTGACACGCAAACCTTAATAAACGCCTTGCCTGATATACGATTGCAATTCAAATATAATGACGATTTGGCTTTCGCCGAAATGTTTTTGAACGATAAAAATGTGGAAAATGAAATCCGAACGCTGGAAGTTTCGCAGTACGTGAGTCGAATTGCAGAAATTTCAGAAGTGCGTGTCAAATTGGTCGAACAACAACAAAAAATGGGGCAGGAGAGAGGCATCGTGATGGACGGTCGCGATATTGGTACGGTCGTTTTTCCAGATGCTGAAGTCAAGATTTTTATGAACGCAAGTGCCGAAACACGCGCCACACGTCGTTTTGAAGAATTGACGGAAAAAGGAGAATATGTATCGTATGAAGATGTTTTAAAAAACGTACAAGAACGTGATTACATTGATTCGCATCGGGAAGATTCTCCACTAATTATCGCAAAAGATGCCGTCGAAATAGATAATTCTAAATTAAATAAAGACCAACAATTTGAGCAAGTGCTGCAATTGGTGCAACATGCTTTGTAAGTTTTTCTATTTTTGTTTCAAATTCCCTTAAAAAAACCTTCACACAAACTGCACGAATTTACACAGATTGCTTCTCTTGATATTAGTATGCTATTGTTGAGTTGTTCAATTGCAGATAAGGCTTTTTTTACACAGATTGCACAAATTTACACAGATTGCTTTTCTTGATATTAGTATATTATTGTTGAGTTGATCAATTTCAGATAAGACTTTTTTAAACAGATTGCACAAATTTTCACAGATTTTTTTAAATTATTTTTGGTTACAATTTGATTTCTTAAAGAAGCAAAATTAAAGCTAGAAACGTTTATAACTTTGACAAATCAGCAGCTTTATCTTTTAAAATTATTTTTCAATTTGTTGCATTTTAAAATTTTATAAGTAGATTTACGCGCTTATATTAAGCTAACATTAATAGACTATTAAATGACAATAAAATTTAGATTGACCTTAATGAGCTTCTTTCAATTCTTTGTTTGGGGAGCTTGGTTGATAACAATTGCAAATTATTGGTTTGAAACTAAACAATGGGGAGGCGCTGAATTTGGTGCTATTTTCTCCACTTTAGGTTTAGCTTCTATATTTATGCCAGCCCTAACCGGAATTATTGCAGATAGATGGATGAATGCCGAGAAATTATATGGAATCTTGCATATTTTGGGTGGAATTTCATTGGCCTATCTTCCGCAAGTTAATGATTCAACTACTTTTTTTTGGGTTATGTTTGTAGCCATGATTTTCTATATGCCAACCATTTCTTTATCTAATTCTATTGCTTATAATATACTCAAAAACAGCGCTTATGATGTTGTAAAGGTATTTCCACCCATTCGTGTGTGGGGAACTGTTGGATTCATCGTAGCGATGTGGATTACGAATTTATCGGATAATAAAGCTTCCGCCAATCAATTTTATATTGCCGCAATTGCCGCAGTCGCGCTCGGAATTTACTCCTTCTCATTACCCAAATGTCCTCCACAACGTTTGACGAAAAAGGACGATTCTGTAATGGAGTCCTTAGGTCTAGACGCATTTAAATTATTTGCCGATTACAAAATGGCGCTGTTTTTTATCTTTTCTATGTTTTTAGGAGGCGCTTTGCAATTAACCAATATGTATGGCGATGTTTATCTTTCTGATTTTGGAAAAATTCCTGAATATAAAGATTCTTTTGTAGTAGAATATTCCACTATTATTATGTCCATTTCTCAAATATCTGAAACCTTATTCATTCTCGCAATTCCATTTTTCCTAAAACGATTTGGAATCAAAATGGTTATGCTATTCAGTATGTTAGCGTGGGTTTTACGTTTCGGATTTTTCGCTTATGGCGACCCACACGAAGGCTTATGGATGATTATTGTTTCGTGTATTGTTTACGGAATGGCGTTTGATTTCTTCAATATTTCTGGTTCGTTATTTGTAGAAACAACCACGGATTCAAAAATCCGTTCTTCCGCACAAGGATTATTTATGATGATGACCAACGGTTTTGGAGCTGTTTTGGGAAGTTTTATCAGCGGCTATGTCATTGCAACTTATTTTACCACCGCCGACGGTACGAAAGATTGGCAAAACGTTTGGCTTTCATTTGCCGGATACGCGTTAATAGTTGCCATTGCTTTTGCATTTTTATTCAAACACAAACACAATCCCAAAGAAGTCGAAAACGTAATTCATTAATATTTGAAACCCGATTTAAATTCGGGTTTTTTTGCACTTTTTCAGAAAAATAAATTCACGAAAGTTTGCTGTAAGGTTTTTTTAGACCTTGTAGGTGGGATGTAAAAATTTGATTATATTTTTAAAAAATTAGTTCGGTCTTTTTTTTTATTTAATGTCAGCTGTTTTAGAGCCATAGTTTATGTAAGTTATTCAAAAAACAGATTATAATAATTTAGATAAGAATTAATTTACTGATAAAATAGAACGTGTTTTTTTAAATTTAAGACTTCAAATTTGACAGCCCACGTTGTAGGTATTTTTAATCAAAGCACTGATTTTATTTCTTTCAAGGAAATTATAGATTTTAAAAAATCAGTGATAAACAATAAAGGATGATGGCAGATTTCTAATTTACTTAACGTTTTGATAAAGTTGTTTTCGATTAGTCGAAAAAAAACCGAAGTACAGTTTTGTAGCTCCGGTTTTTTTTAAACATTATTTCTTAATTTCAATCGATCCTTTTCCGTCCTTAACGTCAATGACCGTTTTTTTGTCTCCATTTTTCGTAGAAACTTCAACACCGTCACTTCCAACATTTATAGTTGTTCCATCTTTTTCAGCTTCTTTTGCAGGTGCTGGTGGTGGTGGCAATGGTGGTGGAACTACAATAACTTGAGGTTCTGGAACGGGCGGCGGCGGCGGCGGAACTTCTTTTTTGCAAGAAACTAATGCCATTACAGCTAGAAGGTTTAAGGCTAAAACAATTTTCTTCATAATTTTTTGATTTATAAAATTAATAATCGGGATAAAGCTACTCTAAAAACCGGAATTACAATGCGAACCGATAAAAAAAATCCCAATCATTTCTAATTGGGATTTTAGTAGTTAGTATAAACTTGGATAACTTTTAGGATTTGCCTCATGCATAATAGCATAAATTTTCTCGAAAATATCTTCAATAGAAGGTTTTGAGAAGTAATCTCCGTCGGTTCCATAAGAAGGTCTGTGGGCTTTTGCTGTCAATGTTTGTGGCTTGCTGTCCAAATGACGGTAAGCATTTTGTTCATCCACAATTTTTTGTAAAATATAAGCCGAAGCACCTCCTGGAACGTCTTCATCAACGACCAAAAGGCGGTTGGTTTTCGCCACGCTTTTTACAATATCATGATTAAGGTCAAAAGGCAACAACGATTGTGCATCTATAATTTCAACATTGATATTTACCGCTTGTAATTCTTTTGCCGCTTGCTCAATCAATCGCAACGTCGAACCGTAAGAAACCACTGTAATATCTGTACCCTCTTTGATGGTTTCTACATCACCAATTGGCGTTTTAAAATCACCCAAGTTGGTCGGCATTTTTTCTTTTAAACGATAACCATTTAAACATTCGATGACCAATGCGGGTTCATCTGTTTCTAATAAAGTATTGTAAAATCCAGCCGCTTTGGTCATATTTCTAGGAACCAAAACGTGAATACCACGAATGGCATTAATAATCATTCCCATTGGAGAACCAGAATGCCAAATACCTTCTAATCGGTGTCCACGTGTTCTGATAATCAACGGTGCTTTTTGTCGGCCGCGTGTTCTGTATTGTAAAGTAGCCAAATCATCACTCATAATTTGAATCGCATAAAGCAAATAATCCAAATATTGAATTTCTGCAATCGGGCGTAAACCACGCATTGCCATTCCAATTCCTTGACCTACAATAGTTGCTTCACGAATTCCTGCATCTGCAACCCGTAAATCTCCGTATTTCTCTTGCATGCCTTCCAAACCTTGATTTACATCTCCAATTGCTCCAGCGTCTTCTCCAAAAATCAAAGTTTGTGGATATTTACTGAAAATAGCATCAAAATTATCTCTTAAAACCAATCGAGCATCTACTTCGTCCGCATTTTCATCATAAGAAGGCAACACTTCGTTTACAGAAGCTACATTCTGATTTGAATCCGAAAATAAATGCGAACTGAATTTTGGCTGAATTTTTTCGGTGTAATTTAAAATCCAATCCGAAAGTAATTTATGTTTGCTTTCGCCAATAGTTAACCGAAGCACTTTGCGAGCCGTAGAAAGAATATCTTTTCTAATTGGCTCTTTAATCCCTTTTAAATCATTGATTAAAGGAGTAATAAACGTTTTTATTGCGCTTGCATCAGCAACTTCATTCAATAACACTAAAACTTCCGTTTGCTCAGATTTTGTTGGATTTACAAAAGCTTCCCAAGCCATTTTCTTGCCTTGTAACACTTCTTTTTTAGCCGCCGCTTCCATTTCGTCCAGCTCTTCGGCAGAGGCAATGTCCAAGGCAATCATCCATAATTTCATTTGACGAACACAGTCAAATTCGCCTTCCCATTTCAATCGGTCGGCATTTTTATAACGTTCGTGCGAACCCGATGTGGAATGACCTTGCGGTTGTGTCAACTCATTTACGTGAATCAAAACCGGAACGTGCTCTTCTCTAGCTATTACAGCGGCTTTTTGATAAGCGTCAATTAAACCTGGATAATCCCAACCTTTGACGCGAATAATTTCAAAACCATTTACGTTCTCGTCTCGTTGAAAACCCTTCAAGATTTCTGAAATATTTTCTTTTGTCGTTTGGTGTTTTGCATGTACTGAAATACCGTAATCGTCATCCCAAACACTCATTACCATCGGAACTTGCAAAACTCCTGCGGCATTGATGGTTTCAAAAAACAAACCTTCGGACGTACTAGCGTTTCCGATAGTTCCCCAAGCGATTTCGTTTCCATTGATGGAAAAATTTGTTTTGTTGTGAATGCCAGAAACGTTTCTATAAATTTTTGATGCTTGAGCCAATCCTAATAATCTAGGCATTTGAGCCGCTGTTGGCGAAATATCAGCACTTGAGTTTTTTTGCAAAGTCAGGTTTTTCCATGAACCGTCTTCATTCAAACTATGGGTTGCAAAGTGACCACCCATTTGGCGTCCAGCCGACATCGGGTCGTGTTCTAAATCTGAATGACCAAATAATCCGGCAAAAAACTGTTGGATACTCAACTTACCAATCGCCATCATAAACGTTTGATCGCGGTAATATCCAGAACGAAAATCACCATTTTTAAACGCTTTCGCCATAGCAAGTTGTGGTACTTCTTTTCCGTCGCCGAAAATACCAAATTTTGCCTTACCAGTCAATACTTCACGTCGTCCCAAAAGACTGCATTCTCTACTGGTTATTGCAATTTTATAATCGCTTAAAACTTCAGTCTTGAAATCTTCAAATGAAATTTCTTTTTGGCTTTGCGTCTTGGTCATAATAAATAGTGTTTAAGAATGTTTGGCAAATTTAATTAAAAGGATTGAGTTATCATAATGAAGAAGGATTGAATAAGGAAGGATTTAGGATTTGAGATTAAGGATTTTGAGATTAAGGATTTTGAGATTGAAAAGATTGAAAGAATGAACGATGTAGAGGTTTAATGATACAATTTCAATATTAAAAAAGACGTCTTAATAATAAATGCAAGACTAAAAAAATTTATGGTTTTTTTGGAGCGAATTGCTTCAATAAATCGGGATTAAAAATGGATATGTAAGTCACGTAACCTATTATTACTGAAATAAAGAGAATTACAGAAAATATTGAAGCTAAAATTAAGAAAATTAAAAATCGCTTTAGTACCTGTTTAAACGGATATTCACTGTAAAATTGTTTGAAAAAATAGGGTATAATTAGTAAAAACGACATAGTTGCAGCTGTTGTAGTAATCATTACAATAGTCGTATTATCTTTAAAAAAATACAGGATGGGGTAAAAAAGTACAATTGAAATAATATTATAATAAGCTAAAATAAAAGCGTTCATCACTACATGTTCATAAAAATTATGCCCCCAAGATTTGAACGACCATTTAGTAAATAATCCAAAAAATGGTATTAACAACAAAAATATTAAAGAATTATAAGTTTGATTAAAAGTATTAATATCTTTGATCATGTCAGACTTTGCAACTTGCTCATCTTGCATAGCAGTCATTATTTCTCCAAGTCCAACGATTTTAAATGATATAAAGGACGAAATACCACTTAATATAAAAGCAAGTGCAATCGGTTTGTAATGATTGATTCGATTTCCATCAATAAAAGTTCGAGCCGTTTTACCCGGATTCTTTAAAGTATTTTTGAGTGAATAAAAAAATCCTTTGTTCATGTGAACGGTGGAGTATTGTAATTCGTCCCAAATGTATTTTCTGTCGATACGTTTGTATTTCTTTTGTCCGCAATTGGCACAGAAATTCTGTACAATTTCGCTACTGCAGTTTAAACACGTTGCTTCCATAAATTAAAGATTTCTGGATTTCTTTTCAGCTCTAAGCATATAATAGTTGGTATATGCTGGTGCTACTGCAGCTGGGAAAAGGAGTAGCGGTACAAAGAGTGCAACAGATATTTGTCCGAAATTCTTATTAAAAAATAAGTATAGAAGCACCAATATTACAAGAAAATATAAAATAGCAAATCCGATTAAAACGCCTCTCATCAAATTGTATTTTTTTAAAAGTGCTTCGTCTCCCAAGCTAGCAAAATTATTTTTATCCATATGTCATAATTGTTAGTACCAAAAATAGTTAAAATAAATAATTTTAGGTACTTGTACTGCATTTATTTTTAAAAAGCTAAAAGCTAAAAACATCTTATTTTTTGCTTTTACCTAAAACCTTTATTGAATTAGATAATTTATCTTCAACTCCAATTGAATTAGTTTATCGTTGACAGGTTAGTAGTATTAAAAAAAACCACGAATGGAATATAAGGATTTATTTTTTTACTGGCCTAGACAGCAGTGGTTATTATAATATTAATAAATCTTTAAAACTATTGTCAGGAATATTTACTTACTTTGTCTAAAGTACTAAAATGAAATTATTTATGAAATTTATACTTGCATTACTATTATTCTTTGCAACTACTTTTTGTTTTTCACAAAACACTATTCCAAAGGTTTTAGAGAAATTAAACAAAAAAACGGTTCCTTATATTACTGTTGGAGAGCTTAAATCCAATTCAGAATATGTTTTATTGGATGCTAGAGAAACAAAAGAATTCAAAGTAAGTCACATAAAAAATGCGATTAATGTGGGGTTTGATAAATTTGATGGCAAAAAAATTGCGACAATTGTTCCTGATAAAAACACAACAATTGTGGTTTATTGTTCTATTGGGGTACGGAGCGAAATTATTGGAGAAAAGCTCAAAAAATTAGGGTACAAAAACGTGTTAAATTTATATGGTGGTATTTTTGAATGGAAAAACAATGCCTGGAAAACGGTAAATTCTAAAAATATTGAAACAGATAGTATTCATACTTTCAATAAAGAATGGAGTGAATATCTAAAAAAAGGCGTGAAAATTTATGAAGACTAACGCACTTATCATTTTTGTCAGAAATTCTGAATTAGGAAAAGTAAAAACCCGTTTGGCTAAAACAATCGGAAACGAAAAAGCTTTGGCGGTTTATCAAGATTTGCTTTTTCATACAATGTCAGTAACTCAAATGGTCGATTGTGATAAATTTGTTTTTTATGACAATAGCATAGTAGAAAATGATATTTGGACGTCTAGTATATTTGAAAAGAAAATACAATTTGGTGTTGATTTAGGAGTAAAAATGCAAAATGCTTTGCAAGAGCTATTCAATATCGGATACAAAAATTGCGTTATCGTAGGGAGTGATTTATTTGATTTACAAACCAAACACATCACTGAAGCTTTACATAAACTAGAAACAAATAATGCCGTAATTGGTCCAGCTGAAGATGGCGGCTATTATTTATTAGGATTAAAAAAAATAATTCCCGCTCTATTTTCTAATAAAAATTGGGGAACAGAAACGGTACTCAAAGACACTTTAAAAAATCTATCTTCGTATTCGGTGGGCTTTTTAGAGGTTTTAAATGACATTGATACCATTGAAGATTTAGAAAAAAGCAACTATTACAATCAATTTAAAAAGTAATAAATTACAAATGGACAACTATTTAGAAATCATTTCTAACTCGTATTCGGGTTATTTTAATTATTTGATTAAAGAAATTATGGAACCTAATTGGTCGAACTATTTTTATGGATTGATTATTATTTCTTTAGCTGTTTTTATACTGGAATTGTTATTTCCGTGGAGGAAAAATCAAAAAGTTTTACGTACAGATTTTTGGCTCGATTTATTTTACTTATTTTTTAATTTTTTCTTATTGAATCTCATTATTCTTATTGCTCTTTCAAACGTAACTGAAAAAGTTTTTAATGACTTTTTAGGAATAGTTGATTTGGAGTTAGCTTCGATACAACTGTTTTCAGTAGCAACGATGCCTAAAATAGTTTCTTTGTTGTTATTTTTCATCATTGCCGATTTTGTGCAATGGAATACGCATCGAATGTTGCATAGAATTCCCTTTTTATGGAGCGTACACAAGACGCATCATTCAGTTAAGGAAATGAGTTTCACAGCACATTTCCGATACAATTGGATAGAACCAATAATATACAAAACATTGCTATATGTTCCTATTGCTTTGATTGGCGGTTTTTCGCTTGAAGATGTATTTATTGTTCACTTCATAAGCATCGCAATTGGTCATTTAAACCACGCTAATTTGGGCTGGGATTATGGTTTTTTGAAATATATTTTCAACAATCCAAAAATGCATATTTGGCATCATAGCAAAGAAATGCCTAATAAAACAGGTATGAATTTCGGAATCTCTTTAAGTATCTGGGATTATATTTTCAAAACAAATTATATTCCAGAAAACGGTCGTGATATTGAACTTGGATTTGCAAATGACGAAAAATTTCCGAAAAAATTCATGCATCAAGAATTATATCCTTTTAGAAACGAATAATTTTTTGTCAGTATACGATAGTTTGAATGTCTAAATATTGGTATCATAAAATTAAAAATAATGAAAAAATTCATTTTGGCGCTACTTGCCATTCCTTTTATATCTTGTGCGAACAAAATTAGTAAGGTTCCTGAAATTGCATACGGTTCACCAACTGAAATTAGTACCAACTCAAAACCAATCGACCATAAAGAATGGAATGATTTGTTGCAAAAACACGTTTCTAATAATGGAAATGTAGATTATAAAGGATTTCAAAAAAATCAAGTGGCCTTGCAATCCTACTTAAATGTACTATCCAAAAATCTACCTGAAAAATCGTGGTCAAAAGAAGCTGTTTTGGCCTATTGGATTAATGCCTATAATGCTTATACGGTGAAATTAATTTTGGTTAATTATCCTGTAAAGAGCATAAAAAAAATTGATAATCCTTGGGATAATGCTTTTTTTACTCTTGGTAATAAAAAATACAGTTTAGGAGAAATTGAGCATAAAATTTTGCGGAAAATGAACGAACCAAGAATTCATTTCGCCATCAACTGTGCCTCTTATTCTTGTCCAAATTTAGCAAATGAAGCATTTACCGAAAAGAATATTGAAATTCAATTGGAAACAGCTGCCAAGCTCTTTATTAACGATAAAACCAAAAATGATATTACTGCCAATAAGATTGAAATTTCAAGTATCTTTGATTGGTTTTCGAGCGATTTCAAGAAAAAAGGTACTCTGATTAATTTCTTAAATAAATACAGTTCGGTACAAATTAATCCAAAAGCTAAAATCAGCTATAAAGAATACAATTGGAATTTGAATGAGTAAAATTTCTATAATAATTCCTATTTTAAATGAAGTCGATGCAATCCATCGGCTTTTGTTACATATAAAAAATTCTATTTCTAAAACTATTGATTACGAAATAATTGTAGTTGATGGCGGAAGTACTGACGGTTCGCAAAAGGAAGTTTTGAAACACGCAAAAATCAATTTTATTGCATCAGAAAAAGGCAGGGCAAGACAACTTAATGCTGGAGCTCAAGTTGCAAGTGGGACTATTTTGTATTTTTTGCATTGTGATAGCTATCCTCCTAGTAATTTCGACCTATTTATTTTAGAAGAAACAAAAAAAGGAAATTTGGCTGGTTGTTTCCGAATGAAGTTTGATTTCAATCATCCCGTTTTAATAGTATCACAATGGTTCACAAGAGTAAATCATATTTCCTGTCGCGGAGGAGATCAATCATTATTTATTACCAAAAATTTATTTAAAAAAATTGGAGGTTATGACGAAAAATACAGTATCTACGAAGACAATGAAATATGCAAAAGATT
>Ga0105045_10005581_pt1 | contig 11069 bp, 8 predicted proteins | sample MAT02_FD_78089 | JGI IMG/M metagenome (GOLD analysis project Ga0105045, IMG submission 78089) | Freshwater microbial communities from Lake Fryxell liftoff mats and glacier meltwater in Antarctica - MAT-02 (megahit assembly) | ecosystem: Environmental > Aquatic > Freshwater > Ice > Liftoff... | reverse complement strand
TTGCTGGCATTCTGGTCGTCGCTCGCGACATGCGTGTCCAGCAGCACGCCGCGACCGGTGCGCGGCAGCACCAGGTTCAAGTGCTCGACCGGATTGCTGAGGTGATACAGGACGCCGACATGGTGCAGCACATCCCAAGCCGCCGGAAGATCGTGCGGCGGTGCCTGTTCGACGTTCCAGAGCACCAGGTCGCAGGTTTGGCGATACGCCCAGACGCGGGCCATGGTCTTGAGGATGTTCTCCATCCGCCCATCGAAACCGGTGACCTTCGCGCCGTACAGGGCGCAGGCGATGGTGTGGATGCCCTCGAAGCAGCCGGCTTCGAGCACATGCAGACCCTTCAGCGGTAGTCGTTCGTTGAAGGCCACGATCCTGGAATCGACCAGTTCATTCAGGGTGGCACGCTTCGCGGCGTTCCATGCATTGCCCACGATGCGCCCAGCTGGCGCGGCCGTCATGGACGCCCATGGCAGCAATTCGTTGAAGCGACGCAGTTCATCATCGGTGAAGGTGTTCAGACGATCACCGAATTCGGTCAACATGGCCTGGTCGCGCGCCGGTATTGCCTTGGCGTCCGGCAACGGCACATTCTGTGCATTCTTCACGAAGCCATCGACGGCGCGATGGGCATTTTCTGCCAACTCCGTGCGTTCCGCCGCAGTACGGGCATGCACAAGGCGCGTCAGCATGCGCGTCAGTTCGACCCTGGGATCCGTCACACACAGCTTCCTTGATGAAAAGTATCTTTTTTGTAACATGGGCCGCCGATTTGGCAACAAAAATCTTGTTTTTTGTGCGTCCCCACTTGGCATAGCCGAGCACGCTCTACCATGGAAGCTGGCTTCGAGGCGGCGTGGCCGGCATGGCGTCGGTGCTGGTCAGGGACCAGTTGGGCCCCAAATATGGGTCGTTCGTCAGCTCGCGCGACCAGCGTTCCTGCATCCTGGCCTTGTCGGCAACAAAACGGGCCTTTTTTTCGGGCGTGTCTTCATCGCCACGCGACGCGGATTCGAGATGGTTGAGGCAGGCGAGGGGGGCCAGCACGATGCCCCAGCCGAATCTCCGCAGCTTGAGACAGAGATCGACATCATTGTACGCCACCGGGAAATCCCTCGCGAAACCGCCGACCTCGGCCCATGCCTCACGACGGATAAGTATGCAGGCAGCCGTCACGGCGGCCACCTCATGTGCGGCGCGCAGCCGGTTGCCATGGCCTGGCGCATCGCCGGGCTGACCCTTGTAGGTGTGCGAGGCAATGCCGCCGACACCCAGCGCGATGCCGGCATGCTGGATCCGACCATCGGCATACAGAAGCCGCGCGCCCACGGCGCCGACCCGTGGGCGCAACACATGGCGTACCATCTCGGCCAACCAATCGCGGCTCAGCACCTGGATGTCGTTGTTCAACAGCAGGAGCAGCGGCCCGGTCGCCAGGCGTGCCGCGACGTTGTTCATCTGCGCGAAGTCGAAAGGCCCCGCGAAGGGCACCACGCGAACCCGTGGGTCGCCGCTCAGCCCGGCGAAATAGGCAAGTGTCGCCGGCTCGGCGCTTTCGTTGTCCACGATGATGACTTCGATGGCGTCATAGGCCGTCTCCTCCAGCAGGCCCGTCACGCATTGCCGCAGCAGGTCCAACCGATCCCGCGTCGGGATCACCACGGAGACCAGGGGCGGGCGCGTCGGCAGGGGCCAGACAATCCGCCGCATGCCGCCTTCCAGCCGCACCTCCGGCGGCGGCATGGCATCTTGCGTGGCGCGCACGCCGGTCTGCGCGGCGCCCAGGAGCGCAGCCATCGCGCGCGCCAGGTCGAGGTCCGCTGCCTGATCGGGCGTGGTGCGCGACGCGCGATGATACAGCACGAAGGGCAGGTGGACGATGTCGGCCGGCAGTCCAGCGCGCAACACATGCTCGGCGACCGCAAGGCAAAGCCCGTGCTCGCTGGCACGGCGCGCACCGGCCACACGCCGCGCGGCCGCCACCGGCATCATCGCGAAGCGGCAGAGATAATCCTGCGCCAGCACCAAGTTGAGATCCGGCGCGCCCTTGAAATAGGGCCGTTGGCGGGTGCCGGACTCCTCCGATAGGCTATCCTCATCCGATTAGAAGAGGATAGCCTCGGCCGCCTCCCGCGCCTTGAGCGCCATGGCGAGGATCGCCACCGGTGACAGCCGGTCCCCCACGGTCAGGAATGCCACCAGCCCGCCCTTGGCCGCTGCCACCAAACCACCGAGCGTCCGCGCCGCCACCGCACGCACCATCGCGGGCGGGGACCAGGCGGCGGGCGCCAGCACCTCAAGTGGTAGAAGAAGCTGCGCCGCCACCGAGGCCAGGCTCCGGGCAAGGGCGGCCTCATCCACTGCAGTCGCATTCTCGGGCGCCACGAGAATGAGGCTGATCGAGGGGGCCGGCGCCGCGCCCGCCGCAATCAGGGCCCGCGCCCGTTCGAGCGCTGGCGGCGACGCGGCATCATGCAGGGCAAGCCATTTGCGATAGGCGACCTCCGCCTTGCCCGTGGCGGGCGCCGGCGGGCTCGGTGGCGTTGGTGCCGGCGAGTGGACCGCCAAAGTGGAGGCTTCGCTTGCCGGTATCGCCACGGGCTTGATCACCGTTTCGGGCTCAGGTGCATGCTGTTGCCACACCATCGCCCCGGTCGCCGCGATCCGCACCGCCAAGGCACCTGCGGGGCCCATCGCCTCCAGCGGGATGGCGAAGCCCGCGCTGTCACCGCCCTCCAACCCAGGTAGGCCGACAGGCGGGCCAACGCCTGTTCGAACCGCCGCGCGCGGTTCGCCATCGACCAGGACATCCAGCAGGACCGGCACATCCGGCCGCGCGGCATAGCGTGCCCAACCGATCAAATGACCCGAGAAAATCGCCAACACACCGCCATCGGCCTGCAACGCGTCATCGCCCTGTACTGGCAAAATGGGCAGACGCTCGGCCATCCAACCCGTCTCGCCAGTTTCAGGCCGGGTGGCGACGCGGCCGAGGGCCAGCGCCGGACCGCCCCACAGGGCATGCAGCGTGAGCAGCGCAGGCTGCGGATCGATGGCAACCGGCAGTTTCAGGCAAAACCGATGCCCCGCCGCCGGCGACGAAGCCGAGGCCGCGGCCAGGACATGCCCAATCGGTCGGCCGTCCAGCCGCACTTGCAGGATCACGGCGCAATCGCGCCGCGCCGGATAGACCGCCCAGCCGTGCAGATGGCCATCCGACGCGCCATCCAGGATGACACGCAGTTCGGCGTCAGGTGCCGGTTTCATCGGTGACGACTGCTGCCAGCGAGAGAAGCCGCGCATAGCGATCCTCGATGTCGGGCGGCATGCCGAGGCCAGCCAGGAACGCCGCCTGGCGATCAAGCAGCGGTTGCGGGTCTGCCGCCGCGCGCGCGACGAAGCGCCACCAATCCTCGACGGTCACGACCTCCGCCAGGCCAGAGAAATTGGAGGTATCGATACGCCCGTCGGCATCGCCCCAGACGGCGACGGGCACGCCCGCCAGCACGAAATCGAACAGCACGGTCGAAGGCGCCGAGATGCAGAAGCCGAATTCGCCGAGCGCGATCCGATAGAATGGGCCGGTGTCGAGCACCACACCCTCCGGCACCGGCAGGCCTTGGCGCTGGGTGAAGGCGCCGGCCGGGTGGGGCCGCAGATGGATGGGGCTTCCAACATGTCGGAAGCGATCCGCGAAGGCGTTGAAATAGGCGATGAAGCTCTGCCGCGCCGCGCCGCCTTTGACGAAACGCACGGAATGCAGGTTTTCGCACACCATGCCCCGATAGGGATCATGCGCGTCGGCGGCGTTGGCGGGTGGCGGCTCCAGCAGCGTGGGTGGGCCGGCCAGATAGAGCTTGGGCCGTTCCGCACCGCTGGTGGTCGTCAGGCGGGATTCATGGAACCAGGTGACCACGATATCCGCCGCGAACCGGACCGCGCCGCCGGCGGTTTCGTCGTGCGCGGCATTGTGCAGCAGGCCCATGCATTCAAAACCGTGCTGCAGGGTCACGCGCAGAAAGCCGGGCGGCATCACGCGGAACAGCGCGTGAGTCACGGCGTGGTTCGGCAGGTGGGATTCGCTGCCCGCCACGATCATGCCATGCCGGCCCGCCAGCAGCCGAACCGCATCATAGGGCGTTTCGTAGGTGTGCAGCGTCGCGCTGGTTTCGGCGCACAGCGCGGCGAGTTCCTCGCGCCACAGCCCGGTGGAATCGTGTTTCGCGAACTCCGCCGCGCAAAGCACCACGACATCATGCTCAACGAGGCGTTGCGCCAGCCGGATCAGGGGGCGAAGCGTGGTGACATCCTGCACCAGATGCGTGTGAAAAACGAGCGTGCGGCGCGTCATCGGCCTGGCATCCGGCTTACGCCGCTGCCGCGATGCGGCGCGGCGGAAGCGCGAAATGGGAACTTTCGCTCACCACGACACGCAGCTCGGGGAACATCCGCCGACAGGCCGCGGTGACGGCCGCGATGACATGGGGATAGGCCGCGACCTTGGCGACCAGTTGATCGGCCCGCACGCAATGCGGGGCATGACCAGCGCCAAGGCCGAGCGTCTCGCCATCGATCCGGGCGTAATCACTGTCCACGATACGCGTGAGATGCGTGCGGTCGAACGTCAGGCCCGGATCGACCTGGTCGATCAGCGAACGCTCGACGAACACGTCATAGCCGCCATCCTTCGCATCGAAGCGGACATGGTAGTTGAGCCGGCCGTTATGGAAGGGGCTGCGCACCGACAGCCCCTTGAGCCGCACCGTCAGCTTGTGGTTCTCGGAGGGCGAATCCATGCCATGCACGACACAGAACTTGGCGCCGCCGGCCTGGCGTGCTGGCGCCGGCCGTTCGGGCGTGGCCGCCTGCACAAAGGCATGGGCCGCCGCCACCGGGTCCGAGGTTGCCTTCAGCACGCGCATCAGGCTCGCCGTATTATCGGCCCGCAGCTTGCCGCGACGCGCTGCCAGATCGTCCAGCAGCGGATCGATGGAGCGATAGACCACTTCCTCCAGCGCCTGGTAAAGCGCATGGCCGGTACTCAGCACCTGGCAGCCCGAACAGAGGCTGGTGATGGCGCGGTTGAGCGATTTCGCGCGACTGAAGGATTGGGCTGAGACCGGCAGAAAGGCGATGTCGCCGGCCTCCAGCGCCGCGCCCTCGGCGGCTTCGGACCATTCCTCGATCACCGTCGGCAGCGGCAGGGCGCGGATCAGCGCGAGACCATCGGCCGACAATGCGCGCAGGTTCGTCACCACCTTCAACTCGATCGTCCAGCCGAGCCGGCGCGCGCGTGCCAATACCCCCGCATGGGTGGCCAAGTCCTGCAACCCGACTGGGAAGAACGGGTTGTCGCCGATACCGAACCACACCGCGCGGATGTGCCGCGTCTCAGCGATCCGCGCCGCCTTCGCGGCCAGCAGGGCGGACAGGCGCGGCAGGTCGAACGGCTCATACGGATCGGGCACGATATGCAGCCGCGCGGCCGGCAGGTATCGCGTCGCCACCGCCAGCATGTGCGGCGTGGTGCAGACGGCGAAATCCGTACACGGCGCCATCGCCGTCATCCAGGTTCGATAGACACCGAGCCGGCTATCCTCGTCCTGGCTGAAGTAATCGTCGAACAGGTCATGCCCGACCCATTTGCCGATGGCCCGGAGATGATGGCCCAGAATCAGCGCATTCGCGCTGAAAACCTTGGCGAAGACATAGGCATCGGCAGCGAATTGTTTTTGCGCCAGAAGGTCGGCGATCGGCACCACATCCAGCGTCACGCCGGGCGGCAGGTCCTGCGCGAAGCGACGGTAGCGAATGCGGGCGCCCGCGGAATCCAGGAAGGCGGCGGATTGGACGACAACGCAGATCCGCATCACGCCAACAGCCGCCATGCGCAAACCGCATCGGCCAGAGTCCCAAGCGCAAGCTTCGGCAGGTGGCGCAGTACGTCGATGTCGAGATGCCCGGGCCTCGGCGCCACCGTGGTAAAGGCGCTGACGGACGACATGCACAGGTTGACGCTCCCCGCCGCGATGGCGCGCAGGCCGAGCGCCACATCCGCGGCATCCTCCCCCGGCCCGTGCAGGGGCGTGGCGATCTCGGCGTAAAGGCCTGAGCGGATCGCCATCAGCGCGCTGCTGTTCGCCAGTACCGGCGTGGTGGCGCCGGCGGGGGCCAGACGCAGTGTGGTCGGCCGAAAACGCACGGCAGGTGTGCTGCCAACCGCCAGCGACAACAACTCATACCCCTCGGAGACCAGGGCGAGCTTTGCCCCGCCCCCGCCGACCATCGCACAGCCGACCGTGCCTGCCCCCTGTTCCAGGGTGGCGCGGGCCAGACGCTGTGCGGTGGTCGGGTCATGCAGGATGACCGTCGGCGCGACAATCAGCAGGATATCGCCGCGTGAACCCGCTGCCGCCCGCACCAGAAGCGGCCTTCGCAACGTGGCATCACACAGGACTATGTCATGCCGATCGGGGAAGGTGCTCTCCAGCATCGCCACCAGCTCGGCCGGGGGTGTGCCGGCCACGGCGACCACGCAACGCATCTGCGCGGCGCCATCCTGCATCGCCAGGGATTCCAGCAGCAGGCGCGGCGTTCCGTCATCGGCTTCCAGCCCGATGCAGAGGGTGATCGACAACGGCTTCAATGCGGCCGCAGTCGCATCGCCGGTCCCGGATGGGAACAGAAGCTCCGTCGCAAGCGACGGGGCGCGGCGCGCGAAGCCCACGGCGGCGATGCCGGCTGGCCCGGGCCACGCCCCGCCGCCATCGGGCAGCGGCGCCCCGCGCATGCGCGGATACCAGCCACGCACCGCATCCGGCTGCAACTGATCGAGCCATCCGCGCGACGATGGCATGCTACCCAGCCAGACCGGCCCGGTATCCCCCGGCGGCGGCGAGAGCGAAAATGGCGCGGATTGCAGTGCCGCGGCTGGATCCGTCGCGCAGCTCAGCGCTGAGAGCGACGGTGCGGCATGCACGCCCAACACCAGGTCAGCGATGCCTTCCTGGCGCTGATCCGCCAACAGAAGAAGCTGCGCGTTCATCGTCCAGCGGAGCCACTCCCCGAAATCAGGCGAGAGGATCACCTCGTTGCCCGCGGCACCCGCGGTCATGACCGCGATGGAAAGCGGTGGGCCCTCCCGCCGTCGCAGCAGCCCGTCGAGAATGGCGCCTGACAACCGGACCAGCGCGTCGATGTCGTCGCCGCCATCGGCAAAGGCACGTCGTTCGGCGCTGTGCAGCCCGCCACGGCACAGCGAGGGAAAGGGCAATATGTCCATGCCACGGATCATGCCATCGGCATCGCGGCAGACGATCAGCAGCGGCGCGTAGGGGCTGAGCAGCGTGATCTGGGCGAAGTGCGGGCCGCCCTGCATCGAAGTCGCCTCGACGGTGCACAACCGCAGCCCCTCAGGCAGCAGTTGCGCCACCAACAGGGAGCGTTCGGATACCAGGAAGGTCAATCGCAGTGCATGGCTGCCAAGGCAGGCTGCGTCGATCAACCCAATGGCATCCCGCAGGGCGGACAACGGGCGAACCGGCATGGCGGGGGCCGGAAGCGACATCTCGAGTCGAGCACTCTCGGCGTAGGGCGCGCGCGCCTCCAGCAAAAGCGGGAGCGGCGCGGGCGCGGCGAGCGCGGCCAGTATCCGCAAGGGCTGGTGTTGGATAGCGATGGGCACCGCCACCGGCGCGTCATCCGACGGCATGAGCGGGAGAGGCAGAAGGCCGAGTTTCAGCCCGTCGATCGTCAGGTTTAGGCGCGGTGCCCCGGCAGCGGCCACCGCGCCGCTGCCCAGATGCAGGGTCGCGCCAGTTGCGCCAGGGGACGCATCGCTGAGCGCCATGCCCCTTGCGTCGTCGGGCGGGCCGCGCGGCGTGGGTCGCGGGAATTCCGCCGGCGCGTACAGCGCGGAATTCTGCTCGGTATAGACCACGGTGCTCAAGGTCCGTGACCCGATCTGGATCGCGACGCGGTGCTCGCCGCCTTCCCGCGCCCAGTCGGGCAGTTCGAAGGTGAAGGCGGAACCGGCATCCTGCGGCGCGATCGCAGCCATGTCGGCACGCTTGACGAAGCTGACTGGCACCGGAGTCCCATCCACCGTCACCACCGCATCGAGGTAGCGCCGCCGCTCGTGTTCGATATCGATGATCCAGCCGGTGCAACGCCCGCCAATAATACGCTCGATCTGGCCGACCATGCCGTCCGGTGGCAAGATGACACACCCATGGGCGTTGCCGGCACGCAACTCCAGGCTGCGCAGCCTGGTGAAATCCGGCTGATCCTGGAACCGCAGGATGTAGCGGAAACCCTGCGGCACGCGGGTGGCACGATCGATGGTCAGTGCGATATCGCGGCCATTGCCCTGCATCGCGATATCATCCGCCGATACGGGATTTGCGGAGGCGATGGCCAGGCCGCGGTGAATGAGGTTGGCGTAGATCACGGCGCTCGCATCAATGATCGGGCCGCGCCGGAACGGCGCCTCCCCAAGGGGCTCAAGCATAGCACGTTAGGCTGACAGAAAATGTCCAAGCATGGCGACGACTGGAAATGCGCCCTCAGGGACCATGCGATGCGCCCCATCATCAGCCGGCATTGCCGACAAGCTTTCTCTCCCTCGCCCAGAGATCGCCGTAATCCACATCCTGCCAATCGGCGAACCACGGCCCACCATTGGTGTAGTGGATGGCTTCGGGCACGGTGGCCGGACGATCATACTCGCCGACCAGGAAGTTCCAGCCCAGGGGCAGCGCGCCGATGTGATCTTCGCGGCGAACCCAGTTCAGGCGGTGCAGATCGGCCGGCGCTGCCTGGTTGACCCTGTCGGGCGTCAGCGCTTTCACGTCCGGATGGGCGCCGTTGAAGACCATGAAAGATGACCAGTTCTTGCGCGGATAGGTGGATTGCTGCTTGCCGTCCATCTTCACGTTGAACCGCGGCGTGTATTCATGCTGCACGACATAGACCGCCTTTGTCGGGTCCAGCCCCTCCAGCACCCGCGCCACATCCGTGGTGAACAGGAAATCGCAGTCCACGAAAACGCTCCAACCCTCGGTCGCCGCGAGATACGGCGTCAGAAAGCGCGTCAGTGAAAAATCAGTGGTCGCGCTGACATCGGCCGGACGCGCGTAGAGGCCGAGTTCGCGCAGCACGGTCTGACGGAGTGGATACGCGGAGGCCGTCTCGGAGTGTCTGGCGATCGAGTGGCGACAAACCTGCCAGGCGATATCTTCCCGCGCATCGTATCCGACAAATACCTTGAGATCCGCCATGAAACACCCGTTCGTAAACTTGCTGCGCCACGAAATCGCTGCACCCTGACGTTGTGCATGCGGCGTGGCAAGCGTCAAAATGAAGCCTCTCGACGGCCCCGGCACGGGCTGTGGACGCCATTAGCGCCAGGCTTCATCCGCCTGGCCGAACAGCGAAAGCGACACGCGTCGGCCTGATTGAGATGCCCCTGCACGCGCGGCAAATCCCGTGTCGCGAGCCAAGGAAATAATTCCTTGCATTTCTCAAGCCGTGTTGCTACACAGAATTCGCAAAGCGCCTGATTCCGCGCAGTGCGTCCCAGGAAAAGTCATGGGCTTGTCGGCCCTGAAGGCCGATCCCCCCGACGTCAGCATAATTCGAGCCTGCGTGCGGTGCCTGCTCATCGAGCAGCGGGTCCGGCTGCCGCATTGCGCCCTCTCGTCGCTGACTTGGTACGCGCGGGCTCCGCCGCACGGACACCGATTTTCAACACGACCGTCAAGGAGACACCTCATGTCGATTTCATTCCAAGGCCTGGTCGGCGCCCTTGAAGAAGCAGGGCGCCGGTTGGTCACGCCTGCGAATGCCCTGGCGCCGCTTCTGATCCAGCGCGCGCAAGTGCAGGCGGCTTCCACGGTGCTGGGTGCCGATGGCCTAAGCTGGTCTCAGATCGGCGCCGATACCCCGCGCTTCCAAGGCACAGCAAGACCGATGCTGGTCGAGACGCAGCGCACCAACGGGCTGCGCAATCCGCGTGCCGAGGGATCGGTGGCGGGGTCCCCCGGCACGCTGCCGACACATTGGTCCGCCAGCAGTCCGGCAGGTTCGGCGCGCAGCGTCATCGGGAGCGGCGCGGAGAACGGGATCGGCTATGTCGAGATCGAATGGGTCTTCACAGCGGCGGCCACGGTCGATCTGGGACTCGACGCGGCGACTGTCGCCGCAACCGCCGGCGCGGGTTTGGCCGTCAGCGCCTTTGTTCGCGCCATCACAAATACCGCGCCCGGCACGATCGTGCTGAACGTGCAAAGCCGCAATGTCGGGGGATCGCAGCTGGACGCGATGAACCACGCCGTCACGCCGACCAATGCGGCACTCGGATCGCAGCGATGGGGAGGGGCGACAACGCAAGTCGCGAACGTGACGCAGGCCAATGTGAATTTGCGCATTGCGGCCACCGGCGCTGGTACGGTGCGGCTACGTATCGGTTGGCCGCAGGCGGAAATCGGCGCCTTCGCATCCACGCCCATCTTGCCTGGCGCGGGCAATCCCGTCGCCAGCACACGCGGCGCCGAAATTGTCGCCGCGCCGCTATCATCGCTTGGCATCAAGCCCAACGGTGCCTGCACGCTGCTGCTGTCCGGCGTTCTGCCGCATGCGTCCCCCGCTGCGGGGAGTTTTAACCTCCTTCGGATTTCCGATGGGACGGACATCAACCGTATCTTCGTGCGAGATAACGGAGGCACAAACCTGTTGCTTTGGCGGGTAACGGCGGGCATTGCCGCGAACGTGGCATGCGGCAGCTACACCGCCAGCGCACCCCTTCGCCTCGGCCTGTCGCTGAACGGTGCAGGGCGCGCGGCGGTGTCGTTCAACGGCGCGGCGGCCGTTGCGATCACGGGTGCGCCCATTGCGGGGCTGACTTCGTTGAACCTGAGTGGTCTGGTGGCCGAGTGGCGCCTTGCGCGAGCCCTGCCGTTTGCCTTGGCGGATGACCGCCTGGCGACCGCGACGTTGGCGTTGTGATAAACTCGGGAGTGCGTCAAGGACTTTGATCAATCAGGCTCTGGCAACTAGACCTGTTTAACATAGTC